>CEUJ01181709.1_pt1 | contig 63816 bp, 55 predicted proteins | sample 361531 | NCBI WGS metagenome assembly CEUJ01 (sample SAMEA2622842, study PRJEB7988) | marine metagenome | biome: marine biome (ENVO:00000447); feature: marine epipelagic mixed layer (ENVO:xxxxxxxxx); material: "saline water (ENVO:00002010), including plankton (ENVO:xxxxxxxx)" | depth 140 m | reverse complement strand
CGCATGTAAATTACCAAAAAAACCTGAAAGGATGTATGAACAGCCCCTCTCATTGCTCCTAATAAAGCCATTCCGAGAACACTATAATTATTTAATAAACTTTTTGCAGATCTAAAATAGTCTGTAATAGTAATATTACCTTCAGATTCACTTCCAGCAGACTTAAATCTTAAAATTACCATTAGTCCAGTTATTATCATTGGTATTGATAAACTTATTGCAATTATTCTCCATGAAATACCTGAGAAAAATGCGTAACTTCCAACTGTTCCTGCCAAAAGAAAACCTATAATTATTGGTGATGTAGTATTTCCAATTTGAGCTCCGGTCAGATGAGCAGACATTGCATAGCCTCTTCTTTCAGGATATCTAGCTGCCAAAGTACCAAAAGCAGGAGCATGCCACAATGATGTACCAAAACCAACAACAGCAACTCCAAGCAACAAAATCCAATAAAGTGGAGAAATACCTATTATGAAATAACCTAACCCAACCATAACCATAGACAACAATAGAATCCAGGCAATTTTTTTTCTATACATGTCTGTTAATATTCCTGCTGGAATATTCGCAATACCTGATGATATCGATTGAACTGTAGATATACCTCCTACCCCTACATCCGTAAGACCTAATGTAGACTTTATGCTAGGTATCATAACCAGAAGAGCACCTTGACCAAAATGCTTCACTCCATGACCAGCTGACAGCCCATATAATAATGACATTGATTGCTTATTTTTTTTTCTCAAATTACTAGCTCAATTTTTTATTCACTACCGCTATCGATTCATCAATAATACTACATAATTCTTCCGTTTGATCTGCATTTATAGTTAATGGTGGAGCAATTGGTAGTATAAAAGCTGGAACCCTAATCCAAACTCCTCTTTTTCTAAGTTCATCTGTGAGAAGTTTATTTAATCCAACGGAACTATCAAAATGTTTTTTTGAATCTCTGTCCTCCACAAATTCTATCCCTTGAATTAATCCAACCCCCCTTACGTCTCCGATTATTTTATATTTTTCTTTCATTTCTATTAGTTTTTCACTAATCTGCAAACCTCTAAGTTTTGCATTATCGACAAGATCGTTTTCTTCTACAATTTTTAGATTTGCTAAAGCTGCGGCGGCACCAGCAGGATGTGCAGAATATGTATACATGTGACTCCACACTTTTTCAGGCCCTCCAGCAAAAGCATTTGAAACTTTTTTAGTAGAAACAGTGCCACCAAGCGGAAAGTACCCAGATGTTACTCCTTTTGCAAAACTCATAATATCTGGCGTCGTTTTTACTAAATTCGCACCAAACCACTCTCCTAATCTTCCAAATCCTGTAATTACTTCATCAAAAATTAATAACACACCATACTTATCACATATTTCTCTTACTAATGGCCAGTAGGATTCGTGAGGAAGTATGCCTCCTAGTGGCTGTGAAACAGGTTCACCTATAACCGCTGAAACGGACTCTGCGCCTTCAAAAATAATAGAATCCTCAATGGCCTTTGCAGAGTTGATTGCATTTTCTTCAGGAGATTTTGACCCAAACTCATCACGATAAAAATGAGGATGAGGAACAGTTACAACATTTAATGGCTTTGGTTGATAATCCGTTCTAGGAAATCCTGGATGCCCACCTAACCACATAGTTCCATATGTTGAACCATGATATGAACCCTTTCTAGAAATAATTTTATATCGACCTTTTTCACCGTTCCTTACATGAAAAGCTTGGGCTAATTTTAATGAGGATTCATTTGCTTCTGAGCCACCTTGACAAAAGAACGTTCTTGATAAGTCTCCCGGTGTAATCTCTGATATTTTTTTTGCCAATTCAGCACTCTTGGGAGTTATACCTGAATAAACGTTCATGCTGACTGAGTTTAATTGTTCATAAATTGCTTTTGAAATTATATTTTGACCATGTCCTACATTTCTAAAATACATTCCTGAAATACCATCTATATACCTATTTCCCTCAACATCATTTATATAAATTCCGTCTGATGACTCCATGACTAATGGTCCACCTTCTTCAGCCATAAGTGTTTGATTAGTCATTCCGACATACATATGATCTATAGCCATTTTTTGATAATAATTCATATCCTTTTGGTCTTTATTAGTCATTATTTTTTCCTATAAAATTTTTATATAATAAGTATTTTACAACCTATGATGAAATTAATTGATAACAAAAAGCCAAAAACCTCTTCTTTAATAATGGGTTTTATATTTGGCACATTAATTGCTTCCGGTTATAGTATCATGTCTGTAATAATCTGCTCAGGATTATTAATTTGTCCTAAAGCTTGGGAACCTTTCGTTTTTATATTTTTGTTAGTGTTTTTATTTATTACAGCCTTTTTTACAGTAATTTTTCTTATTTTATTTAAGTTGTATAAATTTTTTGATATTTCTAATTAGATGTTATATGTATAATGATTTATATTTATAAAAATTTTAAGGAAATATTATGAGCAATTCTACCTTTGATCTAATAGTTATTGGTGCTGGACCAGGTGGTTACCATGCAGCAATAAGAGGCTCTCAACTTGGTCTTAAAGTTGCAGTTGTAGAGAAAGATGACGGTTCTGGCAATGGAGGAATAGGTGGTGTATGCCTTAACTGGGGATGTATACCTTCTAAATCTTTGCTAAAAAACGCAGAAATAGTAAATCATCTTAAGCATGCTGAAGACTGGGGAATTACTGTAGAAAATTGGTCAGCAGATATTGGCAAAGCGATTGATAGGAGTAGAAAAGTATCAAAAACTCTCACTGGCGGGATTGAATTTTTATTTAGAAAAAACAAAATAGAACTTATAAAAGGTAAAGCAAAACTCCTATCTTCAACTGAAATTTTAGTAGATGAAAAAACAAAATATATAGCAAAAAACATAATAATCGCGACAGGCGCACGACCTAGAAGCCTTCCAACTCCGGGTCTTGAAATTGACGGTAAAAATATTATTACCTCAAGAAACGCATTAGAAATGAAAGATAAGCCAAAATCTATTGCGATAATTGGAGCTTCTGCAATTGGATGTGAATTTGCATATTATTTTAATGCTTATGGCGTGAAAGTTAGATTATTCGAAATGGAAAACCATATCGTGCCAAAAGAAGATGAAGATATTTCAATTGAACTAGAAAAACAGTTTAAAAATCAAGGTATCGAGTTTGCAACTTCAGCAAAAATTTCCAAAGTTATTCATGGAAAAGAACTATCCATAGAATATATGGTTGAAGGAAAAAAAGAAGTATTTAATTGTGAAAAAGTCTTACTTGGAGTAGGGGTACAGCCTAATTCTGATGACATTGGTTTAGAGAACCTTGGAATCAAAACTTATGGTCCTGGTTTTATCGAGGTCGATGAGTATATGAAAACTAATATAAATGGAATATATGCTGTGGGGGATATCAATGGAAAACTTCCATTGGCACATGTAGCCTTTGATCAAGGTGTTGTGGCAGCAGAAACCATTGCCGGAGAAAATGTAGAAGGAATTGATGATTATTCTAATATGCCCAAATGTACGTATTGCCAACCTCAAATAGCATCTATAGGGCTTAGCGAGAAAGAGGCTAGAGAAAAAGGCTTTAGTATTAAAGTTGGAAAAGTTCCATTCCAAGTTGCTGGAAAATCTGTGGCCATTGGAGAACCAAATGGGTTTACTAAAGTTATTACAGATGAAGACTCAGGAGAAATAATTGGAGCACATATAATTGGACCTGAAGCAACCGAATTAATAGCTGAAATTGGGATGTTAAAAATGTTAGAAGGTACTAATTTAGAGCTTCAAAAACTAACACATGCACACCCTACCTTATCTGAAGCAGTAAAAGAAGCTGGAGCTTCTGTTAATAATGAAGCGATTCATTTTTAATTAGTTTTTATATTCTATAGATTCTTTCAGCGTTTTCCAAAAACATTTGGCTTCTTTCTGTTTTTGTAAAATCTTTTGTTATTTCATCAAAAGACTGCCAAAGAGTTTTATAATCGCTAAAAAGACTGTCAACGGGAAAATTTGATGCAAACATACATCTTTTCGAGCCAAAAACCTCTATTGTTTCCATAACTAAAGGTTCAATAAAATCTTTAGTCCAATTTTTATTCATCATTCCTAAAGCAGATATTTTTACAGCAACATTGTCTGCTTTAGCTAAAACTTTTAGCCCTTTTTTCCATAAATTTATACCATCTGGTGAAAGATCTATTGGCATACCTGTATGGTTTAGAATAATAAATATATTTGGGAATTTCTTAGCTAAATCTAAACACTCTTGTAGTTGCCATGGCCATACTTGAAGATCAAAGGAAGCATTATATTTTTCTAACAGCTTATAACCTTTTATCCATCTTTTGTCCGTCATTAGGTTTCCAGACTCTGCAAACCTGTAATTGGGTCTGTGATTATCCCAGTTAAGCATTTGCCTTATTCCACGCCAGTTAGGAAAATTTGAGTGCCTGGCTAATATTTCGTCGGCATTTTTTTTCTGTAGGCTTACAAAACCTATTATTGCATTTGGCATTCCTCTAGATTTTTCATCATCTGCAACGCTTTGCAACCATTTGGTTTCACCTGAGGGATCTAAAGAAGAATCCCATTCTGCTTGAACATGAACAGACTTTTTAATAGGTAAACCCCCCACTGAATTTAAAAAATCCGTAATCAAATAATTCTTCCGGATTTTTTCATAATCTCCAACAAAGTGATCTATCCCATCATCGAGCCAAGGATATGAATTAATACTTAAATCCCAGAGATGATGATGCGTGTCAATAAAATTAGGAATTGTCATTTTTTCTCTCAATCTAAATGGAATACTTCTTCCCATTCAATCATATTTTTATCAGGATGCGCACCTTTAGGAAGTTCAAAATATTGTGACATCAAGTTTTGCCAATCTGTATTGATTTTTTCTTTTGACATTCTTTCTAATGCATTTTTAAAAGAATCTATAACCTCAAAATAACCAAATAATGTACCATCTGGCCTTAAGAAAATAGAATAATTCTTCCAACCATTTTTCCTTAGCGCGTCAAGCATCTCAGGCCAAACATTAGCATGCCATTCCTTATATTCCTTTATACTTTTTGCTTTAATTTTCATTTCAAAGCCAACACGTTTCAATTGACACCTCCAAAAAACAAATTATCATACAATTATTAGTTACTTAAAGGAGTATATTATGTCAAAGTCAGTTGCACAAGTTTTAGACCTAAAAAATGACGAAGAACTTATAAAAGAATATGAAGAATATCACAAAAAAGTTTGGCCTGAAGTATTAGAAGGAATTAAGGAAGCTGGCATAGAAAGAATGGAAATTTTTAGATCAGCCAACCATCTTTTCATGTATTGTCTTGTAGGCGATAATTTTGATCCAAACAATGATTTTCCCCAGCAAGAAAAAAGTAACAAAAAATCTATCGAATGGAATAAATTAATGAAAAAATATCAACAAAAAGTACCCACTGCAAAAGAAAATGAGTGGTGGTCACCTATGACTCTTGCATTTGATACAGAATGGTTCAATGAAAGGTAGATATTATATATTTTTTTCTATTATATGGATGATATTTATTTTTTTCCTGTCTAGCCAAAGTAGTGAAAAATTTCAGGAATTTAGCGATTCTATCAAATGGTTAAAATTTCAAAATTTTATTGCTCATTTCATACTTTATTTCATTCTAGGTTTTTTTTATATAAACTTTTTACATCTCTATGTAAAAAATACGATAAAAAAAATTTTATATTATTTTTTATTGATAATATTTTATTCGATATTTGATGAAATTCATCAACATTTTGTTCCAGGGAGATTTTTTGAAACAATTGATATATTTATAAATTTAATTGGTGCTACAACTCTTATTATAATCTTTTTATCAAAAAAAAAATCAAATAGTATACTTAATAAAAATAATTAAAGATGATAAAAAATAATAAAATAAAAATGATTGAAGAAGCAGTTAAATTTGCTGAAGACCTATTGTTGATATTAGAAAATAAAAACACAAACGAGACTATTAGTAATATAATATTACCTTGTCTTCATACAGCAAAAACCTATGTAGAGGTAAAAATGTTTGAATCTCCAGAAATAAAAATTAATCTTTCAAAAGCAGCTATTGAAACAAGTTACTTAACTGACAGAAACCCAAAATACGCTCCATTATATTCTAAAATTCGAGTTTTACTTGAAGAATTTAGTCAAATATGAGTCATAAAATAGAAATATTTGATAAAAAAAAGCTTATTTCTGAAAATTTAGACATTAAACCTCTAATAATAAAGGCTTGCATTTTGACATTAAAATTAGAAGAAATTTCTAAACCTAAATTATTGAGTATAAATTTTACTGACGATAAAGAAATGGCATTATTAAACAATAAATATATGGGCCATAACGAAACTACAGATGTATTATCTTTCAATGAAATCTCAACAGAAACACAACAAAAATATAATTGGCCAAAAGAAGAAACAATATCTCAAGAAAAAATTGGAGAAATAATAATATCTGTTCCTCAGGTAAGAAAACAATGCATGAATGATTTTAATCATGAGTGTGTAAAACTTGTAGTTCACGGATTATTACATATTTTAGGCTATGATCATGCTTTAAAAAAGGAAGAATTAATCATGTTTAATAAAACTGATGATATATTAAGTTATATATTTAAAAAAAATTAGGTTAATTTTGGACAATCAAGTTTTTTATAGAAAGTGGAGACCGTTTGATTTTGACAATGTTGTTGGTCAAAATCATATCACATCGACTTTAAAAAAAGCAATTTTATCTAAAAGAATTGCTCATGCATATCTTTTTACAGGGCCTAGAGGGGTTGGAAAAACCTCAACTGCAAGAATTTTAGCCAAAGCTTTAAATTCACAAATTAATGATGATGGAAATCCTATTATTGAATCTGAAATATCCCAAGCTATAGACGAAGGAAGATACTTAGACCTAGTAGAGATAGATGCTGCTTCCAATAGAAGAATAGATGATGTCAGAGACTTATTAGATAGTGTTCAAATTCAACCTACCCTAGGGAAGTATAAAATATATATAATTGATGAAGTTCATATGTTAACTCCTGAAGCCTTTAATGCACTACTAAAGACTTTAGAAGAACCCCCTCCAAACATAGTTTTTATACTAGCGACAACTGACTCACACAAAATTCCTGACACCATTAAGAGTAGATGTCAAAGATTTGACTTTCGAAGAATATCTGATGACGATGTTATTGATAGACTAATTGAGATTTGTGATTCTGAAAATATTGAAACTGAGCAAGAAGTTTTAGAAATTATAGCTAGGATATCATGGGGCAGTCTAAGAGATGCCGAAAGCTTACTTGAACAATTACATATTTCTTACGGAGGTAATAACAAAGAGATAAAAGAAGAGCAAGCAAGAGAGTTTTTAGGCTTAGGTGATTTTGAAATATGTCTAAACTTAGCATTTTGTATTATTAATAAAAAATCAAGTGAAGCATTAAAAATAGTTAATTTAGAATACAACAAAGGCACAAACTTAAACTCTATTTACCAAGGTCTACTTGAAATACTAAGGAGCTCCCTTCTTATTAAGGCAGGCATATTAGAGCAGGAAAACTTAGAAAAATATTCAAATGAATTTAGAGCCTCAATCTCAAAAATTTCATTAGAAAAAATTCTTGAAATATTAACCATTTTTTCTAAAATAAAAATTGATGAATCAGAAAAATTACTAAATTTTGAAATTGCAATAATTGAATCAATAGTCGACAAAAAAACCGTTTATGAAAGCAAAATACCACCTTTGAAAATAGATACGAAACGAGAACAACCGGACGTACAGAATAAAATATTACCTAAAGATATCATTGAAGAAAAAGATATTAGTAATTCATCCGAGATCAAAGTAAATAATTTTCGTAAAGAAAAATCTGGAGATGAAATTAAATGGGATGATGTTATATATCAAACAAGAAGAACAAAAAATAAACAATTTAATGTCAGTGCCTTATTAAGAAATGTTGAAACACCGATTGTTACTGATAATAAAATTAAATTAAAGTTCAAAAGCAACGCTATAAAAAAACATTTCATGGATGAGATGGAAGACCCAAGGTCAAAAAATGCATTAAAACTAGCAATAAATAAATCATATGGCTCAGAACTTGATTTACAAATCTCGTCGCCTAAAGAAGAAAATAATCAAATAGACGATGCTCAACAAAAAGAAACTAGCACATCTATAAAAAAAGCATTATCAATGGGTGCTAAAATTATTAACAATGAAAAATCGGAGGATATAAATGAATAGAAATATGCTAAAGCAAGCACAACAAATGCAAGCTAAATTAGCTCAAATACAAGAGGAAATAGCCAATACAAAAACAGAATCAACATCTGGAGGAGGTGTAGTAAAGGCAGTTGTAATTGGAACTTCAAAAATAGAATCTATACATATAGATCCAAAAGCAGTAGATCCAGAAGATGTTGATATGCTACAAGACTTAATTTTAGCAGCTGTGAACGAGGCTTTTGAGAAAGCACAAAAACTAGCTAATGAAAAAATGAGTCAAATAACTGGAGGGTTAAACATCCCAGGATTGATGTAATTATAATATGAATAATCATAATTCTACTGTTCCAGCTGTAACAAGATTAATAGAGGCTTTTCATAGGCTTCCTGGAGTTGGCCCAAAAACAGCTCAAAGATACACTTACCATTTAATCAAGATGCCTGAAGAAATAGCAAAAGAATTTTCTGAGGCAGTTTTAGGTATAAAAGAAAAAATTACTTTTTGTAATCTATGCTCAAATATTTCACAAGAAGAAATTTGTTTATTGTGCAGTAATAATAATAGAGATAATTCAAAAATTTGTGTTGTTGAAGAACCCCTAGATATAATACCGATTGAAAGAACTAGAGCATATAATGGGCTTTACCAAGTCCTACACGGTGTTATATCACCTATGAATGGAATAGGTCCAGAAAATTTAAAAATAGATAAATTATTAGAAAGAATTAAATCTCAAAACATTGAAGAAATTATCATTGCAACTAACCCAAAACTTGAAGGTGAAGCAACAGCAATGTATATCCAAAATCTAGTAGGGCCATTAAAAATAAAAATCACCAGACTTGCAAGAGGCCTTCCAAGTGGTTCAGATATAGAATATGCTGATGATTCAACCTTAGAACACGCATTAAATAGTAGATCTGAAATTTAGAACGATTCATGAGTCCATCTAAACCTGAAATTAATACAAGCACAGGAATAGTAATAAAAATAAACAACCTAGGCGAGGCTGACAGAATAATAACTCTCATAACTCCAAATTTTGGCTTGATTAGAGGAGTTGCTAAATCTGCTAGAAAAACAGTTTCAAAACTTGGAGGTCATTTTGACATTCTAAAATATGTAAATTTTTCAATAAGGGAAACAAAATCAATAAGTCAGCTTAGCCAAGCAACTACTATTTATGGTTATAAAAAAATCCGAACGGATTTAAATCTTTTTTTTCAAACATCTTATATTTCAGAAATTGCTGAAAAATTTTCTATTGAAAATAACGCTAATCTAACATTATTTAATTTACTAAAAAACACATTGGATTACATTGAAGAATTTGGATTTACTGAAAACCTACTACACTTTTATGAATTAAAAATACTAGAAACAAATGGGTTTGCTCCTGAGTTATATAAATGTGTAGAGTCTGAAAATATACTAGAACCTGGCAACCATTACTACTGTCCAGAGAGAGGGGGGCTAATAGATTTCAAATATTCAAATTTGAAAGGTAGTTTAACACTATTGCCAGCAAACTTAAATACAATTAAATATATGAGGTATCTTTCTAAATCTTCTATGGAAAAAATAAATAATTTATCGATAGATGAAATATATGAAAAACAAGCTTCTAGGATCTTAAAAATTCAAATAAAAAACATTGTTGATAGAAACCTTAAATCTGAAAAATTTATAACTAAAAAATTATGAAAAAAGATGAAATAATAATTAGAGGGGCCAGGGAACATAATCTTAAAAATGTTAGTGTTCGAATCCCAAGAAATAAGTTATGTGTAATAACTGGAGTCTCTGGGTCAGGAAAAAGCAGTCTTGCATTTGATACGATTTTTGCGGAAGGCCAAAGAAGATATGTTGAGTCTCTTTCAGCTTATGCAAGACAGTTTTTAGGACGAATGGAAAAACCTGATGTAGAGTATATAGAAGGTCTAAGTCCTTCTATTTCAATAGATCAAAAAGGTGTCTCAAGAAATCCTAGATCGACCGTCGGAACAGTAACTGAGATTTATGATTACCTAAGATTATTATTTGCTCGAATAGGAGTGGTTCACTGTTTTAGATGTGGGAAGGTAGTTGAAAAACAAACAGTGCAACAAATTGTTGATTCTATAGCAAAACTAGAGGAAAATTCTAGAATACAAATATTAAGTCCAATTATTACTCATATGAAAGGTGAACATCTCCAAATACTTGACTCGGTAAAAAAACAAGGTTTTGTTCGAGCAAGAATTGATGGAGAGATTATAGATTTATCATCTAATATTAAATTAGAGAAAAATAAATGGCACAATATAGAAATAGTGGTAGACAGGTTAATAATTAATAAAAGCATAGACTCAATCAGATTAACTGAATCTGTTGAGGCTGCTCTAAAAGCCGGCCAAGGAACAATAATTGTCGAATATAAATCTAACAGTCAATCAAAAGATATTATTTATTCTGAAAAATTTGCATGCTTAGAATGCGATATATCAATTGCCGAACTTGAGCCTAGAAATTTTTCTTTCAACACCCCTTTTGGGGCATGTTCTCTCTGTACTGGATTAGGTTATAAACTTGAAATTAACCCATACTTAATTATTCCTAATCCAGATGCAAATATCTTAGAAGGAGGCATTCTTCCATGGTCTAATCCAAATAGCTTTGAAATGTCAAGCTTAAAATCATTGTCTGAATTCTACGACTTTTCTCTTCAATCACCAATAAATACTCTACCTGAAGAAATTTTAGAAATCATACTATTTGGCTCTAAAAATCAAACTATACCTTTCTCTCATCTAACAAGTTCTGGTAAAGAATACAACTGGTCATCAAAGTTTGAAGGAATAGTAACCAATCTAGAAAGAAGATATATTAATAGTGAGTCAGAGAAAACAAAAGAAAATATTTTACGATATATGACACAACAACCATGCAATGAATGTAATGGTGAAAGATTAAAACCTGAAGCTTTGGCTGTAAAAGTTACAAATTTAAACATAACAGATCTGACTAAATTATCAGTTGAAGATTCTCTAAAATGGGTAATTTCATGTAAATCTGGTTTAAGCAACTTAAGCGATAGAGATCTAAAAATTGGTGAACAAATTTTTAAGGAAATTGAATCTAGGCTAAATTTTTTATCAAAAGTTGGCCTAAACTATCTTTCTTTAGACAGAACTGCTTCTACTCTTTCTGGTGGCGAAGGTCAAAGAATAAGACTTGCGACACAAATTGGTTCAGGATTAATGGGTGTACTTTATGTCTGCGACGAACCTTCAATTGGACTCCATCCAATTGATAACGAGAAATTAATATTAACTTTATTAAATCTTAGAGACGTAGGAAACAGTGTAATAGTAGTTGAACATGACGAATCAATTATGAATGCTGCAGACCACATTATTGATCTTGGGCCTAGAGCAGGAGAGAACGGAGGTATGATTGTCGCTGAAGGAAATATTAGTAAAATAAAAAAAAGCAAACAATCGCTAACAGGATTATATTTAAGTAAGAAGAAAATTATTGATTATCCCAAAAAACGACGTTACGGCAATGGTAAAGAGATAAGTATAATAAATGCTACTGAAAATAACCTAAAAAACTTATCTTTAAATATTCCATTAGGCAAGCTTGTTTGTATAACCGGTGTTTCTGGTTCTGGTAAAAGTACATTAGTTAACGAAATACTTTATAAAAAATTAGCTCAAAAATTTTATAAATCTAAAGACGCTCCTGGAAAGCATGAAAAAATTTTGGGTACAGAGAATATTGATAAAGTAATTAATATTGATCAATCACCAATAGGAAGAACCCCTAGATCTAATCCGGCTACTTATACTGGTTTATTTGGTTATATTAGAGATATATTTGCATCAATGCCTGAGTCAAAAACAAGAGGATACAAAGCAGGTAGATTTTCTTTTAATGTTAAAGGGGGAAGGTGTGAATCATGTAGCGGAGCAGGATTTACCCAAATCGAAATGCAATTTTTACCTGACGTAACTGTTCCATGTGAAATTTGTTTAGGAAAGAGATATAACAGAGAGGCTCTTGAGATTAAATTTAAAGAACTGTCAATTTCGGACGTTCTAGACAAAACAGTTAGCGAGGCTGCTAAAATTTTTGAAAATCAGCCATCTATTTTAAGAAAATTACAAACTCTGATTGATGTTGGTCTAGACTACATAAAATTAGGTCAGCCAGCAACAACCCTATCCGGAGGTGAAGCACAAAGAATAAAACTAGCATCAGAATTATCTAAACGATCAACAGGTAAAACTTTATATATTTTAGATGAACCAACAACAGGTTTATCTTTTGATGATGTATCAAAGCTTTTATTAGTACTACATAAACTTGTTGATAAAGGTAATTCTATAATTTTAATAGAGCATCATTTAGATTTGATTAAAAATGCTGATTGGATAATCGACTTAGGTCCAGAGGCTGGTGAAAAAGGAGGTAAGTTAGTCGGTGAAGGAACTCCTGAGTTTATGTCAACTCTAAAATCTTCTGCAACTGGAATTTATCTAAACAAACTTAATGAAATTACCCCAAATAAAAAATCTAAAGGAAACATTAAGCCTTTATCTAAACCTGTGAATAAAAATATGGGCTTAAATGAAACCTTTTTATTCCCTGAAAGACCTAGAAAACTGGAAATCAAGAAAAAAAATAAGAGTCGGTTTAGAAGAAGAAGATAATTAAAATATTTTAACTTCTTCAACTTTATTTTCATCTATTATCATTCCTAAGCCATTATGGTTTGGAATTTTAATAGTACCGTTAATTGGTATTACTGGTGTTTTCAAAAAATGTTGATGAACTAAGTTCCACTTAATTAAGTATTCTTGATACGGTGTGTGTATTGGAGACTGTGATAATGAAAAGTGTATTCCTGCATTAGTTGAATGACCATGAGGAATGGTAATTAAGTCTGCGGTTGTAGCTATATTTGCAATTTTTATTACCTCTGACAACCCTCCAGCCCAATAAATATCGGGTTGAAGAATATCTAGTGCTTCTGCCTTAATAAACTCATTTAAACCCCAGCGAGTGTAGTGATGCTCTCCTCCAGAAATAGGAATTAATGTGGAATTTTTTATCTTCCTGTAAGAATCAATTCTATCTGGCATTGCAACTTCTTCTAGCCATCTTGGATTAAATTCTTCAATATATTTTGTAAGTTTTAACAAATAATTAACGTCCATAGACTGCCAGCAATCTAGCATTATATCGTAATTATCGCCAAGCTCTAATCTAAGCGTTTGAACTAGCTGAATATTTTTCTTTAGTCCTTCGTGTCCAGACATAGGTCCATGTCTAAAAAACCATTTTTGAGCAGTATACCCTTGAGACTTAAATTCTTTTGCTCTTTCTTTAACCAAACCCATATCTTCTACATTAAATCCCAGCATAGATGCATATGCTGGAACAGTTTTTCGCGTAGGTCCTCCAAGAATTTTATAAACAGGTGTTTGATAAAAATTACCTTTAAGGTCCCACAAAGCATTGTCTATTGCGCTTATAGCAATCATATTATTTCCATGGCGACCATGAACAGACCTTCTGTGCATTACATCCCATAAATACTCTATGGCGAGAGGATCTTGATTTAATATATGTTGGGATAATTCATTTTTTATTATGTATGCTATTGATTCATCAAATGGGCCAGAAATGCCTGTTACATCTTCGTCAGTTATTATAAATAAAAAAAATGCATTTATACTTAAATCATTTTTTGATCCACGAGAAATTTTTTTTTGTGTGTGACGAAATTTTTGAAATCTATATTCTTCATAAATATCTATTGGCTGAACAAGTCTTTCTTCCCAAAAAATTTCTTTAGTTTTTAACGTTCCAAAAAATTGCTTAATTTGTATTTTTTCTATCTTCATAATTTTTCCAATATTTCTTAAATGATTATTGTACAATATTAAAGTGTTTTTAAGATAATAAGAAGAATAAAAGAATGAATAATAGGAAAATCTGTAAATCTTTCGATGAATCCATAAAGGATATAAAGTCTAACAGCTCCGTCATGATTGGTGGCTTTGGAGGATCGGGAGGTCAACCTACAAGATTAATGCTTGCATTGTCCAAAAAAAAAATAAAAGGCTTAACTATAATTGGTAATGTAGCGGGTATATCAGAAACTACAGGATATGGTTGGCCAAAAAATATTAAGCCTGTTGATCAAGGGATTTTTTTTAGAACAGGAATAGCCGATAAAATAATATGTTCATTTCCAGTTCCTGCCTCTCAAAACCCAAAAAGTCCCATTGAAAATTTTTGGCACAAGAATAAAAATTCTGTTGAAATAATACCTCAAGGAACACTTATAGAAAAAATTCGATGCGCAGGAGCAGGTATACCTGCCTTTTACACTTCGACTGGGGTTGGCACAATAATTGAAAATAATAAAGAAACAAAATTTATTAATAATAAAAAGTATATTTTGGAATACGCACTAAGTGCAGATTATGCGCTAATAAGAGCAAGTGTGGCTGACGAAAACGGTAATTTACAATTTCGGGGGACATCAAGAGCATTCAACCCAGCAATGGCAACAGCTGCAAAAATTACAATAGTTGAAGTTGATGAAATAGTAAAAGCTGGATCCCTAGACCCTAACAATATACATACACTTGGAATCCACGTAAATAGAATTGTAAAAAGAAGAAAGAACGATATTTATCCATGAGATATCACTCAGACCCTGCTGAAAGATTAAATAAAAAACAAATTGCAAAGTACGCAACAAAGTTTCTGAAGAATAATTCAATTATTAACTTAGGTATTGGCATACCTTCATTATGCGCACAATACATCTCTGACCCAACAATACTTCTACACGCAGAAAATGGGGTCTATGGTTTTAATAAATTTGCAAATGAGAAAAACATTAACCCTGATTATATGGATGCAGGTGGTAATTTTTTAGAGACAAATAAAAATATGGTTTTTTTTGACTCTGTTGAGTCTTTTAATTTAATAAGAGGAGGGCACATTGATACAACAATTTTAGGCGCATTTCAAGTTTCAAAAAATGGAGATATTGCAAATTGGATGATTCCAAAAAGAGGTATAGGAAGCATTGGTGGAGCAATGGATCTTTGCGCTAATACAAAAAATGTAATAGTAACAATGGAACATACAACAAAACTTAATGAACCAAAAATTGTAGAAAAATGTGAATTTCCTCTCACTGCTGTAAACTGTGTAAATAAAATTGTCACCGATGTTGGAGTTTTTGAAATAAATTACAATTCAATCATATTGAAGGAATGTGCTCCTGGTTGGGATGTATTAAGTATTCAAAATATTACCGGCGTTAAGGTAAAATGTGATAAAAAAGTAGTATTTATGGATATTGATAATGTTTGATAACTTATCAGAAAAATTTACAAAGATTGTACAAAATTTAACCAATAAAGGTAAAATTTCTGAACAAGATATCAAAAGCACACTTAGGGAAGTAAGATTAGCTTTATTGGAAGCAGATGTAGATTTTAATGTTGCAAAAAAATTTATTTCATCTATAGAAGATAAAGCCAAAAAAGAGAATGTTTTTTCTTCATTAACTCCAGGTCAAACAATTATCAAAATAGTAAAAGATGAAATGACATCTATACTTGGGGAAGCATCAACGGAAATAAATAAAGGCGAGGATTTTCCTACTAAAATAATGTTAATTGGATTGCAGGGTGTAGGAAAAACAACAACCGCAGCCAAACTTGCATTACATTTGAGAAAATTAAAAAATTCCGTATTGATGGTTGGATGTGATCTTCAAAGACCTGCTGCAGTAGAACAATTAATACAGCTAGGAAAAGAATTGAACATTGAAGTTTATAATGAAAACAATCAAAATTTATCCCCTATTTTAGTTGCAAAAAAAGCACTAGAGTATGCAAAAGAAAAAAGAATCAATTATGTCATCTTTGACACAGCAGGTCGACTAGCAATTGATGAAGAGTTGATGAATGAATTAATGCAAATAAACAAAGAAATTGATTCAGATGAAGTATTATTAGCTTTAGATGCTATGACTGGTCAAGATGCTGTTAATTCTGGGAATGAGTTTAATAAGCATATCCCAATATCAGGAATTATACTAACTAAAATGGACGGGGATGCTCGTGGAGGTGCTGCATTGTCTATGAAGTCTGTTACAGGAATACCAATAAAGCTTGTTGGCACAGGAGAAAAACCGGATGAGATTGAAATATTTCATCCTGATAGGGTTGCCTCCAGAATATTAGGAATGGGTGATGTAGAAACACTTATAGAAAAAGCTCAAAAAGAATTTGATGTTGATCAGGTAAAAAATCTTGAAAATAAAATAAAGAAAAATCAATTTGACTTAAACGATATGCTTCAGCAATTTCAAAGTATTAAAAAAATGGGATCAATGACAGATTTGTTAGGGATGGTTCCTGGTTTAGGATCACTTAAAGGAAAAATTAATTCAAATGATATAAGTGATGATAAGATGAAAAAAGCTGAATCTATTATATATTCAATGACCCCTTATGAAAGAAGTAATCCCGAATCAATAAATGGGTCTAGAAGGAATAGAATCGCCAATGGTTCTGGTACAAATATTACTGAAGTTAACCAAGTACTAAATCAATTTAAACAAATGCAAAAAATGATAAAGCAATTTTCTGGTCCTAATGGTAAGAGAAATATTATGCAAATGTTTAACAAAAAATAAAGGAAAATTAGATGAATAAAATAGCACACCTAAGAGTCTATTCAATAAAAAAAGGAATGGAAACAGATTGGATAAAACTGTTTAATAAAAAGCTTATTCCAGAAATGAAAAAAGCTGGAATTATTGTAGAAACAGCCTGGATGGATAAAGAAAACTCTAAGTTTATTTGGATAAGATCTTATGGCTCAACAGAAAAAGATATTGAAGAAAAAGAAAAATTATTTTATGAAAGTAAATGGTGGAAAGAAAATGTAAATTATGTAAGAGGTCACCTTGGGGAAAATAGAGAGATTACTGTTATTTATTCAACCTAAGTAGGATCCATTAAGGTTAGAATAACCATTTATTGCTTGATCGGATCTCATAATTTTTTTATTCTCAAATTGAATTTTTTTTATTTCTAGATATTTATTTTGTGTTGAAACAAAAATTTTCTTATCAATAAATTGAACTAAACCAGGTTTTTCTGTTGATTGAATTTGTGTTTCTGCAACATCGATAATTTTTATCCTTTTATTATTCCAAAATGTAAATGTTCCAGGCCATTTGTCATATGCTCTAACCTTTCTTATTATTTCAATATCTTTTTCATTCCATTTTATTTTTCCGTCTATCTTGTTAATTTTTTTAGTTATGGATGCATTATTATTATTTTGAGATGTGAAACTTTGATTCCCTTCTTCAATGTTACGTAAAATATGAGGAAGCATGTCTGAACCTAACCTAAAGAGTTTTTTCTGTAGCACAGTTGCTGAATCATCTAATGCTATTGACACTTCATCCGACTTTTCTAAAATAGGCCCGGTATCCATGTTTTCATCTATCTTCATTATTGTGACGCCAGTAAATTTTTCTCCTGCCAAAATAGCTGAGGCTACGGGACTTGGACCTCTAAATTTTGGTAGCAATGAGGGGTGAATGTTTATAGCACCATATTTTGGTATTTCTAATATCTCTTTGGGTATTATTATTCCATAAGAAGATACTATAAATATATCAGCTTTGGTTTTTCTGAAATATCTTATTAGCTCATTGTCGTTTTTCAAAGAAGGAGGTTTGTTTATACTTATTTTATTTTTAATTGCATAATTTTCAATTGATGTAAGATTTATGTTTTGACCCCTTCTCAATGATTTAGATGTTTTTGTAAATATCGCAAAAATTTCAAAATTGTTTTTTTTCAATATATCTAACGTATATATTGAATCTTCAGTTGAGCCAAAATAAATAATTTTCATAAAATTAATATTAGCAGATTTTTGTCATACCCTAAAAATCTTTTATTTTTTGTTGAGCGGTTGGGAAATATTTAATACCTTAAAAATAAAATTTTTATAATTTCAAACTAAAAAAATAAAATTTTAGAAAATAATTCTGGGAAATTAATATAAAATTTCATATTTTAAACTTTTCATCCTGTTTTTTTTTCTTAGAAATATGGTAAATTTTTTTCAACGACTTATTTAATTTTTAGAATATTTAAATTATGACTCAACCATGATTTATAATTTGATTAATTAAGTATCTAAATCATAAAAATTTATGATTTTATTCTATTCTAAACAGGGGAAGTATTGACAAAAAAAAATCCACATATTTCATCAAAAAATCCCACTGTAATCTGGAATGCGGTATTAGGAATTTTAGAATTAGAAATTCCAAGGCCTAATTTTGAAACCTGGTTAAAGTCTACAAGAGCTATAAATTTGTCAGATAATACACTTGTTGTTTCTACTCCAAGTCCTTTTGCGGCCGAAATGATAAATAAAAGGCTCATGGGATCTATCAGAAGGTCGATAAAAAAACTCACAGGAGAAAAATTCAATATTAATATAACAATAGAAGGATCTGAAAATTTAAACAAACTAGAAACATCTCCAAAAACTATAAACAACCAAAAATTACAAACCAAGTCTAATAAACTAAACAACAAACAAACCTTCGATTCTTTCATTGAGTGTGAATCAAATATTTTGGCAAGGTCTGCGGCACTAAAAGTATCTGATTCACCAGGTGAAACGTATAACCCTTTATACATATATTCAGATGTTGGACTAGGAAAAACACATTTACTTAACGCTATAGGCAACCAACTTAAAAGCAAACAGTACAAAGTCATTTATCTAAGTAGTGAAAAATTTACAAATGAATATATTGCTGCTATCAGGAATGGTAAAATTGATGAATTTCAAAATTATTTTAGAAATTGTGACGCTCTTTTAATCGACGACATTCAATTCATAGGTACTAAACCTCAAACTCAAGAAGGATTTTTTCATATATTTAATCACCTCCACATGAATAAAAAGCAAATTGTCGTAACTGGAGATGATCCGGCGAACAAAATTACTCTAAAATCCCGTATTCAATCAAGACTTTCAGGTGGTATTGAAGTTGATATCCAGGAACCAAAATATGAATCTAAGTTTGCAATACTTAGTCATAAAGCGCCAGATATTAGTACAGAGGTCATAGAATATTTGGCTAAGTATCCTCATAAAAATGTAAGAGAACTTGAGGGGGCATTGAACCGAATAAAAGCTTTCTCACAGTTAACTTCTAGCACGATAGATATAAAATTAGTTGATGAATCATTGAGCGGGTTGAAACAAAATAAAGAAAATTTTTCAGTTACAAAAAATGAAATACTTGAAGAGATTAGCAAATATAAAAATGTATCTATAGATAATATCATAGGAACGAAAAAAGATAGATTAACTGTAAATGCTAGACAACTTGTTATGTTTTTCTTAAAAAAAGAACTTAACATGACTTTTATAGAAATTGCATTATTTTTAGGAGGAAAAAATCATTCCACCGTAATATATGCACTTGAAAGAATTGAAAATATTTTAAAAAAAGATGAAAATTTTGTTAAAGAAACAATTCACATTAGGGAATTAATTTACAAAAAAAATAAAGTAAAAACCTAATTATCCGTAATCATTTCAAATAATGTGTGTTTATTTCACATTTTATTCAATAGTAAATATTACATAATTTATACTTAAATTTTATTTTATTCACGTTATTATTAATATTAATATTAAAATAAAATATAAATAAATGTTAGATTTAAAAAAAATAGAAGTAAGAGCAGGAAATGGAGGTAATGGTGCAGTTTCATTTATAAGAGAAGCTTTGCTTCCAAAAGGTGGGCCGGGGGGCGGAAAAGGTGGAAATGGTGGAAATATAATTTTTGTAACTGATAGCTCTATAATTTCATTGGATAAATTTTCCAAAAGGCACCACTTAGTCGCTGAAAATGGAAAAAATGGATTATCACATAAAAAAAATGGTTCAAAGGGAAAAGATTTAATTATCAAAATTCCAGTAGGTACAGAAATATGGAATATATCAGATGAAAACAACAGAGATCTTATTGCCGATTTGAGAGAGAACAACCAAAGCGTTATAGTAGCAAAAGGTGGTAATGGGGGTTTTGGAAACTCACATTTTGTAAACTCTGTAAACCAAGAACCACTACTTGCAGAATCCGGACAAATAGGTGAAAAAAAAATTTTGTTGCTAAATTTGAAGTTTATCGCAGATGTAGGAATAATTGGATTGCCTAATGCGGGTAAATCTAGTTTACTTTCTGTAATAACACAAGCAAAACCTAAAATAGCAAATTACCCTTTTACCACAATTGATCCTAATCTTGGTGTAGTTAGTGATTATAAAAATCAAAAAATAATAGTTGATATACCAGGAATAATAGAAGGGGCTAGCAGTGGATATGGTCTAGGGCATAAATTTTTAAAGCATATTCAAAGAACAAAGTTTCTATTACATTTAGTTGACGGTTCTGAAGACAATATAATAAAAAAAATAATTCAAATTAACAAAGAATTGGAAGCTTTTGATGGGGATTTAGTAAAAAAGCCTCAAATATTATGTATAAACAAATATGATCTAGAAAATGTTAAAAAATTAAAACCAGAAATAGAAGAATCATTAGAAAAATATGATTTGCCTCATTATAAATTGTTTTTTATATCAACTAAAAACCTTATAGGTATAAATGATTTGATAAAAGAAATATTTACCCTTAATTCAAATACAAAAGAAGATATTAAAATTCAAACAGAAATAATCAAGCCAAGATTTTATAAGAAGGCTATTGATATGGTGGTAAAAAAAGAATCTGATAATTCATTCCGAATAATAGATGAAGAAATAATACGTCTGACAAAAGGTAGCAATATGGATAACTGGGATGCAAGAGTTCAGTTATTTAACATAATTACAAAAAGAAAAATTACGAATATGTTAATAGGTTTAGGGATAAAGACTGGCGATACATTGTTAATTGATGACTTGGAGTTTGAATGGGAGTAAAAAATATAGCTATATTTGGTGGAACTTTCGATCCTGTTCATAAGGGTCACTTGTATGCTGTTGAAATAGCAATTAAAAAATTATTTTTAGACAAATTAATTATTGTTGTTGCTAAAGATCAATGGCGCAGAAAAAATATAATTCAAGCAAGCCCCAGCGAACGACTAGATATGGTAAATTTGGCTATAAATGAAGAAAGGTTCGATTCAAAAACGAGATTATTAAATTATGAAAACAAATTTATAGTTGAAGCATCTGATATCGATATAAAACGTAAGGGCAAAACATATACAATCGATACGATTAATGAAATAAGATCATTGTATGGAAAAAAACATTCTTATTTTTTCTTAATTGGTGCGGATGTAGCTTTAGATATTCATAATTGGAAAAATTTTAATGATATAAATAGTCTAGTAAATATAGTTGTAGTTAATAGAAAAATCCATGAAAAGATTATGCCAGAAATAAAAGAAAGATATAATTTTCTTTCTGAAAATCTCATAGAAGGAGTGTCTGATGAAACTTCTACAAATCAACGTCTTGGATGGTCAAATAAAGGTTTCATGGAAGATCATGATGGGGGGGTAGTTAAAATAATTAATTATGCCTCAGTTGTAGAATATATCTCAAAAAATAAATTATATGGTTATGCATAATACAAGTAATTACGCGAAAAAATTATACGATAGAGCAATAGAACTTAATTGCCTTAAGTTTGGAGATTTTACTCTTTCATCTGGCGCAAAAAGTTCATATTATTTTGATGGCAGACTCCTATCTTTAGATTCAATCGGTTCAGAATTGATATCGGAATCATTTTTAAATATTCTAGAAAATTATGATGTTGATGCTTTTGGTGGACCTACAATTGCTGCAGTGCCAATAGTAGGATCTATGATCCTACAATGTAGAATAAAAGATATAAACTTAAGAGGTTTTTTTGTAAGGCCGGAACAAAAATCTCACGGGGCAGGGAAGCAAATCGAAGGAAATATTACGAGCGGAATGAAGATTGCTACTTTTGACGATACAGTTTCTACTGGAAAAAGTTTATTTAACGCAATTGATACTATGGAAGAGTACGGTTGTAAAACTTTAGTTTGTATGACTATTTTAGATAGAAATATGGGTGCAAAAGAAGAACTAAAAAAAAGGAAAATACCATTTATTAGTTTATGGGAGTCAAACCAAAAAGGTAAAATAAAAATTTCTTCTTAAACGTCTATGTCTGCTTCCAAGGCATTAGCTCTTATAAAATCTCTTCTTGGACCAACATCATCACCCATTAGTGTTCGAAACATTTCGTCTGCAGCCATTGCATCTTCTGCGGTTACACGAAGCATTTTTCTTGATTCAGGATTCATTGTTGTGTCCCATAATTGTTCGGGATTCATTTCTCCCAAACCTTTATATCTTTGAACATTTACACCAGATTTGTCGGAATTATCATCAAGTGTTTTTGGAATCATTGACCAATCAATATTTTCACCAATAATTTCGCTTTTTTTAGTTATACTAACTTTATTAGAATTAATTATATTTTCGATTAGTGGATAAATTAATTTTAATCTTTGAATTGCAGGATTATAATATATATCTTTTGTTAGTATATATCCATTAATTTCAAATGTTTTCTCAACAATTTTAAATTCTGGTTCATCGTTGTTATCTTCAATTGTATTATTTTCATCTTGATTTTTATCGAATAAACTTCCTTGAGTAATATTTCCATCTTCTTCTTCATTTGAATTTGAATAAATTTTTTCTGGTGTAAAGTCTAGCTGCCGATATTCGGAATTTTTTACTAATTCGTTGATTACATTTTCTGGAATTTCTAATAATCTGGCTACTTCTAATGAGTCAATGTAATCACGAACAGGTGTTAATATATTTCCAATTTTTGTACCTTTAATTTTTTCATTATCATCAATGATAATTTCAATGTTTCCATATAATCTTTCTGCGCTCCATTCATCAAGCTCTTTTTCTGAGTATAACCACTGAGAAGATCTTCCTTTTGAAGCTTTATACAATGGAGGTTGAGCAATGTACAGGTGACCATTACCAATAATTTGTGGCATGTTTCTAAAAAAGAAAGTCAATAACAGTGTTCTTATATGTGCACCATCAACATCTGCATCTGTCATTATTATTATCTGATGATAACGAAGCTTTTCTTCATCATAATCCTCTCCAAGTCCAGCGCCTAATGCTGTTATCAGGGCCGCGATTTCTTCATGTGCGAGCATTTTCTCTGGTCTGGCTTTTTCAACATTAAGGATTTTTCCTCTTAGTGGTAAAATTGCTTGAAATTGTCTATCTCTACCTTGTTTTGCTGAGCCACCTGCTGAATCTCCTTCAACTATGTATATTTCGCTTGATTCCGGATTTTTTTCAGAGCAATCAGCAAGTTTTCCTGGAAGAGACCCTCCATCCATAGCATTTTTTCTAATTACAAGGTCTCGAGCTTTCTTAGCAGCTTCACGTGCTCTTGCTGCTGTGGTTGATTTATTTATTATTGCTCTTGCATCTTCAGGGTTATCTTCAAGAAATTCTGATAAATTCTTACCTACAATTTGTTCAACAATACCCTTTACTTCCGGGTTTCCTAGCCTACCTTTAGTTTGTCCCTCAAATTGAGGGTCTTTTACCTTTACACTTACTATAGCCATTAGACCTTCACGTACATCTTCTCCAGATAAACTCTTAATTTCTTCTTTTCCTGTACCTAGAAGATTATTTTTTCTAGAATAGTCATTAATAACTCTTGTTAATGCTGACCTGAAACCTGTAACGTGTGATCCTCCATCTCCTGTTCTTATAACATTTGCAAAAGAAAGACAATTTTCAATGAAAGAATCATTATATTGTAGTGCAACCTCTGCAACAACATCATCAATAGTTTCTTGGGCGTACATAACGTTTGAATGCACAGAACCTCTTGACCTGTTAAGAGATCGTACAAAACTTTGGACACCGCCATCAAACATGTAGGTCACGTCATTAAACGGCCACAAATTATCATGCCACTCAGATTTCAAATGGATTGTTAGACCTTGATTCAAGTATGCCATTTCTTTGAACCTAGATGAAATTATCTCCCAGTCATAACTAATTTCAGGAAAAATTTCATTGTCAGGCATCCATGATACTTTTGTTCCTGTGCCGCTCATATCATTCACTGTTTGTTTTCTTATTTCTAATTCACCTAAAGTTTTTCCTCTTTCGTAATTTTGAATATGTACTTTATTATTTCTTCTCACTTCGACTTTAGTCCAAACAGATAAAGCATTTACTACTGACGCGCCTACACCATGGAGTCCACCAGAAACCTGATACCCTTTACCACCAAATTTTCCTCCAGCATGAAGCGTGGTCATTACTGTTTCTAAAGCAGACAATCCTGTTTTCTTATGTTTATCTACAGGAATACCCCGACCATCATCCATCACTGTTACCGATCCATCCTTATGGATTGTTATGTCAATTCTTGATGCAAAACCTGCCATTGCTTCATCGACACTGTTATCAACAATTTCTCTAATTAGATGAAATACACCTTCCGTCCCGGTAGTTCCAATGTACATACCAGGCCTTTTCCTTACAGCTTCTAAACCTTCTAAAACGTCGATTGCTTCTGCATCATAATTTTTTGAACCTGCCGTTACTTTTTTGCTTTCATCTTTTGAAGTAGTCATTTTTTTCCTTGTGGCTTAAATAATCAATTTAATATAACTTAACTTTATCATCTAGATAATATTTATTTTTTTTCATTATTATTTGTATGGAAAAATTCTAAAAAAATAAATAGGCATTTGTTATTTTATGCTTAATGGTAAATAATCGAAAAACTATGAATTTATACTGTAATTACACTTTATTTGACCTAAAAGAACATAAACACTTATTTAATTTTGATTCTAAAGGGTTAACAATCTCCAGAACAAAAGATATAATCTTATCAAATATGAACAACAATGTTTCCCAAAAAGAAAAATTTCCCAGTTCACAATATATACATAATTAGGGAATTTAAAAAGAGGTGCAATTTGGATATAGACAAAGATATTTTAGTTCTAATGCTTGAAAGAATGTGGCTTATAAGAAACTTTGAATTAAAAGTTATGGAAGTTCATTCGGCAGGAGAATTTGCAGCAGCGGCACACCCATATATAGGTGAGGAAGCTGTAGCTGTTGGCTCATGCTTAGCTTTAAAGGATACGGATTATATTGCAGGAAACCATAGATCTCATGGTCATCCAATAGCAAAAGGTGGAGATATAAACCGTGCAATGGCTGAATTATACGGAAAGGTTGACGGTTATTGTAAGGGCAAGGGAGGTTCAATGCACCTTGCGGACTTTTCGATTGGCATTCTAGGAGAATCAGGAATTGTCGGCTCTTCAGTGCCTGTAGCAACTGGGGCTGGTCTAGCGTCCAAAATAGGTGGCGACGATTTCGTATCAATGGTTTTTTTTGGTGATGGTGCATCAAACCAAGGGGCTTGTCATGAATCTATGAACTTAGCTTCTGTTTGGAATCTGCCAGTAATATTCTTATGCGAAAACAATCAATTTGCCGTCACAACATCTTTCAAAGATACAGTAGCAGTTGACCATGTTTCTGATAGAGCTGCTGCATATAATATGCCTGGAGTACTTGTGGACGGGCAAGATTGTATTGCAATGTATGAAGCAACTGTTCAAGCTGTCGAACGAGCTCGAAAAGGAGATGGCCCAACATTGATTGAAGGCTTAACCTATAGATATGAAGAACATTCACTTGGATTAGGGAGGGTTCGTCGAGGAGAGTATAGGTCCCAAGAAGATATCGATGAATGGAAAAAAAGAGACCCTATTCATATACACCAAGAAAGATTAATTTCACAGGGAATCTTAACTACGGAAGAGTGTAAAAAAATAGAAGATGATACGATGAAAAGATGTCAAGATGCAGTGGAATTTGCTAGGAATAGTGAATTTCCAAAACCGGAAGAAGTTTTTGAAGATATGTGGGCTAACCCAATACCTCTACCATAAAATATAAAGGATAATACTATGACCCAAACTGTTTTTATTGAAGCTATAAATCATGCAACAAAAGAAGAAATGAGAAAAGATTCTAATGTGTTTATTATGGGTGAAGATATTACTCTATCAGTATATGGAGCAACTCAGGATTTATTATCAGAATTTGGAGATAAAAGAGTATTAGATACTCCGTTATCAGAAAATGGTTTTGTTGGTGCTGCTGTAGGAGCATCTTTAGTTGGCAAAAGGCCATTAGTAGAGACAGTATCAAGTTTTATGTGGGTTGCAATGGATCAATTTATCAGTCAGGCAGCAAAAATGAGATATATGTTTGGGGGCCAGGCTAAATTACCTGTAACTTTTAGAGTATCAATGCTATATGGATCGGGTGCAGCCGCTCATCATTCAGATAGAAACTATCCGATGTTTATGAATATGCCTGGGATGAAAATTATTGTGCCATCTACTCCTGCTGACGCAAAAGGATTATTAAAAACAGCTATAAGAGACGATGATCCATGCATAATTTTTGAAGATGGAAATTTATATGGTACAAGAGGTGAAGTTCCTGATGGAGACGAACACTTGGTTCCATTTGGTGTTGCAAACACCTTGAAATCTGGAACAGATGTAACAATTGTAGCAATAGCAGGTGGGGTAATTCACTCACTTGCAGCAGCAAAAGAATTAGAATCGCAGGGCATATCTGCTGAGGTAATTGATCCGAGAACGCTTGTTCCACTTGATAAAAAAACAATTTTAGATTCGGTGGAAAAAACAGGAAGATTGGTTGTAGTTGATCCTGCTCATAAAGTATGTTCTGCTGCTTCTGAAATTTCTTCAATTGTTGCACAAGAAGGTTTTTGGTCACTTCAAGCCCCTATTCAAAAAGTAGCAGCGGAACAAGTACACATACCATATAGCCAAGCTCTTGAAAAATTAATTTATCCTGATAAAGATAAAATAATAGCAGCGGTTAATAATACTCTAGAAAGTTAAGAGGGATAAGTAGTTATGCCAGCTCCGATTATTTTACCCCAATGGGGTATGGCTATGAACGATGGACAAATCGTTAAGTGGCTAAAAAATGTAGGTGAAGAGATAAAAAAGGGTGACCATCTTGTAGAGATAGAGTCATCAAAGGTAAACGCAGAAATAGAAGCAACTCATGATGGAAAATTAGGCAGAATTGATTTTAAAGAGGGTGTAATAGTTGATGTAGGAACAGTAGTTGGTTATATTTTATTTGATGGTGAAACAGAGTCTGATTTACCACAGTTGTCAGCTCAAAATTTAGAAATTCTTGAGGAAAATACCCAAGAAAATAAATCACTTTCCAACTCCTCTAAAAATACTTCAAACCATAAGTCAGAAACAAAACAAATTATTACACCTAGAGCAAGAAGGTTAGCCAAAGAACTAGGGATTGAAGATTTTTCTGGTATATCCGGCTCTGGCCCTAGTGGTAGGGTTACAGAAGATGATGTAAGAAATTTCAATTCTTCTGCTCAAAAAGAATCTCAAATATCAGCAGTTCCTGTTAGAGAGTCTATTTCTATGTCGCCCCTAAGACAAACGATCTCAAAAAGAATGTCTGAAAGTGCTCAAATACCATCTGTAACACTAAATACGAAGGTCGATATTACTAAAATATTAGAATTACAAAAAAACTTGGTTAAGGAATGGAGAAAGCACAGAATTCGTCCACAATTTCAAGATTTGGTCATTTTTGCGGTAGCGAAATCATTAAGTGAAGCTCCTCATGCAAATGCACATCTGATAGGTGATGAAATAAGAATATTAGATCAAATAAATATAGGTGTTGCAATGGCGGTTGTAGGAGGGTTGCTTGTTCCGGTTATAAAAACAGCAGACAAAAAAAATCCATTAGAAATTGCTCAGGAAATCAGAGAATTAGCAAAAAAATCTAAAAACAATAGTTTTGATGTAGACGATCTGTCGGGGAGCACTTTTTCTGTTACTAATTTAAGTTCTTATGATGTATCAACATTTAACCCATTACTAAATCCTCCGGAGATAGGAATTTTAGGAATTGGATCAACTGAAGAAAGTATTAACCTAACTGGCGAAAAAAAATCTTTTGTAAATCTTTGTCTGACATTTGATCATAGAGCATGGGACGGAGCACCTGCTGCGGAATTCTTAAAGTTGATTTCTAATAATCTGTCAAATATAGATTTAATTTTCAAGTAGTAGATATGGCAGTAGTAGGAATTATCGCTAATCCGTCTGCAGGAAAAGATATAAGAAGATTAGTAGCACACGGAAGAGTTGTTTCTAATCAAGAGAAATCAAATATTTTGAGACGAGTATTTGCTGGAGTAGCATCAACAGGTACAAAAAAAATCATTGTAATGCCCGATCATTCTGGTTTATCAGTATTAGCTGCTGAAGATGTTTCTGATAAATTGGAAGTTGAATATCTTGACATGAAGATAGTCGATAGTCAAGAATCTTCAACTTTTGCAGCCAAATTAATGTATGAAGAAAATGTTGATTGTATTGTAACTTTAGGCGGCGATGGAACAAATCGAGTTGTTGCTAAAGGGTGTAAAAATATACCATTGATTCCTATTTCAACTGGCACTAATAACGTTTTTCCTGCACCAACAGAAGGAACTTTAGCAGGAATAGTTGCTGGCAGTATCGCCGATAATACATTGTCTATAAAAGAATCTTGCAATCAGTCCAAAAAAATCGATATATTTTGTAATGATGAGTTTATTGATGATGCTCTTGTGGATGTTGCAATATCGAAAGAAATGTTTGTGGGGGCCAGGGCTGTTTGGGATATAAGTACTCTCCATTCAATAATATTAACTCGTGCTGAACCAGTCTCAATCGGATTGTCATCAATTGGCTCAAGGATAGAAAATATAAACATTGATGATCCATTTGGATTGTATGTAATACTAGATAAAAATGTTAAATCAGAAAAAAAACTTGTAAAAGCACCAATTGCACCAGGAACTATCCCTAATATAAGAATCATAGATTATAAAAAAATAACTATAGAGAATAAAATATTCATCGAAACTCATCCAGGAACTATTGCCCTAGATGGGGAAAGAGAAATTGAATTACTCCCAGATAATATCTACTATGCTATATTAAACTTAAATGGCCCATGGGTTGCAAATGTTCCAAAATCAATGAAAATTTTATCTAAATTATAAAAAATTAAAATGAGTAATATTGACCTAAATATTTATAAAGAACTTGCAGAAAAAGCCATGTTTGAAGCTTCAGATCTTCTCATAGGCAAATTTAGACCTGATAATCCATCAGACTTAAAAAAATTTTACAAATCAGTTAATGCTTTAGTAACTGATGCAGATTTGTCAAGTGATAAAAAAATCACTCAAAACCTTAATGATTCTAGGTTAAATGCTAATATTTATTCAGAAGAAAGCCAAAAAACAATTGATAAAAATTCTAACCTTTTTTGGCTAATTGACCCTCTTTGCGGAACAGTCCCTTATAGTCTAGGTATGGATCATTGGGGAATCAATATTGCTCTTAGGGATAAAGAAAAATTAATATTATCATGTTTATCCTCCCCATCAATAGGTGAATATTTTTCTGTTATTGATGGCCAAGAAGTTACTAGAAACGGTAAGTCGCACAAATCTACTTCTCCAGTAAAAAATTTATCAGAATCGACTATAGTTTTGGAGGTTGATGGTGGCTCAGAATGGAAAAAAAATATGAATGAAATATCAAAATGGATAACTAAAGTAAGTCAAGTTAATTCCTTTTCTTCAATCGCCTATCCTATGACACAAATGGCACTTGGCCGGATTCCTGGAGGTGTGTTTTATGGCATTGATACAGTTCATTTTGCTGCAGGAGCAATGATAGTAGAATCTCTAGGTCTCTTAGTAACAGATAAACAAGGGAAAAATATTGATTGGTCTAAAAAAGAACCCCTTGATTGTGTAGTAGTTGGCTGGCCAAATATTCATGAAGAATTAATAAAATTGATGTAGGAAAATAAATATTCATTTCATTTGAAAGATTTTTTTTATATTATTATTCATTAAGAAAAACAAAAATCGGGAAAAAATCATGCCATATAAAGTTAATCATATTCATATAAAATCTAAAAACCCTAAAGATACAGCAGAATGGTTTGTAAAAGCATTTAAGGTAAAAATTATGTCTGAAACAGTTCGTCCAGTAGGTGACACTTTTATAGTAACACAAACCGAAGGAGGCTTAGCTATAAATATATCTAGCGAGAGAACTGGCGAACTCTTAGGGCCATCTGATGATGACGCTCATTACGGTTTAGAACACTTTGGATTTGATACAGATGATATCGTATCTGATATTGAAAGACTAGTTAACCTGGGAGCTGTTTATAAGGAAGGCCCAGTAGAATTGCCAGATGGTAAAAAAATTGCTTTCATTGGTGCTCCAGGCGGTATAAGAATAGAATTAATTCAACAAGTATCTTAAGGTATAGCTTTACCTGCTAATATTCCAGTTGTTTTTTCATTTTCAACAGCAACTTTCCCATTAACTATCACCCAAGGGATACCTTCAGGATGAATATTTGGATCTTCGAAAGAAGATCTGTCATTTATATGATCTTTATCAAAAATTACTATATCAGCATAAAAGCCTTTCTTAATATTCCCTCTTTCCGATAAATTAAATCTTTGAGCAGGGTTTTCAGTAATTCTTTGAATAACTTGTTCAATTGGATAGTTATATCTTCTTCTTAACCTTCCTAATACTCTAGGAAAGCAACCATATGCTCTTGGATGAGGTAATCCTCCAGTGGGTATTGCGTCTGACCCTATCATATAATCTGGCCTTGCAAGTAGTTCCATTACATTTTTTTCAACCTCTCTCCAAATTTTTATATTACGTGGAGGTGCCCCTCTAAACCCACAACCTAATGATTCTTCATACATTACTCTACATAGCATTTCTTCAACACTTATTTTCCACATGTCTGCTACTTCTTCAAAAAGCATTCCTTCTAAATGTTTATTTTTTTTTGAAACAATATGCGTCCAAACATTATTTGATGGGTCTCCGTAGTGCGTTCCGATCATTTTTGAAATAACGATTTTTCTTTCTTCTGTGTCATTTAACTTTTCAAGCATTTTTTTTGGCCCGCCCTCGTGAAAATAACTAGGAAAAAAAGTTTGTGGAAAAGAAGAACCGACAGGATAAGGATAAGTTTCTAGTGTTATATCTATACCTTCATTTTTTGCTTTGTCAACAGGATCCAAAACATCGCTTATTGATTGATTAAAATCGGGTTTGTAATGTTCAATATGAAGTTTTGTTTCTGTTCTTTTTGCTATTTCTATTGCTTCCATGACACCACCAGCATGAAAGGCTCTATCTATATTATGATTTCTTAGATGTATCGACATTGGTTTGTCATAGATTTTTGCAACTTTCATCAATTCACAAATTTCTTCACTGTTAGAAAAACTATTTGGATAATAAGAAAGTCCTGTTGAAAAACCTACAGCACCTTCCTGAAAGCATTCTGAAAGTAATGATTTAGCGTTTTCTAATTCCTTCCCGACCAAGGGCTCATCTTTCATTCCTAATATTTCTAGTCTGATTGGTCCATGACCTGCAAAAATAGCAACATTACATGATGTTTTGTTATGATAATTTAGTTTTGCTTTTTCAATACTTGACATGTCTAAATCGTTTTTTGGCACACCTAAAATACCAGATAAATACCACTTATAAAGCTCGTAATTTTCTCTTGACAATGGTGCCAAGGTTAATCCATCGGGGGCAATTATTTCCGTTGTTATTCCTTGCATAATTCCATTTGCATGTTGGCCATCATTTAATAACGCTACATCTGCATGAGAATGAGTATCGATAAAGCCAGGGCAAACATATAAATTTTCTGCATCTATAACTTTATTCGCTTGAATATTATTTTCACCTAAGTTTGTAATCTCAACAATTTTATCGCCTTTAATTCCTATATCAGATTTAAATTCTTTTTTACCCGTACCGTCTACTATATTCCCATTTTTTATAATTATGTCTACTTTCATAGTAATCCCTTATAAATTTTGTTATTCCGAGAATACAATAAAAAAATGTACTAGTCGATAGTGAAAATATCGAAATTATAAAATATGATTAAGTTATTATTTTTTTAAATTAAAGGTGAGAGTATTGAAATTAAAAAATCATGTAGCAATTGTTACTGGTGGAGCTCTGGGGATTGGAGGGGGTGCTGCCAGAAGGCTAGCTTTTGAAGGTGCAAAAGTTTTAATTGTTGATATTGAAGAAGATGCAGCAAAAAAAAATAAAAATCTAATTGAGAAAAATGGAGGAGTAGCAGAATATTTAATTGGAGATGTATCTTCCCAATCCGTTGCAAAAGAAATGGTTGATATATCCATGTCTAAATTTGGCAGATTAGATATTATTGTTCAAAATGCATATGGATTTTCTGGTGGTGGTAGCGCAGTTGATGTAGAACTGAATGAATGGCATAAAGGCTTAGATTTATTAATAGGTGCTTTATACTTAGGTGCAAAATATGGTGTCCCTGCGATGGAAGAATCAGGTATAAGTCCTAATTTCACACAAAATAAATGGAAAGGGTTTGGTTTGCGTCATGGAACCCCCCCTAAAGAAAATATAGGCAGAATAATTAATATATCTTCTGTTCACGGTATACTAAATGCTCCAAATTCATTAATATATGAAACAGGTAAATCAGCAGTTATTGGTATGACTCGCCAAATGGCCATTGATTTTGGTCCTTTAGGAATCACTGTTAATGCAATTGCCCCCGGGCATATTGTTACTGAACGAGGTCACGATCAGTGGACAAAAGTTGGTAATAATGAAGGGTTTAGGCTTTTTGAGCTGCAGTACCCAGTTAGAAGAACAGGAACTCCAGAGGACATAGCTAATACTATATCTTTTTTGTCTTCAAATGAAGCCTCCTTCATAACGGGGCAAACTATTGCTGTTGATGGGGGTTTATCTATACAGCTACAAGAAGACATAGTGATGGATTTAAAAAATTATATTTCGTCAAATAAAAACTTAAGGACGCACTTTGATATAAATAATGAATCACGTGACCGCTGGTAAGTATGACTAATTATAACCACAAAAATATTGAGAATAAATGGCAAAAAAAATGGGAGTCAGATTCTTTATATATTGCGGAAGAAAGTGTTCCTGGTAAAAAAAATTATTTTGCCTTAACTATGTTTCCTTATCCTTCAGGAGATTTGCATATGGGCCATTGGTATGCTTTTGCTCCTGCGGATGCTCATGCTCGCTTCATGAGAATGCAAGGATTTAATGTTATGCACCCACAAGGATTTGACTCTTTTGGTTTACCTGCAGAGAATGCTGCTATAGAAAGAGGGGCAGATCCAAAAGATTGGACGTATAACAATATAGATAATTTTAGAAGACAATTTCGAGAGATGGGAACCTCATATGATTGGAATAGAGAGTTAATTACCTCAAGTCCTGAGTATTATAAGTGGAATCAATATTTTTTCCTACAATTCCTTAAGAATGACTTAGCTTACAGAAAAGAAGGCCAAGCTAATTGGTGTACTAAATGTCAAACAACCTTAGCGAATGAGCAAGTAAAAGATGGTTCTTGTGAAAGATGTGAATCCTTAGTCGAAAAAAAGTTTTTGCCACAATGGTTTTTTCGAATTACTAAGTATGCTGACGAATTATTGAATATGGATTTAATTGAATGGCCAGAAAAAATAAAAATAATGCAGAAAAATTGGATTGGTAAATCTCAGGGTGTGACTGTATCTTTTGATATAGAAAATAATTTAGATGGAGAAAAAATCGAAACTTTTACAACAAGAATTGATACTTTATTTGGAGTAACTTTTGTTGTTTTGGCACCGGAGCACTCTCTTGTTAACAAGATAGTTCACCCTGATTATGTTGAAGATGTTAATAAATATGTTAAAGATTCAAATAAAAAATCAGAGATTGATAGAACTTCTACGGATAGAGAAAAGACGGGAGTCAATACTGGCGCATACTGTATAAATCCTTTATCTGGCGAAAGAGTACCAATTTTTATTGGTGATTATGTTTTATCAACATACGGTACTGGCGCGGTTATGGGTGTACCTGCACATGATGAGAGAGATTTCAAGTTTGCAAAAAAATATAACTTAGAAATAAGGGTTGTGGTTTCTCCCGAACAATGGGATGGCGAGGAATTAAATGAAGCTTGGACTCATTCAGGAATTCAAGTTAATTCCTCTCAATTTAACGGGGTAAAAAATGAAGAAGCAAAGAAATTGATAACAAAAGAGTTGGAAAAAAATAATTATGGATACAAAACAGATACTTTTCACTTAAGAGATTGGTTAGTTTCAAGGCAGAGGTATTGGGGCACACCAATTCCTGTAGTTTATTGCGATATTTGTGGCGTTGTTCCAGTTCCAGAAGACGAATTGCCGGTTCTTTTACCTGAAAAAATATCATTTGATAATGATGGCAAATCTCCTCTTACAAAAATGGAGGAATTCTTAAATACTAAATGTCCAAAATGTATGAACAATGCTACCAGAGAAACGGATACATTAGATACATTTGTTTGTTCTTCATGGTATCACTTAAGATTTGCTAGTCCTGATTTCAATTTAATTGAACCATTTGAAAAAGAAAAATTAAACTCATGGTTGCCCGTAAGCCATTATATGGGTGGAGCAGAGCACGCAGTAATGCATCTTTTATATGCAAGATTTTTCAATAAAGCGCTAAGAGATCTTGGTTATATAAATTTTGATGAACCTTACTCAAAATTAACTAATCAAGGAATGCTTATTAAGAATCATAAGAAAATTTCTAAAAGATCTAATCCTCTAACCCCTGACCCAATAGTCGAGAAATTTGGGGCAGATACACTTAGGTGTTATCTAATGTTTTTAGGGCCTTGGGATCAAGGAGGAGATTGGTCTGATTCAGGAATAAACGGCATAAGAAGATGGCTTACCAAGGTTTGGGATTTAGTACACAAAGACTCTTCTTTACTCTTAGAAACAAAGAATGATAAAGAACTAATCACGTTATCAAATATAGTAACTAAAAAAGTTATTTCGGACATGGAAGCATTTAAATTTAATACATCTATTTCAACATTAATGGAATATGCATCTGAGCTCTTAAAAAATTTTGAAAATAAATCTGTTTCAAAAAAAGTATGGAATCAATCTATAGACAGGATTTTATTACATATTGCTCCCCTTGCTCCACATATTGCTGAAGAGTTATGGGAAGTAAAAGGTAATAAATACTCGATTCATCAATCATATACACCAAATTATGATGAATCTCTAATAATTAGTGAAAACGTTACAATTGTAGTTCAGATTAATGGTAAGGTTAGAGATCAAGTTCAAGTACAAAATAACGCCCAAGAAAATGATGTAATAAACTTATGCAAAAGCACAAAAAAAACACAAGAATATCTTAATGGAATGAAAATTATAAAGACTATTTATATTCCTGGAAAAATTTTAAACTTTGTTGTGAAGGCTAATTGATTTTATGAAAGCAATGGTTTGGTACGGAGGAGAAAAGTTTATCAAAGAAAATTTGCGTGATCCTATTCCTCAGGATCATCAAGTTGTAGTTAAGGTTGATACTGTTGGAGTATGTGGTACAGATGTACATATTACGCAAGGCTTATTTCCAAAATCTCCTCCACTGATTTTAGGTCATGAAGGCTCAGGTGTAATTATAGATGTAGGAAAAAATGTCGATAAATCTAGAATAGGTAGTAGGGTTGTTATGAATACTACTACTTATTGTAACCAGTGTTTTTCTTGCAAAAATTGGTCTATTTCACGCTGTGAGAAAGCGGAGTCTACTTCAGGTATGTTTGCGGAGTATGTTGTTTGTGCTTCTCAATCTGCGGTCAACATTCCGGATAAATTAGATTTAGAACAGGCATCATTAACCGAGCCTGCATCCTGTTGCCTATCTGGTGCAGAAATGTTGAATGTCTCCAACGCTAAGGTTGGTGTTGTGGTAGGTGGCGGTATAATGGGTCTTTTTACTTTAGCTTTCTTAAAAAATTTAGGTGTAGAAAAAATGATAATGTCTGAACCAGTTAAGATTCGTAGAGAAATTTCTAAACAATTTGGAGCAGATATTCTTCATGATCCTAAGGATAGTGAACTGAATGATTTTATAAAGGACAACAATAATGGTTGGGGTGCAGATATATCGGTTGAAGCTGTTGGTAAACCAAATCTTGTGGCAAAGTGTATAGACGTACTAAGGCCAAGAGGGCAAGTTCTTATGATAGGTGTTAGCCCTCAAGGTTCACATTTACCAGTAGACTTATATGAAATGCATTATAAAGAAATAACTATAAAGGGTGCTTTTGGTAGAGGTGATGTTTTTGATAGAACGCCTAAAGAAATTAGTAAATTAAAACTTGATAATGTCATAAGTAAAATTTACTCTCTTGATAAAACTCATGATGCAATTAATGATTCGTCAAAAGGCAAAGGTATTAAATTAGTAATAAAACCTTAACTAATAAAGTCTTTACTTGCAGAAAAAATATCAGTATATTTTTTTACCCCTACACTAGAACATAATGCAGCCCCTATAGCAGCTTCTTCATCATTTTCACCAATTCTAATTTTCAAATTAAATTTAGAATTAAGATAACTTTGCATCAATTTATTTTTTTTTAAACCATTACCTGATCCCACTAAAATATTTTTCTTATTTGCACCGCATTTTAAGGACTCTTCATATGATTTATGTAATTCATGTGCTATGGAATATATTAACTCGTTTGAAATATTTTCTATTAGGAAATTTTCAGGAGTTATGTTTAAAATTTGTCCTTTTGCGAGAGAATTTTCTCTAGACCCTGTAAACAATGGCGAAACATAAATATCCGAGGATTGAGAAGATTTTTCTTCTGAAAGTCGAATCAACGATTCATAAATAAAATCAGAGCTAAGATTTTGATTAGTTAGTTTTAACACTAAATTTTGGACGAAATCTTTTAATACTCTAAACGTTCTTCCACCAACAGATCCAACACCCGCCAATAGATATCCTTTTTGAATAAAAGGTCTTAATTCAAGCCATGATCTAGGTAATATTTTTTCAGTATAGACTGAAGTTTGCCCGCCTGTTCCTATATTAATTGATACGGAATCAAAATAGTTGCTAACAGATCCTGCAAAACTACATTGATGGTCTCCTGAAGCAATGGAAACCGGGGTTCCTTCTTTAATATTTATTTTTTCACTTATATATCTAGTGATTGTTCCAACCAATGAGCATGATTTTTTTACTTCTAAAAACATTGATGGATTAAGTTCTAAAGAATTAATTAGATCAAAATTCCAATTGTTTTTATTAATGTCAAAAACTCCCCAACTTAATGCATCCGTTGGATCTGTGACAGGCATTGTATTTGTTAGTTTACTTGCGATGTATTCAGGTGCAGTGGTTCCGATAAGGTTATTGTTGATTTCTTTGTTTTTATTCAACCAAAATAATAGTGGAGCAGTATAACCTGTAGCTAAGGGGCAACCAGTATTTTCAAAAAAAGGTAACTCTTTATTTTTTATTTTAGCACCACCCATTTTGGCCATATGCTCTAAATAAGAATAACTATCAAATTTTTCTTTACATCTTTGGTCTTGCCAGGAAATAAAATTGCCAACTAAATCATTTTCTTTGTCAATAAGTTGTAAACCTTGCTGTTGTCCAGTGACTCCAATAGCGTCGGGTGAAATCTTAGATTTTTCTTGAACTATTCTCATAGTTTGAAGTACACTAGAAAAAATCTTATCCATATCCCACTCAGATCGGCCAATTTTTTTATCACTAATATTTGTTACGTTAGCATTATTATCTAGAGCAGCAATATCTACTACTTTTTTTGCTTCTGTATCGATAATTACAGATGTTATTGATGTTGATCCAATATCTATACCTAAAAAATATTTATTCATCTTTTGGTAAATTAGGTGAAAAGAAATGGCTTATTTTCTGATCAGGATCCCTGAATCCTACAGGCTCCCATTCGTAAGGCTCGGTACTTTCTTCAATATGAACATCGGACCTTTCAAAAACGCTTTTCTTAAGTTGGGTGCCTAATCCTGGTCCTTCAGGTGCTAATAAGTATCCATCCTTAACAATAATATTTGGCTCAATAAATTTGTCATACCATCCTTTATAATAAGCCCTGTTTGTTTCTTGAAGCATCACATTTTGGCAATTCATAGAAATATGAGCACATGCAAATACATTAATTGGTCCTGTCCAATCATGGGGTGCAATAGGTGTTTGGTAAGTATCTGCTAAGGTAGCGATTTTCTTTGTTTCAGATATACCTCCAGTCCAAATTAAATCTGGCATTACTATTTCAGCAGATCCATTTTCTATATATTCCCTAAACTCATATCTTGTCATTAGTCTTTCAGCTGCACATACTGGAGAATTAATTTCTGACGCTAATTTAAGGTGCGATTTTGCATTTAGTGGATGTATCATTTCTTCTTGCCAAAATATATTGTATTCATCCATGGCTTTTCCAATTTTTATAGCTGGTGCAAGAGCCCATTGACCTGACCCGTCATGTGCTATTTCGATTTGATCCCCTAGAGCTTTTCTTTGTTTTTTTAATGGCTCAAGCGCTTCTTTTATTTCTTTTGAGGAAATAAAATTTCCTCCAGAAGCTTCAGCATAATCGTTAAGATAATATGCTTTTACAACATCAATCCCTTCATCTAATAAACTCATAAGAAAACCAACTGGATCTTTTTTTTCAAACTCATTATCCTGCCATTTTCCATAACTTCCAACAGTGTTATAGATTTTGATTTTGTCTCTTACTTTTCCACCTAGCAAATTATATATGGGTTGACCCAGCTCTTGGCCAGTTAAGTCCCATAAAGCAATATCTATTGCTGAAAGAGCTCTTAATTCTGCACCAGAATATGTAAAAATCCCTGACAACTTAAATAGTTTATCCCATATATCTTCTCTGTCCATTGGATTTTTTCCAATTATGGAAGGTGCATATATTTCGTGAATCACAGCAGAAACAGATTTTGGAAGATACCAAGTTTCACCAAGTCCAATTTTTCCTGAATCAGTATGTATTCTGACCCAACACATTTGCCAAAATTCATCTACATATATAGTTTCAACTTTGGTGATCTTCATATATTACTTTATTCCTAAGAGCTCAATATGAAACACTAGAGTTGAATTTGGAGGTATAACGCCTGGCGCTCCTCTTTCACCATAACCTAATTCAGGTGGGATCTCAACTCTCCTTATTCCGTTTACATTCATTCCTAATATTGCCTCTTTGAAACCTTGTATGACTCCATCAACGGGGAATTGAGATGATTCGCCTCTAGTAAAAGAGGAATCAAAGACACAACCATTCATTAGCCATCCAGTATAATGTAAATCAACTTCATCTGACTCGTATGGTGACCCCCCGTCTCCTAATTTAATGTCTGCAATCTTTATACCTGAATCTTGCATAATAAATTTTTCACTACTAATTTCTTCAAACTGTGGCGCGTCTTTAGGATAGTCACTATTATCACAATCTTGCATATTATTCTCCATCTCTTTTTTAGTAATTTCTGCTTCAACAGTAGCTGTTGCTATTGCTTCTTGTGGCGTTAGTATATTGACAAGTTCTATATAAAAAATTAGGTCGGTATTTGGCGGAATTATTGGTGGAGAACCTGTTTGACCATATGCTAAGCTAGATGGAATTTTTACAATTTTTATAGACTCAGGATTCATTGTTAGCATCGTATCTATCCATCCTGGGATAAGGTTTATCATTAACATTTCTTGCTCCCCTCCTCTTGAAAATGACGAATCAAAAACGCAACCATCAGGTAACCACCCAACATAATTCATTGTTACCAAATCTTGTACAGTTGGCTTGTTACCTTTACCCTCTTTATGTTCATGCATACTAACACCTGAATTATCTAGAATTAATTCTAGGCTTTGAACTTCATCAAAAGAAGGAATTTCATTGGGAACATCCTCGTTTAGACAAAGGTTAGAATCTGGTGTTGGTTTAATTATCGGAATGTCTATGTTTTCTGGGTTTTTGCCGGAAGCTTGGCAACCTGAAATAATTATTGACACCATGGCAAAAAGTACGATAAAAATTTTCATATTATTTATTGGCATTGTTTAAAAAGTTTTTATAACCTGACTCTATCCATGGCTGAACAGTAGTAGAAAAAAACTTTACTCCTATATCAACAAATTTTGAGACGTTTTCTGTTGTTGCTAGTGAACCAGCATTATTTCCTGATAAAACAATCCTCTGTAGTGTATCCATTATTTTATCTTGAACATCTGGATGCTGAGGATTACCGATATGCCCCATTGATGCGGCAAAATCAGAGGGGGCAACAAAAAATACATCTATACCATCCACTTCAAGTATTTCATCTAAGTTTCTCCACGCCTCAATATCTTCTAATAAGACTATAAGCATCGATTCATCATTAGCTTTTTCGAAATAATCACTAACACCAAGACCTTGCCTACTTGTGAACATGCCTCTTTTTCCTAGCGGAGGAAACTTTCCTCCTTCAACAACATTTAATGCCTCTTTAGCATTATTTACATGTGGAACAACAACAGCTTGTGCACCTCTGTCCAATGTTCTATATATTAAACCCTGTTCATTTTGGTGAATTCTAGCAACAGAAGTCATACCCCAAATATCGCAAGCTCTTGTCAAATTACCTAGATCAGATGCATCCACCCCTCCGTGTTCTCCTTCAAGCCAAATACCATCAATTCCTATAGGGCCAATGGTGTCTATATCGTCTGAATTGGATAATCCCATTAGGATGGTAACTATCTCATTATTCTTTAATTTTTCTTTTGCTTTATTTTTTCTCAATTCCATTGGTTTACTTTCTATAAATTAAATATATTTAGAAATTTTACATCGATTACATGATTTTTTCTTTGTTTAAAGCAACTATAAATGTTTTTAGTAGTAAATTTATTATATTTTTATTGCAAAGAAGGTTCGATAGTATACTTTTCTACTTTCTCCTCATCAATCATTAATCCCAAACCGGGCCTCTTGGGTAAAGAGTATTTTCCATCTTTTGCATCATAGTTTTCAGAAAGAATTGCCGCTTTTACAGCATGGCCTTGTTCAGAGTGCTCCATTAATAGGAAGTTAGGTGTATTTATTGAGTATTGTAACGTTGCTGCTATTGCTACTATTCCGCCTCCACCTACATGCGGTGAAATGGGTATATTGTATAATTGAGCAATTGTTGCAATTTGTTTTCCTCCTGTCAAGCCCGTTCTTGCAATATCAGGCATCGAAATATCATATGCTCTTTTTTCAAAAATTTCTCGCATTTCATATTTTGTTCTAGTCCATTCTCCGTTTGCAATAGGGAGATCTAACGATGAAGATATTTCACACAAACCTGGTATATCGGTAGGATCTGAGGGAGACTCTAGCCATAAAATGTTATGTTTTTCTAGCTGTTTTCCTAGTTTTATTGCATTATAAGTTTCAAATCCCATGTGTACATCGAGCATTAGACCTATTGAATCACCTATTCTTTTACGGACTTCATTTACTATATCTAAAGTTTGTTCTATGTCCTCTTTAAGATGCATTTTTAGATATTTATATCCTTTGCCAACAGACCATTCTGCCATATCAGCTACTTCTTCAGGGGTTGAACCTCCAATACCGTTATATACTGTTACATTTTTTCTATGAATTCCACCCATAGCTTGAGAAGTTGGCATATTTAATGACTTACCAATTGCATCCCATATGGCTATATCGACCCCGCTTAATGCATCAATATAAAAACCTGTATAATGGCCGCGTTCTCGCTGGGCAGAATAGTTATTGTACCAAATAGACTCAACATCATATATATTCTTTCCAATGGTTAGCGGTTTTAGGATATCTTTCACTATGGTTGCGGTGGTATTAGGGCTTACTGGAGATTGAGCTTCTCCCCATCCAACTATTCCTGATTCTGTCTCAATTTTTATAATTGTAGTTTCGTGAGATTTAGAATAAATGGATGTATTTGAACTTTCATCGATATAATATTCCCCCATATCTTTAATAGTGGATTCATATGTATCCATTGATTTTATTTCTAGATTAGCTTTAGATTTGTTAGGCTTCTTTTCAATATTTACTAACTTTAAATCTTTTGTATATTTTTTTTTATTATCTTTAACTTTGTGCATGTCTTTTGTTGCAAGCATCGCAGTATTAATATTTTTTGTATTTATTTTTCTTCCTTTGTCAGAATCATTATTAATTCTTATAGGAAAAGCAGTAATTTCTTTGATTTTCATAAGTTTTATCTCACTTTAGTTAAAATTGCTTCATTCAGTTCAAAACCTAAGCCGGGCTTATCGTTTAAGTATAGCTCACCATCTAAAATTTCGTATGGATCTTGCAAATATTTATTATGTTCACTTACAAGTGTTAAGGCATGCTCAAGCCGATAAAAATTAGGAATAGATTTCATGACATGTGCTGAGGCTAGAAATTCTATAGGGCCACCTGGTACGATATGAGGGGATACAGGTATGTAGTATGCTTCTGCCATAATGGATATTTTTTTCAATTCAGAAATACCTCCTGTCCATACTAAATCTGGCATTATAAATTCAGCTAAGTTGTTTTGAAATATTGGTAAAAAATCATATCTTGTGTAGAGTCTTTCTCCAACACAAATTGGAGCATTAGTATTTTCTTTGACTTGTTTTAATGCACTTATACCCTCAGGTGGCAAGGGTTCTTCAAACCATCCAATGTTTGATCTTTCGAATAAATTATTTGAAAGGCGAATCGCATTTGGAACATTATAATGACCATGAGCATCTATTAGTATTTCAAACTTGTCACCAACGGTTTCTCTTACAGCTTCTACAATATCGTATCCTTGTTCTTCTCCTTTTTGCGAGATGAACCCATCTTGATACATAGTATGGAATGGTGTCATTTCTAGAAATGGATCCAATTTGCATGCCTCATAATTAAGTCCCAACAAATTTTTTTTTGCTGCTGCTGCATAATCTTCAGGAGTATAGCAATCAGAGAACCAAACATTACAATACAGCCTAATTTTTTCTCGATAGCTTCCCCCAAGTAAATCATATATTGGCATATTTGATGCTTTACCTTTAATGTCCCATAGAGCGATATCAAAACCAGCAATAAGGGAGGTTGTTATTCCTCTCGACCCCATGTATGAGAATAATCTAAACAACTTGTTCCAAAGTCTATCAATATCCATAGGATTTTCCCCAATAAAAATATTTTTTACTTCTTCAACGGCCACACTCATTAGTTTTTCAGAAATTTTTGCGGATGTACCCACTTCACCCCATCCATGTATACCTTGATCTGTATCGATTTTTACAAAGATCCATTTTGAGTTTGTTTTTGATAATGCTTGCCCCATCCCCATATTAAAATCTGCTGAATAGGTTGAAATATTCGTAATTTTCATAAAATTTTCCTTTTATACTTAACTATATACCCAAGATTTAATTAAGTGATGCGCGATGGCAATAGGCCCAGGGACATTAAGTATTTTTGACTTATTATTTAAGGCTAATGCAACTTCTTCTTTTGGAAACCATTTTACATCTGTCATCTCGTTTTTATCAATTGTAATTTTCTCGCTTTTAGCTTGAGCATGGCACCCAATCATCAAAGAAGAAGGAAATGGCCATGGTTGAGAAGAATGATATTTGATTGCGCCTGTCTCTAATCCAGATTCTTCCTTGACTTCTCTTTTTACTGCTTCCTCTATTGATTCGCCTTGATCCATGAAACCTGCTAAACAGGAGTAGAATCCACTTTTTTGTCTTAATCTCGTTTGACCTAAAACACACTGATCATCTTTATAGACAAGCATAATTACCACTGGATCTGTTCTTGGAAAATGTTCTAAATTGCAACTTTGACATTTTCTCATAATCCCACCTCTAAATATTTTCATATTCTTGCCACAACTTGAACAATATTTATTTTTTCTATTCCAGTCAAGGTTTGATTTTGCTTGAGCTAAAATACCAGCTTCATTTTGTGAAATTTCAGTTGCAACCTCTCTGCTATCAAAATAAGATAAATTTCTATCTATATTTTTATACTCAATGGTTTTTTTAGCTTCAAATGTAAAACATGGAGATTGATCTTGATCAAATCCTAAGAACAGTACTCTAGACAAATTTGCAGAAAATTTTAGATTAGAGAATTCTTCCTTGGTGAGCCATCCGAGTTGAGGAGTTTCAGAATTTTCAATAAGAGGATTTAATTCATAAAAAGGTAAAATCTTTACTTTGCTACTTTCAAATAATTTTTCTAATTTTTTTTCGTCATATCTAATACTGTCCCCTCTATCTAAATTATTACCGCTAAACGTATGAATAATGCTCAAAGTGTCCTCACCTGCTTGTTATATAATTTTCTAATCTTTTTATTTTATTTATTTTTTTAAGTCTGTGTTATATTTAGTTTATCAAGAAATAATTTAAACAGGATTAGAAATAAATAATAAGGATTAAATATGACTAGCAACCATTATTCCAAACATGACACTCGCTCAGTTAAAATTTCAGATATTTTAGAAGGTGATTCGGATAAACCATATAAAAATATAAAAACTCATGCAGAAGGACCTAAAGGCAAAGTTCCTTTTACTGAAGATTTTCTAATTAATGAACCAAGCGGAAATCATTTTGGAATGACGCAAAACGCAGGAATGGGCTGGAATCCATCCGAATTGCTAAGAAAACAATTCATGATTCTATCCACATCTGGTGGAATTAGAAATGAGGATGGTGAAACTTTAGCATTAGGGTTGCATACTGGACATTTTGAGCTCAGAGACATGGTTATAGCTGCTGCAAATGAACTAAAAAATCTTAAAGCTGTGCCTTTTGCGGCATTTTGCTCAGATCCATGTGATGGTAGAACTCAAGGCACTACTGGCATGCTTGATTCATTACCATACAGAAATGATGCAGCTCAGGTTTTCAGAAGAATTGCAAGATCCTTGCCGACTGTAAGAGGGGTAATGGGAATTGCTTCTTGTGATAAAGGCTTGCCAGCAATGATGATGGCTTTAGCTGGATTACATACCTTACCGGTAGTTATTGTACCAGGTGGCACAACTTTAAAGCCATATGTTGGAGAAGATACTGGTCAAATTCAATCAATAGGGGCAAGATTTTCTCAAGGAGAAGTTACATTAGAATATGCTCAAGATGTTGGCTGTAGATCCTGTGCATCTCCTGGTGGAGGATGTCAATTTTTAGGCACTGCCGGAACGTCTCAAGTTGTATCTGAAGCACTAGGTTTAGCAATAACACATTCAGCTCTTTCACCTAGTGGTACAGAAGTATGGTTTGATATTGCAAAAAGATCAGCCAGAGCATTAGTTTATCTTGAAAATCATGGAATAACATCCCAAAAAATATTACAAGATCATTCCTTTGAAAATGCTATGGTTGTTCATGCTGCTTGTGGCGGCTCTACAAACCTGCTTCTTCATACTCCTGCAATTGCACATTCTGCTGGAAGGGAAAGAATGACTGTTGAAGATTGGAATAAAATAAACTTAAATGTTCCTAGGTTAGTTGATGTATTACCAAATGGTCCAGTTGGTCATCCAACTACTCAACTATATGCTGCTGGTGGCGTGCCTGAAGTCATGCTACATCTTAGAGAACTAGGTTTGTTAAATACCTCTGCTAGAACAGTTACAGGAAAATCATTAGACGAAAACTTAAATTGGTGGAAAGATTCAGAAAGAAGATATGAAGTTAGAAAATACTTAATGGAAGTAGATAAAGTTGACCCAGAAAACGTTATTTCTTCACCCAAGAAAGCTAAACAAAGAGGTTTGACGAGTACTGTAACTTTTCCAAAAGGAAATATAGCTCCTGAAGGTTCAGTGATTAAGAGTACAGCAATTGACCCCTCGGTAGTTGATGAAGATGGAGTTTATAGAAATACAGGTAAAGCAAGAGTTTTTAGGTCTGAAAGATCAGCTATGGCTGCAATTAAATCAAGAGACGATAATGTCAAAATAAAAGCTGGAGATATAATGATTGTTACGTGCGGTGGTCCTCTTGGAACAGGTATGGAGGAAGTTTATCAACTTACGGCAGCTCTACGGCATTTATCATACGGAAAAAAAGTTGCACTTATAACTGATGCAAGATTTTCTGGGGTCTCAACTGGAGCTTGTATCGGACATGTAGGACCTGAAGCTTTGGCAGGTGGACCGATAGGAAAAATTATTGATGAGGATATTATAGAGATAATAGTTGATAGAAATAATCTTTCAGGTTCAATTAATCTTGTTGGGCATGGAGAGGAAATATTTGATTCAACATGGGGAACTAATGAAATATTAAAGCGTCCTAATCCAAATGATTTAGCACCTCATCCACAATTACCAGATGATTCAAGGTTGTGGGCTGCACTTCAATCAGCTAGCGGAGGAACGTGGGGAGGCTGTGTTTATGACGTAGATAGAATTATTGAAGTTATTGAAGAGGGGAAAAAAGCTTTGTCAAGCAAAAATAAATTATAAGGCTTTCCAGTATCTTTTGCCTTTCCACCGAATGATTTTCCCCCACCCAGGAAAACTTAAGTGACTACCAATTATTGTTGAATTATCTTTTTCAATTAAATTGATAATGTTTTTTCTAGTTGATTTTGCCATATTTTGGTCCCAGTCAGGGGTGTAAAATAAATCTGTTTCAGTTATATGCATGGGGGATCCAAAAATATCTCCAACTAAAATTGCTCTTTCATTTTGAGAAGCAATCAACAAACTCATGTGTCCTGGTGTATGACCAGGGGTATGAAATGCAGTAATTCCTGGTGCAATTTCTTTTTCTTCGCTAAGTAAATTTAGTTTATTCATAGATTCTAGAGGTAAAATTTTCTTTAATATATCCTCGTCTATATTTTCTTTATTTGTATAATGATCCCAGTCAAATTTATGAATTATATATTCAGCATTTGGAAAGGTAATTGGTCTATTTGGTAAATCTTCTCGAAAATTCCAACCAAAATGATCACCATGGAGATGCGTGATAAAAACATTAGTTATTTCGCTAAAATTAATGTTGTTTGATTTTAAATTTTCTAATAATTTTCCTGGAGGCTTTGAGTCGAGCATCAAACCATTAGGACCGAAACCTGTATCAGCAATTATAGTCTTGTCTTTTGATGTAAATATAAAAGATCCAAGATTGTTTTTAAAGTATTTTCCACTGAAGTATTCAGGGAATCTATCGTAAAATTGAGCCCAAATTTCTAACGAATTTTTCGGAAAGAGAATTCGGGGGTCGAATGTTATGCTACCGTCAGTTACTCCTACGATTGTGATGTCACCAACTGTTATTTTATTTTTAGTCATAAATGTTTGTTTTGGCGATCCCGAGCAGATTCGAACTGCCGATCTCCTCCTTGACAGGGAGGCGTGTTAGGCCGCTACACCACGGGACCAATATACAATCGATGAGTATATTCTAACAAATTTTTTATATTATAAACATTTTTCAATCAAAGAAATCAGTAACATTACCTTTGATTTAATATATATTTTATTTATTCAGATCCTTTGCATCCTGCATGATTTATTCCAGCATATGCAATCTCTTCGTCTTCTTGAGGTGTGCCTCCACTAACTCCGATAGCTCCTATGATCTCATTTTCTTTGTAAACGGGTAATCCACCTTGGCCAGGAATCATTCTCCCACCAAGCATTCCCATCAGACCTTGATGAATAGGATTAGGCCCACCTTCAGCTAATTTTCCGCTTGGTTGCATAAATGCTGCTGATGCAGCTGCTTTACCTTGGCTTATGTAAACACTTCTCCATGGGGCACCATCTTCTCTAATAAATGTAATTAAATCTCCACGAGGATCAACAATACTTATACAGAAATTAGACTTCATTTCATTAGATTTTTTTTGCGCGCCTTCAATTATTTTTTGTGCAATACTTAAGTCCATAGAAGACATGTTTTTTTCCTTTCATCTTATTATTTATAGAAAATTTTTATAAGAAATTTCGAATCACCCATAATTACATCCAATGCCCTTGTAACCAATCTCGACAGTTCCATCTGTTCTCACTAACACTGGCGTAATTCTATCTCCGCCTGATAACTGTTCAACTTCTTTCCACAATTCAGGATGAATCGAAACATCAAGTTCTTCAAACGTTTCATTTTGATTTTGCAAATCTTCTTTAAGCAAATCACAGTAGCCGCATGTAGGATGTGTATATATGATATTTTTATTAATTTTGTTCATTTATCAATAAAGTACTTATTTTTGAAAATTTTAACATAAAAACCTTCAAATTACATAAAATATACAAAGAATATTATTGACATTTATAGTAAACTAAGTTTAAATATAAGGTCGTCGGTAAAATAATCTATACAAAAATAACTCTGATTAACTGTTTATTTCATAAAAATTAAATATAAAATAATAAACGCATTGATATGCGTTTTTTATAGTTTAAGTATAATTGTTTTTCCACGAATTTAAAAATTAGATACGAGGTGTAAATTATGGTAATTGCTGATCGCAAACTACTTGCTTCAGAGCATTCAAATTATAAGTCTTTTACCACAAGTGTAAACAGTTCAAATTCTTTTGTCTCAATTCCAAATCTACTTCAGGTGCAATTAAACTCCTTTGAATGGTTCAAAAAACAGGGAATTAAGGACCTGCTAAACGAAATCAATCCAATAGAAGATTTTACCGGCGGAAGATTTGAGTTGAAATTTCTTGCCCATGAGATTAGAGGTCCAAAAACCATCAAGGTTAAAGTTGATAAAGAAGATGGATCTGTTGAACAACAAGAAGTAGAACTTGATGAGTTAGAATCTCGTAGACGTGAAATTACTTTTTCAGCCCCTCTTTATGTAACGGTTCAGTTGATCATAAGAGAAACTGGGGAAATTAAAGAGCAAACTCTTTTCTTTGGTGATTTGCCAATGATGACAAAAAATGGAACATTCATAATTAATGGAGCGGAGAGAGTTGTTGTTTCGCAATTAGTTAGATCTCCAGGAGCATATTTCACAACTGTTTCTGATATATCAACAGGAAGAGAACTTTGTAATGCTAAATTAATTCCTTACCGAGGTGCTTGGATTGAATTAGAGACTAGTATTAAGGATATACTAACGGTAAAAATTGATAGAAAAAGAAAAGCTCCAATTACCACTTTGCTTAGAGCTCTTGGTTGGGAATCTGATGATGAGATCTTGGATTTATTTAAAGATGTTGATGATAACCCTGATCATAAGTATATTGAATCAACGCTTAAGAGAGATACTGCGTCCACTAACAGAGAGGAAGCCTTACTAGAATTCTATAGAAGGCTACGACCTGGTGAGCCTCCGAATCTTGAAAATGCTGAGGAGTTGATTGAAAGTCTTTTTTTTAATGATCGTAAGTATGATTTAGGTAGAGTCGGAAGATACAAACTAAACAAAAGGCTTGAACTAGATGTTAAAAAAAGAACTTTAACTAAAAATGATTTTGTTCAAATGATACGAAGAATGATAGGTATTAATAATGGAAAAGTTAACAGAGATGATATTGATCACCTCGGCAACAGAAGGGTCAGAGCAGTTGGAGAGCTCGTGCAAAATCAGATAAGAGTTGGTTTGCTTAGAATGGAAAGAGTTGTAAAAGAAAGAATGTCCACACAGATGGATTCGACTACGACTACTCCAGCAGCATTGGTTAATATAAGGCCTATAGTCGCGTCAGTTAGAGAGTTTTTTGGTGGGTCTCAATTGTCTCAATTCATGGATCAAACGAACCCACTTTCTGAGTTAACTCATAAAAGGAGATTATCTGCTCTTGGGCCAGGTGGACTTTCAAGAGAAAGGGCTGGTTTTGATGTTAGGGATGTTCACTCTTCACATTACGGAAGAATTTGCCCAATCGAAACACCTGAAGGTCCAAATATTGGTCTATTGGGATCCTTTTCGACTTTTGCCAGACTAAATGATTATGGTTTTATAGAGACATTGTATAGGAAAGTTAATAAAACTATTAAATCTAACGATAAAAATATAGTTGGCAGAATTTTATCTGAAGAGGTAAAAGAAATTTCTAAAGCTAGTTCTAATACTAATATAACTGCAGAAGTCGCAGAAGAACTTAATAAGATTTCACCTGTCCGAGAAATTTCGGTAAAACCTTATGTCACAGAATCAAAGGAGGATTTAGTTTATTTGTCTGCAGATGACGAAGAAAAATATGTTATTGGGCAGGCTAATACAGCAATTGATTCAAATGGTCAGATTGCATCAGAGCTTGTAGAAGTCAGAGAAGGTGGAGCTGAATCTTTTTCAAAAGTACCTAATCATTTAATTGATTTTATTGATGTTTCTCCCATGCAAATTGTTAGTGTTTCTACAGCGCTTATACCTTTCTTAGAACATGATGATGCCAACAGAGCTTTAATGGGTTCTAATATGCAGAGGCAAGCTGTACCGCTAATTATTCCGCAAGCACCATTGGTGGGTACAGGTATGGAATGGAGAGTTGCTCAAGACTCTGGTCAAGTTCTTTTGTCAGCGGTTGATGGAATAGTTTCTAGATCTACCAGTGATACAGTATCTGTAGTCGATAAAAAAGGAAAAATCCATAATTACGACTTAATCAAATACGATCGATCTAATCAAGGTACATCAATTAATCAACACCCAATTGTAAGCAAAGGAGATCTCATAACTGAAGGTTCTCCTCTTGCTGATAGTTCGTCTACTGATAACGGAGAGTTAGCTTTAGGTCAAAACCTAACCGTTGGTTTTATGAGTTTCAATGGGTATAATTATGAAGATGCAATCATATTGAATGAAGACTTAGTAAAATATGATAGATTCACCTCTATTCATATTGAAAAACACGAAATAGAGGCTAGAGATACAAAACTTGGACCTGAAGAAATTACCCGTGATATTCCTAACGTAGGAGAGGAGAGCCTGCGAGATCTTGATGACGAAGGAATAATTCGCATAGGAGCGTGGGTTTCAGCTGGCGATATTTTAGTAGGTAAAATCACTCCTAAGGGTGAAACGGAACTTACAGCAGAAGAAAAATTGTTAAGAGCTATATTTGGAGAAAAAGCAAGAGATGTTAAGGACTCTAGTCTGCGTGTTCCTCATGGACAAAGTGGAAAAGTTATCGATGTTAGGGTGCTAACTAAGCAAAAAGGAGATCACCTATCCGCAGGTGTGACAAAACTAATAAGAGTTTGGATAGCGCATACAAGAAAAATAAGCCAAGGCGACAAGATGGCTGGTCGTCATGGTAACAAAGGTGTTGTTGCAAAAATTCTGCCAAGAGAAGATATGCCATACTTAGAAGATGGAACTCCACTTGATATTGTTCTTAATCCTATAGGTGTTCCTTCTAGAATGAATTTAGGTCAACTACTAGAAACCCATCTTGGCTGGGCTGCTCATATTCTTAATTACACTGCAAGAACGCCAGTTTTTGACAGTGCTTCAGATGTGGTAATTGAGGATCAGCTTGCTAGAGCTTGGTTCATTCAAGAGTCTAAAGCAAATAACCCAAAAAATATTGACTCAAAGGATGTGGATTGGCAAGTCGTTGAAAAATATCTCAAGGAAAAAGGTTTTGATAAGGATAAATTATGGAGCGATGCTGTCTCAAACAGAGGTACCGCAAGGCAAGCATGTATGCAAATTTGGCTAAAAGATTACTGTAATTTTGATGCTTCGAAATTAAAGCCTACAGAAGTTATGCAAAAGTGCTTATCTGTTTCGAGAGAAAATAATTTGTCTGCTCCAATATTTGGAAAACAAAAAGTAATTGATGGAGCTACTGGTATTCCTTTTGATCAACCAATAACTGTTGGTAATGTATACATGCTTAAATTAATACACTTAGTGGAAGATAAAATACATGCTAGGTCAACTGGACCTTACTCATTAATTACTCAACAACCATTAGGTGGTAAGGCACAGTTTGGTGGGCAAAGATTTGGAGAAATGGAAGTATGGGCACTTGAAGCCTATTCTGCAGCATATACCTTGCAAGAGATGTTAACTGTTAAATCAGATGATGTAGTTGGTAGAGTAAAAGCTTATGAAGCTATCGTAAAGGGTGAAGAAATAATTCAGCCTGGTTTACCAGAATCTTTTCATGTTTTGCTCAAAGAATTACAAGGTTTAGGGTTATCAGTTGAGCTGTTAAATGAAGATATTGACAAATATTCGGGTGTTGAAAAAGTTGAAGAAGATGAATCAATTTCGACAACTATCGGCTGGGATGATATCAGTGAAGAGCCCTTAGAATTACTTGAAATTGAAGAATTGAATCTCAATGATGATTCAAATTTAATACTTCAAGAAGAAGATGAAGACGAATCTAAAGATATAGAAAATGAAGAAGAGAATTTAGTAGGTGAAGTAGATGAAACAGAAATTAATCTTGAAGATGAGTCAATTGAAGAACTAGATGAATCACTTTTAGGTATTGAGTTAGAAAATCAAGATTCTGAGAACTTAGAAGTAGAAACTGAAGATCAAAAAAATAAATAAAAGTTAGGAAAAAATATATGCCGCAATCTGGAACAGACTTTAATGCTATTAGAATTTCACTTGCCTCACCTGAGCAGGTAAAAGCATGGTCTTATGGAGAAGTGACTAAACCCGAAACAATAAATTATAGAACACTTAGACCTGAAAAAGATGGTTTGTTCTGTGAAAAAATATTTGGCCCTACTAAAGACTGGGAATGTTACTGTGGAAAATATAAAAAAATTAGGTATAAAGGTGTAGTTTGTGACAGGTGTGGTGTTGAGGTTGCTCGTTCAAAGGTTAGGCGAGAAAGAATGGGTCACATAAAGCTTGCAGCTCCAGTTGCTCATATCTGGTTTTCAAAGAGTACTCCTTCTCGTTTAGGTTTACTTTTAGATATATCACCTGGTAATTTGGAAAGAGTTTTGTATTTTGCTCAATATATTGTTACTCAAGTAGATGAAGAAATAAGAAGAAATGTTATTGATCAACTAGAAGCATACGGTCAAGCAGAAACACAAAGATTGAAGGAAAATTCGAATTTAGCAAGGGAAAATAAAGATGTAGAAGTTGTACTTTCAGAAATACTAAAAAATAAATATAAACTAGAAAATGATCAAAAAATCTTAGAAATAAATTCTTTGGAAGTTGATTTGAATACTGGTAAAAAAGTAACAAAATCTCTAAGAATCAAAATGCTAGATCAAGCAGAAGAAGTTTTTCAAAAAAATCTTTCTTCAATTGCTGAAATCAAAGGAAAAGACGCTGAGACTAAGCTAGTTCAAGAAACAGAAAATTTAATTGATTTAGTTAAAGTGGATGTCGAGGAAAAGATAAAGGATCTAAATTCAATTAAAGTAATGGATTTATTAACAGAAGCGAGATTCAGAGATCTTAGAGATAAATTTGGAGAAGTATTCAAGGCATCAATGGGAGCTGAGGCGATACTTGAAATTCTAAAAAGGACAGATCTAGATGCTATTAGAAATGAATTAAAATCAGAAATCAATACTACATCTGGCCAGCGTAGAAAAAAAGCAATAAAAAGATTGAGGGTAATTGAGGCTTTTAGAAAAAGTGGAAATAAACCTGAGTGGATGATAATGGAAAATCTACCTGTTTTGCCTCCAGAATTACATCCAATGGTTCAGCTTGATGGAGGAAGGTTTGCAACTAGCGACTTAAATGATTTATACAGAAGAGTCATTAATAGAAATAATAGATTAAGACATCTAATTGAACTATTGGCACCAGAGATTATAGTTCGAAATGAAAAAAGAATGTTACAAGAAGCTGTTGATGCATTAATTGATAATGGTAGAAGGGGCAGGGCTATTCAAGGAAGTCATAATCATCAACTTAAATCATTAACACATTTGCTAAGAGGTAAACAAGGGCGATTCCGTCAAAACCTTTTAGGTAAAAGAGTCGATTACAGTGGAAGGTCAGTGATTATATCTGGTCCTCAGTTGCGTATGAATCAATGTGGCTTGCCCAGAAAAATGGCATTAGAATTATTTAAGCCTTTTGTTATGAATGCTTTGGTTGTTAAGGGTTATGCCCATAATATAAAAAGTGCAAAACGTATGACCGAGAGGGCTCGCCCAGAGATTTGGGATATTCTTGAAGAAGTAATACAAAATCATCCTGTTATGCTTAATAGAGCGCCCACACTTCATAGGCTAGGAATTCAAGCTTTTCAGCCAGTACTAGTTGATGGTTATGCTATACAAATTCACCCCTTAGTCTGTACTGCTTTCAATGCAGATTTTGACGGAGATCAAATGGCCGTGCATGTACCACTTTCTAAAGAAGCTGTGATGGAGGCTCAAAAACTTATGCTTTCTACAAATAACATGCTTGCTCCTAGTTCTGGTTTTCCAATTGTATCTCCAACTCTAGATATGGTACTAGGGGCCTATTACCTGACTGGTATCGATGGTGAAGGTGTTACACCTATAAATAAGGATAAAGAAGGTAATCCGATCTATAAAAAATTTGCTAATTTTGAGGATGCTGAATTTGGATATGATTCAGAAAGAGTTAAACTAAGAGAAATAATTTCAGTAAGAAATGAATCAGGAGATTTTATAGAAACAACTGTTGGCAGAATTATTTTTAATACAGCTTTGCCAGAGGAACTGTCATATAGAAATCAATTATTCAACAGAGGCGAAATTGAAGATTTAGTTTATGAAGTATTTAACACTTTTGGTAATGATGAATCTTCACAAATGCTTGATAAAATCAAGGATCTAGGATTTAAGTATGCCACTAAATCTGGTACAACTATAGCTATAAAAGATATTGTTACCCCTCCTCAAAAACAATCATTGCTTTCAGCCGCAGATACAAAGGTAAATAGGCTAAATGAACAATACTTTCAAGGTGTGATTACTCGAGATGAAAAGTATAAGGCAGAAGTAGATGTATGGACAGATGTTTCAAACAAAATGACTCGTGCAGTTGAAGATACACTCCCAACTTATGGTGGTATTTTTTCAATGGCAGATTCTGGAGCAAAAGGTAACATTGCACAGATAAAACAGATGGCAGGTATGAGAGGATTGATGTCTGATCCTAAGGGAAGAATTATCGAAATGCCTATTAGATCTAGTTTCGTTGAAGGTTTATCTGTACTGGAATACTTTATCTCTACCCACGGAGCAAGAAAGGGTCTTGCTGATACAGCTTTAAGAACAGCTGACTCAGGATATCTTACTCGAAGACTTGCTGATGTAGCTCAGGATGTTATTATAACAGCTGAAGAAGACGAATTTGCTCAAGGTATACTAATCAAAGGTGGAGAGCCCGGCACAGATACTTCAACATTATCAGAAAGAATTATTACAAGATATTTATCAGAGCCAATTGTAGACCCAAGCACAGGCGAGATTATTGCTGATAAAGAAGAATTAGTTACCCATGAAATTGCAAAAAAAATATCTGATTTAGGTATTACAGAAGCGTGGGTATATTCTCCATTATCAAGTACGACCAAGCGTGGAATATCACAAAAATGTTATGGAGCATCATTAGCAACTGGACAAGCTTGTCTTTTAGGTGAAGCTGTTGGAATTATCGCAGCTCAATCTATTGGAGAACCAGGAACACAGCTTACTATGAGAACATTTCATACAGGTGGAATTGCTGGTAAGGACATCACATCTGGTCTCCCAAGAGTTGTTGAGCTTTTTGAAGCAAGACAGCCAAAAGGTGTAGCTGTTTTATCAGAAATATCTGGAGAGGTTGAGTTAGCTATTGTTGGTGAAGAGAAAATAGTACGTGTTAAAGCAACAGATGAGTATACGGAGGAAATTTCTATCCCAGAAACTCACAAGCAAACGCTAAAATCTGGTGACTGGGTAGATGCAGGCGATCCAATTTTATCTATAAAGAAGTCTGAAAAAACTAAAATGATTAAATCTGGAATAAATCAAGATGAAATAAAAGATGAGATTCTTTCCCCTGTGTCTGGAGTGGTTAGTGTTTCAAAAACATCAGTAAAGATTTTATGGTCTGAAAACGATGAACGAGAATATATAATTCCTGCAGCATCTGAGATTTTAGTCTCAGATGGTGAAAAAATTCAAGCAGGTCATAGTTTATCTGATGGACCAAAGAATCCACAAGATATTTTGAGAATAGAAGGTCAAGTTGCCGCACAACGTTATATTGTTGATGAAGTTCAATCTGTCTACAGATCTCAAGGTGTTCAGGTCCACGACAAACATATAGAGGTGATTGTAAGACAAATGATGAGGAAGGTTAGAATTGACAGCGCAGGTGACACTGAATTCTTGCCTGGAGAGTTAGTTGATCGTCATGACTTTGAAATATCAAACAAAAAAATTATGCAAAATAATGGGATGTTAGCTTCTGCAAGTCCTGTGCTTTTAGGTGTAACTAGAGCATCATTAAATACTCAAAGTTTCTTGGCTGCTGCATCATTCCAGGAGACAGCTAGAGTATTAACAGAGGCAGCTGTCAATGGTTCTGTTGATCAGTTATCAGGATTAAAAGAAAATGTAATTATAGGTAGGCTAATACCAGCTAGATTAGATCAATCAGAAGAAGGTCGTAAAAAATTAGGTATGACTCATCAGCCAAGAGACAAGGAGCTTACAGGGTTTACAGAGGCTCCTGCTACTTTTGAGGAAGCTTTAGCTGCGATTAGTGGTTCAGAAAATAAAATTTCAGAATCCGAAATCAATCAATCTTTCAGTGAAGAAGATGACTTGACTGCAGCTATATCAGCATTGGCAGAAGAAATTTCTGAGGACGAAAACTCTGAGTCATCTGATGATGATATTACAAAAGCCGCAGAAGCATTGAAAGGCTCTATTGAATTTGATGATTCAGATGAAGAAATTGAAAATTAAATCCCAATATTTGTATAGGGCGGTTAGCTCAGCTGGCTAGAGCGCGTCGTTGACATCGACGAGGTCACAGGTTCGAGCCCTGTATCGCCCACCAGTATAAGATATATAAAATGGAGAAAAAACTTGATATCACAAACAAATAGTAAAAATCAAAAAAATTTAGTCTTTGACGAAAAAATACTTGTAAAATTGTTTATCTCGCTATCCTTGATTATTTTCACAAGTATATTTGCTCAAATAAAATATTTTTTACCCGACAACCCTGTTCCAATTACTCTTCAAACATTTGGAGTATTGCTTATGGGAGGAATTCTGGGGCCTAGATGGGGACTAGGAACGTCATCTGCTTATATATTGTTAGGAATTATAGGCGTACCAGTTTTTCAGGGAGCCAATAGTGGATTTGATTATGTTTTAGGAGTCACAGGCGGTTATATAGTAGGTTTTATACTAGCCTCTTTTACTGTTGGTATATTGATAAATAAAGGTTTGACTAACCTAACGAGTATCTGGCCATACATAATTGGAACAATGACTATTTATTTCAGTGCAATAATTTGGCTTAGTGTATTTGATTTTACTTGGCCTGATGATGGGAAGATGCTATCTCAAGCTGTATACCCTTTTCTAATAGGGGATTTTATCAAGGCAATTTTTGCATCTATAATTACCACATTAATATTTAAATCAGCTCTAAAGAAATTTATTTAGTTAAGTTGATAACGTTTACTACAATTAAAGAATTTTTAAGATATAGAAAAACAATTGATTCTAAAAAATTATCACTTGTTCCTACTATGGGTAATATTCACGAAGGCCATAAATCATTAATTGATACTGCAAAAAAAGAATCTGATTTAGTTATAGTTTCATTATTTGTTAATCCTATTCAATTCACCTCAATGGATGAATATAAATCATATCCAAGCACTCTCCATAGAGACAAAGAAACATTAGCTAAGCAGAGTGTTGATATTTTATTTTGTCCAAAAAAAGAGGAAATTTTTCCTAAAGAATTTAATACTTCCATAGTAATCGATAAATTCATATCAACATTAGAAGGTAGTTTTAGACCGGGACATATGGAAGGGGTGGCTACTATAGTAACCAAATTATTTAATATTATTAATCCAGATATAGCTATTTTTGGAGAAAAAGACTTTCAACAACTGACGCTTATTAAATCACTTTGTAAAGATTTAAACTTTCCAATAAAAATAATTTCATCTAAAACAGTAAGAGATTCAAACGGGTTAGCTCTTTCAAGTAGAAACAATTTTCTTTCGAGGGATGAAAAATTTCAAGCACATGAAATTTATAAATCATTAAGGTTTGGATACGAACAAGTAATAAAGGGTGAAAAAATAGCAAAAAATATAGTTAGTTTAATTGAAACAAGATTAGCTAATTTTGAATTAATAAGAGTGGAATACGTTTCCGTTAGAGATCCGAATACTTTTGAAGAATTAAAAATTATTCATGAAGATTTCATAATACTTATTGCTGTTCTTGTTGGAAATATAAGACTAATTGATAACATTAAGTTTGCTCAAAAGGTATGATGGAAAAAAAAACAAACATATTAAATAAGCCTCATAAATTAACCATGATCACAGCCTATGATTATGTAAGTGGTTATGTTGTAAATAAATCTGATGCGGAAATGATTCTTGTCGGAGACAGTTTAGGTATGACAACACTTGGTTATAATTATACAAACTCAGTTACAATTGAAGATATTATACGAGCTACTGAAGCAATAAGCAGAGTGGGTATTACTAAAATTCTTGTTTCAGATCTTCCATATAAAACATATGATTCAAAAAAACAAGCTCTTGAAAATGCAAAAAAACTGATTTCATCTGGTGCTGATGCAGTTAAGCTTGAAGGTGGAAAAGAAAAATCGGAAATAATTCGCTACTTAACGGATAATAAAATTTCTGTTATGGGTCATGTAGGTATCCAACCTCAATCAATTAGTAATTTTTCTCAATATAAAGTATTAGGTAAAAACTCCGAGGAAGAAGATAAAATAATTGTAGATTCTAATTCGGTAGAAGAGTCCGGAGCATTTTCTATTGTATTAGAACTAGTCGACAAATTTTTAGCAAAAAAAATTACAGAACAACTATCTATACCAACGATAGGTATTGGTTCAGGTGATTTTACAGATGGTCAGGTGCAAGTATTTAATGACTTAATTGGATATAGTCCAAATAAAATTCCTAAACATGCAAAAAAATATGATAATTTAATTGAAAAAGCTCAAAATTCTATAGACTCATTTGTAAAAGATACACAAAGTCTATAATAAAAATATTATAAAATGAGTTTGCAAAATTCTAAAAATATTAACCTGATACTCAATGCCACAGTACCCTTCACATTATATAAGTTAGCTTTGCCAAACGTTTTTGCTGTTTTTATGTACTCTGTTGTAACGTTTTCTGAAGCTTGGTACATAGGACAAATAAGTATAGATGAGCTTGCTAGTTTAGCATTAGTTTTTCCTTTTGTATCACTTATTGGAATGATGGGGTTAGGTGCAATTGGTGGTGGAATTACATCCTCCTTATCTAGGGCAATTGGTAAAAACGATAAAGATTTAGCTAATAAAGTTGTGTGGCATTCATTATTATTAATGTTGTTTTTATCATTAATATTTTTAGTAATTTTTGTTTTATTATCAAATAAAATATTTAATATAATAGGAGCTGAAGAAAATGTAATAAACCGGTCAGTAATGTTTTGCAAAATATTTTTTTCATGTGCACCGGTGATGTTTTTTTTATTTTTATTAGTTTCAATTTTTAGAGGTTGCGGAGCCTATCAAAATTTAGCAAAGATTACTATTTTTACAAATATTTCTCAAGTTCTTTTATCTGGGTTTCTTACATTAGGTTGGTCAGTTTTTCCTCAGCTAGGTTTGTTGGGGATAGCTATATCTACAATTTTTTGCCATGGTCTTTCATCTATTTATATGTTCACGTATATTATTCGTAATAATCTTAATGTTTCTTTTAAGTTTTATTCTTTTGAAAAAAATATTATATATGACATTCTTCGTGTTGGAGGAGTCAGTGCAATTAATTCTATTTGCATAACACTAACTATGATCGTAATTACCTTCTTTATCTCAAAATATGGAACAGCAGCAATCGCTGGTCATGGAATATGTCTTAGATTAGAACAAATGCTAATTCCTTTAGCATTTGGTGTAGGGGGAGTATTGACGACAATAGTAGGTGTAAATTTTGGAGCTAAGAACTATGGAAGGGCAAAAAAATTCGCATTAACTGGAGCTGTAATAATTGGATTGATTGGTAGTATTATTGGAGTTTTTGTAGCAATTTTTCCTAGTTTATGGATAAATATTTTTACAGAAGATAAAGAAGCCTATGCAATTGCAGCGGTTTATTTAATGATAGTAGGTCCAGTGTTTGGTATTTTCGCAGGAGGTAAAACTCTGTATTTTGCTAGTATGGGTACTGGTAAAATGCTCATACCTATATCCGCTGCTATTACACGTTTATTTATTGTATTATGCTTTGGAATGATCGTATCTTATTTTTCTTTAGATATTAAATTTTTATTTTTGGGTGTGGCTCTAGGCCTGTCGGTTATTGGAATAATTTTATATGTTAATTTGTTCAAAAAAGGATGGAACCCAGTATATATATCAAGAAAATAATTCTTTTATAGGTACACATCCAAACCCTAAATAATTATTTGTTTTTAGAAAACTATTATTGATATCATTGATACTTTTATTATTCCATTGTTCTAGTTCTAAATTATTTGTTTTTGGGTTGTGTAATTCAGCCATATTATCAACTAGCCCAGATTCAATCAATGGTAAACCCCAGGGTTCTCCTCCTCTATGTAATATAATTTTATATTTTTTCGAATTTATATTAATTATTTTTAATAGAGCACTTATACCTCCGCACCATGTAACATCAGGTTGCCAAATATCATAAGAGCTATTATTTTTCATTAGCTTAAAGTTATTATGATTAAGTTCATGTTCTCCGCCAGCAATTTGAATTTCGAATAAATTTTTATCATAAAATTTATTATCCAGTATTATATCTGGTGTACAAATATCTTCTATCCACTCGATATTAAAATCTTTTAGTCTAGATGACATATTTTTTGCATAATCTAAATCCCATGTCATATAACAATCAAGCATTATTTTTTTTGCATTTATTATTGATTCTCTTGTGTTAGAAATAATTTTAGATAGATTTTCGAAATCTTTTTCGAAATCTTCTGAAGATCTCACAGAAAGTTTAAAGTTGTTTATATTTAGATTACTATATTCTTTAACATTATTACCTGTAGCATATGTTTCTATTTTATTGCGGTGTTTTTCTGAGTTTTCCTCTAGCAGGCTTTTTATTGGAATTTCATAATACTTACTAAAGGCGTCCCATAATGCAAGATCGAGTGAAGAAATTGCCATTGAGGTAATTCCCCCTCTTCCGTATGGAATGCTATGCTCATATAGTTTTTCAAAAACTTTAATAATATCTTGTTTATTATTTATTTCTTCATTAATAATTAAATTACCTAAGTGACCATTGATAATTTCTACTGATGCATTGCCTCCACCACCTGTTCCAAATCCGAAAATATTTTTTTTATTTGTTGATATTTTAGTTATAATTTGCCAAAGCTTAGGGCGCCAGTCTCTTAAGTCATCTTTGTAAATAGGATATTTTACTTCAATGTTTGTAATTTTCATAGTAACTTCATTATAATCATTATTATGCAGGAAAGAATATCAAATCTAGACTTTATTCGCGGTGTTGCTGTATTAGGAATATTAATTATGAATTCTAGATTTTTTGCTATGCCGAAATCTGCGATGTTTAATATTTCTACAGCTGGAGCAGAAAATTTTATTGATTGGTCAATTTTAATCTTATCGCAACTATTTGTTGCAGACAAAATGATGGGATTGTTTTCTATTCTTTTTGGTGCAAGTATAGTTCTATTTATTGAATCAGCAAAAAGTAAAAAAATAAAAAATCCAAGATTATTAAGCCTTTGGAGAAATTTATTACTACTAATTTTTGGCGGTATACATGCTTCCTTTTGGATTGGAGATGTACTTTTACTATATGCATGTTGCGCTGTAATTATAATAATTATTCATAATCGCAGTATAAAACTTTTAGTTATTTTAAGTATCTTATTAACTTATTTTGGTGCAATAATAGCTCCATTATTTCAGATGCTTTTTGATAATGAGGGAAACCTAATCTCTTCTGCGAGAGAAAGTTTTCCAGATGGAAAAGGTTTGGAAGGATATTGGTTTGTTGATTCGAGCAAGTGGGGAGAAGCAATTCAATCGTTTTTTGATTTAGATGCTGTTGGAAGGGCATTGGGTATGATGTTATTAGGTGTAGTCCTTTATAGATTATACATACTACAAGGAACAAAGGATCAATTATTTTATAAAAAAATAATTTATATGTTTTTACCTATAGGTTTGGTATTAACATCTATAAACATTGTTTGGCTTTATTTAGAAAATTATGACCCTTCTATTGCAGTTGTTAGCAGCTTCCCTATGAAACTAGGAATAATCCCGATATGTATTGGTTATATTGGTATATTATCTATATTTAATATGAATTTATCTGAAAAAATAGCAATATATATAAAATCATGTGGCAAAATGGCATTTACCAATTATATTACGCAAACACTTTTGTGTTTTATATTCTTGGAGGGAATTTTTCAGAATCATAGTTTTAGCATTATTGAACTTTCTACATTTGTTATGTTTGTTTGGGCTTTACAATTATTTTGGTCAAAATTTTGGCTAGAAAAATTTAAGTATGGTCCATTAGAATGGTTATGGAGGAAATTAACATATATAAAATTATAGTTTAAAATTCATCCATAATTATAATTGCTATAAAATGATTTAGTTATGTCAAAAAAATTTAAAGATTTTTCTGAAGAAGAAAAAAACATATATCGTCAAAACATGAGACATTCTGCAGCTCATGTTCTAGCAGAGGCTGTCACTAAAATTTTTCCTAAAGCTAAGGTCACCTTAGGTCCGCCAATAAAAGATGGTTTTTATTATGATTTTGAAGTTGAAAAACCCTTTACCCCTGAAAATCTCAAAGATATTACTAAATTAATGCAAAAAATAATTAATAAAAATTCTTTGTTTGTTGGAAGAGAAGTTTCAAAGTCTGAGGCTTTTGAGTTAGTTAATGGTAATCAATATAAGAAAGAAATTTTAGAATCAATGGAAGAAGATTCGGTTGTTACATTTTGGAGTCATTCTAATGGTGAATTTGAAGATTTATGCCGAGGAGGTCATGTTAATAGTACAGGTGAAATAAAG
>CEUJ01007581.1_pt1 | contig 64455 bp, 54 predicted proteins | sample 361531 | NCBI WGS metagenome assembly CEUJ01 (sample SAMEA2622842, study PRJEB7988) | marine metagenome | biome: marine biome (ENVO:00000447); feature: marine epipelagic mixed layer (ENVO:xxxxxxxxx); material: "saline water (ENVO:00002010), including plankton (ENVO:xxxxxxxx)" | depth 140 m | reverse complement strand
CTCCCCCATAGGCAGCCCCCTGTTGCTCCCACCTGTCCATTCGGACATTATGTGGTCCACTCTGACAGACTATCAATGATTTCCTTTCGATCCCATCATACCTGCTGTTTTCGGGGATCTTGGTAACAACCATCTATTCTTTTCGATTAGTCATATCTTCTGGAACTACCCACATGTCAAAATCATGACCGCTGATTCCCATTTTGATCGCAGATTCTCGTAAGGTCAAGCCATTCTCATGTGCATGCTTGGCCACTTTCGCAGCGTTATCGTAACCTATGTGGGGATTTAGCGCGGTCACTAACATCAGTGACCTATCTACAAGCTCTGCAATCCTGTCTTTATTCGCGGATAGTCCCGCAACGCACCTGATAGCAAATGAATTACAAGAGTCCGTCAGCAATTTGCATGAGTGCAGCACATTGTGAATAATCATGGGCTTGTAGACGTTTAGTTCGAAGTTTCCCTGACTGGAACCGATGGTAACTGCGGTGTGATTCCCTATAACCTGGCAAGCAACCATCGTCACCGCCTCTGCTTGTGTTGGGTTTACCTTACCGGGCATAATGCTCGATCCTGGCTCGTTTTCCGGTAATGACAATTCTCCCAGACCTGACCTCGGACCAGACCCCATCCATCTAATATCATTGGCTATTTTCATCATGCTCGTAGCCAGCCCGTTCATGGAACTAGATGCTTCAAGCAAGGCGTCATGCGAAGCAAGTGCGGAAAATTTGTTGTTTGCTGAATGAAAATTTAAACCGGTTTTCTCAGCGATTCTATCACAAACTAATTCGGAAAAGTTGCTTTTTGCATTGAGTCCAGTTCCAACCGCAGTTCCGCCAATAGCTAATGCAAGCAGCGCATCCTTCGACCTCTCGATCCTGTCTAAATCAGAGTCAAGCATTGCTACATAGCCCGAGAATTCTTGTCCCAGAGTGAGAGGAACTGCGTCCATAAGGTGTGTTCTACCTATCTTGACGATTTCGTCGAATTCAAGCTCCTTCTTCTCCAACTCATTTCTAAGAAACTTTACGGCTGGCAACAAGCAATGTTCTATCTCTTCGGCTGCAGCAATGTGCATAGCAGTAGGAAACGTATCATTGCTGGATTGAGATCGATTCACATCATCGTTGGGGTGAACAGGATCCTTGCTACCCAGTTCCCCCCCTACAAGTTCTATTGAACGATTAGCAATTACCTCATTTACATTCATGTTGGTTTGGGTTCCAGACCCTGTTTGCCATATCCTTAGTGGGAAGTGAGGGTCCAAGGCACCAGAAATTACCTCTTCGCAAGCCCGGGATATCAATTCCCCGACTTCTTCATTCATGTCACCGAGCTTGACATTGATCTCTGCAGTTGATTGTTTGAGTATGCCGAAGGCTCTGATGACTGATCGCGGGATTCTATCCTCTCCGATGTTAAAATTCTTCATTGATCTGGCAGTTTGTGCTCCATAATAGGCTTTTATTGGAACCTCCACTGTGCCAATCGAATCCACCTCAACCCTGGTATCTCCCTGAGGATCAGTGACAACTGGTGTCGGTGATGATGAGATTGGAGCGGGAGGTTTGGGGGCGACTAGACCTTCTTCGATCAATCTTGATATAACGGCAGATCTCCCTTTTGTTCGTCCCTTGCCCACTTTCCGATCAAGTTTCAATGCAAGCTTTTCAGGTATACTTATGCTTATGATTCGCCTATCGCCGGCGCGGTGCTTAGCCATGGACTATACAGGTTGAAATAAGTTAATAAATAATTATAGAAGGCAAACTTGGATTTAAAGATCACAGGTTCTCAACTTTAATTTCAATCATCTTCACTGGCTCTGTGAGTTGGCCCGAGCGACTACCAACAGACTCGATAGCACTTACTACGTCCATACCCTCCAGAACCTTTCCGAAGACTGGATGCTGGGAGGGACTAGTTGAGTCAAACCAGTCTAGGAAGTTATTGTGTACGGTGTTGACAAAAAACTGGCAGCCGCCGGAATTGGGCCTGCCTGTGTTAGCCATGGATAGGGTACCAACATCATTAGAAAATTTAGCATTCTGAAGGAACTCATCGGATATGGTCCCGTACGGGGAACTTCCACGTCCGGCCATTCGACTATTGGGGTCTTTTGAATGAGGGCACCCAAACTGAAGCATGAATCCGGGGATTACCCTGTGGAAATGCAACCCGTCGTAGAAACCCTCGCTCGCCAACCTAAGAAAATTAGCTGCAGTCAACGGCATCTCTTCCCTGAATATTTCAGCTTTGAAGATTCCTTTTGATGTATTGAAGACGGCGACTGGGTTGGCCATAGTGCTAGGGAAGAGCCCATACTCAAGAGTCTGGCGGTCATGCGACCATAGAACCCAGAGGGACATCATCAGATACTTCTAGAAGTTTGACACGCCCATCAGGAAGGAGAGCCCCGAGGATGAGAAATTCAGAGACAAAACCTCCTGGCAGAACCCTATGGCCTATGTTGATAGCACCCACTACTCTCCTTCCATCAAGATCCTCAATTGAGTAATTTGTTATTTGTGCTGATGTTCGCAGTATCCCCACGGGGCCGAAATCAACTTCAATTTTGTAAGAAGCCTTCTTCATCTCTGGATAATGATGGGTCGAAATGATTCTGCCCACTCTTAGATCATTTGAGAAATAACCTTCTGGGCCCACGTTGGGTTTCCTGATCAACTTGGAAGCCTCATACGGCAAGTCAACATCATCGATCACATGACTTGACATTCATCCACCCGTAATGTCGCTCTTCTTGAACAGGGGTATGAGCGGTATCCCCCTTTTTTCAAATGCTTCAACGCCCCCCTCTTCCCTGTCAAGGATTGTAATGCAGGCCGTGACGATGCATCCCATCTCTTCCAGTAAATCTGCACACGAAATCGCAGATCCGCCCGTCGTTGTAACATCCTCAAGAAGTACGATCCTGTCCCCACTTGAGATGGTCGAACCCTCAACCCCAGGGGGATTCCCGGTCTTTCTACCACCGCGACCCTTTGGTTCTTTTCGGACGATGAATCCCCTTAAGTCGCTTCCTTTCCCTGACTTCGCAATAACTATTCCTGTCAGGGGAACTGCTCCCAATTCAAGCCCTCCAATTGCATCCACTCCACCTGTGTCTTCTATGATTTGATGTATCAGCACACCGAGAATGTGAGCGCATTCAGGATTCATCATCACAGGCTTCATATCGAAGAAATGTGGACTCAGACGACCACTCGCGAGTGTGAAGGGCTCATCCGGAGAATGTAGGTACGCCAACTCTCTGATTAGACGTCTCATCCGATCCCTGTTTTGTTCCAACTCATGCACCATTGTTAATCAACCAAAGGACACAATCAATGAACATTGGCAAGATATAAAGCAAAATATTACGAATGTTATAATGCCGTCGAGTCCGTTTACCTAATACACCAACGTTGATTTCCATGACTGACACAATTTATCTGCCGAAAGATTTTGAATATCTCTCGTCGGAGTATGAATCATATCTAGAAATGATGGAATCTGAGACAGACAGGGTATACGAAATAGCAAAGACCGCACGGTCCAAGGGATTGGATTTCAAAACGGAAGTCGAGATCCCGAGAGCAAAGGATTTGGCGAGCAGGACCGTTCGTCTTCTTGACACATACCTGAGGCCCGATCAAGATAGCAGCCCAATTCAGATTGAGGACAGATTAAGGGATCTGCTCGACACAATTGACAGGGAATCGGCATCGATTACAATAGCCAGAGAATCTGCCAAAATGATGCACGAATTGACCGGAGACCTCCAAAAATCAATGGATACTGGATTGAGGGTCGGCCTTGCAGTTTTGACAGAAGCCGTTCTGGTTGCTCCTTTGGAGGGTATAGGAGAAGTAAGAATACTGAGTAATCATGGCGACGGATCTTCATTCCTGTCCATTGATTTCTGTGGACCTATCAGGGCTGCAGGAGGCACAGCCCAGGCGATGGGTGTTTTGATTGGGGACATAATAAGAAGAGAACTTGGAATAGATAGGTACCGTCCCAGTGAGGGTGAAGTAGAACGAGTAAAAGAGGAATTCGGATTGTATCGAGGGGGCTTACAGTACAAACCTCCACCAGAAGAAGTCGATATGATAGTCCGGGCTTGTCCTGTGATGGTGAACGGTGAGGGAACTGAAAGAATCGAGGTGGCCGGATATCGAGAGGTCCCCAACATACAGGGATCCCGAATTCGCCAAGGTGTCCTTTTAGTCATCGCAGAGGGGCTGTGTCTAAAAGCCCCAAAAATAAAAAAACACACTGATAGATTGGGAGTTGAGGGCTGGGATTTCATAGATAAGATCGCTTCTAAGGGTAAAGAGAATCAGAAAGCAGAATCTGAATTCGATTATAGACAACTAAAACCCGATGAAAGATATATGGACGATATAATTGCAGGGAGGCCAGTATTTGGCGAACCCTCCAAACCCGGGGCTTTCAGGTTACGATACGGACGTAGTCGCACAACAGGCCTAGCCGCCGCAGGATTGAATCCCATAACTATGCATGCTCTGGGAGGATTCCTTTCAGTGGGGACTCAAATGAAAATTGAAAGACCAGGCAAGGCTTGTGCTGTGACTCCAACATCTGGAATAGATGGGCCCATGGTACTCTTGGAGGATAAATCATTTGTCAAAATTCAGACTCAGGAGCAATGGAGCCAACTCAAAGATAGAATTGCAGTTATTTGGGACGCCGGTGAGATTCTTATCGGGTATGGAGAGTTTCTCGAGAATAACAAGAGCCTTGTTCCCTCAGGGTACAACAAAGATTGGTGGGCAAGTGAATTGGCATCTAAGATCGACATGCCAAGTAAATTAGAAAGATTCCTCTCAATAATAGATCAAGATAGTTCTGACTTCCCACGAGGACTTCCGTTCAACGGGGCTGTAATGCGGGGTGGAGAACAAAAACGTGATCGAGAAAGAAGGAAAAGGGAATGGAATCGTAAGTTGAAACAATTAGATCTATCATGGGAGCAAGTCAAATCGATCTCCAGAGATTTCGGAACGGCTATACCCCCGCCATGGAATTTATGGTGGTCAGATTTGCCTGTTGCCCTGATACCCGCGTTCGCAGAGACAGTGAAACATTCAACCGTTACTAACGAAAACTTACTCATCCCAATTAGCCGAGAAACAGTAAAGATTCAAGGTCTGAACAGTCACCAAGAGATTCTTTTAGAGAAATACGGGCTAGAGAGATTTGCACTCATGTCTTTGGGTGTAGAGCACAGAATAGAAGGAAATGACCTTGTGGTTGAAACTTGCTGGGAACCCATAGCTGAAATTTTTTCCAAAGGAGAAAACCAGCAGAATGAAGTAGACATAATACAGATATCGATGGATAGAATCCAACAACTCGATTCAGCCAAGCTATTAGTTGAAGAAGAAGAGAAGAGAGTTGGGGAATTGGAAACTCTGAAGACCCAAAAGAGAATCAGAGCAGAAACTGAAGCTAGACAGAGAAACCTTGGTGTGGAGGAAACAGAAGCCATTGGGAACGCAGCGGCTTCTGAAATTTTAGATCCCGGGCCACCGAATCAAAGCGAATTGAATCAAGCACTCATTACACTAGATGACGACCTCGTCGAAAATTCATTGTGGGTAGTCAGGAAAATATCCAGCTTCAGATGGGAGGACTCAATCCCCACAAGAATCGGGGCTAGGATGGGCCGTCCGGAGAAGGCGCAGAGAAGGGAAATGAAGCAATTCACCCACGCCTTGTACCCCATAGGAAATAACGGTGGCCCTCAAAGATTGTTGGATGAAATAGGCAAGGGCGCACTGAGCGTCGATGTGAGCATCAGAAGATGCACTGTTTGTGGTAGAGACACTCATGAAATACAATGCCGTCATGATCACGGTGACGGAGCCGGTCCGTGTAACGGGAGGACGGAAGTCAGAAGGCGTAGGGACACCGAGCGTAGATTAGGTGAAAAGCGTAATATCCAATTCACAAACCTACTCGAATCTGCAAGGAAGAAACTTAATTTGAATTCCCTGCCTAAACCGATAAAGGCTACCAGACAGCTAGAATCTAGATTACAAACTCCCGAACCATTGGAAAAGGGAATATTGAGAGCATTACACGACGTCTCAGTAAACAAAGACGGGACGTCAAGATTCGACATGATCGATGTCCCCGTGACTCACTTTCGCCCCAGTGAAATTGGAACTCCTTGGCAAAAACTGGTGCAACTGGGGTACAAACTAGACATGGATGGTAACAAATTGGTATCGGATGAGCAGATACTTGAGATATTCCCCCAGGATATAATTCTGTCATCCAACGCTGAATCACACCTATCCAGGACTTGCAGATTCGTAGACGATGAACTCACCAAAATATACGGGATGGATAAGTTCTACAATTACCAGTCAAAAGGAGACTTGGTTGGGCACCTTGGCATAGGCCTCGCCCCACACACTTCCGGTGGAGTGCTATGTAGAATAATTGGCTGGAGCGACGCATCAGCAGGGTATGCACATCCATTATTTCACGCGGCAAAAAGGCGTAATTGTGATGGCGACGAAGACTGTGTTATGTTACTCCTTGAGGGGCTGCTCAACTTTTCAAAGGACATACTTCCCTCAAACAGGGGCGGTCAGATGGATGCCCCGCTGGTCCTCACAACTCGATTGTTACCAAGCCAAATTGACAAGGAGGCTCTGAATGTTGATTGTTCGTGGGTCTATCCGCCCGAGTTCTATGCTGCAACTCTAACACAACCCCATCCATCCGAGGTTAAACATATGCTGGACATAGTGGAAAATCGAATCGGAGGCACCGGGGACGTCAGGGGATATGGTTGGACTCATGATTCAGCTGGCCTTTCATCTGGTCCCTCCAACTCTCAGTACAAACTCCTCCCTTCGATGGAAAAAAAGATGGATGCCCAGCTTTCACTTGCATCTAAACTTCGTGCAGTCTCAGTGGAGAGAGTCGCAAAACAAGTCATTGAATCTCATTTTCTGAGAGATATTAGGGGAAACCTAGTCGCATTCACGAGACAGAAGATCCGTTGCACCAAGTGCAACGCCTCTTATCGAAGAATCCCTCTTGGCGGTTCGTGCATCGCCAAGGTGGCTAAAAATGATCTTTATCAGCGATTGGGAAGTGTTACAGATTCAGACAATCGTCTCTTCTGCGGCGGAAACCTGACACTCACGGTTTCACCGGGTGCCGTAACCAAGTACATTGGTGTCACTAACAGGGTGATGGACAAATACGGTATCGATTTGTATACTAGACAGCGAGTTGAGTGGATGCAGGATAGTGTGGATTCACTGCTCAACAATGACAAGGTGACAGTAATGACCCTGAGCGATTTCATTTGATGTCATCAAAGCCTATTTTGTTTAGTATTCTTTTCATCCACTTTAGCTTCTCGAACTTTCTAATCGGGTCAGTTGCACCTGAGAAGCGACCGATTTCATCAGACCTAGTCCCAACTAACACAATCCTGTCGAATTTAACTCCCATCGAAAGTGCGATACAGACAGCTCGGTCTCCGTCCGTAAAACCCCCGGGATTCCTCATTCCTTTGATGTGATACGGAGTCTGATGGGTCAAAGATACATTTTGTTCGCCCATAATTCTGATCAAGGCTTCCAATTCCTTTCTGTTATCTCCATGAGCGTGGATGATTAGGGGGATGCCTCTCTTGACAGCATCGATCAAACCTTGACCTCCGTCCCCGTCGGTCACAACCCCCACTGTTAGGTCCCATGCAAGGTCTGGGCGCCTGATATGAGAGAAAACCCCACCAGATCCGTCAGCAATTAGAAACTTGCACCCATTCGCCATGGCATCTTCTATTTCCGATGCCTGTGCAGCCGCTCCGACAATAACGACATTACCAGACCAAGACAGTAATTCAGACTTCACAAGAGGCCAAGCCGCATCGAATTGACCTTCTTCGCCTTCAACGAAACTATCGCTTATCAGGCTGTTGACCAACCATTTGGCGTTTGCGTAGTCATCCTCAAGATCCCATTGGAATTCAGATCTTACTTCATCTTGAACCTGCAGTAAATAGTCTTGCAAGTCGTGCCTGTTCATGCTATCCACACAATGGCGCCATCATGAGCATTCAAGAACCCTGTCGGGCTTCCACGTGTCCCATGCCCATGCCGACCTCGCCGCCCTCACTCACCAACCCGAGTGTTCTGGCAAGGTACCCATTCCTACCTCAGGCAAGATCACACATGAGGAGCCTATTCGAGGAGAACGCTATTGACATAGACTCCATTATTGATCAGGGGTGGCTAGAGGAAGCTAGATCCTTAGGCCGGTTGAGGCTTGTGGAGTCCATCATGCACAAATCCGATGCAGACCCAGTATCATCTGTCGACCTTGCCGACGAAGGCTCCAGGCTGTTCTCCGTTGCGGCGTATCAATATGCATTCATGGTGGTATGTGCATCATTCGATGAGAGGCTAGTCTCTAGGTGGGCAGAGGGCGAATCAAGTCTCGCAGATAGAAACCTCGGCCTGGATTCTGAGTTTTTTGAAGCTATTGTCAAAACATACATTTCGTCTATGAAAACCGAATTAAAAAACGGACAGGAGGTCCATTCAGTCCCGATTTCTGATTTTTTAGAACTATGCCCAAAGATTTCAGGATCATACTGGCGACTTGTCAACAGACCGGTGAAAAATGGATGGGTCGCCCTGGAGCCGGCATCAGGAGAGACCAGTGCCCAGCGAGTTGCGAGATTGGTGAAAGAAAGAGTACGGGAGGAGTTAATCTCGAGAAGTCGCGAAAATATGACAAAGATGTCAGAGAAGTTGGCAGACAGATTGGGCGATGAAGTCACAAGGGTGACTGAACTTCTTGGTTCGCAGATCAGGTCGGAAGTACCCATTTCAGCCGCAGTACGTGATGATTGGCCACCCTGTTATTCAATTTCGATTGAAGAATTGGCTTCCGGTGTCAACGTCAACCATGTCGGTCGAGTCTTCGTCGCAGCTATGGGAAAAAGCATGGGCCTCCCACTTGAAATGACTTGCTCTTTTTTTGAGGGAGCCCCTGATTACGACCCCCAGACTACTTCGTATCAGGTTAGCCATGTCTATGAAAGGGAGTATACCCCACACGGGTGTGGAGCGCTGAAAGCTGCAGCAAGGTGCCCTGTTGGCCCGGGCGACGATCGACTATGTGATCAGGAGTGGTTAACCCATCCACTGAAGTACCTTCGAGCAAAACAGAGAACAAGGGCCAAATTGGAAGCAGGCCTACAGTCGGAGTAACCCTCGCTACTCAAACGCACGTGCAAACAATTCAAATCTCCAACCGTTCCTGCCTATATTGAGCCACTATGGTTAGAACGCTGGTCATCTCGGTTGATCGTGACAATGATCTGGGAGTGAAAGCTGGGGTAAGAGGTCCTGTGATCGGACGAAAAGCTACACTGACAGCAGCATTGAGACTGGGCATTGCCGATCCAGAAGAGAGCGATACAAACGCAATAATGGGCGCTCTTCATCATCATGACAGACTTGTGGAAAAATCTGACACTGGTGACGGCGTAGAAGTCGCTATTCTGACAGGTGATGTCAGAGTCGGGCCCAGAAGCGATAGGGCCATTGCAAGCCAGCTCGACGAAGTTATACGACTGTTTCAACCAGATACAGCAGTACTTGTTACAGATGGTGCCGAGGACGAAGCTTCTCTCCCAATAATCTCATCCAGAGTGAGAATAGACCACATTGAGAAGATAATTGTGAGGCAATCTAAAGGGATTGAAAGTACATATTACTACATAGCCAAGGCAATCGAAGATCCAAGATGGCGAGCGAGACTTTTGGTGCCAATAGCGACTTTCCTCCTCATCCTTGGTCTAGGGCTAATTTTACCCCGCTACGGCAACATACTGATCGGCTCACTCCCATTAATTATCGGAGGATGGATACTAGCCAAAGGTCTTGGTTGGGAGCAGCAACTTGAACGGCTATTTGATGACATGAGAAGCAGTGCCTCTGGCGGACTCTTCTCATCGTTGCTTTGGGCAGTATCTGTGGTTTCCGTTCTTTTCAGCATACTGGCCGCTTTCGATATATTCACGGACAAAGTAGCCTACGGTGATAGATCTAACCTATGGATCTGGGCCAGGGCAATAGACGAGGCCCTACAGTGGTTAGTGATAGCTGGAGTATGCTTTTCACTATCTTTGGGAGTCTTGCGCTGGAAAGAGGGGACTTTCAGAGGACAGTCAATACTCATGATAGGAGTGGGACTCGTAGCTTACACCTTCATTAATGCCACCGTGGACCTATTGCAAGAGTGGCCGAATTACCAACCCTCAGTGTCCACGGTCGTCGATGACTGGGGGCTACCATTCATGTCTGTCGTGTTTTATTATCTCCTCAGAGTGGTCGTTGACTCTCTGAGAAATGAAGATGAAGACCCCAACGCGAATAGACATTGGGGCATTTAATCCAATTTTTGGCATCAACCAGGTTTCCCGGTGAAGACAATCAAAGCAGCCCCCTTGAGCGAATCCTTTCCATGTACCTTGAATAGTTACCAGGCCATACGACGACCCTTCCGTCGCCGGGTAGTTCCCAAATCGTATCACAAATCCTATCCAGAAACCACCTGTCGTGACTAACTGTTATTATACTTCCATCATAACCATTCAAAGCATCTTCCAGTGCTTCCTTAGCATCGGTATCAAGGTGATTCGTCGGTTCATCCAGAAGCAAGAGATTGTTCTCTTCTAGGAGCAACTTCAACAGCGCTATCCTTGCCCTTTCCCCTCCACTCAGGGCTTTCAATTTGGTCTGGACCATGTCTTTTGTGAACTGAAATTGCCCTAAAAGTGCCCTTATATCACCATAATCCATCCTCGGCTTCAAAAACTTGATTTGTTCTACGGGGGTTAGTTCGAAATCGAGTGATCGGTGGTCCTGATGGAAGTATCCTATTTTGACACCGGGGCGGATGTCTACCTCTCCACTGTCTAATTTTAACTCTCCAATTATCGACCTCAATAGAGTCGTTTTGCCCACACCATTACCTCCAACGACCCCAATCTTTTGCCCCCTCCTAACACCAATTTCTATCCCGTTGAAGATCGGGTTATTCATGCCCGTGAAAGAAAGGCTTCCATCACTAATGTCTAAAACCTCTAAACTAGATTTCTCGCTAGACTCTAAAGTGAACTTCAAACTTCTTCTGGATCTGGGCCTAAGTGAACGCAGCCACTTCAATTCTCTTTGTGTCCTGTTGATCATGACATGTTTTTGAGATATCGATTTGTCATATTTGTTCGCCGATTTCATGGATTGCACAGCACCCTTCAGACGACTTAGCTCTTTCTTTGATTTGGAAATTCGATCTTCCAAAGTACTCAGGAAATGTTTTTTCTGCTTCAAATATGATGAGTAGTCGCCCGTGTATCCAGCGACATGCGCATCTTGAACTTCCAAGATTGCGTTGCAGACCTTATCGAGAAAATATCTGTCATGGCTAACCACAACAATGGCTCCGTTAAAGTTTGACAAAAACCGCTCCAGCCAATCGAGAGTCCTAAGATCGAGATGGTTCGTTGGCTCGTCAAGGAAGAACACTTCTATCTCAGACAGACCGACAAGTTGTCTGGCAAGGGCGACCTTTGCTCTCTCTCCGCCCGAGAGGAATTCAAGCCTCGTATCCATTGGGTGTTGAGACAGGTCAAGTGCCCGAAGGATCTCTTGGGCTTGGCCGGCCACATTGGAACCCCCCGATTTAACATTCATACTTTGAAGCTCTTGATATCGATCAATATCTGCTTGCCAATCTCCCTCATAGAACGAGGGATCTGCCATTCTTCGCTCAATATCAGCTAGCTCGGAATCTATCTCCTCAAACTGACGACCTTTTCGACTTAACTCCTCCTCCAATGTCGCATTTTCGTCAATGTCCCTTATTTGTGTCAAAAAGGCTATTCTCAAGCCTGGTGCAAATGTAATTTCCCCCAGGTCCTGGTCTTGTTCTGATATTGTTCTGAGTAACGTCGTCTTCCCAGCACCATTATGCCCTACGATCCCTATCCTGTCGCCTTCCTCAATTCTGACATTCACACCTTCAAGGACTGTCGTTGGACCGAACGACCTGTGGACGCCTTCAAGGCGTATCAACTCCCTGACCATGACTCTCCGAGCGTTGCCAAGTTGATGTTTGCATCGGTGAATATCAAATGAATCAAAGGCTAATACCCACACGAATACTTCATGGAATCCACTATCAAAATTGAATGGAGGGGCAAACGCGAAAAAATAATCAGAGCCATCAACTCAATCAAACCTGATGATCCAGAGTCTTTTTCTGTCGAATTCATGGAGGAAAATGAACTCGTGACCGCTATCGTGACAGTCACAGGTAAAACCCTATCAAGCGCGAAAACTACTGCAGATGATATTCTAGCCTGCCTTAGTGCTGCATCGCTGACAAGTGATTTAATTTAGATAGAAAGATAGAGTTATTTCCCACTGAAGCCATGTTGTTGAAAAAAACACTTGTTAATAGCCCACACGTTGATGGGGAAGGTTATGAACACGGGACAGATACTCGCATTCTTGATTGGTACTTATGCATCGTTCGCCATAGCTGCTATGGCCGCCACACCATTGCTAGCATGAAAAAACCAAGCAAGATCACGCTCACTGACGATTATATTGGATAACGACCCCAGATGACCATGGGACTGCCTCATGATAGAGCGCATCTTCTCTGGAATGATGGCCCAACTAGAAGATTCAAGAAGTCAATAGAATCTTGGGTCAACGCCATGTACACCGATGATCCGTCTATGAGCGAGTCACACGATGTAAGGAGAGCAAGGTCTACAATTGTTGCAAAATCCAGCGGCGTTCTGTGCGGGGAACCAGTACTCAATCACTTGTTCAATCGATATTGTCACAATCATGAAATGCACTGGAGATTTCATGAGGGTAGTAAATTTCAGTGTGGGGACGTGTTGCTCGAAGTAACAGGCAACACAGGGGACCTCCTCAAAATCGAAAGGGTTTGCATGAATGTAATAACAAGGTTGAGCGGTATAGCAACATCAACTTCCGAATGGCAAGAAAAAACTCATCCAGTTCGCTTAGCGGCTACTAGAAAGACCAACTGGGGCGTACTGGATAAGTGGGCAGTACATACTGGCGGAGGGTTAACTCATCGGCTCGATCGCTCTGATGGAATCATGATAAAAGAGAATGATTTTGCAGTCTCAGACTCGCCTGAATTCTCTCTTATAGAGGCAAAATCGAAATTAACTGATTTTCTTGTTGTCGAGGTTGTTTCTGCTGAGCATGCATTTAGAGCAGCAAAATGTTGGGAAAAAATTCTTGTCGACCCTGCCTCATGCGATCGAATCACTCTTTTGTTGGATAACCTAGATCCAGATGGTTGCACCGGTATTGCCGACATCGTATCCTCCATGGGCCTAAGAGACTCAGTAATCTTGGAGGGTTCCGGGGGGGTGAAGTGGGATAATCTGCATCATTGGGCCAAATCTTCAGTGGACGTAGTATCCTCAGGAACGCTTACAATGGAATCCAGTGTTGTGGATATGACGATGTTGATGGAGGCTTGCTGATGGATATTCATACCGATCATCCGAGAAGAAAATCTCTGGCTTCGAGACAGAAGATCGTAGATGCACAAGCTGCGGGGATGCTGGCCGACTCAGCTCTGATAGCCCATGGCAGAGGAGAAGCCTTTGACTACCTGCTGGGAGAGAAAACAATTGATTCAGCCAGGCAATCCCAAAGAGAGGCTGTCAATAGACTATTCTCAGCTCAGGAACCGGTAATTTCAATGAACGGGAACTCTACGATTTTAGCAGGTAAAAATGCAGTCAGGCTTGCAGCCCTGACAGGGAGCAAACTGGAAGTCAACATATTCTACAGAACAGAAAAAAGAATGAATCTTCTACTTGAAAAAATGAAGTTTATGAAAGATGAAGTGATGGCATCCCGACCACCAAAACGCTTCACAGTAGTCGAATGGAAGCAGTTAGTAAGTCAAGTTGAGATACTCGGTGCCCATCAAGACTCCTTAATTCCAGGGCTGGAGGGCCCGAGGGCCCGATGCTGCTCTGGGGGGATATTTCAGTCGGATGTCATTTTAGTTCCCTTGGAGGATGGAGACAGATGCCAGGCACTGATATCAATGTCCAAACAAGTAATCGTGGTGGATCTCAATCCTCTGTCTCGCACTTCCAGATTTGCAACAGTTACGATAGTGGACGAGGTGGCACGTGCTTTCAGCACGATGACAGATATGGCTGTAGAGGGCAAAGGAGATCCAGATATGGATTGGGACAATCAGTCTGTTCTGGAGAGCGCATTGAATGCGATTGGTAATTCTGCTCATCGAATTTCAGAATTGGACGATTAGACATTTGCCTCTTTCAAAAGTCCTTCAACCCTTGCTGCAATGGCATCACCTACCTCGGATGTGGAACCATTCCCCCCTATATCGTAGGTCTTGGGACCTTCTGATGCTAAGTGTTGGGCGATCGCTTCTTGCAGAACATTTCCATAGATTTCTAAAGTTGGATCAGATTTTCTAATGGCCAAGTTCTCTAACATCAATTGTAGTGATGAAATCATCGCAATTGGATTCACCCTATTCATTCCGGCGTGCTTGGGTGATGATCCATGCACTGGTTCAAACATCATGTGCCTGTCACCTAGGTTGGCAGAAGCAGCCATACCCATACCACCTTGAAGCACCGAAGCTAGATCTGTTGCTATATCCCCAAACATGTTGGGCAATACCACGACATCGAGATCTTCCGGATCTCTGACTAGCCACATTGTAAAAGCGTCGATGTAAGCTTCTTTTGCACCGATATCGGGGTATGAATTAGAGACTTCGCGAAACACCTTGCGGAATAGCTGACAACCTCTTAGCACGTTTGACTTGTCAACACACGTCACGCTCTGCGGGGTGCCAAATTTTGACGACCGTCTCTTTGCAAGATCGAAACAGAATCTGTGAATCCGCTCGCTCCCCATGCGTGAAATCGGCCTTGGGTCCCAGCGTACTTCTCCCTCCAGTCCCGGGAATTTTTCTATGACTAGCTTCTCGTCCCTCTCACCAATAGCAGATTGGGCCATCCTCCTCAACAGGGAATGGTAGAGTCCTTCTGTATTCTCTCTGACCATCACAAGGTCGACCAGGGAAGAATCCCATATTTTCTTGTATTTTCCGTGTACTTTGTGGTTCACACCATCGTACAACTTAACTGGTCTAACATTGGCATACAAGTCAAGGCCGGATCTCAACCCAAGAATCACCTCCCCACCAGCAACGTCGCCGTTGGGAAGTCTGGCATCCGGCCAACCAATGGCCCCCAGTAGGATCGCGTCGCTCTCATCCCGACAAATTTCAAACGAACCCTCCGGCCATTGCTCTCCGGTCTCCAGGTAGTGTTGACCACCGCATGGAATAACTCTGATGTCGAATTTGACGGTGCCGTTAACTTGGAAGACGTCTAACACTTTCAGTGCCTCGGCCATGACTTCTCGGCCGGTCCCGTCTCCGGGGAGGGCGACAATGCGATACGCGGACATCGTACCTCCCAGAATGGAACCCTACATCAAGCAACCCCTAGTTCTGTTTAGGGAAAGGATCCACATTGTTCATAGACGTCCATGCAGAATTGAACCTCATGGGTGGGGACGGCACTGCTGGAAAAAAGAGCCCAATCGATCTTACTGGTTTACCTGAATCTGTAACACTGCTTTGCGACACCATGATCAGGATAGATCCCAACTGGAGCCTTGAAGAATGGCTTGATAGGTGTGCAAAAGAGGAACTTGAGTTGGCCGCATCTCACTTAGGAAGAGAGAAACTCAGATTGGAACAGAGATTGAGCAGAGTGAAGGACATTGCGAGGGATATGGGCAGAGATAACGAAATGAATGCCCTAGTCAGGAACGATCCATTTCAGAGGAATTTGTTTGATGTATATGACGGAATTGAAACCACAACAAAGACCGATGTGGCTAAAATTCTGGAATCCGCTGCCAATGAACATCCTCCAATCACTGACGACGATCCTATGCTAGCGATGATCTCGGCTAGAATCCTCGACATGGCCGAGCAAGCTTCTGCCAACGGCTCTGACAGTATAACATGGGAGGAGGTCATATCAGAATTGATCCCGTCTGGATTGTTGGAGGAAGAGGTAGACGAAGCTATAGCCCATCTGGTCCAAAATGGACAGCTAATCGAGTTTAGATTTGGGAATTTCTCCATAAATGACATATGATGTCTGTTTACCGAATCCGGAATATAAAGTGTAGAATATGGAATTTAAGATATAGCAACAATGGAAGAAGTTAATTCCTATATCCTCTCTACTAGCATACATACTGTGTGGCCTGAAGGTGCAGATTGGAGCGTCCATAAATGGGAATACATCCTAAGATAGGCATTACGGGACTTCCGAAGTCCGGCAAGTCTGCAGTTCTTGAGAAAGTAGTTAACATGATTACCAATGAACGGAAAGAGGAACGAAGAAGCCGTAATGATAGAACTCAAGGACAACCAATAATCGGTGGTATGAGAACAGAACCTATCTTGGAGGACGGAGTTAGAATCGGCTTCGAATGTGTAGATATCCTCACTGGGGATCGAGCAGTGATGGCACACAGAGACATAGACTCAAGAACTACGATCTTGGGGCTTGGCATCGATCCGACGGGTTTGGACAAGGTTGCAGTCCCTGCAATACAACGAACCATAGATACCTGCGAGATGCTTGTAATCGATGAAATAGGTAAGTTTTCTGTAGAGTCTGAAGCGTTTGTAAAGGCTGTTAGAGCCGCTCTTGAGTTCGACATGCCCACAGTCCTGACTCTTCACAAGAAATCTCGCCACCCCCTACTGCAAGACATAAGAAGAAGAGATGATGCACGAATACTTGAGGTGACTCCGGTAAACAGAGCACTGCTCCCTTACAAAGTTCACAAACTGGTCAGAGAGACATATTGACCTTACTGATTGACAACCTAAACCCCCTCCGACCACTCATGCGGACACCCGCTGACCGTGCTCGGAACGTCCTCCTGGGATTCTCATTTGCACTTTCATTAGTCTTAGCACTTGGATTAAGGAGCAACGCCATTCAACCCTTCGACTGCATATCGGGTAGCTGTTCCTCATCGAATTTGCTGGCTTTCATATTTACATTTTTGATAATCATGTCACTGTATGTAAGGTGGTCTTTGAATTCGGCTAGAGATGGCCACGCAAACAATTACTGGCTATCCGTCTTCGTGGACATAGACGAAAGGGATCTCTGGCACAGGCTTGAACAGGAGAGGATCGAGTCGAATGACATAGACAGGATTTCAGATGCATGGGCTCAATTAGAGGCCGGCATCGTAGATGATGAGACGGAGTGAGCAAGCGAAACCTTGACCCCCTCATCCCCCTCCGCGAAATTATATGTCATCCATACCCGAAGGCCTCAGTTACACCGCCGAACACGAATGGGTTCGAATAGAGAATGAAGTTGCAACAATCGGCGTGACTGACTATGCACAGGATGCTTTGACAGATGTTGTATGGGTCGAATTACCGGTGATTGGAGATGTAGTCAAATCAATGGAGGCGTTTGCGAGCGTCGAATCTGTCAAATCCGTATCTGAGATATATGCACCTCTATCCGGAGAGGTTGTAGAAGTCAATGACAATCTTGAAACAGCGCCAGAAACAATCAACTTGGATCCCTATGGAGAGGGTTGGATTTGCAAAATCAAATTAGACACTGATGACCTTTCAGGATTAATGAATCACGAGAAATACAGAGAATTGCTCGGTGAATAGTCGATGGTTTCCACCTACCTGTATGTTGACGGGTCATGCAGGGAAAATAGGAACGTAAACAGCGAAACAATCGCGGGTTGGGGTGTCTGCGTTGTTAAGGGAGACTCTGGTACTGGTAAAGGACAAGGGGAAATAGTCAGGGAGATGAGTGGCCGAGTCATAACTGATCCGGATTCATCGGAGTACATCGGAGCATTGGTTGGATCCAACAATACTGCTGAGCTAACTGCAATTGCCCATGCACTTAGATGGATCCTTATCGACGGAAAAAACGATTCTGTAACAATAAAATCTGATTCGCAGTACGCGTCCAATCTAACCTCCGGACTATGGAAACCCAAAGCGAATAAGGAGTTAGTGACGAGGGTAAGGAGATTATGGTTGGAGTGCCAATCTATTAGATCAGTCAGAATAGAGCACATAAGGGCGCACAGAGGCCACAGGTGGAACGAACGTGCCGACCATCTCGCCTTCAGAGCCATGGAAGGCAGGAACCCCGAGCCTTTGCAATTTTGGAAGCCCGGCTCTCGCTAGTTAGGATTCCCTCAAATAACCTACACTTAGCAGCGCATATGTACCTTGAAGTATCATCAAACATCCAATTAAATTCAGAATGAGACCGCCTGCAGGGGGTATGGAAATTTGCTCCGCAAAGGTCCATGTAAATGCAATAGTTAGAAATCCAGATACAGTAATCCTCAATCCACTTCCCCGGACATCTTTCCAGAGATTTAGCCATGGAACAATACCATATGTTTCAAATTTCCATTTGTACCAAGCAATGTAAATCAGTGAAATTGAGATTAACCCGGTGACTCCCACAGAGAAGGAAGCATCGTTCCACGGACCGGCCGGCGCCTTTTCTAAGAACAATACATTCGCCATCAAAATCCCGCCTAAAATCAGAGGAATCCCCCATGACGAAGAGGAACCGTTCATGCCCGTCGGTATGCGGCTTAGTTCATGACATCACGGGTCGAGGGGGCATAACGGACATTCATACGGTAATCAGTTGGTCCACGCACATGCGGGACATATTAGCTCCATTGCATGATCACAAAGGGCGCAGGACCCCGAGTGAAGCCTCAAGGGCTTATTTCTTGTTGGTAATGGTCATGAGTGTTACAGTGGGCTATAATGCCGCAAAGGGAAACCTCCTTCTTGGAGCAGCATGCAGCCTCGGGATAGCAACAATGCTCCTGAATGTGGGTTGGCTGATCCTAAATACCATCGGAGAGACCAGAACCTCAGTCGCCTTGACAGGAGCAGTTACCCGCATGAATGATATGGATGAAGAGGAATAACCTCCCATGATCGTGCAGTACCGTTGGCTTGATTCCCTCGATGATGCTCACATTGATCTAAGATTCCGAGTCCTGAGAATCGGAAGACCCAAGAAAACAGCTCTATATCCGGGAATTGACGATGATCCCAGAACTAAATTCATCGGGGCTTTCTTGGGAGCTAAGATGGTTGGATGTGCCACGATACAGTACGACCCCAAAGCCGATGCAAGATTAAGGATAAGAGGCATGGCAGTAGATTCTGAATATAGAAACAGGGGAATCGGATCAAAAATAGTTCGAATGATTCAAAATTATGCAGAGGAAATGGAAACAGGATTGTGGTGCAACGCGAGGATTAAAGCCGTCACGATGTATCAACGCGCTGGCTTCAATATCACTTCAGATCTTTTTGAAATAGAGAGTGTCGGACCCCATTTTGAGGTTCGATGGAACCCAAATAATAGAGTTACGGAATGAGTTGAATTATGGCTAAAATAAGTTCAGAAACACTAGAAAAATACCAGATCGGTGCGATGATGGAGAGAGTGAACAGCGTACCAATGATGCACACCCTCAATTTGGAAATTACAGGATTGGAGCATGGGGAATGTACTGCGAGGGTCCCAAGAGAAAAGAAATGGGATGGCATCTACCAGACCATGCATGGCGGCATACTCGCAACCATCGCTGACTCGGTTACATGCTGGGCCATACTGACTGTGATCGGTGCTAGTCAAAAGGTTGCAACAACGGATTTCAACATAAGATTCCTGAGACCCTGCCTCACGGATGCAATGTGTAAGGCAAGGGTTGTAAAGATCGGTAAGCGACTGTGCGTAGCTGAAGCAGACATATTTGACGTTGAAGGCAAAAAAGTCGCTGTTGCCCAAGCGACATACGCGAGGATCTGAGTGGAAGGCCGATCTAAGTGACCATTAGATATGTGAAATTTAGTTGGAGCACGAGCCGGGATTTGCACCCGGGTCCACGGATCTGCAGTCCGTTGCATAGCTACTCTGCCACTCGTGCCTAAACCTCCCAGCATACTTTTCGGTTTCAACACTTCCCGACTAAAGATTTCTCTGCTCGCCAAAGAATACCTTCTTGGGCATGAAGCAGAACCACATCATCATGCCCGGCGTCGCTACCCGGTTCGATGACCTCGGAGTTGGTTTCGCTCCTTACCTTCAACCACCACCGGAGGGTGTGATTAGATGGACGGTGGGAGAGCCTGGATTCGAGACCCCAGACCCAGTAATTTCTACTGCAATCAGCGAACTCAAGGCAGGAAAGACGAAATATACTCGTGGTCAAGGCTCCATCAAACTGTGTGAGGCCGTTTCGTCCCATCTAATGAGTACCAGCGGGATATCATACTCCTCAGAAAACATAGTGATAACACCGGGTGCTAAGCAAGCCTTGTTGTATGCATACATGACTACTCTGAATCCCGGTGATGAAGCGATATTGCTGACGCCGTGCTGGGCAAGTTATGAACCGATGATTTCCATCATAGGAGCCACTCCAGTCAACATTCCCGTTAACCGCACTAATTTTCATCCCGATATCGGCGCAATCCGCTCCGCTGTGACCGACAAAACTCGGTCGATAATGGTCAATTCACCATGCAATCCAACTGGGGCAGTGTACACCAGACAGGAAATAGAAGAGATAGTTGCGATTGCAGTCGAACACGACCTATGGATAATTTCCGATGAAATATACTCTCGATTGATTTGGAATGGAACTGACCATGTCTCTCCTGCAACCATTGAAGGAGGATTAGATAGAACCATAGTTATCAGTGGATGGTCAAAAACATGGGCGATGACAGGAATGAGAATAGGTTTCCTTGCTGGCCCCTCTAATGCGGCAAAGGCCGCGGTAAAATGTCAGGCAAATTCAGCATCACACGTCCCCACATTCATGATGGAGGCTGCCAGGGCAGCACTAGATTGCGATGATTATGTGGATGATTTTGCCGATGCTTATCGTAAAAGAAGAGATATGATGCTTAGAGGCCTTGGTGATATACCGGGACTAAGGATCGTAGACCCGGAAGGAGCCTTCTATCTATTTGTAGACGTAACTGGAACAGGAATGACCGATGTAGAATTTGCAGACAGGGCATTGGAGGCGGGAGTGCAACTAATTCCAGCTTCCCTTATCACCCACGGTGAGGGGTTTGTCAGAATCTCATATGCCGCACCAGAAGAGGATATCAAAGAGGGAATTTCAAGATTGAGATTATGGCTACTAGGTGATTCAAAAACCGACTGACCAACACTCAACCCAAATCAAATGACATTGGGCTCGAAATTCACATCTGTGGATGCCTCAGGAGACTTAACAAGAGAATTCCGATAAGGTACCACTAATTCTGGGGAGTCTGTCATGGTCAATGCGCACGGCAAGCATGTATTTGCAGATTATACCGGATATCAATACGATGACAAATCAGATGGAGAAAAAATTCTGGAAATTATCCTTGAAGGTGTAGAAGAGGCGGAAGTGAGACAGGTTCATTCGCATGTTGAGGAGTTTGATGGAGACCTCTCACCACCAGGATTTGCCGCTGTCGTTTTGATAGATGAATCCCATGTCACTGCCCATTGTTATTATGACAATGGCTGGCTTGCAGTCGATGCATTCACATGCGGCGGCGGTAACCCGGACTTAATTATCGATCACATTCAAGCCCGGTTGGAGGAGAAGATGCCGAGTCTGAGGTTAATGAGGAGGGAAACAGTATCTCGATTCCTTCACGACCGTAGTGATTCAAAGTAATAACGAGGGAATCGATAATGAGGGACTTCATCCAACGTCATTTCAAACATTTCAACGCCGGTGCATTAGCAGACTGCATAGAATCATTGAGGGACTTCTTGGATAATGGCGGCCGATTAATGATCACACTAGCAGGAGCCATGTCAACGGCCAAGATAGGAAGATCTCTTGCTCCGGCCATAAGATCTCAGAAAATCCATGCAATATGTTGCACAGGCGCTAATCTCGAGGAGGATTTGTTCAATTTGGTCGCTAGCTCAGATTATGAGCGGATTCCAAATTGGCGGGAAATTACCCCTAAAGAGGATAATGAACTTCACATGCGAGGAATGAACAGAGTAACGGATGTAGCAATACCGGAATTGGAGGCTGTCAGATACGTCGAAGAGAAAATACTACCGCTATGGAAGGACGCTGAAGCGGCTCAAGACAGGAGATTCCCGCACGAGTATATTTACGACTTGATATTACACGGTGATTTGGAATTCGATATTAACCCAGAAGACTCATGGTTGGTTGCTGCTGCAGATGCGAACTTACCGATATTCACCCCCGGATGGGAGGATTCAACCCTCGGAAACATATTGGTGGCACGGGTCATTGATCTGACCATAGCATCTCAAGACATAGTATTGGGAGGATTGCATGCAATGCAAGCACTGGCTGATTGGTATCGGGAGGATGACTCTCCGACAGGGCTCCTCCAGATAGGAGGAGGCATAGCAGGCGATTTCCCGATATGTGTAGTCCCAATGCTACGGCAAGATGTCGGCATCGAGGTTGATCTTTGGTCATGGTTCGCTCAAATTTCGGAATCTAGGCCCTCATTTGGAGGATACTCCGGGGCACCGACCTCTGAGAAAATAAGTTGGGGTAAGATTTCTCCCAGCACACCTACGTTTGTAGTGGAGTCAGACGCCACACTAGTGCTCCCCCTAATTCTGGAATCCATTTTGGAATAGCCAAGTGTCTAATGTAATTTAGAATATGGGAGACCATGCTCTTCAATCCTTAGAAGTTGATTGTATTTGGAGGTACGATCCGATCTGGCTGGAGCACCGGTTTTTATCCAACCACAAGCAGTTCCCACTGATAAATCTGCAATTATGGAGTCGGAGGTCTCACCAGAGCGATGCGACATGATACAATCGAACCCTGATTCGCCCGCAATCCGCATTACCTCCAGAGTCTCACTTACAGTTCCAATTTGATTCGGTTTTATCAGAATAGAGTTTGATGCATTATTTGAAATCCCTTTTTTCAGCCTTTCGGGATTGGTCACGTATAGGTCATCTCCGACGATGCGCACACTGTGGCCCATGTTTGTGAACGATATCCAGGATTCCCAATCGTCTTCATCAAATGGGTCTTCAATCGATATTAATGGATAACAATCAATCCACTCAGAGTAAATCGAGGACAGTTCATCCCCGTCAATCAACCTCCCGTCAAAAGAGTACTTCCCATCTTCAAAAAATTCTGTAGCAGCAACATCTAATGCAATCCCAATCTCCTTCGAAGTCGAATACCCTGCTCTCTCAATGGCCTCCACCAAGAGCTTGAGTCCGTCTTCATTCTCTTTCAGTGATGGCGCGAATCCACCTTCGTCACCTATCCCACATAACAGACCACGTTCTTTGAGCCCCGTCATTAGGGCCTGATACGTTTCCGTTCCGGCACGAAGTGCTGTCCTGAAGTCCGAGAATCCATATGGCACAACCATGAATTCTTGAACATCCACATCTGTTGATGCATGGGCTCCACCGTTTAGAATATTCATCAATGGTATGGGTAACTTAGCATCTCCCCACCCACCGGGTATCGAACTCCATACTGGTAAATTCCTCATTGCCGATGACGCTCTCAGAACCGCCATCGAGCATCCCAACAACGAATTTGCGCCAAGGTTTCCCTTGTTCAGGGTACCATCCGCCTCAATCAAAATCCTATCAACTTCCGACTGATCGTGAACATCGAGTCCTATGAGTGCAGGCCTCAATGATTCGTTTACATTCGTAACTGATTTTTCAACTCCAGCTCCTCCCCACATATTCCCTCCGTCACGAAGCTCAACCGCTTCGTGTGAACCTGTGCTGGCTCCAGAGGGTACTGCCGCCCGGCCGGCCAGACCACCTTCCACAAAACAATCCACTTCCACGGTGGGGCGTCCTCTGGAGTCGAGTATGGAGCGAGCGAATATGTCAGTAATCAGGTCTGCCACACCCGACCCGTGAGGTGGACGATCTGTGAAGATTCCTGATGATCACGTATTCAACCAACCGAGCCATTTTGCAACTGCAGATTGCAGCGATGGGACCTCTAGTTCAGATCTACAGCACCTTTCCCAACACAGTTGCTCTTGTGAGGGGTAGATTGAGAAGAGTTCTGCTTTCAAAAGAATTCCATCTTCTTGGGAGTTACGTCTACGATAATCGTCGACGAAACAATGAAGCAAGTTTTTCGGGAAATGGTGCATCATTGATGTCTTAGGACAACAAAGAAGGGCACTTTTATCCAAGAACAAAAGAGAGGATCCGTCTGCATCGTTTATTTCATGTCCGAGAATTTCAGAATTTTGAAGAATAGCTGCAACATCGATGTTATACCAATCGAATTGTGATTTTGTCAGTGGTAGATTTGATAATTCATCGAGATATTCCTGGATTCGGCCATGACTGGACTGCGGAGTATCGCGCATTGTTTTTTCTTAACCGTCGGGTGATATGAACTCAACCAGTGACAATTTTTGCGATTCATTACACTAATAGATCAAAAAAAAATGTTTTATTTACATATTATGAAACCAATGAACATAAAAGTAACATTATTCAGGAAATATCATGACACAAGTAGATTCACTCGACAGAGCAATACTTTCAGTTCTCCGTGACCAAGGAAGATCCTCCTATGTTCAAATTGCCACGGACACAGGTGTCACGGAAAGGACAGTCAGGGCTAGGATGAAAAGACTAGAGGAAGAGGGCATCATTCGTGGATATACGATCAGAGAAACCGGCATAGGACTGTCGGCACTCGTAAGACTGAGCGTGGGTCCGGGTATTGAGATCGGTACACTAGCAGGAGAGTACGCTAGCTGGGATGGCATCGAGTCGGTGTACGAGATCAGCGGTGATGCCGACCTGATAGTTCTCGCTCATGTTGATGACACCGTGGCACTGAGGGAATTGTTGGATAGAATATGGCTGAGTGCTCCGGGCAGCATAATATCCACAAGGACAGAACTCGTCTTGGAACAGTACTGATGCCTTTGGAAAATAAGGTCCTACAACAGCCGGAAAATGTTGGTTAGAGGGTAGAAAAACTAATTCTTCCATTTTACAGAGCAGCCAATGCTATCTGTTCGAGGCACTGAAATCCTCTGTCCTGACACGTACTCTCTTATGGCATCTGCCAGCTCGGAGGTACTCGCACTAGATGGATCTCTGGGAGAGTCATCTAGTCGACCTCGGTAGATGACATTCCCTTCATTGGATACGAGGTAGAACTCTGGTGTCCTTTCGGCCCCGTAAGAGGCCGCCACATGCTGGCTTGCATCATGGAGGTACGGATACGACATCCCCTTTTCTGCTCTTTTTACCATGTTTTCCCAATTATCTGTTGGATATTTTTCTGGATCATTAGAGTTTATACCAATGAATCCTAACCCGGATGCCCTTGCCATCTCGGCAACTTCCTCGATCCTGCCTTCTGATGCGACAACATAAGGACAGTGATTGCAAGTGAACATGATTACTCCCCCTCCATCGGCCACCACATTCTTGAGATCAACGTCAGATCCACCGACTTTTTCATTGGCATTTGATAAGTTGAATTCTGGGGCAATGTCGCCAGGCTCTACTCCGCGCCTCGTTTGCATGATGCTTGGTGAGCATCAACTGACATGAACCCTTTCAGCCTCGGATGGCATGATAGTTTTGATTATCCTCAACCTAGATCTAGCATGTTGATCTGTTGGATTGACATCTAAAACCTGTCTCCAGCGACGGGAAGCCGCCCTCAGATCACCATTCCTCTCATCCAATTCAGCAAGCATCATCAACACGTCGTATCTCTTGGGGTCACATTCCCAGGCCTTTTCCAGATCCAAAGCAGCCTCACGAGTTTTGTTGAACTCAAGATACAATTTCGCTCTGCACGCCCATGTATCACCCATTTGTGGGTTTATTCTTATGGCCTCATTCAACAGATTCTCAGCCTGCTCACCTCTTTTTGTTCGAAGGAGACATGATGCAAGCAGGGTCTTTGAGGTGATATCCTCATTACCCAGCGATACTGCCCTCTCCAACATTTCGATGGCCTCATCCCACATGGAAAGGCCCACTAATGCTTCTCCAGCCCTCCTCAATGCAGCGGGATTTTCAGGATGATTCTGTATTAACAGCGATGAGTGACGTGCCGCTTCACTGAAATTGTCTTGTATTAGGAATATTGAGATCATATTCAACCTAGCAGAGACATGGTTAGGATCTAATTGTAGCACACTGACGAACTTCCTCTTAGCCTCGTCCATTCTACCTTCGCGGGCGAAGGCCAGGCCACAGAGTAGCCCCACTTCCACGGGGTCAGCGCGAACCTTGTCACACTCCCTTAGGATAGATCTGGCCTCATCAAACTTCATTTCCTCGATCAATATCCTTGCCTCCTCAATCATCACATCCGGGGATTCTTCAGATATCCTCCTCGCCCGAGTGACACATATTCTCGCTTCCTCTATGTTTCCACTGATCCTGTTGAAATAAGAGGATGCCAGCCAGCTTCTGTGATCTTCCCGATCTAAGTGTACCATTTTAGAACTGCACTCTTCCATCTTCGTCATCAGTTCAACAGGTATCACGCCGTGATCATCTCTTTCACCGTTGATGTTTCTCATAAGGGCCAGTACCTCGGCCTCCAAGAGGCCCACTGTTTTCTCCAATGAGTCTGCTTGTTCTAGGATGGTTTTCGCTAATTCAAGTTTACCAATAGCAAGAGAAAGTTTGATGCAAGCCTCATACAACGAACTACTCTCACTGGAAACAGCCTTCTTCATCAGTTTGTCCAATGCCTCGTCTGGAAGGCCTGCAGATACCAATATGGAGGCTTCCAACAAAACAACTTCATCAGATTCAAACTTTATTTCACCCACCAGCCTCCTTGCTAAATTACCCTGGCCTTGCATATGAGCGACTCTCGCCCTGATAAGGAGGACCTCATCTAGATTCCTATCTTCTATGTTGAGTAAATCAATAATGTCCAAAACCTCATCCAACTTCCCCTGAGTCAACTTTGATCTCGCACGCTGTATTATGACGTCTGGTGGACTTTCGATGCTCGGACTTCCTGATGCTCGACTCTGTAGTCCCTGAATCGCACCTGAGAAATCCACGTCCATGTCACCATCCCATTCAAGAGAATGGAGCCTCTTCCGGTTTCTAGTAGAGCGTGGATCGCTTTCAGGCAATAGACTCAATTGTTCAATCAATGCAGGAATGTCATCAGGCTGTGCAATTATGTGAGACTCCAAGGTTTCTATCAGCTCATTCCTTGTGCCTATTGCCCTCATTACCCTCAACAGGCCTGACATGGCTGGTAACCTATGTCCGCCCCTCAGCGAGGCCTCGTAGGCATCCCTGGCTAATCTGTGAAACTTCTGATCTTCAAACAAAGACCCTAGTCGTTCGAATTGACTCGGAGTCAAAGATAAGTCATCAGGTCTCACTCCACATGATTCGAGTAACTCTTTCAGCCTGCTAGTCAAGCTACTTGAAGCAATGAGGGATTTTTCTGTGTTATGACCGTCGTGTTCCATGGAGTTCGCCAGCAATCTAGCAGGGTGTGTGATTACTTCACACAGACTGCTTATGCTGGCGCCGTTATGTCTGCTCACTATCCTTTCTGCAGAATCCAATGCACTGTGAGCAGCAAGGCGATCATGCACCGGATCCCCTCTTTCCAGTACAGAGGCGATACCGTCGTTCACAGTGGATAATTCCCTGTGAACTTCGTTGAACGCGGATGCCATGGTATCCAGCTCTGTCTGCATAATCTTGTTTCTACGACGAGCAGTTCTTTGTTTGACGAACACCGAGACGTATGCCAATATGAGTAGGGCGTAAACCCCTATCACTATCTGCGTCGCCTCTACCATATGCCGCATCGGGTTCGATGAGGCTTTGATGCCTTCTATCCTATTGAGTATTTGAAGCTCAATTTACGGGTAGTTTCGGATTGCCGATCAGAGGTCTGAGGGAGTGTATGCCGACACTGCCCCTTTCCTCGCAATGTCTCCAACAGAACTAGCTAAAACGTTCTCAATCCCGGCTTTGTTAGCCAAATCGAATATGCGGTCACTCATCTTCCCAGCGAAGACCAATCCAATTGCACCTTCTATTTCCTCCAAAGCCTTACCCAGTGCCGCGGCTCCGAGTGGATCGGTCCCCGAACCATCCTCCAAGATTACAACAGCTTGATTTCTATTTAATCCATCAAGGTGCTGTCCCCAATCGGACATCAATTCCGGAGCCTGAACATCTGCCTTCTCTTGCCCAAGAGCGGCATTATCCGCGTTTTCCATTTGTTTTCGGACCCTCTGAACAACTTTGGCCGCAGCCTCTTTCTGATTCAAGCACTTTGTTATGGTCTTCCCCTCCAGGTGTTCTACTTCCAGACTCTTGGGGGCGAATGCGACGTGGGTGAGCGATTTCTCCAGCGAACCTGCCAACTCCATCAATAGGAGGCTTCCGCCACGATCACCGTCAAGAAACGCTGTGACATTCTTTTTGGATGAAGCCAACTCTACAAGCTCCTTTGAGACGCCAGAACCCATCATTGCTATGCCATTTTTGATGCCGTACTTCAGTAGATTTCTGACATCGTTCCTCCCTTCTACGATTATGATTCCATCACTGTTTTTCACGTTGGGTCCAGCTGTCATCCCGCTAAGGTTGATTTCGGTATCAACGGTGAGGACTGATCTTACCTCATCCAGTATGTTCTTTGATTCATCAGCGCCAGATCCGATCAGTTCCATGAGCAGTCTCTTAGCGCGATCAATGACTACGTCTCTCTTTGCTGAGACTACATTCTCTATTTTTTGGACTCGTATGGACGCCTTGCAAGGCCCTATTCGATCAATGGTCTCTAGCGCAGCTCCAATCACAGATGTGGACACTTGATCCATTGAGGTAGTGAGCTTTATCTCTCCGTTCACACTGCCTTTTCGCTGGTTGAGTGAGACATCGACGTGGCCAATCCTGCCGTTCCTCTGCAAGTCCCTCAATTGCAAGTCCTCACCTAGTAGACCCTCAGTCTGGCCAAATATGGCGCCAACTACATCCTTTCTTTGTACTGTACCATCAGTTCTGATGGTAGCGTGTATGATATATTTCCCTTCATTTTTTGACATTTTATTTCCTCCGAGCATTCACTTTTCCCAAGCACGGGGTTTCGCGGCCTTTTGCCGCCGTAATTGGCAAGGATGGGTGCTGAACACCCGCGAGTAGGAAAGTGACCTGTTCGCTATCGCGTCCCATGGTCTGCATTTGAACGCTTTGATGGCGACCCGTCAAAATTTATGTTAATTAGCCTCGTGTATACATTCATGGGTGAAATCCATATCACAAACCTATCATCAGTTAGCATGAATGAAGGGACGCTGGACACCGTTGGCGTTTTCAGGGGAGCAACTACACTCGCACTCCAAGATGGTCACCTAGATGATCAAGAGATGAGAATCCTAGCCAGGTTGTCCCACGCACTTAGGCTAGAAGATGGAACCCCGGTTCGGGTCTATGAGGATATCATGGCAACGAGAGATAGCGATCCTGGCAGGGTGATTACAAGGTCTGAGGCCATGTTGGCTTACGGGCAAGTCCTAGAGGCATATTGCACCATATCAGAGCCTTCTCAGGAGGCAGCTTTGCTACTTTCATACATGAGAGCTGTCTTCGACATCAATGAAACCGAGCATCGCGAGTTTGTACGTAGTGTTGACAGGCATTTAGAACAAGTAGTGCATAGAAATGTTGCCGCCCAGTTGAGGACTACAATTGACGATGCTATCGAATTAGTGACTAATCCACTTCAAAATCTGAGGATAAAGAAATGAGGTCCAATGATGGATCTTGACGAATACTTGACCAATGTTCCAGATAGGAAGGCTCGATCCCCCAGATCTCTGCCCAGCATACTAAGAGAAGCCTACACATATGGTGTTCCTGCACTCATAATGAAGTCAAGCACCGACAGGCTCTCAGCCGATGGAGGGTACTCGTTCTTTCTAGGAACACCCGATGTTGCACTTAGAAGGATCGCTTCATGGCTCATTACCAAAAATTCAACCAATCCATCGGTATTATGCTCGATACTACGACCCCTATGGTCCAGACACGGACGGGAGGATATTGCAATGTGCGCTCTTCTTTTAGCCAACCTAGACCATGCTAGGACAGGCACCAGGCCATGGGCCTTGTTGGAAAGCCTGATCCGCCCTCACGAACCCATCGAGGGCTTGCTGCTCTGTGTGGAAGAGATATTGAGATCAGGCAGACAGGCACCCTCGGAGGATACCCACTGTCAATGGCTCTTAGGCGATGGAGTCATGCCCAGCTTGGCTCTCCTGTCGATTCACGCATCTATGGTCAGGGGAAGGAATCCAACGAAAAAGGAGGTATCTCAAATAAGAGGGATAACCGTATCTTATCCATCTGACATCATCCAAAGAGTGAAGGATAGGATAATCCTCAATGACCAAGTCTAATCACCTCCGATTCCCAAGCCCAATACAATGTCAGAGCGGTTACTACCCTCGGATGATCCAGTTGCCGAAGAGGTTCTGGAGTGGACCATAGCCAAAGACGCCCAAGATATAGCACAGATAATGCATTGGTTGGAACAAACAGAAGCGAGGAGAGACAGGATGGTTTTGATATCCAGAGCAAATGAGCTCATCGAAGAAATGATGCATGCAATGAGAAGGCTCGATGAATTGCGGTGAGCCAATGCAAGCGATAGTTCTTGCAGGCGGAAAATCAACTCGCATGGGCCGAGATAAATCATTGATGGAAGTGAACGGCCGATCCCTGATCCGAATCACTTTGGAGAGGTTAATTGAAACAGGCCATTCAAAAATTGTGGTTTATTCAGCAGACAAATCACAAACTTCACGACAGGCTGATTCAATCGGAAACATTTCTGGAAGGATAACATGGCGGCAAGATCCTTCTCCATACAATGGTGTGATTGAATCACTTAGGCACGCAATGATGAATGAGGAATTCGACTCTGACCGGCCACTCCAAATCTCTCCTGTGGACACTCCTGACCTCAATCCTGACATCTACGCAAAACTCAGAAGAAGTTTATTGCCTAATGTAGACGTCGTAGTCCCAATCAGCTCGGTAATTCATCCATTACACGCCTTGGTTAGAATAACCCCTTTCCTCGAAGCCCTCGACACTTTGGGTGGACCAATCGCATCTCAGATAAAATCAATGCGTTGGAGGGGTATCCAGACTAAAGATCACTACCTTCGTAACCTTAATTCACCAGCCGATGTATGAATGATTTGGGGTCTGTGGAATACTCGTCGATTATTCTCGGATAGAGATCGTGTTCGACCAATTTGATCCTATTCTGAAGGTCATCCACAGAGTCACTTCGGTGCACTGGTACTTCGGACTGAGCCAGAATAGGCCCCGAGTCGACGCCCTCATCAACCAAGTGTACTGTACAGCCTGAAACCTTAGCCTGATCTAGCAATGCATCTCTGTGGGCATGAGCACCTGGATATTTCGGGAGAAGCGAAGGATGTATGTTTAACAGACGTCCCTTCCAATGCCCAACAAATGATGGTGTGAGAATCCTCATATAACCTGCAAGGACGACAAGTTCCACGTGATTTTCAACAAGGCGGCTATGGACTGTTCGCTCATGTGCCAGGCGACTTTCCTTCTTGCCCTCAAGTCTCGGCACCGTCAAGCCGATTGTCTTGATACCGTTACTTAGCCCATGACGAAGTCCAGGAGCCTCTTCAGAATCAGATAATACCAGTACAGTTTTGTAAGCTCGATTGCCCTTTCCTTCGTATTTTATTATAGACGCTAATCCTGATCCTCCTCCAGAGATCAGCACTGCAACCCTCAGAGGCGCGTCTACAGAACCTCGACGAGGTAACACATAGCCCTCGATCACACCCGATCTGAGATACAACTCATAGAAAAAATCAGTGGGTTTCGATAATCACTGATCGATATCAGAAATCTTCCCAATAGCACGAATATACAATTTCAACTGACCTTAGAGAATTGGATAAGCCTGTCTATTGAGATGTGATCTGCCGTATCTTTGCAGTAATGGGCCTCCACGACCTTCCCGGATTCATCTATCAGCACGTCTACTGGAATAGTGGACATTTTAGAGATTGACATCGTCCTCGGAAAATATCCTTTCAGAGTAGCGCTTAGGAAAGTGAGGGGAGATCTTATTGCACCCCACATAAACCTTGCAAAGGACTTCTCTACGCTGTATTTTCTAAACAGTGAGTAATCATCGTTAGCGACTATGGCAAAAGGAATCGAACGCCCGGACATCCTCTTTCGTAGGTCTTGGATATCAGCATCAAATAGTCCCACCATGATTGTACCATCGTCAAATTCATCCCATCTTTTGATAATTCGGTCAATTCTGATGTTGCAGAAAGGGCAACTAGAGAATCTGAAAAATGTAAGGATTACCTTATTCCCTTTGGTCTTGGACATGTCAAAAATTTGACCATCTATAGATGGTAGCGAAAATTCAGGTGCATCATCACCTATTCCAATCCTAGACACATGATATTGCACAGCCCTGTCCGTTATCAAATCTCACTCTGAACGTATCATGTCATCCTCAAGATGAATAACCAGTTCAACCTCCAACGTACCATGGAACAAGGAACTGTGAAGTGGTTCAATCAAAAGAAAGGATATGGATTCATCGAAAGGGAAGGGGCTGACGACCTATTCGTCCACATTTCCGAGGTCGAAGGAACGATCCGAGACGGGGACTCTGTTGAGTTCGAAGTTGCAGAGGGCCCAAAAGGACTCAATGCAGTAAAAGTCAGCAAAACTGAATAGTCAATGACTATACAGATTTCAAGGCATAGTTGTGCTCTAGGGCATCACCAACACTCACCCAATCCGGGGTGCTTCCATCTATCCATTCATATCGATGACCGGGTATCATTCTCCAATCATTAGGGAGTCGCTTCAATATCTCTTTCCCCCTCCCGATGCTTCTTACCTGCGAGGATGGATCCGAACCCGGTAGGTCAACCCTACCCATGCCGTTTGTGAAAAGCAGATCACCTGCGTGGAAGACCTCATGACCGTGCAGTGTGACGTGACCCGGAGCGTGACCAGGGGTATGAGTCACAGTGAGGTGAATATTACCAACCGACCATTCGACACTTAATAGAGGCGGTTGGGACCAAGTTCTGTTGAAGTCTACTTTTCCAAAAACTGGGAATTCAAGAAGTTGGGGCACTCGCGCATCCTCATGCCCCCAGACCTCCAGATCGGGGATGAGGCTGACCATCTGAGAATAGCCAGCTGTGTGATCTCTGTGGGTGTGTGTGTAAAGGATGTGGGTCGGCCTTAACCCCTGTCGCTCTAGCTCACCACACCATGCAAACGCATCAAAAGGATCGATAATTGCAACTAAATCATTGGATCTATCGATAAATGCCGTATTCATGTTCAAGTACGGACCCATCATGGTAACCCAGACCTCAACATCGCCTTCCACAATTCGTTTGTCGAACTCCCCATCACCTAACATGATGCGTCCGTACCTACGGCACCTCAAAGAGGTGACCTGTGATCCGCAGGGTAAGGGAGGCGTGTAATGGGGTACGATCACACTGAGATCGAGCTTCGCTGGCAAGAGGAGTGGCAGGCAAGCGGAGTTTTTTCCGCTGACATCGATATGACACGGCCAAAGTTCTACTGTTTGGAGATGTTTCCCTATCCTTCCGGTCACATGCACATGGGTCACGTCCGGAACTACTCGATAGGGGACGCTATGGCGAGATATCACAGAATGATGGGCAAGAATGTACTATATCCGATGGGTTACGACTCCTTCGGAATGCCGGCAGAGAACGCGGCAAAAAAAGAGAAAGGACACCCTGCAAAAGTTACAGATCGGAATATAGCCAGCATAAAAAACGATCAGAAGAGGATGGGATATTCATACGATTGGAGGCGACAAATTGCGACATCTAATGTCGAGTATTATGAATGGAACCAGTCTATGTTCCTTGATCTCTATGAAAAGGGGTTGGTTGAGAGGAGATCAGCCCCAGTAAATTGGTGTGTGGAATGCGACACGGTACTTGCAAATGAGCAAGTCAAGAACAATCGTTGCTGGCGATGCGGACTTGAAGTTATCCAACGAGATATGTCTCAGTGGTTCCTTCTTATGACAAAATACTCTGACGAGTTACTTGACTCACTCGAGGAGATAGTCTTCCCAGAGAATGTTAAGGCCATGCAGCGAAATTGGATAGGTCGATCGAAAGGTGCTGAAATAATATTCAACATTGTAAATAGTAAAGGAAAAATATCCTGTTTCACCACTCGCCCAGATACGATTTTTGGTGTTACTTTCATCACCCTCTCTCCAGAACATGAATTATGCCCCGAGTTGTGTGAGGGGACGGAATGGGAAGAGGGGTGGAGAAACCTAAGGGATGAGTGCGCCAGACTCTCCGAATTTGAGAGAATAAACCTCCTGAAGGAGAAAAAAGGAGTATTCCTTGGAAGTTATGCAATAAATCCACTTAGTGGGGAGGAAATCCCTGTCTATGCGGGAAACTTCGTAGTGGCAGGTTACGGCACGGGAGCTGTCATGGGGGTCCCAGGCCATGACCAAAGAGACTTTGACTTCGCAAAAAAGTACGGTTTGAAGATTCGCTCGGTTATATCCGACGAGAATGAAAAACGACCTCAAAGAGACATGATGTCAGCTTTCTCGGGATACGGCCCAATGAAGAATTCTGCACGACCTGGCTTGGATGGATTATCCGGAGATGACGCGAAGTCTGCTGTGATAAGAATACTCGAAGAAGAAGCCTCAGGTATCGGAACCACTCAATATCGACTGAGAGATTGGCTCCTGAGTAGACAGAGATTCTGGGGCACTCCAATACCCATGATACACTGTGATACCTGTGGTGTAGTGCCAGTGCCAAAGGAAGACCTTCCGGTGACACTGCCAATGGATGTGACATTTTCTGAGGAAGATGGCGGAAATCCGCTGGCCTCACATGATCATTTCAAACACGTCGCGTGTCCTGTCTGTGAAAATCCAGCCACACGCGAGACCGACACAATGGACACCTTCTATGATTCCTCTTGGTACTTTATGAGATTCTGTGACGCAGGGAATACACAAGAACCGTTTTCCAAAGAAGCTGTAGATTATTGGATGAGAGGAGGGGTTGATCTCTACATAGGGGGAATTGAACATGCTGTCATGCATTTGCTATACGCACGCTTCTTCACCAAGGCAACCAGGGACATGGGGATGAACATCATCGGCGAGCCATTCGGAAGGTTGGTTTGTCAGGGCATGCTAAACGCACCAGCTCCGTACTGCGCTGATTGCAATGCGGAGTATCATGTCGATTATGAGGGCGATAAGTGCCCTATTTGCAGTGCAGCCCTCAGTACCCGCTCGGCAAAGATGAGTAAATCACTTGGGAACACAGTAAGCCCGGGAGATATGGTAGAGAAGTATGGCGCAGACACTGTTCGTTTGTTCATACTTTTTGGCGCGAACCCTGAGGCTGGTATGGAATGGTCAGACAATGCGATAGAATCCAACCATCGTCATTTGATTTCAGTTATCGAGGCATTCAAGCACTCCAAAACGTTTGACAACAAGTCGAAGGACATCGACAGATGGTTGATTGCCAAGAGTAAAAGGAACTTATACCGATGGAAAGTATGCATGGAAGAAGTCAGTCTGAGAGAAGGTGTCACGATCAGTCACTACGAGATGTTATCTGATTGGCAATGGTATCTCAGGAGAGGAGGCGCCGACAAACAGACTTCCAACAGATTCATGTCAATTTGGGCACATATGATAGCCCCAGCGACACCACACATTGCCGAGGAACTTTGGAGGGATCTCGGCGGTGAGAATATGATTGCAGGCAGCATTTTGGAAGTTGAGGAAATTTCACAAAATGATGAGGAGGAAATAGCAATGGAGAAATACCTGAGATCAGTTATCGACACATCTCGCAACTTAATGTCACTGGCCGCAAAGCATACGGACAAACCACTAAGCAGGTTAGTAATACAAACCTCGTCATCTTGGGCGCAGAAGTTGGCAAATGATGCGATTTCATTGGCTGATGGTGGATTTGATTTCCAAAAATCTGGGATAAATTACCTGAAAGAACATTCTGCATTCATTTCTTCCAATGACAAAGGACTTGTCATGCAGACTTGGGCGTCCTTAACGATGGGTAACAAGAAAAGGCGGGGGAAGATACAGACATGGACCGAGGAGGACAAATTCTTAATTTCAGTCGACGGTCTTGAGGCAGATATACTCAGGGACAATTCGGCTTTCATATCCGATGCCTTGGGAATAGAGAAGGTTGAGGTTTATGAGGCGGGGACTGGTGTTGATGTCGGTGGTAAGGCCAAGTTTGCAATTCCGCTTGAGCCGGGAATAGCCTTTGTCTGAGGTGTAAAATGTCAACGGTAATTTACGATGATTTCTGTGAGTCATGCTCGGCTTGGGCAAAATTCATCGACAAAAGAAGAGTGAGAGAAATCAATACAGTTGGTCAGGAGACTCAAGAGGGTAAAAAAATCCTGCAAAATAGACCCTCGGAATTCATTGGCGTGGATTCAGTGTTCCTCATCGATGAAACAGGACAATGGTTCTCAAAGTCGAGTGCAGCGCTTAGAATTGTCACTAGGTTAAGATTTCCATGGCCACTTCTATCAACTGGACTGATCGTTCCGAGATTTATCAGAGATTTTGTCTATGACGAATATGCAAAGCGTAGATTTAGGAATTTCTGATTTCTCATACGATACGTGGGGTTCATGTCACAAACCTCCTAGGGTAGACCGTTGACATCAGAGGGCAGAGATAGGCCGGCGAAGAAAAAACAGTTTCGGAACGCCTCTAAGAAAGGGGGGAAACCCTCACCCGAGGACTCCGAGGCTATCAAAAGGGCGATCGGCAGATTTGAAATGAATCCTCTACCAACTGGTTTACCAGAGTCCATTGATCCCCCTCCTCGAAAAATAGAGATTGATTGGCCAATTAAGCTCGTTTCCAAGGCCGTACAAGATAGGGTCAGCGAGATTGTAACGAGAAAGGGGGAATTTGGATACTTGCCGCAAAATAGAGTTGACGAGATAGCAAGTCAGATCGTCGATATGGACATTACTTTGGAGCAGGCACTTTCACTTAGAGCCGCACTGAACCAAGAAAAGAGTGTATTTTCCCATGGAAGGTTGATGAGGCGATCCAACGAACTACGACGAAGATACGAGGGAGGCGACAGTGTCTTGTCTCTATCAAAGCGTTTCGACGCACCGCCTGTCAATACATTCCGGGCTATTCTGACCGGACGGGGCTGGTCTAAAAATAGAATTAAGGAATCTTTGAAGGCCCCAAAGTCCAAGCTCAAACCCAGAGATTACGAGCAATTCCAGTTAGCAGAAGAAGCAGACAGAGTCAGTTCTGTGAATCAAACGGAAACGCAATCCGCAGCTGAGGTATTTGAGGAGATTCTGTGCACACATTTCTCCAATCTGGGTGTGCGTTTCAGAAAACAGGGTGATTTGGAGGTTGAGCAGAAGAAAAACGAAGGTCGGGCAATTATAACTCCTGATCTCTTGTTTTTGGACGATGTCAGGGTAAATGGGGTTCCATGCGCATGGATAGATGCAAAACATTTCTTTGGGGCCGCACTAAATTTTCAAAGAAAGAAGACTCAGAAACAGGTCGATAGGTACGTATCCGCTTACGGACAGGGCGCGATAGTATACAGGCACGGTTTTTGCGGGTCACTCAGATTGAGAGGAGCACAGTTGCTAGATTCCTCGCCACTCAACCTAACACAATTGGATCTATTCCACGAGAACAATAGGGTGTCAGAATTATGAGATGGGTGCTATCCTTACGAGTTTTTTTTCCAGATCAGCAAGCAGTATTGACTCCTCAATAAGTCGGAAATTAACGGGGACTTCCAATAACTTCTGAGTGACTATGGCACTGTTACCCAATAGGCAAAGTGAGGCAACCGCTTCTTGCTCCGAGCGCGTGATTGCGGATTCCACCAAATTCAACATATCACGGCGGCCACTGTCGTCGATTAAACCACAGTCTTCGACAAAATTCCTCGCAGAAGACAAGAGTGCCGGCCAAGATGCAGGACCCCAATCATCGGTCAGAGACCTTATTGCATCATTTCCAGCGCTGGTTATTTTGATTTTCCACTCCATATCATCGATGTAACTTCTGGTATGATGACCTCTCTCTTTTGGCCAGATAAGAAGAATTTCCATGGGGTGAAACCATCCTTTTGATGATCCTGGCCCCCTCTCAAGATTGTTCCCATGATATGGGGCTCCGGGAGAGGTTCTGATCTCAATACCTCCTGCAGAGATACCACAGACATCCCCGAGACCAGATGACGTTCTTCTTTCCGAGTTATGTGCATGCAGCAGAGATCTTCTAAGGGACTTCTCATATTCAACTCCAATTGATCGTTGTACGGCCCTCGATGTAGCAATTGCAAGCGCGGCAGACATGCCGAAGCCTTGTGACGTCGGAAGACCGTTATTCACTGCGATGGTCCAAAACCTGTCTTTGATTTCAGGTAGATCGTCTGAGATGACTTCCATCACCTCCTTGACAAGCCTTTCAGAGCCTTCAAAACCGTTGAACCTGATGTCTGTTCCCCACTCCCCCAAAACACCTTTCACAGACACTCTACAACCATCACTCAGACAGATTCCAGCCCCCCTGCTACCCTGCATGTGCGGGTGCTCAGAGGCATCCTCGACTGTGAAGACCAGTGTCACGTGTCCCCCACATGAGGCGTGACCGATCGCAGGTATCTGCATCGTTCTACTCATCGGGAACTAGTCCTTGAAACCAACTGGCCATTCATGCAAGTACATGTTCAATGTCATCCTTGATGGCATTAAAGCGCTGTGATAGCTTGGTGAATGAAGCGTTTAATGCCTCTATCGGGGTCATTGAACCGTCAGTTTCGAAACTGAGGATAAACTCGCCGTCCACATCTTCAAGTTTTATTGCATCGTCAAAACTTTCAGACATTCCTGTTCCTGCGCCTACGTTGTGCAGGTCTTTCTTGAGATCCATTATTTTCGAGATGTCTTTCAGTTGACCAGATTTGAAATCCTTCTTGGACACCCTCAGACCTAGGTCAAAAAGTAATTTTGCTTTCTTCTCGTTTGCTATAGTTGCGATTTGCCTGGGAAAGAAGGAAACCCCTGCCACGGGAGACCACTTTGCATGATGAACACCGTAACCCATTCGAGCTGTGGCCCATAGTTCAAGCATCTGTCCTTCAAATAACCTGGTTATGGGTATGTCTCTGTATGCTTCAGGGACATTTCCAGAATCATCTCCTAGGAAAGTCAGGTCCCTTGCCGTTATGTCTCTGCCTTCTTTGGACCCAAATGCCCTCAATGTGTAGATCATGTTGCATGTGGGACAGCCCCTGTCTTCCTCCACAAGATCCTTGCAATCAGGACAGTCTTCTTCGAAAGAGTAAGCCTCCGGATTGGTGGGGATTGGAATCATCGCCATTCTCTGAGCGATCATCTCGTCTGGGATGGCACTGTTAGTTTCCCAAACAATGTAGTCATCACCCTCTTTTTCAAATGCAACCCCACACTTTGAGCATCCAGTCCCTCCTGCCGATCGACGTGCAACACCAGCAGGGTTGAGATGCTCACACTTTGAGCACTGATCATAAGTTCCCATTTGGAATCTCACGCTGTCAATGGCCATCTTGGGTATGTGCCCCATTAGATTCCTCCTGACTGCGTTCAATAATGCTCGATCTGAGTCCTTGAAAAGGACCGTTACCATGTCACCTTCTTCTGAAACGATTTCTATTGATACCACTCACTCACCTCATACTCTCCGGCCACGTCGGCCTCCCTTCTTCTTTGTCCCATCCGTAGGGATTGGAGTGACATCCTCAATTCTTGATACCTGAATGCCAGCACGAGTCAAGGCTCGGATTGCGGCAGTAGCACCCGGAGCATTTGGCGATCGGTTCCCACCAGCACCTCTGTATTTCACTATGACCTGGTCAAATTCTTTTTCAAACAGAAGCTCAGCCATCCTCTCTGCGGACCTCATTGCTGCGAACTGGCTACTTTTGTCACTTCCCTTCTTGGTTATCATTCCGCCTGAGACCTTACCGATCGTCTCTGCACCCGTGAGATCTGTCGCGGTCATCAGCACGTTGTTGTAGGTGGTGAATATGTGCAAAACAGCCTTCCTACCCATCACGCTCCCTCCTCAGGTATCGTGTCTTCTATGGTAGGAGCCGACTCTGCATCTGCCTTGACTTGCTCTACGAAATCATCCTCGGGATCTTTTTGGGTATCGTCCTCTGGTGTTCCGCCCGGCATTCTACGCTCTTCCATTTCTCTCCTGAAGGCGTGATCAGGGTCAATGTATGGAGATCCGGGAGAGTATCCCAATTCCTCCTCTTCCGATCTTAGTATCTTATAACCAGGAACAGTCATCCTTTGGTCACCGATGGATATGTGGCCGTGAACTATCAACGACCTTGCTGATCGCATGGAGGGGGCCAGTCCCTTGAAGTAGACAACAGATTGTAATCTTCTCGAGAGCATTTGCTCGACAGTAATGGATAGAACATCGTCGAGATTCGAATCTTCGTGTAGCAGGCCCTTGTTGTGGAGAGAGACGAGAAGATCCTGCTTCTCGCGGGCAAAATGACCCTCCGTGGAGTCCACTCTACCAATTAGCTTCATTGCTTGATTTCTGTGCCTTCGTAGAGCAGATTTCTCCCTCCAAATCTCTTTCATTCCGCCGACCTTTTTGAGACCAAATTGCTCTTTCAGCCTGTGCTCTTCCTCTATCCTCGCTTCCTTCCAGGGATGCGTGGGCCTATCTGTTTTTGGACGTGCAAATTTTGGATGCCCCATTTCCGATCACCTCACTTCTTCCTCTCTACGCCAAGGGTTGCTCCACGCCTTCCATTTGATCTTAGGCGCTGCCCCCTCAACTTGTGACCAGATCTGTGCCTTATACCACGATAGCTCTTGGTTGCTGCCAATCTTGCTACATCCTCGTCCTTAGTCAGTCTGACGTCCAATGAGACGAGGTGGGCGTCCTCGTTTGTTATGAGGTCTCGTTGACGGTTCACCATCCACCATGGTACTTTGGTAGCAAATTCATCTATGGCAGTTCTGAGACGATCTTGTTCGTCGTCGCCAAGATGACCTGACAGCATGCCAGCGTCAACTCCCGCGATATTGCATATCTGTTCGGCGCTCCTCTCCCCGATACCACGTATCGAGGTTAATCCCTGTTTGACTTGCTTCAAACCGTCTATATCGCTGTCTGCTATTCTGATGATGTAGGAGAAGTCCTCTCCCAATTGGCTCTCGTCTATCTTTGCCATAATTCGGTTCCCCCGTGTTCACCGGTCGCCCAGTGGCTCTCTCAAGCGGGTCTCCGACCTACGGGCCATTTATGAAGGGACCGGAAGATGTTTACACAGTCTCTCTGCAAAAAATCAGGGTATTTGTTTTGCTACCCTCCGTCACAAAACCCCTGTCGCCTTCAACGGGGGAAAGTATGCGATTTAGCCTTGTAGATATTTTTGAGTGCAGTTTCGGATCGCAGGAACACCTTAGTTGAACACTAGCGATGTTATTCGCCATGGCAATTGATGCAATTCGATCAATCAACATCAAACCTATCTCCGCGTTCATTTCCTCCAGCACAGCCCCCTGTATTTGCACGAAAGGCTTCATCTCTGAGTTTTGTAGTATCGGCCTGAATAATCGAACTAGTGGCCGCCTGTCTGACTTCCTTATCCATGTGAGGCTATTACCTTCAGAACTAGCATACCCACCAAAAACATCCTTCAGGCCGGCCATATTCACCACGGGGTCTATCAAAGCTACTACATCACCCTGGTCGAGTTTCACTGAGGGCCAATCCGAATCAGAGCTGTCTAGTTCAGTGTTTTTCCCACTCAGCACTGTCCAGCGTCCATCCCCGCTCAGTCGAACACATCTGGCTACGATTCCATCGGTTACAAATGGACCGGTGAACAACGTCAATCTATCGACCCGACCCCCTCCTCTGCTAAGCCATTCCCATGCCATGCTGACACCAGGGAAGACAGACTGAACAATATCCTCCACCTCTCGCCTCTGGTCCGAAGCAAGCCTAGGTGACAGATCTAGTACCAAGGCTACCCCATCTTCACCTTCTTCGATATATTTTGACCAGCATTCCAGTAGTGCATCCAACTGAGGCTCCATTTCTGATATTGAGTGATTTTGTGCGTCCATCGGACGAGCAGGATCCACATGGATCATTGAGACGACTGATGAGCCCATGTGCGATTCTGCGATGGACATCGCACCCTCGGCTGCCAAACCATCCCCACAGAGGACCAGTGATGGGGTTTTACTGGATAATGCCGACATAGAATCGGCACAGAAAGCTGCTCTCTCGGGGGACATCTCAATTCCTAGACATGACTTTTGGAGCATTTCAGCATAAGCCGCTAATTGCCCTCCAGATCCTGCGGCAGGATCAACAACAATGCCCGTGGGGAGCTCGATTAAGGACGCTTGATGGGCACGAAAAGCGCAAATTTGCCTCGGTGTCAATAAGCGACGTAATTCATCGGGCGGGCGATCTGGAATGGCACCTTGACCCGCTCCGTGTACTACTCTGTGACTCATTATCCCGGACATGGCTAAAACCAGCATCAACCCAATGGTCCACGATTGATCTCCATTTCGAAACGAAGCCATCGATCATTTAACTCGTTATCGCTGCCACCGTAGGCCAGTGAAGGGGGGAGAAGAGTGGTGTGAGACGTGCCTGAGCTGATACCTGGAATTAAACCTCTGTCGGTATCGATGTCAAGCCCTATCGCTGACCAACCGAAACCTTCTATCCACGCAGGGTCATTCCCAGCAGTAACGACAAGGTCTCCTTCATCCAGTTCCTCCTCGGTGTCCGCATCCCAAACCGTGTAGTGGACCTCTATCTGATCTCCTTCCTGCACGTGAATGTCCTTTGGTTGGTTTCCAGAAAAGACAGTTACATCGACAAGAACTTGAGCCTCCATTACCTGAAGGTGAGAAACTATAATTTGAACTTCGTGTTCTGTAACATCCTCTGTCAGGATCAGCTCTAACACAATTGAATCATTTCCCGGCAAGTCGATTACAGATAGGTCCGGTTCGCCACCGTCGCCAAACACAATCGAGCCTCCGATTATCTCAAGAACGAGATCTAGTGATTGATTACCCCTGTTATGAACAGCAAGTGAAGCCCTGTCCCCTTGTCCTTGATGCTCCCAATCACATCTGACCTCCCCAGGAAGTAGGAACAAATCATCCTGATCGGACAAAGCCTCAGGCCAATCCCAATCGTCCATTCTCGGGGAACATGTATCGAAGAGCAAACCAGCCTCCCAGTACCACCGTTCCGAATCCGGATCCTGGATCAACGACCTGTCTGTGGCATCGAATGCATCTTGATTGATATCGAGAAACTTCCACAGGCTGTAACCGACAACTACAGTGGAGAGAAAAATCAGTGCAACCATGGACAGAGAGAGTACTATAGCCGCCCTTGGAATCGCCATTCGGTTGATACCAAGTGGCACGGTAGGGTGCTCAATCTCCTCGGCCGTGTCCGAGATCCAGGGTCCTGTCACAACCCCCTCTCCCCACTCGCCGCAATCAATATTCGCCCGATTCGATCGAAAATCAGTCGATTTGAAGACTTTGCATGTTTTTCTGACTCAGCCAAAGTACGATCGCCAACTCCATTGATACAAAACCAGTCACTGCGAGCAACCAGGCCCCGTCCATGTCCGACAACCAAATCATGATGCCGAACACGGTTGCTAATGCGAGATCGACCAATCCGGTGACTCTCAACCCTTTTCTGAATTTGACAACGCCCAGCGACCATGCCAATGAAGAGATAATGAACAAGACAAGAATACCTGATCTAAGACCAAAAATTGCGAATGAGCAAACTATCACCAATACATGGGAGGTTTGCAGTGCGGGAACAATCCAACGGTCAAGATCGCGAAACAGGCATGCGAATAGTATGCATATGAATATCAACAGTTCCACGACCACAACGTATCCTCCTAGGGACGAGGTTGACGATAGAACAGGCTGGAGAGAGACAATTGAGATTGGTAAAAGCAAGGCCAACGTAGCAGCAACCCTCTCCCTCCTACCCTTCACAGTACTGTAGACTCCTTTCACAGCTGCTAAAATTCCAGCCGGACCCCATGATAGCACAATCACAGAAAACGGGAATAATACCTCATCTGCGCCTCGTCTGTGTCCTTCATGGCCCCCTTGGCGGTCAATTAGGAAGTCAAGGAAGATGCATAAGGCTAATACCGCCTCTAGGAGAACGAATGGATATGTCCAAGATAACATATTTCCGTCAAAGGGATTTACACCAAGTGGGGCTGGAAGTGAACCTATCAGAACAAAACCGATGATTCTAGTCGATGCCAAAGGATATACGATCCAGTTCAACATGGCCCTGCGCGCTTCAAGGCCTTTGTCACTGTTCCAAAGACTGGACATTGCAATCATGACTGTCAGCGCAGTGGCCACACCAAAGTCAGTCATATCCCTCACAGATGAAGATGGATTTGTGTGGCCTAATACCACGGCGCAAGAAACCCCGATCACAGCCGTGGCCGCAGTTGTGTCTGACCCCAGAGTATCAGTCAGTCTGATACCAATTCTTTCTGATCTCTGACCTTCGAGAATGACTATGATCACAAGGAAAGATCCTGCGCAGAGAAGTAGAAAGGGCGCTGGTCCAGTCAAGAAAGAGTACAACGCAAGTGATATTGAAACAATTCCGATGACACTTATAGCTACGACAGGGAAGTGGCGAACCTCTTCTATGTATGACTCTCCGTGTGACTCCTTCATGCCTTTTCTTCGACTTTCTTCAACAACGGGATGGTAATCCTGCGACATCGATAAGGAGGCCTGTGATGCCGCTACTTCCCGTATCCGTCGATTTTTTTCGGAGACAGACTTCAACTCCCTAATCAACTCCCCCTTGGTCACAAACCAAATTGAAGAAGCGAAGAATGCAGTCAGAGAAAGTGCCACTAAAGTTAGACGACCATCCAAAAATGATAGAATGCTGTTCAAAGTCGTTTGGACGATAATAACAGTGGAAAGAGGCAGTATTCGTTGCTGCAGAGAAGTCCTTTGCATAGCCGTTATGACTGAAAAAACACCTATGGATACCACACAAGTGGCCGGATCAGGTAGCCATTGCAGGTCTGAATTAACAACATTCATGCTTGCTGTTTCAGGCATCAATATGAGCACTGGTCCGACTTGGATTAGGAACCCAAGCCAATCTTCTGTCGGATTCCATTTTCCTATCGCTATGGGTGTCAGGACTGACAGTCCTACGACCAATATGACAATTGATGCGTCACATCCCAGCCACTGCAGACACATCCCGCCCAAACCCGTCACGACTGGAATGAAAAGTGTTGATTCTATCCTTGCTCCTACCAATGAGGATAGGGAATGCACCATTGAGATAGAAAACAGAATTATAGGAGCCTCCACCGGAGAAAACTGCCCTCCAATGAACAAAATCACAGTACTCGATACTGGTAGCCAGAGAGCCAAATTCCATAGGTTAAATGCATTAGATTGTTTTACAGCCGCTGAGATTTCGGAAGACCCGGTTACTCCAGAGGATATATTGAGGGAGGCATTTTTGAAATTTGAGCAGATTAGTGCTGCTAATATCGAAGATCCGCACAAATAACCAATCAAAATTCGATCTCCGATCTCCAACAGGCTACCAATCTTCATTTCTGGATCTGAGTTTACATCAGAAACTGTGGCAATGACCTCATACACAGTCAGGATCAACACTGGCCAGATCCAAGGAATCAGGATCGAAACACCTGCTAGGGATGCGGATTTCCTCTTCACGGACAGCAATCCACCGGCGATGTGCATGGTTGAGAGGATCATTACGACCAAGAAAAGACCGTTTTCATACGTTCCATCTAAGGGAGTTATGACTAGCACAAGGGCAGTCGAAACTATTGAACCGGTCCAGAGGACAGTGTCGCTGACCTTGCCTTGGTACCTCCATAGCAAAGAGGCCAGACTGATGCAAGTTCCAGCAGAGAATATCCAGTATGGCCCTACGCCGATACCCACTAACCCAACTTCAATCCCTGTTGTCAGAGATGACAATATCAGGATGGAGAAAGCGGAGAAAAGCAAAACCTTCGACCTGTTTGTCCCTCTAACCACGAGATAGGAAGCGAAATAACATAAAGACAGAAGTGCAACAATTGCGAAAGCAAAGGCAGCATTCTCGCGAACAGAACCCACAACTACGAGAGCTCCCGACACAGACAGGAGAACTGAGACGCCCCAAAGACCCGGCTTCCCTATCCCCAACAACTCCAAGCCGGAGGAGAACCAGTTCTCAGATGAGGAGAAACGTGTCGCCATTACAGCATTCAGAGAATTAACAGCGATCAAGGCTAGGAATAATTTCAGTGGACTCTCAAGAGCGACAATCGTCAAGGAACCGACTTCAAATCCATCTGTTGCAACATGCATCCCGAACCAAAGATTTGACATCGCAATACCAAGCGCTGCCAAATTTCCAGAAGAGCGGTTAGAGGCAATTGAATGCAACAGGAATATGGAGCCAAGTAACATGATTATGACGCCGTTTTCTCCAGCGACTGAGCCAGCAGAGGATCCAATTGCCAACAAAACCAGTGTGGCTTGGGCCGCTACTGCATCACTATCGTACCTGTAGGACAGCAGGATATTCAGACAGACCAAGGAGCACAGGGCCAAACCAACTTGGGGGAGTGTCAATGGAAGAACAGATCCAACAACCCAATTGTCCAGTTCCAGAGCTGCTCCATAAAGGATCTTCATGGATATAATCACCCATGCGATTCCGAGCAATCTTAGATGAACGTCTTTGATCCACCTTTCCCCCAGGAACAATCCGATCGAGGCTAGAACGAGCAATATGGGTATTGCAGCCCCCGCATCCATCTCTAACCCGATCAAGAGGCTCAGGGCACTGTAGGCAATCACCATAACCGACATCAAAACCCAGTTGACCCGTCGCTCAGTGTCTCTGATCGAGGGTGCCAGATCAAATCGATCTGGAACCTTGTGGTCTTCCGAGAAGATTTCAGGTATGGGGCCAAGAGCGTCATCGAAGCTGCTTTTTTTATCCACTATTCCTCTATCTTCAAACTTGAAATCCAAGTCTCCTGAGAGCTCTAGGATACCGTCTGAATCGAAATTTTTTCTGCGCAGGACGACGTCCCGCTCCTTGGGCATGTTAGACCGCTGAATGGGTACCGAGATGAAAGGTTCGCAATCTTTCGGCCAAAATGCCTCTTCACAATCTTTCATATCCGAAATTCTACTCGGAGGTCCATGAGCGAGCAGACGCCAACGAACTCTGCGACAGTGTACGCGACACCACTGGGCACACACGGCTTAGATCCAAAGGGAGTAGTTCACTGGAATCTCTCTGGAAAAGAACTCCGAGATATCGCAGTCGAGCGAGGAGAGGCAACCAAAACTGCCCATGGAGCTCTTCTTGCAACGACAGGAGAACGAACCGGAAGGTCGCCCAATGACAGATTCATCGTAAATGAACCGGGTTTATCCTCAGACGTCCATTGGAGCAATGTCAATCGCCCCATTTCGCCCGAGGCTTTCGATCATCTGGTGGAAATGACTCGAGATCACCTCAATTCTGCAGAGAGACTTTTTGTGAAAGACATGCATTGTGGCGCAGACCCAGAAATAGCAATGCCCGTGAGGTTAGTTAGCGAGAGCGCATGGCATTCTGCATTCATGCACAACATGTTCATCCGCTCAGAGAAGGACTCACTGTTTTCGCATGTCCCCGAATTTACAATTCTTCACGCACCCTTTTTGATCGCAAATCCCAAGGAAGACGGAGTCAATTCAGAGGTTTTCGTTGCAATATCAATGACCAGGGGCTTGGTTCTGATAGGAGGTACGAGGTACGCTGGGGAGATAAAAAAATCCATTTTCACGATTATGAACCACATTCTCCCTTCACGCGGCATGTTGCCCATGCACTGCTCGGCAAACACCTCTGACAATGGATCAGCGCTATTCTTTGGACTGTCCGGGACCGGTAAAACAACTCTTTCGGCCGATCCAGAAAGGGCATTAGTCGGCGATGATGAACATGGGTGGTCGGACAAGGGAATATTCAATTTCGAAGGAGGATGTTATGCCAAAATGATCGGCTTGTCAAAAGTGGATGAGCCGGCCATATACGCGACTACGAGGATGGAGTCAACGATCCTGGAGAATGTAATACTTGACGCCGATGGAATACCTAATTTTCACGATTCTACCCTAACACAGAACACAAGGGCATCATATCCAATAGAATCCATCGAGAACAGAACAGAAGACTCGACCGCAGGACATCCCAAAAATGTGGTATTCCTGACATGTGATGCATTCGGGGTCCTCCCACCCATATCGAGACTATCCCCTGATCAGGCTGCTTATCACTTCATATCCGGATATACCGCCAAGGTCGCTGGGACAGAGGTGGGCGTCACAGAGCCAATGGCCACTTTTTCGGCATGCTTTGGTGCACCTTTTATGCCGCGTCACCCTAGCGAATACGCCAATCTCCTGTCTCAGAAAATTGCCGAACATAACGCATCCTGCTGGCTAATTAATACAGGCTGGATCGCAGGAGGGTATGGAGAGAGCAGCCGAATTAGAATAAAATGGACGCGCACGCTGCTTAATGCAGCTTTGTCTGGGGCGCTTGAAGATGTTGTGTTCGTCACAGATGAGAGATTTGGATTCAAGATCCCTGCTACCTGCGATGGGGTCCCCTCCGAGATATTGCAGCCGCGTTCAACATGGGCAGACCCTCAAAGATACGACAATGTCGCGAACGTGCTAGTTCAGATGTTCAATGAAAACTTCGAAAGCTTTGCTGATGGATGCAGCCCTGAAGTCAGAGCAGCCGGGCCCAAGATATACGAGAATCAGAGTCTTTGAGCACTCATTCTTTGTGCGTCAACGCCGCATATCGCAGCCATATGCACCACTTCCCTGACGCTGTCCCCACGCTGCAAAACGTGCGCTGGTTTCGAAAGCCCGTCCAGTATAGGGCCGGTCATTTCCGCGCCCGCAAGCCTCTGAAGTAGTTTATATGCAATATTTGCAGATTCCAAGCTTGGACATATTAGGACATTCGCGGGGCCCTTGAATGTCATGAATGGGAAATCTGTTTGCTGCTCAGACACTAAAGCGGTGTCTGCCTGCATGGGTCCGTCGATTACGATGTCAGGATCTATCTCACGAGCCATTATAATCGACTCCTCGATTCTTGTGGTTCGCAATTCCCCACTAGATCCAAAATTGGAAAAAGATAACATTGCAACTTTGGGTTTTACGCCGAATCGCCTGGCGACTCTGGATGTCCTGACAGCTATCTCAGCAAGGGTCCTTGCATCAGGGTTTATGTTTATAGTAGCATCTGCGATAAACATTACTTGGCCACCAACTGTCATCATGTATGACCCCACTACTCTGTGGGCGTCCTCCGAGGTTCCGATGATCTTCAGACATGGTTTCACTATGTCGGGATAATTGTGGCTGACTCCTCCTAGGTACCCATCCGCATCCCCCATTCTAACCATCATCGGAGCGAACCATGTCGGTTGTTTGAGAAGCTCAATCGCATCAAGCTGACTTATACCTCTTCTTCCACGTAATTCATGAAGCTCATCAGCATATTCCCCACGTCTTCTCTTGTCATATCTCGGGTCAATTATCTCACAGTCCAGATCAAGGCCCAAATCAACTATAGCACCTCTTATCCTCTTCAATTGGCCAAGCAATATGGGGTGACATATCCCTTCTTGTGCGCAATGAGCGGCTGCTTTGATAATTGTAGGATCCTCTCCCTCGGAGAAAACAATTCTTTTGGGGTTCAACTTAGCTCGGTTAATGACCGAGCGCATCACTGAGCGGGTCAGCCCTAAACGGCTTTCCAGCTCTTCTCTGTAATCCTGGATGTTGAAACTTCCCTTGGGTATCCGCGCTACTCCCTCATTTACAGCTGCCTCCGCCACCGCTGATGCCTCCCATATCAGGACCCTTGCATCGAATGGCTTGGGAATCAGGTAATCAGGACCGTACTGGATCCGGACTCCGTCATAGGCTTCCAGGACATCATCAGGCACAGTTTCCTTTGCTAGTTTTGACAGTGCCCTGGTCGCAGCCATTTTCATGCCTTCTGTGATGCTTGTAGCCCTTACGTCCAAAGCTCCTCTGAAGATGTAGGGAAATCCTAGAACATTGTTAATTTGATTGGGGTAATCACTCCTTCCAGTCGCTATCACGGCGTCGCTTCTTACCTCTCGAACCTCTTCTGGCAATATTTCCGGGTCAGGATTTGCGAGAGCGAAAATCAACGGTCTTTCCGCCATTGATGCAACCATCTCCTTGTCGACAACCCCTCCTTTGGAGAGTCCTAAGAACACATCTGCGTCCTTCATCAATTCCCCGAGGGTGTTGTTTGGTAGATCTTGCGCGAATTGCATCTTGTACTCGTTCAACTCACCCTTATCACCCCTCTTTTTTGTGAGTAGGCCCTTTGAGTCACACATGAACAAATTGATCGGATCGACACCCAATCTGAGATAATGCCTTGCGCAGGAAATGGCAGAAGCCCCAGCACCGGAGATAACAACTTTGACTTTCTCGATGGGCTTCTCAACAACTTCCAATCCGTTCAACAGAGCCGCGCCGCTGATAATGGCGGTGCCGTGTTGATCATCATGCATCACTGGAATATCTAGCTCTTCCTTGAGCCGCCTCTCTATTTCAAAACATTCTGGAGACTTTATGTCCTCGAGGTTTATCCCGCCGAAAGTCGGAGCAATTGCTTTTACTGCTTCCACAAAACCCTCGACCGAATTGCGATCTATTTCGATGTCAAACACATCAATGTCTGCAAATGACTTGAACAACAGCCCTTTGCCCTCCATTACAGGCTTTCCGGCCAGTGCACCTATGTCTCCCAATCCCAAAACAGCTGTACCGTTGCTGATCACACCGACCAGATTCCCCTTAGATGTGTAGGAGAAAGCAAGGTCCCCATCTTTTTGAATCTCCAAGCATGGATACGCCACACCAGGTGAATATGCCAGCGATAACTCATGGGCTGTTGAATGAGGCTTAGTGGGCTTTGTGCTCAGTTTACCCGGCACTGGAAGCTTGTGATAGTCGAGTGCCTCCTCGCGCAGCCTGTCGTTCGCCATGTCACTTACCGTCTACTGCCCCATGACCACGTTGATATGATGCTATCCCATGCTTTTCACATAAAACAGAGATATCTGCGCGGTAGATTCTCTACGAACATCAACGCATCTTCTTAATTATGGGATGGTGAAGGAGTGGTGCCTAATGAGGTCAGGCCAGCGGCGGCGCAAAACTGGACAAACCTCCTTCTTGGCCCCGATAATTGCGATCATACTGATGCTATCGATGCCCTGGTCCGCTTCCCTAGACTTACGAGAAAACCATCAGCCTGCTGAGACAAACGGAATAATTTGGGGCGGGTCCGGATCTGTTGACACTGGTTGGATTACCGTAGGTTCAGACAACAATGGCACATCAACAACCATAATTCAGCACCCTCCAGGAGCCTCAATCTCAAATCTTTCATTTGAGATAGGGGTCAACGGTTCCAGAGGCGTTTGCGCACAGGACCCGATCCTTACACTCGTCGATGCCAATCAGGCAATATTCGACGGTTCAGGAATCGGGGGTTTCGGATGTAATCTGGCATATACCCCCGATCCGATAATCGATGGTTACATGGATCCATATTCTAACTCAGACTCAGGCTTCCTCCTTCCATCTGGAGCTGAGCTGACCGATCTGGTGATCCAGGCTTTGCGCCCAGCCTCACCGAGGCTGTCAAGCTCTACACCCTCCATGAGTATCCATGATACTTCGTACGATCCATCAACAGATCGGATGTTTCTTCTGGTTGACGATGACTTGTTGGTTATCGATGAAGATGTCAGCACACCAATAGTCCATGTCGAGGAAATCGCGGGAAGAGCGCTACAAGTCTTACCATCTGAAGACCTTTTGTTAGTCATTGATCATGCAGGTCTACTCTCTTCTTACAAGCTCAGCAATACTGAACTGAAATCTACACATAATTTGAGCACAGTGGTAACCTCCACAGCCGCCCCACTTTCGTGGAACGCAACTATTCAGACTCAAATTTATTCGGGGCAAGACAATTTCACCTGGGTGGTACATGGTTGTCATGTTTTGTGGAGGGAAATGGGAATGGCACTCGACACATGGTATAACAGAAATATCTGTATCAATGGAGAAAAACTCAGTATTTCATCAGTCTTCTTCTCCCATCAAACACTGTACCTGGGGACGGCTGGTGATGGGCTTCTAACATTTGATTACACTACGGACACGAATGGCAATCCAGACCTTATGAACCAGACCATCTACAACACCGAATCGTCCCAGGCTCTCGTCTCGGACAGCATCACATCCATCCTGATGATGGGGGATCAGATCCTAATCGCTGGTAACGGAGGTGTCGATCGATTGCATATTCCGTCACAAACCTGGCTCAGCCCGTGGACTGTGGCGAATTGGCTAGACTCGAATGAGGTATCTACACTTATCAGAACTGATAATTTTCTGCATGTTGTTACACCGGCCAAAATACACAGATATGACACGAGAGTCCTAGCATTCGACGGAGACATAACTCCTTCCCAAGTGAATCAAACTCAATTTATATCAGCTTTTGATTGGCCTACATCACAACATGGAATTGTGACCTCCGACGGATCGGGGTCACTCTCCAGAATCGTGGATATGGTTCCAGTCGAACCGCTTGTTATAGCCAGCGGACCGTCGATCCTCAACCCGAATGTAGTATCAGTAATTGACACTCCCTCCGGAAAGCAGAGTTGGTTTGCCAAAGACAGTGAAATAGACAGGTTCGATGAAGAGTCGAAGCGATGGCTCGGTGCTCGGGATTTCGCATCAGATGGAATTACGTCAGAAATAACCGACATCGTCCAAATTGACACATCAATAGTATTGGTATCTACAACTGGGCATGGGATTCTGCAATTGGATTCATCCTCTGGAGATCTGCTTGGTACGATATCAGGATCAGACGTAGCCGGGATCAATGAGATGGTGTTTGATGAGGCCACAAACCTTGTATTTGTTTCCATGCCTGAATTTGGGATCGCTATCGGCAATTCCACTGATTTTGACGACTACGTATTCTACGACGAAGATTCGGGTCTGGATTCACTGGAATTTACTGCTATGGCTTCTAGATCTGATATCCTTTTCATTGGCACTTCTGATGCAGGTGTGATAAGGATAGAGATATCCACTGAGACTGTTTTGCCATCATGGAGGTCACTTGGGATCGACGATGTCGAAGAAGCTCCTATAGCCTATTTCGACCGTGACGACACGATATTTCTAGGACTCAAAGGCTTCGGGGTCATTATACTCGATCGATTCACTGGACAAGTCTTGCACATTTGGGATCAGGCCGACGGTTCTTTGCCTGATGATGATGTCAACGACTTGCATGTAGACATAAACGGGGATCTGATCATCTCAACCGAGGGACCATCATGGTTTAATCCAGGAATTGCGGCATTGTGGGATGGATCCGACTACATTCAACCTTCGTGGACTTCCTTTCCAACCAGCATACCCGGAAGAAACAATGATCCCTACCAGTTCTTCGAAGCAACCACCAACACCGACGGCATATACATGGGTACCAACCGTGGTGCTTGCATGTGGGATTGGGCATTCAATGGACCTGATTGCTGGAGCACCGATGATGGTCTGCCATCGCGATTTGTTAATACAGTCTCCATATTGGATCAGAATCGCCTCTATGCAGGAACGTCCGAAGGAGCAGCGATAATTGACACTTCAACTGGCACACTGGTAGACTTGTGGACAGCAGCAGCCGATTCAGATCAAACCGATGTTGTCCGTGTAGGATCAGTCGTTTATCTTGGAGTTCAGGAAACAGGTATTGCAAGGTACGACACGATCGCTGAGGACTGGCTGACAACCTGGGACGGCACTGCCGGGATTATCGACAACGAATTCATAACTATGCTGAAGGAGGGTGATGAGCCCGGTACTCTCTGGGCTGGTGGTTATTTCGGGCTGGTCCTCATCAACACAACTTCTAGCACAGTCGTGGTGGACTGGAACCTTGGTCAGAACACGGACGGACCGACATTACCGAATCAACCACCTGTTGACATAATCACTCATACCGGAATATTATACTACCAACAGATCACACCGTCCCAGTCATGGCAGACCAGAGATACTGTATTCAGAATAGACCTGAACAACAACACAACGCTCTCATCAATAGACACAACTGACAGTCTGGGCTACCAGGGACAGATCCGCGGCATGCACTTGGTTCAGGACAGCCTGTGGTTGGGTGTAAGCGGAGTCCAAACATGGACCGGATCAGAGTCAGGAGACATAGCCAGATGGAACACCAGCACTGAAGACTGGGAGGATTCAATCGGATCGTATGGCGGTGTTCAGAGAGTAAATGCGGAATTTCTGGGCGACTGTTTTCCAGTCGCAAGCAACAACTGTGAGCTATGGGTTGCATACGGCGACTCCATACTACGCCGTTACAACGCCACGGACATGACCCTAATCGAGTCGTGGGAGGACATACCAGGTCCAATTCGTGGGATAGAATCGATCGGGGAAACATACTACTTTGGCTCAATGGATGGAATATTGAGATGGAGCGCCAATAACTCCACCTTCCTGACACCGCTGGTACCGGGCGATGGAATGCCATCCAATGTCGCAGACAGAGTCTACTCGATGTTAACCGTGGGAGACGATCTCTGGGTAGGGACCTATCAAGGTGGCAACATAGATGTCTCCTTGTACAACTCGACACAAGCAACCTGGGATGTGACTCCGTACTCTGATCTAGGGGGTTATGCATACCCCGCAGATTTCGAGCTTTGTAACGATATAATTCATGTTGCATTTGGACGCTTGCAATGGTGGCAAGGAGGATACGTAGCCCGATTCGATTACTCTGACTCAGACGGGAACGGAATTTCCGGGGAATGGATCGACAGTTGGGAAGACGGAGACGGGTTGGAAGACTCGGATCCACGTGCCCTTGCTTGTGACGAAGATCATCCAATGTTGTACACAGGATATGACTCAGACAATGTCGGAATTTCTCGATTCGACTATGATTCCGGCCTCGTCGCTCCTACTATAACAACCTCCTCAGGCATATCATCGGAGCCTGTATTTCCCGGCGGTATGCTACACGACAATGGATTACTCATAGTAAGTCACGTCGACGAGGGAGGGATTTCAAGATTGGAGACATCCGGATCCAACTTCCAGACGGGGACTGTGCTGGGAGTAGGCATGGACGGCAGCTCTATCGTCAGAGCTCCACCCGAATCAGATTCTGCATACGCCATTGGAAGATCAGGAGAGACGTCAATCAACCGAGTGGATAGATTGGACGGAACAGGTTTGATAGAAGGTGGATTTGACGAGCTTCTCATATTGCCATCAGGGGATGTGGTTGAGTATGCCTCACGGGGGGCAGAGGTTTGGGTCGCTGTGGGTAGATCGAACCAGGGAGGTTGGCAATCCAGCAGCGGTTATGGCCAAACAATCCTGGAAGGTGTCGTGAGTCAGGATGGTAATGTATCATGGACCTACTCATACAATCTAAACGATGATATCTTGGAGGACATGTTCCTCGATGGAGACACTCTATGGCTTTCAACCACGTACAGAGGACTGATGAGCCTAGACCTATCAACCCGGCAAATTCGCTCCTATCCCGGGCTAATACACGATTCAATCGACGGCTTGTTTTTGGACGGTACAGACCTCTACACTGGATTGACGAGCCTTCTAGATGCGGCATCGGGATTCCAAATGCTGGATACAACGACGAGGATATGGGCCGAGCCTGAACTCCTTGCCTCCCTACCTGCAAATGACATAGGGGATTTTGAACGAATAGGTAACATAACGTACATCTCTACTTCAGTGGGGCTGGGAAGGTTTGACGAGTCCACTTCGGAGTGGTTAGATCCAATCACCATATATGACGGACTACCAGGACAGTCAGACCAACTCGAGTGGATTACTAACACAACTTATGGAGATACCCTCGTGGTCTCGTCGCCCACTGGCCTTTCGTATATCACAAACCCTGGTCAAAACGCAACTGTAATCGGTCGTACGACACAGTCAGACGGACTCGTTTCTTCTTTCATATCTAGCATGACATTAGCACCTGCTAAGAGTAAAAACATTACAATTGCAGACGGACAGGTTGTCCAGATTTATCAGCCGAGGGTCCTTCTTGCATCCCACCCGGGCTTTGGTTCATCCAGACCATGGATTTCATCATGGTCAATAGACAGCGGTTCCTTGTTGCGAGACTATCCACTGGACATGCTTCCAAGTAACACAGTTACATCGATAGCCACCGACATCTGGGGTATACACATTGCGACTGACACAGGCCCTCTTTACCACTACAACGCCACATCATTTTCTATGGAGGTCGGGCCCTCATCCGGGACGCTTGCATCATGGCCTGTAACTAACTTAGTTTCGGACGGCACTAGGCTAGTCTCGTCAGGAACAGGATTCAGTATCATTGGAGTGGAAGACCACGTCCCACGATCTTACGACCCTGCACTCAATTCCACAGTCAATGACATGGAAATATACGGCAGCACACTCGTACTCGCCACAAGCGAAGGCGCTCTCGCGTATCGGCCCTACTGGGCATTGGAAAGGCTGTATGTCGATGAGTACTCAAGGGCAGAGAACCTGGAATTTACGTTCATGGGATCCACTTACGACATCACTGACCAAGCAAGACCCGGCAACCCTGTCCGTATCCCGACAAGTGAAATCATACAAGATTCCCTACTCCAGACTGGGGTACAGAACTTCGGCTCAATACCCTTTTCATGGCATCCTGCTATCTTCTCAAGCACGATCGCCGCCCAACCAGTCTGGTCTGAAGCCAAGGAATTGAACTACACCGGCTCATGGAACCTTTCGACACAGACAGGTCTGCAACAATTACTCCAGTTGGCGGTTGACACAGCCGGATCCCCTTCAAACGCGAATTGGGAGTTCGCGCTCTCACCGCCAGAATCAGGCTCCATTGAAATCAAAATACAATACGATTGGGTTAGGCAGGAAATTCCCACCAGCATTACATTATTCGAGGATCGACCTAAGGACGCAGGAGACGGATTGGTGATCAATTGGGAGATTGCGGAGGACCCGAGTTTCATATCCTACGAGCTATATGTATGGCACGCATCCACCGGATGGGATGTTGATTATTTGGAGAGCGGGGGTCATACCGAGATCAACCCTGTGGCGTCCATTTCGGACCTTCGGACACTGGGGGTTACGATTGATCAAGCGTACATGGGTAACAGCTTACAAGACATACAACCCAATGAGGAGTACTTCGCAGCAGTCTCGATAAGATACCCCGATGGCTCTCTGGGACCTATCTCAATTTTTGGAGCATCAGCAACCCCCATAGATAACATACCCGAGGCCCCGACGTTCCTGCACGCACAGCCAATCGGATTCTCCGGAGGGAGCCTACTCGTGGAGTGGCAACCATGCACAGACCTGGATAAACACTCTACCAGAGTTTGGTACTCGACCGTTGAAATAATTGATGTGGAGGTTATACCCACTTATGTTGACATCTCTTTCGCACTTGGAAATCAGACCATAGTAGACGTGCCTCCGTCGGTGCCGATTTGGCTAGCAGCGTCATGTGTGGACGAGGCCGGTCAATACGATTCTGAGAACCCGGCCCTTTTCGGACCACTCGTTGCTGCAGGAGGTCTTGATGATTCCATCCCTCCAATGAGAGTTAACGGTGTCACCGCATCAGACCTGCCTTTCGACGATGGGGGCTATCTCGAGGTCACATGGACTCCCAACGAAGAAGAAGATTGCGTTCTCTATTACATACATATTCTACCCGCTTCGGGATTCTCACCTCCCACCAGCGCAGAGGGGTGGCCGGTTGCAGATGTTGTATCAGGCTGTGAAAACTCATATGCAATAATCGGAGCCGGGGATGGTAACCAGCTTCAGAACAGTGTCAGATACTGGGTTGCAGTCATCGCTTACGATGATTGGGGGAATGGTGATCTAAACAATGTTCTACCTGACGATGCAACCCCCTTCGATAACCTCGGATCAGAGGGTCCAGAACCAGCCAGAATTACAGACATTGCAGCATTCGACCATCCATCCGATGACGGTACCTCAATAGACGTAGTTTGGTCAAGAAGCGAAGCCCCTGATTTTGCATACTACACGATATGGGTGAGCGAGCATCCATTAGATTCCGTGGCCTCATTGTGGTTCTTTTGCTCAGAGAGCCCAGAATCATGTGGTTTGAGGACAATCCAACAGAGGCAAATTGGCGGGTCCCAAAAGGTAGAATTGCAACTATCCGAGGCATTGTATGGCACAAGCCTCACTGATTCGGCCAGTCTACCGATTACTCCCCAAATCCCACTATATGTCGCCGTGACCGTCCACGACCTGTCCGGAAATGTGCATCTGGAGGACCTGAACACTGCCTTGGTACTACCACAATCCAATCTAGAAGATACTAACCCGCCTGACAGGATACCTGCACCCCAGTTGATTGACAGAGATCCGGATCACGGAGATGGAATGTTCATTCTCTTTGAGCCCAGCCAAGCTCCGGATATTTCATCCTACGAGGTATATGCTGTACAAGACTCCCCGTTCCTACTCACCAACCTAGGTGATACAACCCCATCTGCTATTCTACCAAGAGACTGGTCAGGAATCGCCCTCATAGAATTCTCAACCGGTTCAGACGGCAAAACGGAGTTGATGCCAGATCGACGATACTATGTTTCCATAGTGGCAAGGGATTCGAACGGAAACGCATGGACGTCTGATTTGGAATCAAGCGATATCATACTTACTGATGAATTGGGCCTGGACCCCTGCCCGGCCTGTCCGGATGTCTCAGGTCTGTCCGCCTACTGGAACCCGTCGGGCTCCAGAATAGTATTGGAATGGTCTGAAAGTAGCGATCAGAATGTGATAGGCTATCATGTGTATGCAGCAAAGACTCCCTTTTCTGATGTCAGGGATGCAAGCGTAATAGCACTCGATCGAACTGTCACTCAGTTTGGATTTGACAGTATGGACGACAGACCATTGAACCGAACCATAAATCACTACGTGGAAGTCGTGGCCTACGACGGGGAGAAATTCACGTACAGAGCCAGCCCGGTCATGGTCTTACCATGGACCGAACAATTGGGATCAATCGACTCAGAAGTCAGTGACGGAGATTCTGTCATTGACCTTTTGGTTAACGGTGATCTTAACATCCTCTTGGGCACAATAATATTTGGCCTGGCCGCGATTGGAGCAGCTTTCACGTTCAGATCCAGAAGGACATCTGTGGACGATTTGTGGGAGATATCAACCAGGGAGGTGGAAATAGATGCTCTATTCGATGACGACATCAAATCCGGGACTGAGGCCAAGGAGACAGTCGAAATCCCAATAAAACCCATTTCGGAAATAAATACACCGTCAGAGTCTGACCTATCCGTCGAAATGGATGATCTGGATGATTTGGCCAGGGATCTAGATGACCTAATCTAATAGACGAGTTCAATACTGAGATCTCATGTGGGGGGGCGTGTTGAATTCAGGACCGGTCTTCACAACCATGAGAATCAATCAAAACGGACCCCTGTTCTTAGACGCCCACATATCTAGATTGAGAGAATCCTACCGAACCGTATTCAACAAAACCCTGGATACCAATCCAAACCGCGTCAAACATCTAATCGACAGACTTGAACAGCCTCCAGAAACCCCCTTCCTTGCTAGAATAGAAGTTCACCGAGACGGAAGGATTGTTGTTTTGCCGAGGCGAATGACTACCGCACCCTCCAGTATTCGCTTGTCAACACAACCACTTCCAAGCAGATATGGAAATGGACCAAGAATCAAGCAAGGTAGTTGGACCGATTATTCCAATGCCAGACGTGCAGCAGTGAGCAAGGGGGCAGATGCTGCCCTGTTGATCCATCGAGATTTAATTGTAGACGGTGACACTTTCACACCGCTTTTCTCCCTTGAAACTGGCGAGCTTGCAATCCCAGATTCAAATATGGGGGCAGTAAAATCTGTAACACTAAATGAGACTCTGAATCTAATCTCAAGAAAGATCAGTGTAGTTCAGAAACCAATAAAAATTTCACAAATGAATCAAATCAAAGATGCATTGGCTTTTGGAACCGGAGTGGGAATTCGCAGAATAAAGTCGATAGATTCTCATCAAATTAACTATCAAATAGACTCTCCCTTGGAGGACTTATTCTGCGAGATTGAAGACTCAGGAATTTTGGAGGGACACTTACTTGACATCTAGATCCAAACGCATCGAGTACGTTCTTGATATTGAAAAAGAAAATCCATTGATGTCGATTCTTGAGGGCATCAGAAATAGGGACCCATCAGGAGACGAAGTCTTCTTTCTATCCGGAGGTCCAGTTGATGATCGAGGTCAAAGTTCAATGATCCCTACAATAGGGGATGTGAGAGTTTTGTTTCTGCAACCCCATTCAATCAAAAAGCACGACGATCATAATCCATTGGACGGTTTCCTCGACTTATCCCCAGTTCCAGATCTGATCGTGAAAATCCAGAAAAGGAAAACCTCAGCGTGGGTAGATGTCGAGACACAGAAACACCAAGATCTAGAATCAGCACTGAAATCGATCCGCGATCTTGAGTCAATCGGCCCTGTAGATCCTAGGTCTGGACTTTCTCCAGGCGGCTTTGTCGGAATTTTAGGTTATGATCTGGGTCAGTGGACATCAGCACCCAGAATGAAGAATACACCCGATGGAGGAGAAGTCCTCGGAATAATGTGGATCACAAGTGGTTGGATAATACATCATCGTCTTGAAAACTCGATATCCTTGATCGGTGAAACACCCTGCAATACGACTGATATCATCGGGTGGATTGAAACTGAAAGACCACCGCATCAAAAACGAATCAATCCACATGTCGTATCGGAGCCGCGAGGGAGCCATAAAAAAAAGGCGAGGGATATCATTGAAGCCATTGAATATGGCCATGTTTACCAAGTAAATTACGGCAGAAGTTGGCAAGGCGAGGTTAACAGTGATCCCTGGGATGCATTTGTTAGACTCTCCTCCTCCAATCCAGCACCATATTCAGCATGGATGAGTTGTAAAGATCTAGGTTGGACGATAGCGTCCTCCAGCCCAGAACAACTTCTTCACTTCAAGGGGGAGGATCTGAAAACGTCGCCAATAAAAGGCACTTCTCCTAGAATGTACAATGAAGACGACGATATACTGGCGAGAGAACAATTAATGGAATCAAAAAAAGACTTGGCGGAGCACATGATGTTGGTCGATCTGGAGAAGCATGATTTATCGAAGGTTTGCGTCCCTGGCTCAGTCAGTTGGAGTAGCTTCCGTCTGGAATCCCATCCCAATGTTCACCACTTAGTTTCTGACATTACTGGTAAACTATCGCCATCACAAGACATCCCTGCAGCAATATCTGCAATGTTTCCGGGAGGATCGATAACAGGCTGCCCCAAGAAAATAAGTATGGCGATAATAAATCACCTCGAGGGAAAACACCGGGGATCATGGACCGGATCCATCGGACATATCCATCAACGCAACAAGTTAGCTGAGCTAAACATCCTCATTCGAACATTGGATGTGAAGAGTAAATCCGGCCTTGACTTCGGTAGGGTGATGGCAGGAGGTGGCATTGTCCATGAGTCGATACCAGAAAAAGAGGCACAAGAGGCTGAATGGAAAGCTGATGCAGTATTGAAAGCCACATGGGACATCACAGCTTTGGAATCTGATCAGAAACTCCCGACATTGAAAATGAGTAACACAATTATGCCAAGGCCCTCTGTAGGTACACCCAAACTTGATTTATCTGTGGGAACCATCGGGAAAAAAATCATCATACTCGATAACATGGACTCTTTCACCAATAACATAAGAGATATGTTTGTCAACCTCGGTGCCAGAGTATCTGTGCTCCAGGGGTGGAGCGAAGACCCCTCTGAAGACTCCGAGAATTGGTTAATTTCAACCGTTCGAAGCATCGCGCCCTCAGGCATCGTTATAGGACCAGGGCCGTCAAGGCCTGAATTCTATGCAAGATCGATGGCGGCTGCGGAATCCGCCCTCCGCGGGGACCTCCTCAATGATCGAAATCTCATCCCCGTGCTCGGAATATGTCTTGGGCATCAAGCATTGTGCCTTGTTGATGGTTTTACCCTCGGGCCCTCTGAGAAGGGGCCCGTTCACGGGGCACCTTGTTCTGTGAACAATGATGGAACAGGCCTCTTCTCTCACCTGGAGAAAACTCACATCATGATGAGATACAACAGCCTAGTGATAACTGAAACTGGAAATGAAATGGTCCCGAATGCTTGGGAGAGCCCCAGTGGAATAATCATGGGTGTTAGACACCGCCATATTCCGATTCACGGCGTTCAATTTCACCCTGAATCCGCCGGTAGCGTCGGCGGCCACCTCATCGCTCAAGAATTCCTATCTCTGTGCACTTGACCGCAGTGTTGAAGAAAAGGCTCCCCATGCTAGGGGCGTAAAACATGCCAACCTGCCGGATGTGCACTCAAAACTATCCCATTGACCAGTTCGCCAAGGGCAATGGTCCCAGATACCTTGTTTGTGCAAGATGCGCAATCGAAAATGACATGCTTGCTCCCGGTGAGCATTCCCCTCTTTATTCTGAAGAGGTAGCAAGTGCCAGACTTTCATTGTTCTCGAGAAGATATCGGCCTTGGGTACTAATCATAATTGGGTGGACCCTGTACCTCAATCTAGGTAGGGGCATCCCTCCATGGTCCACACTTTTTCTTGTCGCGTTGATCCTCCTTTCTGTTACAACACCAGTAAGACATTTCATGACCAGAACCAAATTCAAGTCCGATCTCGCCAAATTAACACCTTGAACCAGATATCATCAGTCCGCGCAGTTCTTATACTATCTACGCTCTTCACACAACTAGAGGAGACAGAGGGTTTCCTGAGAATGACAGCCAAAAAGGATGAAAAATAGGAGGAGAGGACCAAAATAAGAAAAAAAGAACATTTCAAAACAATTATGTTCGCCTCTCCATCTAATTGAAAATTCATCCCTCCCAGACATCAGTCCTGACGATGCTCAGGCCGATGCTGGATAGAGGGAGCGGCGGGTTCCCTTCAACCAAAAACACACACAAATCAGTAAATAGGAACGTGATGAATAATGGATAATACAAAGAATGCAAGCATACTAACAGCACTCCTGCTAGTCACCATGGCTGGTGCAATAGGAGTTACCGCCGATGGCTCCGACCCACTGGATCCCAACGATGGCGGTGCAGATTGGGACGGTGATGGACTGACCAACGCCCAAGAACAATCAGCTGGTACCGATATGAACAACCCTGACTCCGATGGCGACGGATTGCCAGATGGATGGGAAGTGGCATATGGACTAAATCCAAATTCAGCTTCAGACGCAAACGCCGACCCGGATGGAGACGGTCTGACCAACTCACAGGAATATGCCACAGGCACTAACCCGAATGCCGCTGACACAGACGGAGACGGCCAAGATGACGGAAGTGACCCTTATCCAAACGACCCATCAAACGGAGAGATGAGCGACTCGGACGGCGACGGAATACCTGACGCGTACGACCCGGACTTCCAAGGAGACGGAACTGGTGACGGCGGCACAGACGGAGGCGGCGGCTCCGAACAAGATGGCCAAGGCCAAGGTCAAGGCCAAGGCCAAGGACAGGGCCAAGGACAGGGCCAGGGACAAGGACAAGGACAGGGCCAAGGAGGCGGCCAGGGACAAGGTAGCGGACAGGGCCAGGGACAAGGACAGGGCCAGGGACAAGGACAGGGCCA
>CEUJ01181721.1_pt1 | contig 66365 bp, 61 predicted proteins | sample 361531 | NCBI WGS metagenome assembly CEUJ01 (sample SAMEA2622842, study PRJEB7988) | marine metagenome | biome: marine biome (ENVO:00000447); feature: marine epipelagic mixed layer (ENVO:xxxxxxxxx); material: "saline water (ENVO:00002010), including plankton (ENVO:xxxxxxxx)" | depth 140 m | reverse complement strand
GAAGTTTAATTTTATTTTCAAGAAAGTCTACTAAAGTATTGTTTTTCATTAATTTATTTATATTATCATGGTTTTTTAATAAGATATTTTGCACCATCTCTGCAGATATTTCTTGTTCAAAATTAAGTATACTTAACCGTTTAATTAGATTTTCTAATTCTCTTATATTTCCTGGCCATGAGTAATTATTAAGTAAATCAATTGCTTTACTACTAAAAAACTTTTTAGGTAAACCTTCATCAGCTATTTTTTCTAAAAAATGATTAACTAGTAGGGGAATATCAGTTTTTCTTGATCTCAAAGGAGGAACAGATATAGGTATAACATTTAATCTAAAAAATAAATCTTTCCTAAAAACTCCCTTCTCTACCATATCATCTAAGCTATTTTGTGAAGCTGAAATTATTCTAGCATTTGATTTAATTACCTCCTTACTTCCAATGGGTGAAAATTCTTTTTCCTGAAGAACTCTAAGAAGTCTAGTCTGAGCAGAAAATGGCATATCTCCTATTTCATCTAAGAATAAAGTTCCATCATTTGCTTGTGAAAATTTCCCTTTTTGTTGATTTATAGCTCCAGTAAAAGCACCTCTTTCATGACCAAATAATTCACTTTCAACTAAATCTTTAGGAATAGCAGCCATGTTTAATGCAATAAAAGGATAGTTTTTCCTATCACTTAATTCATGTATAGTCTTTGCAATAACCTCTTTACCAGTACCTGACTCACCTATTATTAGAATTGATAGATCATTGGAAACAACTTTTGATATAGTTTTAAATACATCTTGCATAGATTTTGATTTACCAATCAAAGATAAAGGGTTATCAGTTTCAATATCATCAGTTTTATTTAAATTTTTAGAATTTGAATAAAGTGCTCTTTTGAAAATATCAAGTAAATCATTTATATCAAAAGGCTTAGGTAGGTAATCAAACGCTCCTTCTTTATTAGATCTAATTGCAGTAAGTAGATTACTTCGTGCACTCATAATAATTATTGGAAGATCTTTTCTTAACTTCTTAATTTTTTGAATTAAATCAATACCGTCACCATCAGGCATTATCACATCTGTTAAAACTATATCACCTATACCAGATTTAACTTTCTCCATTAATTCATTAGCGTTTTTTAATGAAATAACTTCATATCCTGACCTTAATAAAGATTCTGTCAGAATTATTCTTAAAGCTTCATCATCATCAGCTAAAAGCACCTTATATTTTGACATAATTTACCTTTTATTTGCTATAGGAAATCTTACAGAAAAAATTGTATAACCGTCCTCAAAATTATGATTAATTGTTCCATTATGCTCTGTCACTATTTTTAATACCATTGGCAAACCTAGACCAGTACCATCAAATTTTGTTGTTATAAATGGGTCAAAAATTTGTTCTGTTATTTCTTTTGGAACACCCCCACCTTTATCTTTGATTAATATTTCAATTGGTAAAAATGATCTCTTCTTATTTTTTTTATCTAAAACTTTAAATTGTATGTCACTATTAAAGGACGTACAGATAATTACTTCACCTTTATTTTTTAAAGCTTCCACTGAGTTTTTAATTAGGTTAGTAAATAACTGTACTAGACTATCTCTATTTCCATTAATATTTGGTAATGATGGATCATATAATTCTGTAAATTTTATATCTTTTCCAAAACCAACTTTTGCAGCATTTATAACACTAGTCAAAATATCATGTATATTTAAATTCTGACTAAAATCTGAATTTAAATCATCAAAAAGAGACATTTTGTCAACTAATTTGATAATTCTATTAATTTCTTGTTTTATAATATTTATAAATTTCTTATCTTTTTTTACAATATTTTCTTCAAGCAATTGAATTGCCCCACTAATCGATGACAAAGGTGTTTTAATTTCATGTGAAATTAAACTAGAAAAACCACTTAAAGAAAGATTACTTTTAATATTATCATAGTAACGATCATGAGCAAATGGGAAATCTTCAAAAATAAGAATAGCCAAATCATCATATCCACTAATTTTATTAAAAAAAATATTAATTAAAATTTCTCCTTTATTAGGAAAAAAGACTTTTAAATATTTTTCTGTGAATGAAAAGGTCAAGTTGAAAGATTTAATTATTAATTGAATTATATTTTCTTCAAAAAAAATTACCTCTTCAAGTTTTTTACCAACAATATTTTTAAAATTTTTAGAAAGGAAATTTTCAGCAAAATTATTTATGTATATAATTTTCAAGTCACTAGAAATAATTATAGTTGGCATAGGAATGCTTGAAAAAATATAATCTAAATTTTGAATATTTTTACTTTTATTTATCATCATTAATTTTTAATTTAAATACATACTTTTTAAACTATTCTTTACAAATTTTGGAGATTCAGACCTAATTGTTAAATTAACTAGTTTTGTGGGTAATTCTTTTTGATACTGAAAATATTTAATTAAGTGTTTACGTGCAACTCTTACCCCAAGCTCAAAACCATAATGAGATAAAATCTCTTCATAATGTTGACTAATAAAATTATACTTATCTAATGTTGAAACTTTTCTATACACGATTGAGTTATTTATATTTGATAATATTTTTTGAAGTATCCATGGCCTCCCTATTGCAGCCCTTCCAATCATTACACCATCTGCTGAAGATTCCTCTAAGGCTCTTCTTGCTGAATTATTGTCATAAATATCACCGTTAACAATAATTGGTAATAAAACATTATTTTTAACCTTACGTACCTCTTTCCAATTAGCATAATCTTTATAGAATTGACACCTTGTCCTTCCATGTATCGTAATTAGTTTTACACCATTCTCTTCAGCAGCTTTTGAAATTTCTGGAGCATTTAAATTATTTTCATCCCAGCCTAATCTCATTTTTAGAGTAACTGGTAATTTTACTGAATTTACAACAGATTTAATTATATCATTTGCTTCATTTAAATTTCTCATAAGAGCTGATCCTGAGAGTTTTCCTGTAACTTTTTTTGAAGGGCACCCCATATTGATATCAATTATATCAGCACCCAGTTGCTCGCAATACTTGGCTGCCTCACTCATCAAATATGGTTCATTTCCTAATATTTGAATGATAAAAAAAGAACTATTATTATTACGATATAATTTTTTTTTAACTTTATCGTTAGAGTAAATTATCTCTCTACTTGCAACCATTTCTGAATATGAGGGAATTGATGTAAAGGAAGATAACGTTTTTCTAAATGGGTAATCTGTGAGTCCCGTCATTGGGGCCATAAAAACTCTATGTTCTTTTACAAAATTAGATAAAATATTTTTCATAAAAATTATATAATTCTAGTGTTTGAAAAATAAATAATATATTATAAAAAAAATTATATTTCTACACATTTAATTTTTAATATAAAAATATTTTAAAATCACTAAATTTTTTTTGAAGGATTGAAAAATTGATTATATGTGCACTATTATTAGCTGGAGGTGTAAGCTCAAGATTAAATAATCCATTACCTAAGCAATACTCAAAAATAAATAATAAACCTTTAATTTGTTACTCTATTGATAAATTTTTAAAACACCCAAAAATTGATAATATCCATATTATAATCAATAAAAATCATACAAAATTTTATAATGATATAAATAAAATATACCTATCTAAAAATATTAAGCTTCCAAAGCCTATAATTGGAGGACCTAGCAGACAAGATTCTGTAATTAATGGTTTAAATTTTTTATACAAAAAACCCTATGAACCTAATTATGTAATTATTCATGATGTTGCAAGACCATTTTTATATAACCAAATAATTAATAAACTTATAAGTGAGGTTGAAGAAAATTTAGGTGTAGTGCCGTTCTTACCTATTAATGACTCTCTAAAAATATTTGATAGTGATAAAAAAAAATATAAATATATTGATAGAAACTTACTAATTAAAATTCAAACACCTCAAATTTTTTGTTTTAAAAGTATTTATAAGTCCCATTTAAATATTGAAAATTTAAAATTATTTTATGACGATTCTTCTGTTGCGGAAAAAAATAATATGCCCATAAAGTTTATTGATGGAAATGAGAATAATTATAAAATTACTACAAATTCAGATATGGAAAAAGCAAATATGTTAATTAATAAAAATGATAATAATTTTAGAGTCGGCCAAGGTTTTGATGTACATAAATTTACTACTGGTAATTTTTTAAAGCTAGGTGGAGTTACTATACCATTTACAAAAAGTCTATTGGGTAATTCTGATGCTGACGTTGTACTCCATTCTCTAACCGATGCTCTCCTTGGAGCAGTTGGAAAAGGTGATATTGGCGAACATTTTCCCGACAACACTAAAAAATGGAAAGATTCTGATTCAGCTCTTTTTTTAGAAAATACTATGAGAATTCTAGAAGCAAATAATACTATCATAATTAACATAGATATAACTATAATTTGTGAAAAACCAAAAATTTATAGTTATAAAAATGATATAAAAAAACAAATTTCAATTTTGACTAAAATTGATGAAAATAATATAAATATAAAAGCTACAACGACTGAGAAACTAGGTTTTTTGGGTCGTGAAGAAGGTATAGCGTGTCAAACAATAGTTTTAGTAAAAAATATAAATGTTTAAAAAAATTAAATTTTTAATAATACGTATAATTGTAACCTGGTTTGGGATTGGTTCTTTTAAATACTTTCCAGGTACATTAGGATCCATAGCTTCTCTTCCATTTGCAGCATTATTAGTGTATTTAGGTGGGGATTTACTCCTAATTTTTTTTACAATATTTATTTTTTTTATCGGTGTATATATTTCAGATATATATAGTAAATTAACTAATAAAAAGGATCCTTCAGAGGTTGTAATTGATGAAGTTGCAGGACAATGGATGGTTTTAGTGTTTGTTCCATTAGATTTTTACTTTTATTTATTAGCATTATTAATTTTTAGATTTTTTGATATCTTAAAACCATGGCCAATAAAATTTTTTGAAAAAAAATATGATGGAGGTTTTGGAATTATGTTTGATGATATTCTTGCTGCAGGATATTCTGTAATAATATTCATAATTATTAAAAATATATTCATATTATGAGTAAAAATTTTAAATTAGCTAAAAAAGTTGTAGATAAATTATCTAGTATAAATTTAATGCTGACTTCTGCAGAGTCATGTACTGGCGGACAGTTTGCTTCAACAATTATAGATATCCCAGGTTCATCAAAAATATTTGATAGAGGATTCATAACTTATCATGATAAATCAAAAATTGAAATTCTCGGAGTTCCAGAAAAATTAATTAAAACCCATGGTGCTGTTAGCGAAGAAGTAGCAATGGCAATGGCAGAGGGAGCATTAAAGAAATCTAATGCTTCTATTTCAGTGTCTTGTACTGGGATAGCTGGACCATCAGGTGGAACTAAAATTAAACCAGTTGGATTAATATATATTGGAATTATCTATGAACAAAATAAATTTTATCTTAAAAAAAATTTTGGAAATATTGGTAGGTCTTTAATTAGAGAACTCACAACTAAATCAATACTTAAATTAATTTTAGATTTACATTTATAATGAATTACAAAAAATCAATTCCTTTTTTTATTACTTTAATTTCTGTGACTGCTGCTGGTCCAGTAGCTATGCAATTATATATTCCCTCTGTACCATCAATAAAAGAAAATTTTGATGTTTCATTAGGGGTTGTGCAATATGCTTTTAGTATTTCTCTAGTTACTATGGCAATCTCTATGCTCTTTTATGGTCCTTTATCTGATAAGTATGGAAGAAAGTTTATTCTTATATCTGGTATAACTATTTTTATTATTGGTTCTCTTATTGCTGTATTTTCTACTAATGTGATTATTTTAATCATTGGAAGAGTTCTTCAATCAATTGGTGGTGCTGGTGGTCTTGTAATATCCAGAGCAATAGTCAGAGATATATATGGCCCAAATGAAGCTACTAGAGTTTTAGGAACATTAATTACAATATTTATTGCTGCTCCTATGATAGCAGTAATTTTAGGAGGTTTTTTATCAGATTACTTCGGCTGGAGGTCTATTTTTATTGTAACAGTTTTTATAGGGATTATTATTTTATTATTGATTATTTTTTTCCTTCCAGAAATAAAAAATAATAATAATGAAATTAATAATATTAAAAATACTTTTTTAGCATATATAAAACTTCTAAAATCTCCAATTTTTTTAGGATTTGCGATGCAAGGTGCCTTTGCACCTGGTGCTTTTATGTCCTTTATGGCATTAGGCCCATACTTAATGATTATAGAACTCAAAAGACCCGCTTCTGAATTTGGAATATATTTTGGAATAGTTACTTTAATTTTTATGTTTGCTAATTATATTGGAGGCAAATATTCAAAAAAATTTGGTATAGAAAAAATGGTTTTTATTGGAGCTATTATTTCTGTTATTGCCGGAATATCTGGTTTAACACTTTACCTTTATCTTGGTTTATCAGTCTTATTAATGTTTACTATTCAATCAATAAGTTCAATTGGTAATGGTATAGCTATGCCAAGCTCTCAAATTGGAGCAATGAATGTTAAACCAAGTATCTCTGGAACTGCTTCAGGTGCTGCAGCATTTTTTCAAACAATTATTGGAGCTATCTTTGCCCAGACAGTTTCGAGTATTAATTATGATATGGCTCTTGTTTTATTTTTAGCTACTTTGATCGCTGCTATTGGTGCTATACTTTTCGGATCAATTCCCATGATTAAAGCTAAAAATTAAATTAATATGGAGATTTAAATTGAAAGCAATAGTTGTTAAAGAACCGGGTAGTTATGATGTTTTACAATTAAAGAATATTGAAGAGCCAGTTCCAGATATTAATCAAGTAAAAATAAAAGTAGCATACTGTTCTCTTAATCCATTAGATACTCACTCAAGAGCAGCAAGAGTATCATGGGGTGCACCAAAAATGCCTTATACCCCTGGTTACGAATATTCAGGTAGAGTCGTTGAAATAGGTCAAGGAGTTGATAAAAATCTATTAAACAAGAAAGTTGCAGTTGTCGGCCAATGGGGAGGTAATGCTGAGTTTGCAATTGCTGATACAAAATCATTAATTCTAATTCCAGAGAATATAGATTGGCAAATTTCATCATGCATCTCAACATGTGGACCTACAGCATGGCATTTAGTAAATTCTGCGGGTAAAGTAAAAGAAGGTGATAATGTTTTAATACATTCAGCCGCTGGCGCAGTTGGAATACTAGCTTGTCAAATTGCTAAAACAAATGGCGCTATTGTTTATGGTCTCGCTGGAAGTGATGTCAAATGTAATTACGCAAAGAAATATGGTTATGATTATTTAATTAATAGAAATAAAGAAAATTGGCCTGAAGAATTAAATAATATATCAAACACAAAGGGAATGAATGTAATTTTTGATGGTGTATCGGGGAATGAAGCAATATATAATTATCAAATAATAGCTCCTCTTGGTAATATTATTTATCTAGGTCAAACAGCTGGCCCACCTCCAAAAATAAGTATTTCAGATATAATTGGAAAATCCTATAGCGTAACTGGTTTTGTACAATTTTTTCATCAAATCAAATCTAATTTTATTGAGAACAAGGAACTATATGATAAAATTTCTAAAAATGAATGGAAAATACCTATAAATAAAATTTCTAAATTAGATGAGGTTCCTAATCTTCACAAACTATTTGAAGAAAGACAGCTTATGGGTAAAACACTAATTAAAATTGGCGGAGATATTTAAAAATAATTTTTTATCTTTTACCATAAATATCTATTGCCCTTAACTCAAAAGCGTCAATCATTTTTTCAACAGCTCTATGAAAAACTGCACCTATAATTTTCTCAAAGACTATAGATTTAAACTCAAAATCAATATCAAAAAACACTTCTGTAGTATTTAATTCGTTATTAGCTATGAATCTCCAGTTATTATTCATATATTTAAATGGACCATCTATATACTTTACAATTATTTCATCAGGGTAATTATATTTAACTTCTGAGGTAAATTTTTCTCTAAACATTTTAAAGCCTATAACCAGGTCTGCAATGATTAGACTATTTTCTTTTTTGTTAACTCTTGAGGCAACACACCATGGAAGAAATTCAGAATAAGAATCAATATCTAATACTAAATCACATAATTCAGCCTTGGTATATATAAGTTTCTTTTTTTTTGATAATTTGGGCAATATCTTAATTAATTTGGTTAACTGTATTATTTTTTAATTTAATAAAATCTTCACCTGCAAAAAAAGATGAACGTGTCATGGGGGATGAGGAAACCATTAGAAAACCTAAATCGTAGGCAATTGATTCAAATTTAGAAAAATCATTTGGAGTGACGAATCTATCAATACCAATATGTTTAACTGTTGGTTGAAGGTATTGACCAATAGTTACAAAATCAACTAGATGTTTGCGCATATCTTTTAATACATCAATTATTTCATCATTAGTTTCACCTAACCCCACCATAATCCCTGATTTTGTATAAATATTTTTATCTAAAATTTTTGCTTCTTTTAATAATGTAAGACTATGATAGTAAGCTGCACCAGGTCTTACATTTTTATATAACCTGGGAACAGTTTCAAGGTTATGGTTAAAAACATCTGGTTTTGCATTGACAATTTTATTTAAAGCATTTTTCTTTCTTAAAAAATCAGGAGTTAAAACTTCTATAGTTGAATTTGGAGATTGGATCCTTATTTCTTTAATTACTTCACAAAAGTGAGAAGCACCTCCATCATTTAAATCATCTCTATCAACAGATGTAATTACAACATGATTTAAATTAAGTTTTTTTACTGCAGATGCTACATTAAATGGTTCAAACTTATCCACTGTATTTGGTTTTCCAGTTGCAACATTACAAAAGGAACAACCTCTTGTGCATATATCTCCTAGTATCATGAATGTGGCATGTCCTTTTTTCCAGCATTCACCAATGTTAGGACATGATGCCTCCTCGCATACTGTATTGAGTTTTAAATTTCTCATTAAATTTTTTGTATCAATATATTCCTTACTAACCGGTGCTTTTACCCTAATCCAATTTGGTTTTCTTTTTATTGGATTATCAGGCAAATTTACTTTTTCAGGATGCCTAATTAATTTTTTATACGTTAAATTACTCATTTTAATTATATATGTAGTGTCTTATCAAAAGCATCCAATACTGATTCATGCATCATTTCTGATAATGTAGGGTGTGGAAAAATAGTGTGAAATAAATCTTCTTCAGTAGCTTCTATATTCTTAGCAATTGAATATCCTTGGATTAACTCAGTTACATCAGTACCAATCATATGAGCTCCTATCAATTCTCCTGTTAAAGAGTCAAATATAGTTTTAACGAAACCCTCCTCATCTCCTAAGGCTATTGCTTTCCCGTTTGCCTTAAAAGGAAACTTACCTACTTTAATATCAAATCCTTGATTTTTTGCTTCTGATTCAGTAAGACCAATACTTGCAATCTGAGGGATACTGTAGGTACAACCTGGAATACCTAATAAGTTTAAAGGATTAACATTTTTAAGATTAGCAATTTTTTCAACACAAATTATCGCTTCATGCATTGCCTTATGAGCCAACCAGGGTGGGCCTACCACATCACCTATAGCATATATGCCACTCTGACCAGTTCTATAATATTCATCTACCTCAATATGATTTTTATTAATTTTAATATTATTAAAATTTTCCAGCCCAATATCTTCAACATTACCTTGAATACCTACCGCTAAGATAACTTTTTCAAATTCTTTAATTATTTGTTTATCTTTTGATATAATATCAGCAGATATACAAGTTTTTTGGATATTTATACTTTCTACATTAGAGTTACAGATAATATCTATACCAGATTTTTTAAAAATTTTTTCAGCGAAATCAGAAATCTCTTCGTCTTCTACAGGAAGAATTCTATTTTGTAACTCAACAATAGTTACGTCAACATTGAATGCATTATAGAAAGTTGCAAACTCCACTCCTATTGCACCTGAACCAATAACAAGAATAGATGATGGTAACTTTTCAGGTATCATTGCATTTTTATAATTCCAAACATTAACTCCGTCAGATTTAATTTTATCTAAATCTCTAGATCTTGCACCTGTTGCTATAATGATATTTTCAGCACTTAAATTGATTGATGAATCATTTTGAAAAACTAATAAATTATTAGGACTAATTATTTTCCCATGACCTTTTATTAAATCTACTTTATTTTTTTTTAATAAATAATTTACACCATTTGTCAGTTTTTTTGAAACATCCCTGCTTCTTTTTATAATTTTTTTAATATCAAATTGAATATTATCAGCTGAAATGCCAAATTTTTCTACATTGTTTATTAAGTGGAAAACTTCTGCTGATTTTAGTAGGGCTTTGGTAGGAATGCATCCCCAGTTTAGACATATTCCTCCAACATTGTCTTTTTCTACACAAGCTACTTTTAACCCTAGTTGAGCAGCTCTAATGGCAGCAACATACCCTGCTGGTCCTCCTCCTAAAATTATCAAATCATATGTTTTTTTAACTGTCATAATTAACCAAAAATATTTTAAAGCATCATAGATACAGGATCTTCCATAAACTCTTTAAATTGAGTAAGAAATTTTGATCCTACTGCACCATCTACAACCCGATGATCACAAGAAAGTGTGCAAGTCATAACATTTGCTACAGATAGAGCACCACCTATAACAACAGCTCTTTGTTCCCCTTTTCCAACTGCTAGGATAGCTCCTTGGGGGGGGTTAATTACAGCTGAAAATTCTTTTATTCCATACATTCCCAAATTAGATATTGAAAAAGTACCACCTTTATACTCTTCCGGTTTAAGCTTATTATTATTAGCCTTAATAATTAGATCTTTCATCTCATTTGATATTTCAGCAAGGCCTTTATGATTTGCGTTTCTAATTACAGGTGTTATTAAACCGTCTTTTAACGCTACTGCAATTGATATATCAATATTTTTGTACTGGATTATTGATTTTTCTGACCAACTAGAATTTGTTTCAGGAACCTTTGATAAAGATTGAGCTACTGCGCTAATGACAAAATCATTAATTGATAATTTAAATTTTCCATCTTTAGATCTATTATTTAATTCTTTACGTAATGATAATAAATCATCAATTATACAATCCACAGTTAGATAAAAATGTGGAACCTCCTGCTTTGATTGTGTTAACCTTTGCGCTATTATTTTACGCATATTAGAATTTGGAATTTCAGTATAATCATCAGAATTATTTATAAAATCTTCACTAATATTTTTAACTTGATTACTGTTATCTGATTTATCAATATAAGCAAGGATATCATTTTTTACTATTCTACCTTTTGGGCCAGAACCAGTAATAATGTTTAAATCTAAATTTGCTTGAGATGCCATTCTTCTAGCCAAAGGGCTAGCAATTACTTTCTTTAAACCTTGATCTATTTTAACTACTTTTGCAGGTAATACCTTATCAATATTATTATTTATAGATGAGGTTTTTTCTAATTTAGAATTCTTATTCTCTATACTTTCTTCTGATTTGCTTTTCTGTTCCTCTATTGTTTTTTTAGAAATATTTTGCTCTTCAGAATTACTAATATCAAATTTATCAATTGATTTTTCATCTTCTCCCTCTTCCAGCATTAATGCAATAACTTTGTTAACAGGTACCGATTGAGAACCTTCAGAAACCAAAATTTTACTAAATATACCGTCTTCTACCGCTTCTACTTCCATAGTAGCTTTATCAGTTTCAACCTCAGCTATTACATCACCAGCAAGTATTTTATCACCTTCTTTTACTAACCATTTAGATAAAGAACCCTCTTCCATTGTAGGCGATAAAGCGGGCATTTTAATTGATATAGGCATATGAAACTCCTGTAATTAAATATAGCTTACTGCTTTTACAGCTTTAACAATTTCATCAACACATGGTAATGCTAACTTTTCAAGGTTTGCTGCATATGGCATTGGAACATTTTTACCAGTTACTCTTATAACAGGTGCGTCTAAATCATCAAAACCTCTCTCCATAATTAAAGCTGATATTTCAGACGCAATACCACAAATTGACCAACCTTCTTCAACTACTACCACTCTATTAGTTTTTTTCAATGAATCTAGTACTGTTTCTTCATCAAGTGGGCTTAATGTACGAAGATCAATTACTTCACAATTAACACCATGATTTTGCAAAAGATAATCAGCTGCCTCAATTGCAAATTTCACTGATATTGAGTAAGCAATAATAGTAACATCATTACCCTCTACTATTTTTTTGGCTTTACCGATTGGGATATAAGTTTCTTTATCTTCTTGGATACTAAATTTTTCCCCATAGAGCAACTCATTCTCTAAAAATACAATTGGGTTTGGATCTAATATTGATGATTTAAGTAAACCTTTTGCATCTGAGGCAGAATATGGAGCAACAACTTTTAACCCTGGGATTTGAGAGTACCATGATGCATAATTTTGTGAATGCTGAGCAGCAACTCTTGATGCGGCACCATTTGGGCCTCTAAAAACTATGGGAACAGATACACTTCCACCTGACATATAGAGAGTTTTTGCAGCAGAATTTACAATGTGATCAATTGCTTGCATAGCAAAGTTAAAAGTCATAAATTCTACTATGGGTTTCAATCCTCTAAAAGCTGCACCAACACCTATACCTGCAAATCCATGTTCAGTAATTGGTGTATCAATCACTCTTTTAGATCCAAATTCATCTAATAAACCTTGACTTACTTTATAAGCACCTTGATATTCTGCTACCTCCTCTCCCATTAGGAATACTCTATCATCTTTTCTCATTTCTTCAGCAATAGCATCCCTTAATGCTTCTCTAACTGAAATAAAATTTTCAGTTTTTTGAGGTTCACTATAGTTTGCAAAATCATTTTCATTTTGGGACGGTTTATAAGTAACATTATTATCTTCAGGTGAGATATTATTTTTTTTCTCTTGTGTTTGATTGTTACTATCTTCGATATTATTAGTTAAATGAGCTATTACAGAATTAACTGAGACATTTTGAGATCCTCCAGGAACTAATATTTTTGATAAGATACCTTCATCTACAGCTTCAATTTCCATAGTTGCTTTATCAGTTTCAATTTCTGCAATTATATCACCAGCTTTAATATTATCGCCCTCAGAAACTAACCATTTAGATAATGTTCCCTCTTCCATTGTAGGGGATAGAGCCGGCATCAAAATTTCTATAGTCAAAAAAATATCTTTCTTAAAATAACATTAAACTTCTATTAAAATATCTTTATATAATTCTTCAGATTCTGGTTCTGAACTCTCTTCAGCAAAAAGAGCAGCATCAGCAATTATCTTTTTAATTTCTTTATCTATATCTTTTAATTCACCCTCTGATGTAAGCTTATTATCGATTAAATAATCACTAAAAGATTGAATAGGATCACTATCTGATCTTATTTTTTTAACCTCTTCTCTTGATCTGTATTTAGCTGGATCTGACATTGAATGACCTCTATACCTATATGTCATTGCTTCTATAATATAAGGGCCTTTTCCTGACTTAACATGTTTCACAGCTTTTTGAATAGCTTTTTTTACATCTAATACACTCATACCATCTACCTTAGAACCAGGAATACCAAATGCTTCACCTCTCTTAAAAAGCTGTTTTTGTTTAGTTGAACGTGATACTGAGGTACCCATTGCATATTGATTATTTTCAATAATATAGATAACTGGCAAGGACCATAAAGCTGCCATATTATAAGACTCGTGAACTTGACCTTGGTTTGCAGAACCATCACCAAAATATGCCAATGTTACTTGATCATTAGATAAATATTTATTGGCAAATGCAATACCAGTTCCTAAGGTTGTAGAAGCGCCAACAATTCCGTGTCCACCATAAAAATTTTTATCTTTAGCAAACATGTGCATTGAACCACCTTTACCTTTAGAACAACCAGACGCTTTACCTGCTAATTCTGCCATAACATATTTTGGGTGAACACCAGCAACAAGCATATGACCATGGTCTCTATAAAGTGTGATTACTGCATCATCTTGAGATATAGCTGACTGAGCACCAACAACAACAGCCTCTTGTCCAATATAAAGGTGACAGAAACCACCTATAAGCCCCATTCCATACATTTGGCCCGCTTTTTCCTCAAAACGGCGAATAAGTTGCATAAAATAATAGTAATCTAATTTATTATTATTTTTAACAGATAGACCCTTAGAAATATCAACCATATGAATGTTTACTTTTTTTGATCATATAAACATTGATATAATTACATATGTTAATTCTTCAATAAAGAATAGAATAAAAAAAAAAGGGTTTATAATTAATAATTACTTATTTTTGAGAGTTTTATAGCTAGTTTTTAGTTAAAATTAGGGATTATCAATTTTCTGAACGTATCAAAAAGTCGCTAGGATGAGTAAAACCTAGTTTTTTTCTTGCTTGCTCTTCCAAAAGGTCTAAGTCTAAACTTGAATACCTTAAACCCTGTGAAATTTTTTCACTTTCTAATCTCTGATTTCTAAGCAATATTAGTTCATTTTCAGCTATTTTATTCATCTGAGTAAGGGAAAACCAGGCAATAAGCCCTCTCTTACCTTCAACAAAACTGACACCAAAATAAATTATTACCAAAATCAAAAGAAATGGTGCAAATGCGGCTCTAGTTCTTCTTCTAATTTCAAAAAAAATAGTCATTTCCAGAATTGAATCATAAATTGTATGTTTACGTCAAATAATCAATTTATATATATATGCATTGTTAGAGACTGTTGCATATAAGACTCAAAAAAAATTTAGAATGGAAATTTACTCATCACCCCTGTAAAACCTAGCTCTTCTTCAATCCTTATTAATTGGTTATATTTCGATGTCCTGTCTGATCTTGCCATCGAACCAGTTTTAATTTGCTCTGATTTACTGCCTACAGCAATATCCGCTATTACCTCATCCTCAGTCTCTCCAGATCTATGAGAAATAATAGTTTTAAATCCATTTTTTTGAGCAAAAGAAATAGTTTCTAATGTTTCAGATAGAGTGCCAATTTGATTAGGCTTTATAAGAATAGCATTACCTACATTTTGCTCGATACCTTTTTTTAAACGTTCAACATTAGTCACAAACAAATCATCACCTACTAATTGAACTTTATCTCCAAATGCTTCATTTAATTCTCTCCAACCCTCCCAATCATCTTCGCTCATTCCATCTTCTATAGATATAACAGGATAGTTATTAATTATTTTTTCATAAAAATTAATCATCTCTTCTCTATCCCTCGTTACGCCCTCACCTTTAAAAATATACTTTCCATCTTTAAAAAATTCAGTTGATGCTATATCTAGAGCAATTGATATATCCTTTCCAGGTGCATAGTTAGAGTCATTAATGGCTTTTAGTAATAAGTCTAAAGCCTCATTTGTATTTGATAGATATGGAGCAAAACCTCCTTCATCCCCAATATTAGTATTTAGTCCTAATTTAATTAAATTCTTTTTCAATGATTGAATAACGTTGTATCCCATTTCTAATGTATCAATAAAAGAATTTTTATTTTTTGGAATAATCATGAACTCTTGTATATCTATTGGATTATCTGCATGAGCACCACCATTTAAAATATTCATCATAGGAACTGGAAGGGAGTTTACCGAAGGACCACCAATATATCTATAAAGAGATAAATCAAGCTCTGTTGCGCTGGCTTTAGCTATAGCAAGAGATACTGCTAGAATAGAATTTGCCCCAAGATTACTCTTATTAGAACTCCCATCAATCTCTATCATAGTATTATCTATTAATTTTTGCTCTTGGGATTCTAGTCCAGATAAAACATCAAAAATTTCATTATTTACTGAATCAACAGCTTGCCTGACACCCAATCCACCAAAACGCTTTTCGTTATCTCTTTTTTCACTAGCCTCATATGCTCCGGTTGATGCTCCTGATGGTACAGAGGCTCTACCTGATGCGCCAGATTCTAGGATAACATCAACTTCAATAGTAGGCTTACCCCTACTATCCAAAATTTCTCTACCTATTATGTTATTAATCGCTGACAATTTTTACCTTAAAAAATTAAAAATATAATTAAAATTTATTTTTTTTTGCTAATATATCAAATTCTATTAAATTTTCTATTAGATTATACATTTCATCCAATGGAACCATATTAGGTCCATCTGAAGGTGCATTATCAGGATCATCATGAGTCTCAATAAAAAGGGCAGCTATTCCGATTGATACTGCTGCTTTTGATAATGTAGAGATAAACTCTCTTTGACCGCCTGATGAATCACCTTTTCCACCAGGCTGTTGAACCGAATGAGTTGCATCAAAAACAACAGGAAAACCAAATGATTTTAAAATTGGAAGAGATTTGAAGTCACTAATAAGGTTATTATATCCAAATGAAGTGCCCCTTTCTGTTACTAAAATATTTTTATTCCCAGTATCAGAAATTTTTTCGATTACATTCTTCATATCCCATGGAGCTAAAAATTGACCTTTTTTTACATTAACAATTTTATTTGTTCTTGCTGCAGCTATAAGTAAATCTGTTTGCCTACAAAGGAATGCAGGGATTTGAATTATATCAACAACTTCAGAAATTCTATTGCATTGTTCAGGAAGGTGAACATCAGTTATTATTGGACATTGTAATTTAATTTTAATTTCTTTAAATGTTTCAATTGCTGCGTCAATTCCAATTCCTCTCGCTTTAGTAATACTTGTTCTATTTGCTTTGTCAAAAGATGTTTTAAATATAAAATTAATTTTAAGCTTAGTAGTGATGTTTTTTAATTTAGTAGCAATTTTAATTGCATGTTCCTCTGACTCTAAGGCACAAGGTCCAGCAATTAAAGTTAGTGGAAGATCATTAGATATACTAATTGTTTCATTGAGAGTAATTGTTTTATTTTGGATATTCATTATACAAGCCTAGATTGTTTAACAGATGCAGCAATGAATGATTTAAATAAAGGATGAGGATTTAATGGTTTGGATTTTAGTTCTGGATGAAATTGCACACCTATAAACCATGGATGACCAGATAATTCAACTATCTCCGGTAATGAACCATCAGGTGAAATACCTGAAAAAATCATACCAACATCCTCTAATTTTTTTTGATAATTTATATTCACCTCATACCTGTGCCGATGACGTTCATTTATGAAATCCTTTTGATATATTTTACTAACCTTTGAACCTTTTTTTAATTTACAGTTATAGGAGCCAAGTCTCATAGTGCCTCCTAAATCACCACCTTCTTTTCTTTTTTCTTTAATATTGTCTTTAACCCATTCAGTTAATAGACCGATAATTGATTCCTTATTTTTACCAAATTCAGATGAAGTTGCATTAGCTAAACCAAGCAAGCTTCTAGCAGCTTCTATTACAGCCATTTGCATACCAAAACAAATTCCAAAGAATGGGATTTTTCTCTCTCTTGAGAAAGTAATTGTATTTATCATTCCTTCTGCACCTCTATTTCCAAATGCACCTGGAACAAGTATACCATGAATGCCTTCTAAATTAGATGAAGGATTTGTTTTTTCAAAAATTTCAGAATCGATCCAAACTATTTCAACCTTTACATTATTTGCTAAACCACCATGTGTAAGAGCTTCTACTAGAGATTTATATGCATCCTCTAAAGATGTATATTTACCTACTACTGCAATTTTAACTTTTCCTTCAGGATTATTTATTCTATTACTAATTTTATACCATGGAGAAAGATCTATTTTATTTTTATCATGTAATTCAAAAACTTTTAAAATCTCATGATCAAGACCTTCTTCATGGTATGAAATAGGAACATCATATATAGAATTTACATCTAGTGCAGGAATTATTGCTTTATCGGTTAAATTACAAAATAAAGCTATTTTTTTTCTCTCATCTTTTCCAATATCTTTTTCGGTTCTAATCAAAAGAATATCTGGCTGTATACCTATTGAACGTAATTCTTTGACAGAATGTTGGGTAGGTTTTGTTTTTAGCTCGCCTGAAGCTTTCACAAAAGGCATAAGTGTAAGGTGCATAAAACAATATTTATCTCTGCCTAAATCATTTGCAAGCTGTCTTATTGACTCAAAGAACGGCAGACCTTCAATATCACCCACTGTCCCACCAATTTCTACTAAAATAAAATCATGGCTTTCTGTATCGTGTAAAACAAACTCTTTTATTGCATCAGTAATATGGGGAATTACTTGAACTGTTGCGCCCAAATATTCTCCTTTTCGTTCTTTAGAAATAACATTTTGATAAATTTTTCCAGCAGTAATATTATCCGATATTTTTGCAGAAACGCCTGTAAAGCGTTCATAATGACCTAAATCCAAGTCTGTTTCAGCACCATCATCAGTTACAAAAACTTCTCCATGCTGATAAGGACTCATAGTCCCTGGATCAACGTTTATATATGGGTCAAGTTTTCTTAACCTTACGGAGTATCCTCTTGCTTGAAGAAGAGCACCTAAACAAGCAGAAGCTAGTCCCTTTCCTAAAGATGAAACCACACCGCCAGTAACAAAAATAAATCGCGTCATGGACCCCGGTCATACAATAAAAATTGCGATGCGGAAAGCAAAAAATAAAAAATTAAATAACTGTTTGTTATTTCAATCATTTATTGGAACTGACGGCGAGGATTTTTTATCAATTTTATCAGAATTTTCCTGAATAATTGGTTCCTCATCATCAAATATGGAACGATTTTTATTATCTCCAGAAGCCAAAAGAGCTAATACTATACTGGTAGCAATAAAAGCTGTTGCAAGCACGGCGGTTGTTCTGGTAAGCGCACTGGCTGCTCCACGTCCAGACATAATCCCTCCACCAGGATTCCCACCTATACCAAGTGCCCCTCCCTCGCTTCTCTGAAGCAATACAACACCCACAAGGGCAACGGCTATTACTATATGTAAAATTAGCACTAAAGTAATCATGAATAATTTGTTACCAGTTCTTGGGCAAAAATTCTAGAAAATAAATTAAAAAATTAATTTAAATTTCTGCAGACTCAATTATTTTAATAAAATCTGCTTTTTTTAGACTTGCACCCCCTACAAGTGCCCCATCTACTCCATTTATTGAAAAAATATCTGATACATTTTCGGTATTTACAGAACCACCGTATAATACTTTTATATCCTTATTATTGCCTTCAGTATCCAATTTTTCTCTAATTTTGCTATGGATTGACATAATTTCATCTCTTGTTGGAATTTTTCCTGAACCTATAGCCCATATTGGCTCATATGCTATAATTTTTTGGTCAAATTCAAGTTTATTAATTCCCGACTCATCAATTTGACGAATTACAGCTTCTGATGCTAAACCTGATTTTCTCTCAACAAAACTCTCTCCTACACATAGAATTGGTATTATTTTTGACCTATTAATGGAATTTAGCTTTTCAAAAATTAGTTTATTATCTTCAAAATGATTTGCCCTTCGCTCTGAATGACCAATTATTGCGTATTCACACCCAATATCCTCAAACATTTTATAACTCAAATCACCAGTATATGGCCCAATTTCAGCATGATGACAATCTTGTGATCCAATAGAAACAATAGAATTGGAAAAAATAATTAAAGCATCTCTTATTATCAAAGACGGGGGACAAATAACAATTTTAGAGGATACCTTCATTTCATTTATACTTTGATTTATGCTTTTCAGTAGCTCAATGCCTTGAAATATTGAGGGATTCATCTTCCAATTAGCTACTATAATTTTGTGATTTTTCATATTTTAACTTTATACCTAAAAATAATTTATTTAAAGTATTTCTAATAAACCTTGTCGAATAATAGTCATGCTTGTTATAAGACAGTATATAAATAATTTTTAGGAAATTATGAACTGAAAGAATACAATGTTAAATTCTATGCGAAAAGGTATTAGCTCCTGGTTTATTAAAATTTTATTAGCACTTCTGATAGTTAGTTTTGGTTTGTGGGGTATAGGTGATATTTTTATTTCAGGAGGAAATAAATCTTTATTAGCTAAAGTTGGTAAATACGATATTAATCAAAGAGATTTTCTAAAAGAATATTCAATAAATCTCGATAATTTATCTCAACAACTCGGTAGAAAAATACAACCAGATGAGGCAAATAGTTATGGCCTAGTAAATCAAACTCTTGGAACGATGATAACAGATCTAATGTACAAACAAATAACTGATAATTATGGTATGGATATAAATAATTCGACAGTAAAAAAAGAAATTATTTCTATTCCTAGCTTTCAAGATTCAAGTGGTTCTTTTAATAAATTTGCATTTGAAAGGTATTTAAATATAACCGGACAAACTGAAGAAGAAGTAATAACTAAGATAAAAAATGATATTGCAAAAAGACAAATTTTCCGATCAGTTTCCTCTGGTTTTTCAACCCCTAATGATATTGTAAAAAGAATTTATAAATTTCGAGAAGAGAAAAGACAAATTAGTTACATAGAATTAAGTAATAAAATATATAATATAAAAAATATTGATGATTCGGATTTAATTTCTTTTTACGAAAAAAATAAAAAATCCTTCTTATCACCCGAATTTAGAAGCTTCTCCTACATAAATATTTCCCCTAAAATTTTATCTAAAGATATAAAAGTTTCTAAAGATTTAATTTTAGAAAAATATAATCAAGATAAAAGTCTTTACTTTAAACCAGAGGAAAGGTCAATTATTCAAATTATTGCTAACTCTAAGGAAGATATCTTGGATGTATATGAAATAATTAATAGTAAAGAAATAAATAATTACACACAAATAAAAAATCTAAATCTACCTAACATAAGTTACAATCAATTAGAAAATATAAGCTGGAATGAGTTACCAAAAGAATTAGCAGATTTTATTTTTAACTTAAATACTAATCAATGGAGTCAACCATACAAAAGTAGCCTTGGTTGGCACCTTATATATACATCTAAATTAAACCCTGAAGGTATAATCCCATTAGACAAAGTTAGTAATAAAATAAAAAATGAAATACAATTAGACAAGGCCTATGATGCTATTTATCAAATTTCGAATCAATTAGAGGATCAATTAGCTTCTGGTAAAAATCTAAAGGAAGCAAGTAACATAGTTGGTTTAAAAATTACTGATATTCCTCTAGTTGAAAATAAAACTGACTCAAAATTTTTAAATAACCTATCAATTACAGAAAAAAATAAATTAATTTCGAGTGTTTTTAATTCAATTGAAATAAAAAATTCAGATTCTTTTGACACAGAAGAAGGTGGATTGATTTACTATACTGTAAATAAAATTAAACCAGTTGAAACTAAATCATTCAAAGATGCAAAAAATGAAGTTCTAAAAGAATGGAAATTTAAAGAGCAAAATAAATTTTTAAAGATAGATGGGGATAAATACTTTAACAAGATTAATAACGGGTTTACGTTAGAAAAATTGTCTGAAGATTTAAATATTAAGATAAATTATTTTGATGATTTAAAAAGAACTGATACAAATAAGGAGGACGCCTTAACTAATGATATTATTGAAAAAATATTTCTTAGTGAAAAAAATCAGTATATCTCATCTTTTAATAAAATAGATGGTAAATTTTTAATTTTAAAAGTTACTGATATCAAATCACCTATTAATAATCAAATTAATGACGAATATATGAGAATAAGACAATCACTTGATGCTTCATATTCAAATGATTTAATTGTTTTGCTCAATAAATCACTAAGAGAGAAAATAAACATCCAAATTTATAATAATAATATTGAAAAAATTAATTTTAGTGGATTAATTAATTAATTTTTTTTTTCAATTATTGAAGAAACACTATCTAAAATAATGCCTTTTTTTTTAGCTATTGGATACCATTCTGCTAATGCATCAATGGTCCATTTTTGAAGGTGTCCTATTACCACTACGTAACCTTTAGTTTTTGAAATTTTTTCTGCCTTTTTTAATTGACTTAAAACATAATCTTTATCGTGAATATTATCAATAAATACATCCCTACTTAGAGTTGGAATGTTATATTCATTAGATATTTTTGCAGCAAGTGAATTACTCGTAGTTTTTGAGTCAACAAATATAATATCTCTTGATTTAATTATTTCAAAAAAATTTTTAATTGATTTAGAGTCTGACGTAAACTTACTTCCCATATGGTTATTGATCCCTACATATTTGTCAAATTTTGACAAATTTTTATCTATATTTAATTTTAATTGTTCTACACTATGACTTGTTAGAAGAGCATTAGGACCAGGGTCAATAGATATATTTTCTGGCTCCATTGGCATATGAACTAAAATATCATAACCTGAATCATTTACAAGATTAACTTGATAATCTAAGTTATTTGAATAAGGTAAAAAAGCAATTGTAAGATTTTTTAATTTTAGACTAAGTAAATCATTTAATTTATTTATATTCATTCCAGCATCATCAATTATTATTACTATAGAATTCGAAATACCATATTGTTTATTTATATTAGATTCATCTAACTTATTTTTCGATTTATTTTTTAATTGCGAATTATCTTTTAATTCTAATTTATTTTTTTGTTTAATATATCTTTCAATAATTAATTTTTTTTCAGACTTATCAAGTTTTTTATTATTTTTATATTCTGCCATTTTTTGATTATTTGTTGATTTATTCTTACTTTCATCAACATTATCAAGAAATATACTTGATAGATAAGTTGCAAATATTAGAATAATTCCTAAAATTAAAAATAAGTAAATATTTTTTTTAATTTTGGATTTCTTAATAATTTTTACCATAATTGTGTTTTAACTTTTTAGTTTTTTGTGGTAGAAAAATATTTATTAAATAATTAAATTACCATAAAATAAATGAATAATATTAAAAAATATATATCGGATTTAACCAATAATAAAGATTTGTCTCAAATAGATTCTATTGATGCCTTTAGTATAATAATGACAGGCAATGCAACTAATTCACAAATTGGAGCTTTTTTAGCCTCTTTAAAATCTAAAGGTGAAAATATAGACGAGATACTTGGTGGTGCAATTGTCCTAAGAAATAATATGGAAAAAATTGAAGCTAAACCTGAAACTTTAGATATTGTTGGTACTGGGGGGGACTCAAAGGGAACATATAATATATCAACAACTTGCGCAATAATTACTGCTGCTTGCGGTATACCAGTTGCAAAACATGGAAATAAAGCGGTATCTTCAACTTCAGGTTCAGCAGATATTTTAAATCAATTAGGAGTTAATATAAATATAAGTGTTAAAAAAGTTAAACAATGTTTAGATAAAATAAATATAGCTTTCCTGAATGCACCTAATCACCATCCAACTATGAAAAATGTAGCTCCAGTTAGGTCAGAATTAGGAATTAGAACGATATTTAATATTCTTGGCCCCTTGGCAAACCCAGCAATGGTTAAATATCAATTAACTGGTGTATATTCAAAGGACTGGGTTAATCCAATCGCAAATGTTCTCTATAAATTAAACTTTAAGAACGCTTGGGTTGTCTATGGAATGGATGGGATGGATGAAATCACTACTACAGACTCTACATATATAAATGAATTAAAAAATGGAGAAATAAAAGAATTTTATATTAAACCTGAAGATTTTGGAATACCAAGATGCAAACCATCTCATTTAATAGGGGGAGACCCGTCGGATAATGCTAAATCTTTACTTGAACTTCTTAAAGGAGTACGTTCACCATATAGAGATATTGTTCTATTGAATACCGCAGCCTCACTTAAGATATGTGGTAAGGTTAAAAGTATTTCAGAAGGAATTAAAATTGCAGAAGATGTTATTGACAGCGGCAAGGCTTTATCTTGCCTCGAAAAGTTGATTGATTTTACTAATAATTAAATTATGAAAAATATACTTGAAGATATATGTAATTATAAAAAATTATTTGTTAAACAAAGAAAAAAATTATTATCACTTTCAGAAATAGAAAAAAATTGTAAAATTATTGATAAGCCAAGAGGTTTTCATAATGCTTTAAAAAACTCTTTAGGAATGAAATTTAAATTAATTGCTGAAGTTAAAAAGGCTTCACCATCTGCTGGTTTATTATTTGATACTTATAAACCAGGGAATATTGCAAAAATATATCAAAAAATGGGTGCTAGTTGTATATCAATATTAACAGATGAGATGTATTTTAAAGGACATGACGATGATCTTAAAGAAGTTAGGAAATGTATAAAACTACCTTGTCTTAGAAAAGATTTTATAATCGATCCTTATCAAGTTTTTGAGTCAAAATTAATAGGAGCTGATGCAATATTACTTATTATGGCAGCATTAGAAGATAACCTAGCAAGAGAAATAGAGGAAATAGCAATTAAATTAGATCTAGATATACTCATAGAAGTACATGATGAAAATGAATTACAACGAGCTCTAAAATTGAAAAGTAAACTTATAGGTATAAATAATAGAAATTTAAAAACACTTCAAACAGATACGTCAACAACAAAGAAACTAGTGCCTCTAATACCAAAAGATTATACAATTGTAAGTGAAAGTGGTCTCAAAAGAAATAGCGATTTAGATGAATTATATGAAATTGGAGTTAAATGTTTTTTAATAGGTGAATCGTTATTAAAAAGTGATAGTATTGCCGATGCAACAAAAAACATTTTATATAGCTAGATGACAAAAAATCTTTCACATATTGATAAAAATGGTGAAATCAATATCGTTGATATTTCAAAAAAAACTAAATCTCGGAGATTGGCTAAAGCCTATGGTGAAATAATTGTATCAAAAAAAACTATAGATTTAATTAACGATAAAACTATACCTAAAGGTAATGTTTTTTCTGTTGCAAAAATTGCTGGCATAATGGCTGCCAAAAAAACATGGGAATCTATTCCTCTTTGTCATCAAATTAACTTAACAAATATAGAAATTAATATATCTATAAATAAAAAAGCAAATCATATAAATATTACATCTATCTGTGAAGCTGAAAACAGTACAGGCGTAGAAATGGAAGCTCTAACAGCTGTTAGCACAGCTGCACTTACAATATATGATATGTGCAAAGCAGTTGATAAAAAAATGATTATAAATAATATAAGACTATTAAAAAAAACAGGTGGCAAATCTTCACTCTAATAGAAAAAATGATTACAGTTAAAAGTGCAATAAAAAAAATACAATCCAATACTAAAGTTATTTTGGATGAAGTAATTCATATAAAAGAAAGTTCAGATAGAACCCTTTCTCATAATTACAATTCCTCTTTTTCAAATCCTCCCTTCAATGTTTCTTCAATGGATGGTTATGCATGTAAACTGAAGGATTTAAAAACATTACCTATAAAATTAAATTTAATAGGAATATCTTCAGCTGGGAAAAATTTTAATGGAAAAATAAAAAAAAACGAAACAGTAAGAGTTTTGACGGGTGCAAAAATTCCTGAGGGGAGTGATATAGTTATAATTCAAGAAAATACCTCTAATAAAACAAAAAAATCTATAACAGTGAATAAAATAAATAAAAATTCTTTTATAAGAAAAAAAGGAATGGACTTCAAAAATAATGATAATTGGGCTAAGCCTGGTTTTCCAATAAAAATAAAAGATATAGCTCTTGGATGTGCTATGAACATAGAAAAAATTAAAGTAAAAAAGAAACCTAAGGTAGCTATTTTATCTACTGGTGATGAACTTGTTAATATTGGAAAAAAAACCAAGGATTTTCAAATTATTTCTTCAAGCTCAATAGCTTTGAAAACTTTAATTGAAAGCTTTGGAGCTAATGTAACAGATTTAGGAATATGTAAGGATAATAAACTACTGATAAAGAATAAAATTAAAAATATTAAAAATTTTGACCTATTGGTAACAATTGGAGGTGCTTCAGTTGGGGATAAAGATCTAGTTAAGTCTTCTTTACTTGAGAAAGGTTTCAATCTAATTTTCTGGAGAATTGCAATGAGACCTGGTAAACCGGTTTTTTTTGGATTATTAAATAAAGTACCCATTATCGGACTTCCGGGAAATCCAGTTTCAAGCTATATATGTTCATTAATTTTTGTAAAAGCTGCTATACATAAGATGCTAGATAGAAAAGATAAAATAATCAATGAAAGTATAGGCATACTAGGTTCAGATCTTAAAGAAAATGACGAAAGAGAAGATTATATAAGAGCTAAGATAAAAATAAGTAAAGATAACGAAAGAATTATTTACCCTCATAAAATTCAGGATTCTTCTATGTTATCTATATTAGCTAAAGCAGATTGTATAATTAGAAGACCACCAAATTCTAAAAAAGTTAATGCTGGCTCTAAGGTGAGTTATATTGAATTAAAATAAATATAAATTTTTATAATTTATTATTTACATTCAAAGAGAACAATGATAGAACATTCAAATGTTCTATTTTTGTTCGGATAATTATGCTTACTAAAAAACAATCAGAGATACTATTATATATATCAAAAGTATTAGAAGAGAAAGGTGTTTCACCATCTTTTGAAGAGATGAAGCTAGCTCTTAATTTAAAATCCAAATCTGGTATTCATAGACTAATATCAGGCTTAGAGGAAAGAGGTTTTATTAGAAGATTGCCTCACAAAGCAAGAGCATTAGAAGTAGTTAAATTGCCTAATAATTTAGATAATCATAAAACTAAATATTTCTCTACAGATTTGATATCAATACCTTTTGTAGGAAAAATAGCAGCTGGAACAGCAATTGAAGCTATAAATAATGATACTGAAGTAATTGATATACCAAAAACTATGATTAACCCAAGATTTCAGTATTTTGCATTAAGAGTTGAAGGTGATTCTATGGTTGACTTAGGGATACTAGATAACGATATAGCAATAATTAAATCAGTTAATTTTGCAAATAATGGTTCAGTTGTTGTAGCACTAATAGATGATCATGAGACAACATTAAAAAAATTTAAATCTGACGAAAAATCTGTAACACTCGAACCTGCAAATGAAAACTATGAAATAAAAGTATTTGCCCCCAATAGAGTAAAAATACAGGGAATATTAGCAGCAATATATAGACTATATATATAAATACGTATAGAAAATATATAGCTTAATTTTTATATGTATTTGATATGTCTGAAGTAAGAACTCGATTTGCCCCGTCACCAACTGGAACCTTGCACATAGGTGGGGCTAGGACTGCTCTTTTTAATTGGCTTTACGCCATGAATAAAAATGGTAAGTTTTACCTTAGAATTGAAGATACAGATAAATTACGTTCAACAACAGAGGCTATAAACGCAATATTTGATGGACTTAAATGGTTGGAATTAAATTGGGAAAAACAAGTTATTTTTCAATCACAAAATATAAATAGATATAAACAAATTATTGATTACCTTCTTGAAATTAATTGTGCATATTACTGCTATGCTAGTGAAATTGAATTACAAAGAATGAAAAAAGAATCTAGAGAAAAGGGTTTAATTAAATCATATAATGGTTTATGGAGAGATAGGATACCAAAAGCAGAAGATAAGAAAATCAAACCAGTTGTTAGATTTAAATCTCCTCAAGTTGGCCAAACAATTTTAAACGATCTTGTGCAAGGAAAAGTAGTAGTTAATAATAACCAACTTGATGACATGATACTTTTAAGGTCTGACGGAACTCCCACTTATACTTTATCAGTTGTTGTTGATGATTACGATATGAATATTTCTCATATAATTAGAGGTGATGATCACCTTAATAATGCTATTAGACAAATAAACATATTTAGATCTCTAGGATGGAAAGTACCTAATTTTGCACATATTCCACTTATACATGATTCAGATGGAAAAAAACTCTCTAAAAGAAATAATGCTGTAGGAGTAGATGAATATAAGAATATGGGAATATTACCTCAAGCTATGAAAAATTATCTTTTACGCCTGGGGTGGTCAAATGGCGATGATGAAATTATATCAGAAAATGATGCAATAAATATTTTTTCAATTGAAAATATCAGAAAAGCACCCTCAAGGTTTGATTTAAAAAAATTAAAAAATATAAATAGTTATTATTTAAAAAATACTCCACAAGATAAAATATTAAGCTGTATTTATAATTTGCTTGAAAAGAAATATGGAGAAAAAATAATTAAAGATAACTTATTTAAATTAGAGTATTTATTGAGTGATATAATTGAAAGACATGATAATATAAATGATATATTTTATAATTCAAAATTTATTTTTAATAAAATTATAAATTTAAATAATGATACAATAAAAATAATTAAAAATTCAAATAAAAAAAATATAATTAATTACATAATACAACTTAAAGAGATTAATGATTGGAATGTTAACAATATAGAAAATTCTGCTAAATCATTTGCTAAAAATAATTCTTTGAGTTTAAAGGATATAGCCATGCCCTTAAGGGCATGCATTACAGGAAGTAAAAATTCACCTAATATCTTTAAAATTATGTTTATTCTTGGTCAAAAAGATACTATAAAACGTATAGAAAAATATTATTTGTAAAATAATTCAATATTTACAGATACTTACATAATTTTGTAGATATATTATTTAAAAGAAAGATATCAAAATATATATTTAGATGGAAATAAAATATAATAAAAAAAATTTATGGGGAAATTAATTATGTCTGAGAAAAAAAGTTCTAAAGAAAATAATGTTAGTGCTGAACTTTCTGGTGACGGTTTTAGTATAAAACTTCCATTAGTAAAGGGTTCATTAGGGCCAGATGTAATTGATATTAGGTCTTTATATAAAGATACAGGAAAATTCACATTTGACTCAGGTTTTACATCAACAGCAAGTTGCGAGTCACAAATAACTTTTATAGATGGTGACGAGGGGGTTCTCCTCCATAGAGGATATAGTATTGAAGAATTAGCTGAAAATGGAGACTATCTAGAGGTATGTTATTTATTGTTAAATGGAGAACTACCACAAAAAAATGAATTAGATAGTTTCAAAAAAACTATTACATACCATACAATGATTCATGACCAAATGACTGATTTCTTCAAGGGTTTTAGGAGAGCCGCACACCCTATGGCTGTTATGTGTGGTGTTGTTGGAGCATTATCTGCTTTTTACCATGATAGTCTTGATATAGATGATCCTCAGCACCGTGTAATATCGGCTAACAGATTAGTTGCTAAAATGCCTACCATCTCTGCGATGGCATATAAATTTTCTGTGGGACAACCATTTATTTACCCAAGCAATAAACTTGATTATGTCTCAAATTTTCTTCATATGATGTTTTCAGTACCTGGTGAAGACTTTGAACAAAATGATATACTAACTAAAGCTATGTCAAGAATATTTATTTTGCATGCTGATCATGAGCAAAATGCATCAACATCAACAGTAAGATTAGCGGGATCATCTGGCGCAAACCCATTTGCATGTATTGCAGCAGGTATAGCTAGCTTGTGGGGGCCGGCTCATGGTGGAGCCAATGAAGCAGTTTTAAAAATGCTAAATGAAATAGGTTCTGTTGAAAATATAAAAGAATATATAAATAAAGCTAAAGATAAAAATGATCCATTTAGGTTAATGGGTTTTGGACATAGAGTTTATAAAAATTATGACCCTAGAGCTGCAGCCCTTAAAGCAAGTGCTCATGAAGTATTAAACTCTCTAGGAGTTGAGAATGAACCATTTTTAGAATTAGCACTTAAGTTAGAGGAAATAGCTTTAAATGATAGTTATTTCCAAGATAGAAAATTATTCCCTAACGTCGACTTCTATTCAGGAATTATACTTAAAGCAATGGGTTTTCCAAGCAGTATGTTTACAGTTCTTTTTGCTTTAGCAAGAACAGTTGGTTGGATAGCACACTGGACTGAAATGATTGAAGACCCAAATCAAAAAATTGGTAGACCAAGACAACTATATACTGGATCAAAGCAAAGGAAATATCTAAATATTTCAGAGCGTTAGATTAATATTTAAGAAATTTATTTAGATTTTTCATTTACTATATATTTAGATTTTTCATTTACTATAATTGAAGGAACATATTCATCAAGAAGATTGTCTTCAACTAAAAGTTCTTTTTTAACTTTTGATATTTCATTAATTTGACGTTGATATTTTTGTTCGTCTAGTAATAAACTAGAAACTGCTTCATATAAATTGTTACTAGTGCATTTATTTTGAATAAACTCAGGGTAAATTAATTTATTAAGAATGATATTTGGTAAACTTATCCATTCTGTTCTTACTAATAATTTTAAAATAAAATATGTAAAAAAAGACATTTTATAACCTATAACAGAAGGGATTTTAGATATTGCTAATTCTAATGAAACTGTTCCTGATGTAGCTAAGGCAATATCTACACTAGGAAAAATATCATACTTATCTTTTGCTGAAAAAACTTTTGGTAAACCATTGGATATAGAATTTAAATTTTTTAAATATTTTTTAGTCATATTCATATACTCTTCAGGGACCATATATATAACCTTAAGATTATCAATTTTCTTCATCATTATAATTGAAGTATGAATATAAACAGGCAACATTCTTTTTAATTCATTTAATCTACTACCTGGTAGAACTAAAAGAATCTTATCGTCTAATTTCAAGTTCATTTGTTTTGATAAAAAATTTTGATTTCCTTCTTTAAAGGATTCAATAACTGGATTTCCAATATAAGATGATGACAGACCATGTTTTATAAAAAATTTAGGCTCGAACGGTAGTAGTGTGAATAAATGATCATAGTATTTTGATATTTTTTTAGCTCTTCCTGGTCGCCATGCCCAAACAGAAGGAGCAACAAAATGTATTTTTGAAAATTTATATTTTTTAAGTTTAGAAACAATTCTAAAATTAAAATCTGGTGAGTCAATTGTAATTAAAATATCAGGTTTGCTTGAAATAATATATTTTCTTAAATAGCTAAGATGAGATATTAACCTTGTTAATTTTGGAATTATTTCAACTATACCCATCACAGATAAATCTTGAAATGGTATTAAATTTTTACACAAACCCTCTTTATGCATGAGTGGTCCGCCAACGCCCTCAAAAAAAATTTTACCCTGATAAAATTTTTTAATTGAAGCCATAACTTTAGATCCAAGAATATCACCTGAATGCTCACCAGCTATAATTATTATCTTTAACATCTAAATTAACCAAAAATTATATAGATACAATAAATAAATTATTCTTATTTGCTAAACTTATTACTTTATTTTTTTCCAAAATTATTGTTAGTTCTGATTTAATTGCTAAGCCAGAAAAACCTGAGGAAATTAGCAATTCTATTGTATTCAAACCTATTGTGGGTAAATCAACTCTAATATCCTGGTGTAATTTAGGTATTTTTACTAATATTGGTTTTTCTTCGTATGACATTTGACTACATCTTTTAATTAAAGAATCAGTGCCTTCAGGACCTTCGACTCCTAGAACTCTATTTGCAGAAATTATAACTGACTGTCCAATATCATACTTAGAGATACTATCAATTAGATCTCGAGCAATTAGTATCCCTTCATTTTGCTGTTTAGATACTTTACTGACGGTTAGCAAACCTTTTTTTACAAATAAGGATGGTAATATATCTTTAACACCAAGAACATTAAGGTTTTCTTTTTTTAAAAAATCTATGAGTATTTCAAGAGAATTATTGTCCCCTTTTGATTTTATTATTTTAGAAATTAAAGCTGCACCCTTTAAATCTATACCAGAAATAGATTTTAGGGTTGGCCTTTTGAAGGCACCTACTAAAATAATATCTCTACAATCATTAATTTTTATATATTCAAGTATTTTACCAACTTTACCATAATGAAATTTTTTTGAGACAATACCATTTAGGTAAATATTTTCATCAATACCCTTAAGACCAATTAGTAAAGGTTCTTTTTTTTGTTTTTTACATTCAAAATAAACTAGTTTTGGTAAAATACCATTGCCCGCAATTATTGCTATTCTACTCAATACTTTCTATCCTAGGTTGACAAATTCTTCGTGATGAGTCTTTTTGTACAAAATTTACAATGTCAAGTACAAGAGAATTATTTGAATATAAACGAGCAACATCTTCTATTCTTTCCTGAAGAGTACCCTCTGGAGCAAAAAGCATTCTATAAGCTTGCCTCAAACCGTTAATATCTTCTCTATTAAAACCTCTTCTCTTTAAACCAATAAGATTTAAACCTGATAAGCTTGCTCTATTTCCAGTAACAGTTCCATACGGAATTACATCATTTTCAACGCCTGACATTCCACCAACCATTGAGTGGGCTCCAATTCTTACAAATTGATGAACAGCAGCTAGACCTGCAACAAATGCATAATCGCCCACCTCTACATGCCCCCCAAGAGTAGCATTATTAGCTAAAATTACATTATCTCCAACTTTACAGTCATGAGCAACATGAGAACTAGCCATAAACAGACATTTATTGCCTGTTATAGTTAACATACCACCTCCCTCTGTTCCTGGATTAATAGTAACATATTCTCTAATTATTGATTCTTTCCCAATATTAAGTTTTGACTTCTCACCTCTATATTTTAAATCTTGTGGTGGTAAACCTATAGAAGCAAATGGAAAAATTTCAGTTCCTTCACCAATAACTGTATAGCCATCAATAACTACATTTGACCTTATTTTAACATTTTTTTCAATTTTTACATTTGGTCCAATTACACAAAAAGGTCCTATAGAAACAGAGTTGTCAATCAGAGAATTTGAATCAATTATTGCTGTATTATGGATTTTGTTCATTTTCTCTATCTACCACCATTGCAGTAAAATCTGCTTCAGCAACAAGTTTTTTTTCAACTAAGACTTTACCATTAAATTTCCATACTAACTCCCTACTTCTTAATTTTTCAACATTAACATACAATGTATCCCCAGGTACTACTGGTTTTCTAAACCTGGCACCATCAATTGACATAAAATACACTAACTTACCCTCAGCTTCAGGGCCTAGAGTATGTACAACCAAAACAGCGGCTGTCTGCGCCATTGATTCAACCAACATAACTCCTGGCATTATTGGATGATTAGGGAAATGGCCTTGAAATTGTGGTTCATTTATACTCACATTTTTAATTCCAGTTGCACTTTTATCTGGAATCATTTTTGTAACTTGATCGATCATTAACATAGGATATCTGTGAGGTATCATTTCCATAATTCTATTAATATCAACGGAAGGTAAAATTAAACTAGAATTTTGTTTAATATTCGTATCTGTCATTTTTTACCTCTATTTATTTTTGAAATATTTTTTATAGTTAATGTTTGTCTATGCCAATCTCTAATAGGAACTGCAGGAAAACCGCCATATGTTCCTCCTGGAGGTATATCATTAATTACACCTGATTTAACAGCAAATTTAGTTCCACTTCCAATTTTTAAATGACCGGATATCCCTCCTTGTCCAGCTATCATAACATAATCACCAAGAATTGTACTTCCAGCAATTCCAACTTGACCAGCAATTATACAGCCAGAACCTAAAATTACATTATGAGCAATATGAACAAGGTTATCTAAAAAACAACCATTACCAATAACTGTATCTGGACCAGCACCTCTATCAATAGTACAATTTGATCCAATATTTACATTATCACCAATTAAAACTCTCCCAAGCTGAGGAATTTTTATATGTTTTTCTTTATTTGGGATAAAACCAAAGCCATCTTGGCCTATTCTGGTTCCAGGTAATATTTCAACATTATTACCAATTAAACAATGTGTAATTGTTGTATTTGAATGAATAGAACAATTATTACCTATTATTACTCCCTTTCCTATAACAGTGTTAGGTCCGATTATAGAGTTTTTTCCTATTTTAACACCTTCTGAAATATATGTACTATCAGAAATTTTACAGGTATTATGAATATCTAGATTTTTTTTGGATGAAGAATTTTTATATATCATACTTACATCTGAAACATCAGGGTAAAATTTCTGTGCTGCCAAAGCATATGCAGATCTTGGTTGGTCACAAATTACTAAACTAATTGATTTTGGAGCATAAGTAATATATTCATTTGAAATAAAACAGAATTCTGTTTTTGTTTTTTTTAAATCATTAATTAAAGAGCTGTCATCCATAAATGAAATTTTTCCTTTTGAAGATGCACCCAAGTAGGAAACATCATCTATAATTAAATCACCGTCTAATTCATTATTATATATATTACAATGGCTTAAAATTTCATTAAGAGAAAATGGGCCAACATTTTTAAAAAATCTTGGATCTGCCAAACTACTTAACCAATTCTTGAAATTTAACTTCAATAGCTGGAAGTTCAGCATCTAACCTTTTCATTACATCCGATGTAAGGTCTAAGCTCCTGGGTGCAAAAGCAACTTGAGAAGCAAAAAGAACTACATTAACAGAAAACGCATTAGACGACTCAATTAAAATAGGCCGTAAATTATTATTAAATTCTCTTATAGCTTCTGCCTCAGCTTTTTGAAGAAGCTGAGATGCTTTTTGCATTCTTTCTTGTAAACTCTGTACTTTTTTTCTAAATTCATTATTTTTCTTCTTAAATGCTTCTTCAGATAAAACAGTTCTTTGTTTTGCAATTTCCTGTTCTTCTTTTCTTAAGATTTCTTCTTTTGAGCGAAATTTTTTTTCATATTTCAGTCTTTCACCAGTAATCTGATCTCTAATACTTATTATTGCTTTAGACTCTTTTTTTATTCTTTGAATATCAAGTATACCAATAATTGCAGGTTTAAAATTTTCAGCAAAAACGTTGTAAGGTATAATAATAATAATAAAAAATATTAAAATTTTACTAATTAAACTTTTATTCATTTAAAACCTCGTTCCAAAACTAAAATATATTTTTTGTGTTTTATCAAAACTTTGTTTTTTGACAGCTTCTGAATAATCTATTCTTAGAGGGCCTACAGGAGTCTGCCAGGATGTACCAATACCTACAGAAACTCTTGGACTACCAATATCAGATAGGTTGTTACCGCTTACATCAATCATTGTCAAGCTACCTATCTGAGTAAAAAATAGACCTTTTACAGGCAAATCAGAATCTCTGCTCAAAGGAAATTTTACTTGTGCTGTTCCAGAATAATACATATTACCTCCCAAAGAGTCATCAGTGACAACATCCCGGGGACCAATCCCACCACTTTTAAAACCTCTAAGGTTAGAACCACCCACAAAAAATCTATCAACTATACTTACATCATCACCTAAGCCATGAATATACCCTTGGTTAAATACAATATTTGTGACTATATTTTCCCATATTTCATTATAATAACTATAATCGATAGTATTTTTAATGAAAGTTTTATCGCCACCTAAGCCAGCAAAAGTTTGGGAAAATCTGAACAAATAACCTTCAGTTGGGAACATAAAACTATTTAATTCATTATAAGATAATTCATACCCAATTGACGATTCTAAATTTGATCCCTTTTCCGATCTGATGAAAGACGAGATATCACTTGAAAAATCTGCTATTGTATCTTTACGAAGAGTATATGATAATTTACTTTTAAGTTTTTCACTTAATGGGTAACCCACCCGCAAACTAAAACCGACCGTTTTTGAATTAAAAGAACTAGTATCTTGAAGATCAGCAGATTTTCTGAATAAATCAAAACCTGCAGAATAATTATTATCTAAAAAATATGGATCTGTAAATGATAAATCTATTTCTTGAGTCTTAGATGATAACCTTAGAGATGTTGAAAGTTTCTGTCCTTTACCTAGAAAATTTCTTTCTTTAACTGAAAAATCACCTAGTGGTCCATCTGAAGAAGATATTCCCATACCTAGACTTAATTCTCCTGTAGATTTTTCCTGAATCTTTAAATCTAAAATTGTTTTATCGTTTGAAGTACCTCTATTTGTTTCTAAATCAACTTTTTCAAAAATTCCTAAATTTCTAATTTTATTTACAGACTCAGAAATTTTTTGAGAATTATATGGATCACCTTCAGAAAATGTAAATTCTCTTCTGATAACTTTATCAAGTGTTCTCTCATTACCTCTAATATTAATTCTTTCTACGTAGACCTTTGATGACTCTGATATATTTAGAGTAATATCCACTAAATTAGAACTTCTATCTAAATCCAGTACTGATTGAACATTTACAAATGCATAACCCTGATTACCAAGTTCATCTGAAATTTTATTAACTGATTTCTCTAATAAAGAAGAGTTATATATAGATCCCTTTTTAATAGTTACTACACTTTTTAAATTCTCTAAGTTTAAAGATTTAATACTAGATTTAAAATTGATATCTCTAATTGAGTATTTTTTTCCTTCAAAAATTGAAAATAATACATAAAAACTAGAGTTATCAAGTGAAAGTTCTCCTGTAGCTGAGTTAACTCTAAAATCAATATATCCATTCTCATTATATAGTTTTCTTAATAACTCTTTATCTAATGATAATCTATCGGGATCATACCTATCCGCAGATGTTAATGGTCTTAAAATAGATTTACTTTTACTTGCTATTTCTCTTCTAAGTCTTTGATCAGAAAAAATAGAGTTTCCTATAATATCAATTTTTTCAATTTTAGTTATTGGGCCTTCTTGTATTTCAAAAATTAAGTTGACTCTATTGTCTTTTAATTTAATTATTTTTGGTTCAACTATAGCTCCAAATCTTCCACTAAACCTATACAACTGAATTATTCTTTGAACATCAACACTTACTTTAGATTTAGTATATGTGCTTCCGGGTGATAACTGAACCTCAGTTTTTAAATCTTCTGATTTTAATCTTTTGTTACCTTCAAAAAATACTCCATTAATAATTGGATTTTCAATCACTGAAATAATGATAGTATTTCCGTCTCTTTGGATTTGAACATCTCTAAATAAACCAGTTGCGTATAATGACTTAAGTGAGTTATTTATTTCACTTCTTGACACTCTATCGCGTAAATTAAAAGTCATATATGAGATTATTGTTTCTTTCTCAACCCTTTGATTACCTTTTATAATAATATTGGAATTACTTTGTGCATTTACGTTTGATAAAAAAACACAGGACAAAAAAATAAGTAACATATTTATAAATAGCAAAAATTGTATCTTATTAATAATTTTCAATTGATTGCTCTCTTAATTCTAACTAAATATTCTATAAATTGTATTAAAAAAATTAACTCTACTTAGATCATTAACTGTGGTTAATAAAAATAAAAAAATTACTACAATTAAACCTAATTTCATACCAAATTCTTGCACTTTAATACTTAAGGGTCTACCTAAAATTGCTTCAAAAATGTAAAAAAGTAAGTGACCACCATCTAACAAAGGGATAGGAAATAAATTAACAAGGCCCAAACTTATGGATAAAAAAGCCATAAGCTGAAGCACGGCAATAATACTTACCTGAGCAACATCACCTGTCATCTTAGCAATTCCAATTACTCCAGCAAGTTCATCAGTACTTCTTTTACCAAACAATATCTGTTTAATGGCAACTAAAGATATTTTAATTACACTATAAGTTTGATCTATGGAGGATAATAAGGATGGTATAAAACCAAGTTTAATATATTCTGTTTCATTGCTACGAACACCCAGTTGGCCAATTTTATACTTATTTCCAAAATTATCCTCGATCTCAACCAATGAAGGAATAACAATTAAATCAATAACTTTACCATCTCTCAATATATTCATTTTTAGTTTTATATTAGGATTCAATTGAATGATACTTCTTAAATCTTCAAAATTTTTAATTTTATTTCTACCTACTGATAAAATAGTATCTCTTTCTTTAAGACCATATCTTTCAGCAGCACTATTAGGTAAAATTTCATTAATAATTGGTAAGGAAAAAGATTTACCATACACTAAAAAAATAAAAGAAAAAATAATTATTGATAAAATGAAATTTGCTAATGGCCCTGCCACCACTATTGAGGCCCTTTGAAAAATTGTTTTATTATGAAACATTAAATCATGGTTTGGTGATTTCTTATCAATTTTTGATTGATTAGGCATTGAAGCAGGACCCATATCACCTAGAAATTTAACATATCCTCCGAGTGGAATTAAACTAAACCTCCACCTTGTACCATTACCATCAAAAAAACCAAATAATTCTGGGCCAAAACCTATGGAAAAAACCTCAACTTTTACAGAATTTATTCTTGCAATTAAATAGTGACCCATCTCATGTACAAATACTAATAAAGTGAGTACAATCATAAAAGGGACTATATAATTAATTAAATTTATAATTACATCAAACATTTGCTTATTTCTTTTTTTGTTATTTCTCTAGAAATATTATCAAGTTCAATTATTTCTGAAATACATGTTGATTTTTCTGGCTTATATTTTTCTAAAACATTCTGTATGATTGATATAATATCTGTAAATTTTATCATTCCATTTAAAAAAGCCATTACTGATTCCTCATTAGCAGCATTAAGAGCCACACCATAGCCTTGATCAGAATATAATACTTCCTTACATATTTTTATAGCAGGGAATTTCTCTATATCTGGATCCTGGAAAGTTAATTTATCCATCATAGCTAAATCTATTTTCTTTGCTGAATTAGATGCTCTACATGGCCAATTTAATGTATATGAAATAGGTATTTTCATATCTGGTGTTGACATTTGAAGAATTATAGAACCGTCAATAAACTCTACTAAAGCATGAATAATTGATTGGGGATGTACAATTAAATCTAACTTAACATTACTATTTTTTTCAATAAAAAAATAATGAGCTTCAATAAGCTCTAATCCTTTATTCATCATTGTTGCAGAATCTATAGAAATTTTTGGACCCATAGACCAATTTGGGTGAGCTAATGCTTCTTTAGGCGTAATATCATGAAATTTATCCTTATTTAAATTTAAAAATGGACCACCTGATGCTGTGAGAATAATTTTTTCTACCTCTCTACCAGAATTTAAATTTAAAATTTGAAATATTCCATTATGTTCTGAGTCAACTGGTAATAATATAGCTGAATTTTTTTCAACCTCAGACATAAAAATATTCCCTGCGCTTACTAAACACTCTTTATTAGCTAATGCTACAGTTGTACCTTGTTTTACTGCAGAGATTGTTGGCTCTAATCCAGCCATACCAACTATAGAAGACATAACCCAATCAACAGGAATTGAAGCTGATTCAATTAATGATTTTCTCCCGGATAATATTTCTATATTTGTTCCAAATAGTAGTTTTTTAAGTTCATTATAATTTTTTGGATCACTTAGTACCACTCTCTTTGGTTTAAATTTTATAGCCTGTTCAGCTAAAAGCTTATAATTATCAAAGCATGAAAGAACTTCGATTTGATATTGACTTCTATTAAGTGAGATTAAATCAAGAGTACTTTTTCCAATTGATCCAGTAGACCCAAGAATACTTATTGACTTTTTATTTTCTATTTCTTGGATCAATTCCATAATCTCCCCAGATCAAATGTAAAATATATTATAGAAAAGAAAGGTATGGTATATATAAAGCTATCAATTCTATCTAAAATACCACCATGACCTGGTATCAAATTTCCACTATTTTTTACACCAAATCTTCTCTTAAACAATGATTCACTAAGATCTCCTAACTGCGCTAATAAAGAAACAAAAATGACTAATAATAATAATAAAATTAAATAATTAAATTGAAAAAAAAAGTGTAAAGTTAATAATACAGCAAGGGGTAACAAAATTGATCCAATAGCACCAGAAAAAGTTTTATTAGGACTTATTGAGGGAATTAGCCTTGGACCGCGAAAAATATTACCAAAAATATATCCACCAATGTCAGATAACCAAACTACACTAAAAAATCCTACAATGAATGTATATTCAAAATATGCAGATAACCTTAACATAACTATAGATAAAGCAGGACATAATATCAAAATATAACCTAAAGAAGGAAAAATTAAGTTTCTTTCTTTCTTAGAAATGATTAAAGTGAATATAAATCCAATTATTAAAAATAATAATAAAAATAAATTTTCTTTATAATACATTGTCAAAAAAATTATGGGAATTACAATCATTGATCTAATAAAATAAAGAGGTTCCAATATTTGCAATTGTATAATTTTATCCCACTCATATAAAGCAAGTATAACAATAAATATTATCAGTAAAATAAAATAGCTACCACCAAGATAGAATGACCCAAGGACAATAGGCACAAGTATTAGTGTAGAAATTAATCTTTTTAAAAATTCGTTTTGCACATAAAACCTAAATCACGAAGAGGCCGAACCATAACGTCTTTCTCTTTTCTGAAAATCTTTAACTGCTGCTATAAACTTTTCTTTATTGAAATCTGGCCATAAAGTTTCAGTGAATAATAGTTCAGTATAAGCTAATTGCCATAATAAAAAATTACTTAATCGCATTTCGCCTGATGTTCTAATTAATAAATCAGGATCTGGTATACCTGAGGTATATAAATAATTATTTAATTTAAACTCATCAATTTCATCAACTTTAATTTCACCAATTTTAACTTTTTCACATATTTTTTTTACTGCATAAGTTAATTCATTACGAGATCCATAATTTAACGCTAAACAAAGTTTTAAACCAGAATTACCTTCTGTAATTCTTTCTGCCTCATTAAGCAGCTTTTGGATATCATCAGATAGGGCAGATTTATCTCCAATAATTTGAAATTTAACATTATTTTTATGGAGATTAGTTAATTCTTTGGAAATATATAACTTTAACAATGACATTAAATCATTTACCTCTAGAACAGGTCTTTTCCAGTTTTCAGAAGAAAAGGCAAAAAGAGTCAAATAGTTAACACCCAAATTTGGACATACCTCAACAACCTCCCTAACAACTTGGGCCCCTTTTCTATGTCCAGCAAGGATTGATAGACCTCTTGAATGCGCCCATCTTCTATTTCCATCCATTATTATTGCTACGTGATTAGGTGGTGATGCCAATACGTCTTCTGATATATTTATTAATGTACTCAAACCTGCATAACCTCTTCTGATTTTTTTTCTTGAGCAGTATCGATATCATTTATCTTATTATCAGTTAACATTTGAATTTCAGATGAAGATCTTTTATGCTCATCTTGAGAAATTTCCCCTGATTTCTCTAATTTTTTTAATTGTTCCATTCCTTCTCTTCTAATATTTCTAATTGCAATTCGTGCTTGTTCAGCATATTTCCCTATAATTTTTGTTAACTCTGTTCGTCTTTCTTCATTTAATTCTGGTATAGGAATTCTTATCAGTTGACCATCAACATTAGGATTCAAACCTAACCCTGATTCTCTAATTGATTTTTCTACATTTTGAATTTGAGATTTATCCCATACTTGAACTGTTAACAATCTAGAGTCTTGCACACTTACAGTGCCAAGTTGATCAATTGGCATATCAGAACCATATGAATTTACTTTTAAGGAGTCTAATATTTTTGTTGAAGCTCTACCTGTTCTTATACCTGATAATTCATTTAAAAAATTTTCAACAGTAAATTTCATCTTTTTTTCAATTTCATTTTTATCTAAAGACATATTCCTAACCTTTAATTAATCTCTTTCAGAATTATAAATTTTTGTATGAGATCCTTCACCTGATATAACATCAGCTAGCGCATTTTCCTCATGAATTGAGAAAACAATAATAGGTATATTTGAATCCCTAGCTAAAGTTATTGCTGCTGCATCCATAACTTTCAAATCTTTCGAGAGAACATCTAGATAGCTTAATGATTGATATTTTTTTGCAGAGGTATGGATTTTAGGATCAGAATCGTAAACTCCATCTACTTGAGTACCTTTTAAAAGCACATCACAATTCATTTCTGCCGCTCTTAATGCTGCAGCTGTATCTGTTGTAAAATATGGATTACCTGTACCTCCTGCAAAAATTACAACTCTTGATTCTTGCAAATGATGCAACCCTCTCCTTCGTATATATGGTTCACAGACTGATTGCATTGGAATAGCAGACATAACTCTTGTTGAAATATCAAATTTTTCTAAAGCATGTTGCATAGATAGGGCATTAATTACAGTTGCTAACATACCCATATAATCCGCACTAGATCTTTCCATACCCTCTTTAGCTGCTGAAGCACCTCTAAAAATGTTACCTGCTCCAATAACTAAGCAAACTTGCACACCCATATTAACAACTTTTGATATTTCATTGGCAGTTGAAGTTACAGTTTCCCAATCAATTCCAAACTGTTGTTTTCCCATTAGAGCTTCACCGGAAACTTTAAGCAATACTCTTTTAAACTTTGGTGAAGAAAGCATTTATATATTCCATTCAAAGAATTATTAGATTAACATATTAAATAAAATTTTAAATCGTTATTGTTTAAGTATTTTCTCTCCTAATTGAAAACGTACAAAACTGCTAATACTAACCTTGTTATTAAATTCTTTACTGAAATTAAGCAACAAATCTGAAATTTTTGTTTCATTATCAATAACAAAGACTTGATCATACAAACAAACTTCCTCAAAAAATTTTCTTAATCTACCTTCAACCATTTTATTTATAATATTTTCAGGTTTACCTGACTCAATGGCCTGGTTTTTATAGACATCTTTTTCTTTGTTAATTATATCCTCACTAAGATCGTCTTTTGATATTGAAAGGGGGGAAGTGGCTGCTATGTGCATTGCAATCTGCTTTGAAATGTTATCAATTTCTTCATCAACTTTTTCTGCTTCAATACCGACAAGAACCCCTATTCTTCCCAAATTAGGAGCCACAACATTATGGATGTAGCTACAGATTTTTCCATTTTTTACAGATATACTTTTAACCCTTTTGATAGATAAATTTTCACCAATGGTAGATACTAACTCATTTAATTTTTCACTAATAGTTATTTCTGAGTCGGGGTAAGGTTTGCTTAATAAATTATCTAAAGAGACTTCTTCATACAATGCTTCATCAGCTATTGTACTGACAAAAGCTTGAAATTGATCATTTCTAGCAACAAAATCAGTTTCAGAGTTTACCTCAATGATAGTTCCTAAATTATTATTTACTTTAACACAAACTAAGCCCTCATTTGCATCTCTATCAGATTTCTTTGCTGCAGTAGCAAGACCTTTTGTTCTTAACCAGTCAATCGCCTCTTCAAATTCACCTCCTGATTCAGAAAGTGCTTTTTTACAGTCCATCATTCCTGCGCCAGTTAAGATTCTTAATTCTTTAACTAATTTTGCTGATATATCAGTCATAATATTCCCTATATTTTACCCAACCCTTTTAAAACTTTTATTTAAGAATTATTTTCCTGGTTTGATGTTTTATTTTCATCAGTTTTTGAAGTTTCCTCAACAATAGTTTCTTCAGGCAATTTTTCAGGATTTGGTTCTTCCGAAGATCCTATATCAACGTTAGTATTAGATATTTCCTGTTGTAAGCCGTCTAAAACTGCGTCAGACATCAATTCTAAATATAAATTTATAGCCCTAAGTGCATCATCATTTCCAGGTATAGGATATGTTATTCCATCAGGATTACTATTTGAGTCAATAATAGCAACAATAGGTATATTTAATTTTACTGCTTCCTGAACAGCTATTTCTTCTTTATTTGTATCAATAATGAAAATAATATCAGGAAGCCCTCCCATTTCTTTTATACCACCTAAAGCGCGTTCTAACTTATCTCGTTGTCTTTGAAGATTAAGCCTCTCTCTTTTAGTTAAACCTAGATCTTCTTTAGCTAATTGATCATCAAAATCTTTAAGCCTATTGATAGATACAGAAATTGTATTCCAATTAGTAAGCATTCCACCTAACCATCTATGATCAACATAATATTGCCCACATTTACTTGCTGCATCTTTAACAGCTTCAGATGCTTGTCTTTTAGTACCTACAAAGAGAACTCTTCCTCCTTTAGATACAACATCTCTAAGTGCATTTATTGCTGCATGGATCATAGGAACAGTTTGTCTAAGATCTATTATATGTATTCCATTTCTCTCACCAAAAAGATAGGATGTCATTTTAGGGTTCCATCGCTGTTTCTGATGGCCGAAATGAACTCCAGCTTCTAATAGCTGGCGCATTGTAAAATTTGGTAACGTCATTTTTTCTTTCTCCGGTTAGACCTCCGCGATATATCACTTTTAAGTGACCGGAAAGATTTGCAAATAAACAAAACTTATTATCGCGTGTGAATTTATTTTATAGTTTTAAACTGATGAATGACTTAAATCAAGTATTAGAATCTAGGAAATTGAGAAAAGTAACCCTAAATCTTCCTTATATTTATATCAGATTGAAATATTTTCAATTTATTAATCAAATCTTGAGATATTAAATACTCTCCAGGTGTCTCTATTTCTACCTCTTTATTTTCTTCAGGAATTGGAACTCTAAGCATAATTTTGCTCTCTCCATTTTTTGATTTTTTTAATATCTCAGTAATTTTATTAAGTATATTTAATATTTTTTCTCTTTCTGAATGCCTTGAAAAATGAATTTCTATACTCTCTTTTGAGTCCGCAAGAGATTCGTCTAAATCTTTTAAAATATTTACGGTTATTCTTATTTGACCATCATTAAACCTATAATCTGAGAAAAGTAATACCCTCCTACCTGTAATGATTTGCTCCCTATACTTATTAAATTGTTCAGAAAAGAAAACAACTTCGAAGGATCCTGATAAATCAGATAGTTGAACAAAAGCATATTTATTTCCCCTCGCAGATATTCTTTCTTGAACTGATTCAACTGAACCAGCTAATATTACTTTACCATTATCAGATTTATTTCTATTTAAAATTTTATCATATGATGATACTCCTAATCTTTTTAATCCATTTTTATAAGAATCAAGAGGATGAGAAGATAAATAAAAACCTATAGAATCAAATTCCTCCTTTAAAATATCTAATTCGGACCAATTTTTAATGTCTTTTATACTTATCTCTTCATCATCTATCTTATTTCCAAATAAGTTGCTTTGTTTTGTTATCTTATCATCATATATTTTAGAAGAAAATTTTAATATTCTTTCAGTTGAATAAAATATTGAAGCCCTGTTAATGTCTAATGAATCAAAAGAACCTGACTTCGCAAGACTTTCAATTTGCCTTTTATTTATTTCACTTGGATTTATTCTAGATGCAAAGTCAGCTATAGATAAAAATTTACCATTAGAATTTCTCTCTTTAATTAAGCTATCCATGGCTTGTTTTCCTACGTTTTTTATTGCTGACAAACCATATCTAATACCGAATTTTTTTTCTTGAATCTCTTCAACAATAAACTCAGATTCAGAGAGATTGATATCAGGTTGTAAAATTTTAATTCCTAAATTTTTTGACTCTTTAATAAATATACTTAGTTTATCAGTATTATTTATATCTAAACACATTGTAGCTGCCAAAAATTCTACTGGATAATTTGCTTTCAACCATGCAGTTTGATAAGAAATTAATGCATAACCAGCAGAATGTGCCTTATTAAAACCATAACCAGCAAATTTATCTACCAAATCAAATACGTATTCAGCTCTATCATTTTCTACTCCAAGTTTAATCGCACCCTTAACAAAAATATCTCTTTGGGATGCCATTTCAGATTTAATTTTTTTTCCCATCGCTCTTCTAAGTATATCTGCTTGACCCAGACTATAACCTGCAAATACTTGAGCAATTTGCATAACCTGCTCCTGGTAGATAATTACACCATATGTATCAGATACAATTGGTTCTATAGTTTTATGAAGAAACTCAGGATCTTCTGTACCATTCTTACAAGATATATATTTCGGGATATTCTCCATAGGTCCTGGTCGATATAATGCAATTAAGGCAATTAAGTCTTCAAATTTAGAAGGCTTTGAATCTTTTAGTAATTCGCGCATACCGCTTGACTCTAATTGAAAGACACCAATTGACTCACCCTTTTGTAACATTGTGAAGGTTTTTTCATCATCGAGCGGAAGATTATTTATATCAATATTTATATTTTTATTTTTTAAAAAATTTATTGTTTTCTCAATTACAGTTAAGGTTTTTAAACCTAAAAAATCAAATTTCACTAACCCCGATAACTCTGCATATTTCATAGAAAATTGAGTTATAGGCATTTCCGATCGAGGGTCCCTATAAAGAGGTACATTTTCAATTAAGGGTTTATCTGATATTACTAAACCTGCGGCATGAGTAGATGCATGTCTATATAAACCTTCTAATTTAATCGAAATATCAATTAAGTTCTTTATCGTCTCATCTTGCTCAATTAATTCACCAAACCTCTCATCTGATTTTATTGCCTCCTCTAATTTAATTGGATTAGCAGGGTTAAAAGGTACCATTTTACAAATTTTATCAACTAAGTTATAAGGAAGTTGCAAAACTCTTCCAACATCTCTTAAAGCGGCCCTAGCTTGTAATGAACCAAAAGTTATTATTTGAGCAACATTATCTTCACCATATCTATCTTTAACATAATCAATAACTTCGTCTCTTCTTTCTTGACAAAAATCAATATCAAAATCAGGCATAGATATCCTATCAGGGTTAAGGAACCTCTCAAAAATAAGACCAAATCTAATAGGATCAAGATCTGTAATTGTTAATGCCCACGCGACCAAAGAACCAGCACCAGAACCACGTCCAGGGCCAACTGGTATATTTTTTATTTTTGCCCATTTTATAAAATCAGCAACTATAAGAAAATATCCAGCAAACCCCATTTTATTAATAACTTCTAATTCATATTTTAACCTTAATTTATAATCATTAATTTTCTTTTCTAATAATTCATTATTTAATCCTTTAAAATTCATATCACTTTGAATTCTTTCAATAAGACCTTTTTCTGATTGATTAGTTAGCTCTAATTCTTCAGTTTCTCCAGTTTTTGTTTTAAATTTTGGTAACATTGGTTCATTATTTGGGACTATAAATGAGCATCGTTTAGCAATTAAAATAGTATTTTCTATAGCTTCTGGTAGATCTGCAAACAAAAGTGACATTTCCTCAGCTGATTTAAACCGATGCTCTGAGGAAAATCTAACCCTTTCATTATCATCTAAATATTTTCCACTAGAAATACAAATAAGAGCATCATGTGCTAAATACATACTTTCGTCAGAAAAATAAGGTTCATTGGTTGCTACAATTGGAATATTTAACGAATAAGCTAAGTTAATTAATTCACTTTCTGATAATTTTTCATTCTCCAATGAATGTCTTTGTATTTCAATATACAACCTATTCTTGAAAAGTTGATTAATATTTTCTAAGTACTTTTTGGAGTTTATAAAATCTTTTTTTAATATTAATTTATTCAATAAACTGCCCGGGCCTCCAGTCAAAGCTATTAAACCAGTATTGTATTTATATAAATCTTTAATTTTGACTTTTGGTTTACTAGGCAAATCAGATTTCAAAAATGATTTACTAGATAATTTTAATAAATTCTTATATCCCTCCTGATTTTGAGCAAGTAAAACAAACTTACTTAAGTATTTATCATCTTTAATAAATTCTTCAACAAAAACTGACAAACCAATAATTGGTTTTATACCATTCTTTACACATTGATTTGAAAATTCTAGAGCCCCAAACATATTTGAATTATCAGTTATGGCTATAGCTGGCATCTGGTATTTTTTACACAAATCAATTATATCTTCAATTCTTAGAGCACTCTCTGCTAAAGAATATGCAGAATGTACATTTAAGTGAACAAAGTTAGAATACGTCATTATATAATATCTTTGTTATTCATATATTGATCCATTTACTAATTTAATTACTCTATCAACTTGATTACTTATGTATTCACTATGCGTAGCAATTATAGCCGTTAATTTTTTTTCATAAATTATTTCTTTAATTATTTTAAAAACATTTTCTGCTGTCTTCTGGTCTAAATTACCAGTAGGTTCGTCTGCAATAAGTAGATTTGGTTGATTAATTATTGCTCTCGCAAATGCACAACGCTGCTGCTCTCCACCAGACATTTCTGATGGTTTATGATTTGTCCTATTCTTAAGACCTAAGTTATCTAATATACGTAATGATTCTTTTTTTGATTTTTTTTTAGAAAATCCCGCTATCATCTGAGGGATCATCGTATTTTCAAGAGCAGTAAAATCAAACATTAAGTTATGAAATTGATATACAAAACCAATATTTTTTAATCTAAACCTAGATTTTTGTACCTCACTCATATCATTAATTGTTTTTCCAAATAGATTGATATTACCACTATCTGGTCTATCTAATATTCCAATTAAATGCAAAAGGGTAGACTTGCCTGAACCTGAAGGCCCCATTACTGCAACAATTTCTCCCTTATTAATTTTAATATCTAGATTTTTTAATACATCTATTTTTTTACTCCCAATTTTATAACTTTTTGATAAAGCATTAATTGAAATAGTTTGGTTATTCATATTTTGGTTATTCATATCTTAATACTTCTACAGGTTCTAGTCTTGAAGCCTTCCATGAAGGGTAAATAGTAGCTAAAATGGATAAAAACAAACTCAAACAAATAACAGAAATTACATCAGCTAAAATTATTTTTGCTGGTAACTGTGATAAAAAATAAACTTCAGCAGCAAATAGATTGTTTCCAGTAAATTTTTCTAAGAATGATTGAATGGAAGATATATTTTTTGCGAATAGAACACCAATAATTGATCCAAAAGAGGTACCTGCTATACCTATAGTAGTACCAGATAGAAAAAAAATTTTCATTACTGTAAATTTACTTGCACCTAACGTTCTTAGTATAGCAATATCTCTGCTTTTTTCTTTAACTAGCATTACTAAGCCAGATACTATATTAAATGCTGCAACCAGTATAATTAAAGTAAGGATTAAAAACATAACATTTTTTTCAGTCTTAAGAGCATTAACATAACTAGAATTCAATTGTTTCCAATCTATCATCTCATAGTTATTAGGCAAAATTAAATTAATCTGCTGACTAATAACATTAGCGTCATCTGGATTATTTAATCTAATATCAATAAAACCAACTGATTCATCATAATTAAAAAGCTTCATAGTATTTTTTAGATTTAAAAATATATAAGTTGAATCATACTCATACATTCCTATATTAAATATCCCACCAACTACGTACGATTTTGACCTTGGAATACTTCCTATTGCTGTAGAAGTAACTGAGCTTGTTAAAATTGTTACATTATCTCCTAATTTAATATCAAGTAATCTTGCTAATCTATATCCAATAATTATTTCATTTAATTTAATTGAATTGAAATTGCCTAATATTAAATTCTTATTTAGAATTTCAACTTTTATTATATCATCATAAGTTATACCTCTTACAAGTGCTCCAGCTACTTTCTTATTTGATTTAACCATTACCTGGGAGTCAATTATAGGAAATACAGATTTAATGCCCTTAATCAAAGAAATATTTTCAGATAAATTTTTATAATTTTTTATAGAACCTTCATTGCTTGTAATAATCACATGTGGATTTATTCCTAATACTCTACTAAATAATTCTTGCCTAAAACCATTTTGCACAGCTAGAACTACTATTAATGCCGCTACTCCAATAGTAATTCCAAAAAATGAAAAAGCGGATACTATAGATATAAAATTCTCCCTTCGCCTCGACTTGAGATAACGAAAAGAGATAAAAAATTCTAATTGTCTTATCATAAATTAATTAAATTTTTCTGTCAGGTGATTGATTAAACTCTCTAATTTTAAAAAATATCTTTTATTTGTTGCTCTTTCTTTAATTTCAAATAAACCATTATCCTTACTTTTTGATCCTATAAAAACTTGATATGGTAATCCAATTAAGTCCATATTTGCAAATTTAGATCCTGCTCTTTCTGATGTATCATCGTAAAGGACCTCTAAACCAGCTATTAGTAAGTTTTGGTATACTAATTCACTCATTTTATCACAATATTCGTCACCTTTTTTAAGATTTAAAATTCCCACAGAAAATGGTGCAACATTTTCTGGCCATATAATACCTTTATCGTCATGAGAATATTCAATAATTGCACCTACTAATCTTGAAACACCTATTCCATAGGATCCCATATGAACGGGCAACTGTTCACCTTTATTATTTATTAAATTTGCTCCCATAGATTTAGAATACTTTGTGCCAAAATAAAACACATGACCCACTTCTATCGCTCTACTATTTACTCTATTTTCTGGAGTTGTAAGTTTATTATACTCTTTCTCGTTATGAATATCATCAGTTACCGCGTAACATTTTGCCCATTTATTATATTCTTTTTCGACTAAATTCTTGTCTAAAAAAATATCTTTAGAAATAGATTCAAACTCTAATAATTTTTTATCAAAAAAAATATCACTTTCACCATTAGGAGCTAAAATAACAAATTCATGACTCAAATCACCACCTATGGGTCCAGGGTTTGCTTTTACAGGAACAGCTTTAAGTCCTAATTTAGAAAAAATTCTTAAATAGGATAAAAAATTTTTTTGATATGTTAAACGTGATTGGTTCATATCTAAATCAAAGGAGTAGGAATCCTTCATCAGAAACTCTCTGCCTCTCATTACCCCATACCTTGGTCTAAGCTCATCTCTAAACTTCCATTGTATATGATAGAGTAACAATGGCAGATCTTTATAACTTTTTAAATGGGTTCTAAATATATCAGTTATGAGTTCTTCATTTGTAGGTCCGTACAATAAATCTCTATTTGATCTATCTTTTATACGAAGCATTTCTTGTCCGTAATCTTCATACCTTCCACTTTCAATCCAAAGGTCAGCTGGCTGTATAGTAGGCATTAATATTTCTTGTCCTCCAATATAATCTTGCTCACATCTAATAATTTCTTCAATTTTTTTTAAAACTTTAAATCCTAAAGGTAGCCATGAATATATTCCTGCTGAGGACTGTTTTATCATTCCTGAACGTAACATAAGTTGATGAGATATTACTTGAGCTTCTGACGGGGCTTCCTTTAAGGTTGGTAAAAAAAATTGTGAGATTTTCATGAATCAGTTACCTTAATATTTCATATCATAACAATAATTTAGTCTGGTCAAATTAGTAAAAAAAAGTGAAAAATACATTATTGAATTAAAAATTTTATAGCATGTATAAAATTTACAATAAATCCTAACCTAATTAAATATACTAGAATAATTAATATATTAACCCTATATAAACAAGCACTATAAAGGTGGCACTTTTACCAATAAAATATAAAAAATTGTGGATAAAGTTTAAAAAATACGACTTAAATAGTGACTGAAAACCAATAATATTATATTATTTAACTCTTAGGCTGATTATGGCTAGGCATTAGCCCAAGTTTAGGGAGGAAATAACCTAGTCTCTACGCGCTTGTTCATTGAATTTGAGCGCGACTTAAAAGCAGGGTCAAAACCCTGCTTTTTTTTTATTCTGTAATTGAAAAAATTTTAAAATAAATAATTAGCCAAAGGCAAAACCAAATAAACCCTGCTAAAACTGTTGTAATTAAAAATTTAATTATAATTCTTGGCTTGGCTGGTGCACTTTTTTCATTTCCCAAAATAACAGTTTCATCTGGTCTGTTTCCCCATGGCAATACAATAAATAGACTTATCCACCAAATAACAAAGTAAACTGCTAAGCTTGTCAAAAAATTCATTAACTTCAAACCTCTTCTAGTTCAATAAGAGTTCCATCAAACTGTTTAGGTTTTAAAAAAATAACAGGTTTACCATGTGCACCAATAGATGGTGATCCGTCTCCAATTATTTCAATACCTTTTTCTTTAAGTAAACTTATAGAGTTTTTAATACTTTTTACTTCATAGCATACATGATGTATTGCACCATTTGGGTTTTTTTCTAAAAACTTTTTTATTGGAGAATTTTCCCCTAATGGATGCATTAACTCAATTTTAGTATTTCCTAAATTAACAAATATTATAGAAACACCATGAACCTCAAGGTGCTCTATATCAGAAACTGTTGCACCAAGAATATCTTTGTATTTAAATTTTGCTTCATTTAGATTCGGTACAACTATGGCAACATGATTTAACTTTCCTATCATTGTAATTCCTTAAAAAAATTTAATTATTTAATTATTACTTTAATCAACATATTTAATAATTACTTTTGGCCTTTTATCTGATAATTTTTTTAAAATTCTATTTACACACTGTCTTACAATTAACTCATATTTTGTTTTATCAATTAGTTTCATTTTATAGTTTTTTTTAATTTCATTAATTAATTGATCTTCAAATTCCATATAATTATCCAATACACCAATTGAAGAAATATTTATATTATACAATTCATTATTAAATATAATTAAAACTATAAAAACAACACCATTCTCTTTTATTCTTATTCTTTCTTTAATTACGTCACTTTCCGGTGAAATTTTTATATTACTATCAATCAGTAATTTTCCAGAAGGGACATTACATTCTATAGAAATAGGAACTTTTGATAAGTTAACAAGATTACCGTTATTAATTAAAATTTGATTATTTATTCCTTTTTGTTTAGCATAATTTACATGTTCAAGAATATGTCTCGCTTCACCATGAACTGGAATTAGAGATTTTGGTTTTAAGATTTCATATAAATACTCCAACTCCTCTCTTCCTGGGTGGCCAGAAACATGAACTAATTCATCTTTTTCTGTAATTATTTCCACACCTAATCTTGTAATTTTATTTATAACCCCTCCAATTTTTTTTTCATTACCAGGAATTATTTTTGAAGAAAAAATTAATAAATCATCTTTATTAATTTTAATTTGGTGATCATCATTAGCAATTCTGCTTAAAACTGCTCTTGGCTCACCTTGACAGCCAGTACAAACAATAATTGTTTTTTTATCATTAGATATTTCACTTCCATTCACATAATTACTAGAACTTTGTAAATATCCACAAGATTTAGCTATTTCAAGAGATCTATTTAAAGATCCCCCAATAAAACATATATTTATATTAAGTTTTTCAGCAATAAAAATAAATGAAGAAAGTCTAGCAATATTTGAAGCAAAAGTTGTTATAAAAATCCTTTTAGATGAAGATGATTTGATTATTTTTAAAAGATTTTTTCTAACATCGTTTTCAGAACCTGATAAATTTTTATTAAAAACATTTGTTGAGTCACAGATAAGGACATCAACTCCCTTTTTTGATAGGTTTTTTAAAAATTTTATATCAGTTTTATTTCCAATCAATGGATTTTTATCTATTTTCCAGTCTCCAGAGTGGACAACTGTTTTATTACCAACAGATATTGATAGGATACTAGATTCAGGAATAGAATGAGTAATATTTCCATATATAACTTCAAAATGGCCTATATTTACTGGCTTTAAATACTCAACCTTTTTTAAGAATATACCTTCTTCACATTCTGTATTTCTTATTTTAGTTTCTAATAATTTTTTTGCAAAATTAGTTAAATATATGGGGCAATTAAATTTTTCAAATAAATAAGGGACTCCTCCGATATGATCTTCATGTGCATGAGTAATAAATATAGCTTTAATATTTTCAATAATTGAGTCAATAAATTCAGTATTAGGTATTACAATATCAACACCAGGGTAATCATCACCAGCAAACATTATTCCCATATCTACAATAATCCATTGATTATTATAACCATATAAATTCAAATTCATTCCTATTTCATTTGAACCGCCTAATGGAACAAAATATAAAATATCTTCATTAAATTTCATTAATTTACCACTTCAATCAAATTATTTCGACCTCACCACCAGAAATTACTTTAGTAGAGTTATCAAGTAATTTCATTATTAAGGATCCATCTTTAGTTATACCTTCAAATTTTCCATATAATTTTTTATTATTTACTGTCACAGAAATTCTTTTTCCTATAGGGTAACAATTCCTTAACCAAATTTTTTTTATTTTCTCAAACCCTTCTATTAGCCAAACATTATAAAACTGTTCCAATGCATTTCCAACTTCTTTAATTACATCAACTATTTCACAAAAATAACCATATTCATAAAGAGATGTAACATGATTTAAATTTTTAGGAAAATTTTTTATATTAATTCCTATTCCTATAACGACCCAATCAACTAAATTACTATTTAATGAAGGTGAGGTTTCTAATAAAATACCAGAAATTTTTTTTTCATGAAAAAGAATATCATTTGGCCATTTAATCAAAAAATTTTTTTTATCTTGTGTAATATTTGATAATGCCTGCTTTACAGCTAAGGAAGATACAAATGATAATTGAGAAACTTCCTGTTTCAAAACACTAGGCCTTAATAGAATTGAACAAAATAAATTCCCTTTTTGTGACTCCCATAATTTACCAGATCTTCCTTTACCATTATCTTGACTAATTGCATGAACTAGAGTTCCTTCAGGAAAGGATTTAAAAGCTAAATCTTTAATAATTTCATTAGTACTCCCTACAAAATCATACCTATAGTACGAAAAGAAGGAACTTAAACCTTGAATTTTATTCACTGAATAATTGATGACGCGGCATGATGTGCCCATGAAATTAAAGGTGTTGGAGCAACTATAAAAAATATTGTAAAAATACCGCTGATACTTAATAAAGAAATCATAGAAGCACTATTAGGTTTCTCAAATATATCCACAGGATCATCAAAATACATTATTTTTACAATTCTTAGGTAATAAAAAGCACCTATCACACTAGAAATCACACCAATTACGCAAAGAATATATAAACCACTATCGACAGCAGCAAGAAAGACATAAAATTTACCAAAAAAACCAGCTAATGGAGGTATACCTGCTAATGAGAACATTAAAATTCCAAAAATAATAGCTAAAAATGGATTATTTTTTCCTAGACCAGAGAGATCATTTATATTTTCCACCATAACTCCATTAACTCTCATTGATAAAATAACTACAAATACACCAATATTCATAAATAAATAAATAAACATATAAATAAGGACACTCTCAACACCTTGTTGTGTTCCAGCTGAGAGTCCCAAAAGCGCAAAACCCATGTGACCAATTGAACTATAGGCCATCAATCGTTTAATATTTGTTTGCCTAATAGCTGCCAAGGACCCAATAACCATCGATGCAGCAGAAATTAATATAACTACTTGTTGCCATTCTGGTACAAGGCCATAGAATGGAACATATACTAATCTAATAAATAAGGCCATTGCAGCCACCTTTGGAGCCATTGATAAAAATGCTGTTACTGATGTTGTTGATCCTTCATATACATCAGGTGTCCACATATGAAACGGAACTGCTGAAACCTTGAATGCCATTGCTGATATTATAAAAACTATACCAACAATTATACCTAAAGAAGGTTCATTATTTGAGTCAAACATTGCTTGAATTGTCTCAAAATTTGTAGTTCCACTAAAACCATAAATTAAAGAAGCACCATATAGGAGCATACCAGATGAAAGCGCACCCAAAACAAAATATTTTAAACCAGCTTCTGATGATTTAAGCGTATCCCTTTTAAATGCAGCCAAAACATATAATGCTAAACTCTGCAACTCTAGACCAACATATAATGATATTAAATCATTAGCTGATACCATCATCATCATACCCAAGGTTGAAAGCATTATCAGGATAGGGTATTCAAATTTTTCCATACCCTCGTTTCTAATGTAACTTAACGACATTGCTAATGCGGCAATAGCACCAATAATAATTAAAACTTTTGAAAAAATAGAAAAGTCATCTACTATAAAAATATTTGAGAAAATTATTTCATCTTTTGGACCTAATATACAAAATAAAGAGGTAAGAAATAAACTTAAAATAACAAGCCATGAAATTAGATATGTACTTTTATTACCTTTAAAAACACCAAAAATAAGTAATACCATACAGATTACTGACATAAATATTTCTGGTAAAGCTGGAAGAAAGTTTGGAACATCATTATATTGCATATTTACCTACCTATTTCCAGCAAAGTTTTGGTTGATTGTAAGATCTAATGCAAGAGAATTTTGATAAATTAAATTTTCTACAGAAGAATGCATCACAGACAAAAGCGGTTCAGGATAAATACCAAATGTAATTATAGCTATGGCAAGCGGAAGAAGTATTAATACCTCCCTTTTATTTAAATCAAGAATTTCTTTTAATTCTAGTTTGATAAGGTCACCAAAGATAACCCTTCTATATAAACTTAATGCATATGCGGCACTTAGAACCACGCCAGTAGTTGCAAAAACCGCAACCCATATATTTATTTTAAAAATACCAACAAGAACTAAAAACTCACCTATAAAACCACTTGTGCCCGGTAAACCTACATTTGCTAAAGTGAATAATAGAAATAGAAATGCGTACTTTGGCATCCTATTAACTAAACCACCATAGTTATCAATAAGCCTTGTGTGCATTCTATCATAAATTACACCTACACAAAGAAATAATGCACCAGAAATTAGCCCATGACTAATCATTTGAAATAAACCACCCTCAATACCTTGCTGAGTAAAAGTAAATATTCCTAAAGTAACAAACCCCATATGTGCAATAGAGGAATAAGCCACTAATTTTTTCATATCTACTTGTCTTAGTGCTACAAAAGAAGCATATATTATTGCTATTACACTTAAAACGAAAACTAGAGGAGTAAAATATTCTGTTGCATTTGGAAGCATAGGAATAGAAAAACGAAGAAAGCCATAAGCACCCATTTTAAGTAAAACAGCAGCAAGAATAACAGAACCTGCAGTAGGTGCTTCTACATGTGCATCTGGAAGCCATGTATGAACCGGCCACATGGGAATTTTTACAGCAAAAGAAGCAAAAAATGCAATCCATAACCACTTTTGGAGAGTAAAATCAAAATTAAAAGCCATTAATGACGGAATGTCAGTAGTACCTGCTTGAAAATACATTACAATAACAGCAACTAACATCAATAATGAACCAATTAGAGTATAAAGAAAAAACTTAAAAGTAGCATATATTCTGTTTGATCCGCCCCATATTCCAATTATTAAAAACATTGGAATTAAGCCACCCTCGAAAAAAATATAAAAAACTAAAAAATCTAAAGCTGAAAAAACTCCTATCATTGCAGTTTCAATTACTAAAAATGCAATCATGTATTCTTTTACTCTTGATTTAATTGAAACCCAGCTTGCCAAAATACAAATTGGCATCAGAAATGTAGATAAAATTATAAATAATAGTGATATACCATCAATACCCATGTGATATGAAATATTTTCTGATAACCAACTAGTCTTTTCTACAAACTGGAATTCAGCAGTTGATTTATCAAATCTTAGCCAAAGAATTAAGGACAAAATAAATGTAATTATTGTTGTCCATAAAGCTAGGTATTTTGCATTTCTGGCTACAGTTTTTTCATCACCTCTAATAAATAAAATAAATGCTGCACCAACCAGAGGCAAAAAAGTAATTATTGATAAAATTGGCCAAGATGTCATATCTACACCAATAAAAACCATGATACAAACAATACAACACCAGCTAGCATAACAAATGCATAATGATATAATAGTCCACTCTGAAGAAGTGCTATTTTTTTAGATATACCATTTATCATTGCAGAAAAACCATCAGGCCCGATACCATCTATTACTGTTTCATCACCTTTTTTCCATAGAAAATATCCTAGCCACCTACTAGGATTGACAATAAGGTAATTATACATTTCATCAAAATACCATTTATTTAGTAAAAATAAATAAAGTGGTTGATTAGCATTTGCTATAATTTTAGGTATATTAATCTTATAAATATAAAAATACCATGCTAACAAAATACCTAAAATAGAAATTATTACGGGTAAAATTTTTAAACTAAAGTGTAAATCATGTGCCGCTTCGATCAGATCTCTTCCGGCCAATACAAAAAGCGAGTTTCCCCAAAATTCAGAGTTATGATGACCTGTCATTACTCCAACACATAGAATACCTGAGAAAATTGCTCCCATAGCTAAAAGTATCATTGGAATACTCATTGAGAAAGGAGCCTCATGCACATGAGACATAACAGATTTTTCTATACGGGTTTTTCCATGAAATGTCATGAATATTAGACGCCATGAATAGAAAGCTGTTAAGAAAGCAGCAAATAAGGCCATCCAAAAGGCAAAGTTAGATATCGAAGAAGAACCTGCATATGCAATTTCTATAATTAGGTCCTTGGAGAAAAAGCCTGAAAAAATTGGAATACCTGCCAAAGCTAAAGAACCAATCCAAACCATCAAGTAAGTAATAGGTAACAGAGTATATAAACCACCCATCTTTCTCATATCTTGCTCATCGGACACAGCATGTATGACAGAACCAGATGCAAGAAATAATAATGCTTTAAAAAAGGCATGAGTAAATAAATGAAAGATTGCAGCTGAATAAGCTGACAAACCCACAGCAATGAACATGTAACCCAACTGACTACAAGTAGAATAGGCAATTACTCTTTTAATGTCATTTTGAACTATAGCAACACTAGCAGCAAAAAAAGCAGTAATTGCACCAGTTAAGGTTATAAAATTCAAGGTAAAAGGAGCATACTCAAATAACGGAGAGCACCTTACAACCATAAAAACACCTGCAGTAACCATTGTAGCTGCATGAATTAAAGCAGAAACAGGAGTAGGACCCTCCATTGCATCTGGTAACCAAGTATGTAATAAAAATTGTGCTGATTTACCCATAGCTCCAATAAAAAGAAGCATAGTGATTACTGTTAGGATATCTAAATTCATGCTAAGAAATAGAAACTTTTTTCCTTCAAAGTTTACAGCTTGATTAAAAACATTTTCGTAGGTAACTGAGTTAAAAAATAGAAAAATAGCCATAATACCTAGAGCAAAACCAAAATCCCCAACTCTGTTTACAATAAAAGCCTTAATGGCAGCTGCATTAGCAGAGGGTTTTTTGAACCAAAATCCTATAAGTAAGTATGAACATAGTCCAACCCCTTCCCATCCAAAAAATAATTGAACAAAATTATCAGATGAAACTAACATTAACATTGCAAAAGTGAATAATGATAAATAGGTAAAAAACCTAGCTTTATGAGGATCTTTCTTCATGTAACCAAATGAATACCAATGAACTAAAGCAGATACAGAAGTTACAACAACAAACATCACGATTGTTAAAGTATCAACCATTATTGACCAAGAAAAACTCAAATCTCCCGAATTTATCCATTCCAATATTGTTATGTTTTCGTTAATTATCTTATGGCTAAAAATCAATTTTAGAAAAACATAAAAAGACAAAATTGAACTTATAGAAACTGACAAACTTGTAATAAACATTACAAATCCATGGCCTAATATACGAGAAAAAACCCCAGCTGTAAGAGCTGCTAATCCAGGAAGAAAAACAATAGAGATATATAACAAAATCTACCCTTTCATAATATTGAGATTTTCCACATCAATATTTCCTCTATTCCTGAAATAAATTACTAAAATAGCAAGACCTATTGCAGCTTCAGCTGCTGCTACTGTAAGAACAAACATGGCGAACACTTGACCAGTTAAGTCTCCCAAATGAGCAGAAAATCCAATTAAATTAATATTTACAGCTAATAAAATTAACTCTATAGACATTAAAATAATAATAACATTTTTCTTGTTTAGAAATATTCCAAATACGCCAATAGTAAAAAGTATAGCTCCAACTGAGAGATAATGAGTAATTCCTATTTCCATTAAACACCTGCCCCAGGAGTAACTTTTTTTATTTCAACTGAGTCTTCTCTTTTTCTAGATACTTGTTTAGCAATTACTTGTTTTTTTATTCCTGGTCTTGATCTTAAAGTTAGAACAATAGCACCTATCATAGCTGTTAATAAAATCAAACCTCCAGATTGAAAAAGGTATATATATTTTGTATAAAGTACATTCCCTAGGGCTTTAGTATTTTCAACTTCTTCTATTGGTGGAATAGGCAATGAACTAACAGCCAGTATTTGTGGATCCTCAAATTGACTTGATAAAATCAGAATAAGCTCTACTAATAAAATCAAACCAATTAATAAACCAATAGGTAAATATTGAAGAAAACCTTGCCTTAATTCTACAAAGTTTATATCTAACATCATCACTACAAACATGAACAGAACTGCTACTGCACCAACATACACAATTACCATAATCATAGCCAGAAATTCTGCACCAACGAGAACAAACAACCCAGCACCGTTAAAAAAGGCTAATATCAAAAAGAGAACTGAATGAACTGGATTTTTTGCAGAAATGACCATAATAGCAGAGGCAATAATTATGCCTGCAAAAATATAAAAAGCTATCGACTGAATGATCATTAAATTAACTTTCTAAAAATATTTACCTATAGAGAGAGTCTTTTTCTAAATTTCTAGCAATTTGACTTTCCCACCTATCACCATTTGCAAGAAGTTTTTCCTTATTATAAAATAGCTCTTCCCTGCTTTCAGATGCAAACTCATAGTTAGGCCCCTCAACAATAGCATCAACTGGACATGCTTCTTGGCAAAAACCACAATAAATACACTTAGTCATATCTATATCATATCTTGTGGTTCTTCTTGAACCATCTTCTCTTGGTTCTGCTTCAATAGTAATTGCCTGGGCTGGACAAACTGCCTCACACAACTTACAAGCTATACACCTCTCTTCACCATTTGGGTACCTTCTTAAAGCATGTTCACCTCTAAATCGGGGACTTAAGTGCCCCTTTTGAAAAGGATAATTAATAGTAGTTTTTTTCTTAAACATATATTTAAAAGTTAAAATCAGACCTCTAACAAGCTCAATGAGTAAAAAAGATTTGATTCTTTGTTCTATATAAGACATCACATTCTCCAAATTACGAGTTTGGTAATAAATCAAAAAACAATAAAAAACCTGCAGTTAAAACAACCCAAACAAGAGAAAAGGGAAGAAAAATTTTCCAGCCTAATCTCATTAGCTGGTCATATCTATATCGAGGAAAGGTTGCACGTACCCATATAAATAAAAAAAGAAGAAATGTAATTTTCAATACAAACCAGATAGGACCAGGTAACCAATTAAATGGAGCTATATCAAATGGCGGAAGCCACCCTCCAAGAAACAAAACTGCAGTCATTGCACTCATAAGAATCATATTTGCATATTCTCCTAAGAAAAATAATACAAAAGGCACAGCAGAGTATTCGACCTGATATCCCGCAACCAATTCGGCTTCAGCTTCTGGAAGATCAAAAGGATGCCTATTTGTTTCCGCTAAAGCAGAAATAAAAAATATTACAAACATAGGAAACAAAGGAATAGCAAACCATACAGTTTTTTGTGCTTCAACAATACTTGATAAGTTTAAAGAACCTACAACCAATAACACGGTAACAATTACAAAACCCATAGAAACTTCATATGAAACCATCTGTGCAGCAGATCTCAATGCACCCAAAAATGGATAACGAGAATTACTGGCCCATCCAGCCATTACTATTCCATAAACACCAAGAGATGAAACTGCAAATAAAAATAGTACCCCTACATTTAAGTCGGATATAACCCAACCTGGAGCAAAAGGTATGACAGCCCAAGCAAGAAAAGCTAATATAAATGTTAAAACTGGTGCGGCTAAAAATACTACTCTACTTGCACCTGTGGGTATGATTGTTTCTTTAAGAAATAATTTTAAGAAATCAGCAAATGATTGAAGCAAACCCCACGGACCAACAACATTTGGACCTCGCCTTAATGTCATTGCTGCAATTACTTTTCTTTCAAACCAAACAAGAAATGCAACAGAAATGGCAACAGGTAAAGCCACTGCTAAAACTTGAGCTAATATAATTATTAAAGGATATATAAAATTAATAAAAAAATTTTCCATTTCAACTATTTATACTTTTAATTCTCTTTTCATATTCATTTTTACATAAACCCATGGTATGAGAAGCTCTAGTTATTGGGTTAGTCATATAGAAATCTCTAATTGAAAAACCGAGTGACTTTTTATTGATTGCTCCATCTATACCAAATTCTTTCCATTCTTGGGGTTGAAATAAATCTATTTTGGAAAAAATAGGATGTTCATTTTCCATTAAACTCCTTAACTCTACTAAATTATTAAAAGGTAGAGGGGAATTTATTACACTTGAGAGAGCTCGAATTATTGTCCAATCTTCTCTAGCTTCATTAGGTGGAAATGTTGCTTTTAATGCTCTTTGAACTTTACCTTCTAAGTTAACATAAGTTGCATTTTTTTCAGTATAAGCAGCACCGGGGAGAATTACATCAGCATTCCTTGCTCCTATATCTCCATGATGACCTTGATAAATAACAAAACTATTTGTGAGTTTATCTACAGAAAATTCATCTGCTCCTAATAGATAAACTATATCAAGATTTCCATTTTCGCTGTTTTCAATAATTGAGTTAAAATCATAACCTCCCTGACCTGGAACAAAACCAAGGTCTAAAGCACCTACCCTCGATGCTACAGAGCTCATAAAATTAAAACCATTCCAATCACCTCTTACTATATTATATTTTTCTGATATTTCTCTAATTCTAAAAATAATTGCTGATGAGTCTGGTCGACATACCGCTGAATTTCCAATAATAATCATTGGAAAATTTGCTGAATTAATTTTATTAGTTATTTCATGCTTTCCAGATGCAATTTCATTTAAAACGCTTGGATCAGAACCTAAATCTGAATAGGGATAAGTAAGTCCATTTTCCCTATTAGGCAATGAACCAATTAAAGCTACATCAAGATCTCCAGTTAAATATCTCTTTCTTATTCTACTATTCAATATAGGAGCTTCCCATCTAGGGTCACAACCTACTAATAAAATAAAATCTGCTTTATCAATTCCACAAACTTCTGAATTGAATATATAACTACCTCTAAAAGATGAATCAATAACACTTCCATCCTGCCTGCAGTCAGTATGTGGTGATCCAATAATATTAAAAAGTTTTTTTAGAGAAAAAATAGACTCACAGTCTGCTAGATCACCTACAATTGCAGCAATTTTGTTAGACTCAGTGTTCTGAATTTTTTTTGCTATAACATCAAATGCATCTGACCATTCAGATTCAACGAGTTTATTATTTTTTTTCACCCAAGGTCTATCCAACCTTTTACAACCAAGACCATCATATGCAAATCTTGTTTTGTCAGATATCCATTCCTCGTTAATTTCTTCATTTATTCTAGGAAGAACTCTTTTAACTTCTCTTCCTCTTGTATCAACCCTGATATTACTTCCTAGAGCATCGTGAATATCAATAGTCTCTGTCTTTGACAACTCCCATGATCTAGCTTCAAATGCATAAGGTTTCGAAGTTAATGCTCCTACGGGACAAAGATCAATTATATTGCCAGATAATTCGGAAGAAATGGTTTTTTCAATAAATGTATCAATTTCCATTTCTTCTCCCCTTCCAGTTGCACCTAATTCTGAAACACCTGCAACATCTTGAGCAAATCTCACGCACCTTGTGCAATGAATACATCTAGTCATAACTGTTTTAATTAGAGGCCCTAAATTTTTATCTTTAACTGCTCTTTTATTTTCACTAAATCTATTTTTATCTCGGCCATAAGACATCGCCTGATCTTGAAGATCACACTCACCTCCTTGATCACAAATTGGACAATCAAGAGGATGATTAATCAATAAAAACTCCATTACACCATTTCTTGCCTTCTTAACTAATGGACTATTTGTAGTTATTACCATTCCATCTGTTACAGGCATTGCACAAGAAGCGATAGGTTTAGGAGATTTTTCCATCTCTACCAAACACATTCGACAATTGCCGGCAATAGCAAGTTTTTCGTGATAACAAAACCTGGGTATCTCAATGCCAATTGACTCGCATGCTTGTAGAATAGTTATTCCATTTTCAACATTAACCTCTTGATCATTTATTTTTATTTTAGGCATATATTATCTCTTAAGCTGCTCTTTTTGGATTATTGATTGACTCAATATCCTGTTTCTTAAAATTAATTATTCTCTCTTCAACTTCGCTCCTAAAGTGACGAATTAAACCTTGGATTGGCCAAGCACTTGCATCACCATGGGCACAAATTGTATGGCCCTCAACTTGACTAGCTACGTCTAATAATGTGTCTATCTCTTCTAAATCAGCATCTCCTTTTTCAAGTCTTTTCATGACACGCCACATCCAACCAGTTCCCTCTCTACAGGGAGTACATTGGCCACAACTTTCATGCATATAAAACTTTGATAACCTTGCAATTGATGATATCAGATCTGTGGATTTGTCCATAACTATAACAGCTGCAGTTCCTAGACCAGATTTAACAGAAGAAAGCGAATCGAAATCCATTAGAACGGTATCACAAATACTCTTGGGTATCATTGGAACGGAGGAACCACCTGGAATAATGGCCTTTAAATTATCCCAGCCTCCTCGAACTCCCCCAGCATGCCTTTCAATTAATTCTTTAAGCGGAATTCCCATTTCTTCTTCTACATTACAAGGTGAGTTAACATGACCAGAAATACAAAAAACCTTTGTTCCTGAATTTTTAGGTCTCCCTAGGCCAGAAAACCAGCTACTGCCTCTTCTAAGTATTGTTGGTACTACGGCAATACTCTCAACATTATTAACAGTTGTTGGACAGCCCCATAGACCCATATTTGCTGGAAATGGTGGTTTTAATCTTGGCTGGCCTTTTTTACCTTCTAGGCTTTCAATTAAAGCCGTTTCTTCACCACATATATATGCCCCAGCACCTCTATGCACATAAATATTAAAATCCCAACCGCTCCCACAAGCATTTTTACCCAAATAACCATTCTTTTGAGCAGAAATAATTGCTGACTCAAGCCTTCTGGCTTCATTTATAAACTCACCCCTAATGTAAATATATGCTACATGAGCACCCATAGCAAAACCAGCCAACAAACAACCTTCAAGTAATTTATGAGGATCATTTCTCATTATATCCCTATCTTTACATGTACCTGGCTCACCCTCATCAGCATTAACCACCAAATAATGAGGTCTTCCATCCGATTCTTTAGGCATAAATGACCATTTTAGACCAGTAGGAAAACCTGCTCCACCCCTACCTCGAAGTCCAGAATCTTTTATTATTTCAATTATTTTATCTGAACCCATTTCAATCAAAGCTTTGGTATTATCCCAGTCTCCTCTGGCTTCTGCCCCATGAATATCCCATTCTTGAAGGCCGTATAAGTTTGTAAATATTCTATCTTTGTCTTTTAACAATTTTTTATTTTCCTTCGTCTAAAAGTGAATTTCTCTGCCCCATAGGCATACTTCCATTCCTACCAATTTGAGATCCGGGGGATAATTTAAGATCGCCTTTTTTAAGCTGATCAATTATTGAGTCCATCGATTCTTTTGAGAGATCCTCGTAATACTCATCTCCAATCCATGCGACTGGTGCGTTAACACAAGCTCCAAGACATTCGACTTCTAGTAAAGTAAACTTATTATCCGATGTTGTTTCTCCAAAATTAATGTTTAACCTTTTCTTACAAACATCAACTATGTCTTTAGAACCTCTTAATGCACAGGGTGTAGTTGTACAAATCTGAATAAGATTTTCACCTACCGGAGCTAAATTATACATCGTATAAAAAGTGGCAACTTCGTATGCCCTAATTCTTGGCATCTCTAATAAATCTGCAACATAATTAATGGCGGCTATTGGTAACCAATTAGAATTTTGTCTTTGTGCTATATCTAATAGTGGGATGACTGCAGAAGCTTTTCTATTTTCAGGATATTTACTCAATTCTTTTATTGCTAATTCGTAATTATCTTTTGTAAAAGAAAACTCTTTAGGTTGATGTTCACTAGATGCTGGTTTTCTGTTAACTGTCATCTATCTATCTCACCAAAAACAACATCCATACTTCCAATAATCGCTACTGTATCTGCAAGCATATAACCTTTTGACATATAGTCAGCTGCCTGAAGATGAGCATAACCCGGTGCCCTAATTTTACATCTATATGGTTGATTAGTTCCATCAGAAATAATGTAAACTCCAAATTCGCCCTTAGGAGCTTCCACAGCGGTATATGTCTCACCAGGAGGGACCTTAAAACCTTCAGTATATAATTTGAAATGATGAATTAAAGCCTCCATAGATCTCTTCATCTGTCCTCTTTTCGGAGGAGAAAATTTATTGTTTTGAACTATTATTGGTCCCTTGGGTATAGTTTTTATACATTGATTTATAATACTCAAACTTTGCTTCATCTCTTCAATTCTTACCAAATACCTATCATAACAATCGCCATTTTTTCCTACTGGAATATCAAAATCTAATTCCTCATATATTTCATATGGCTGAGATTTTCTTAAGTCCCATGGCACCCCTGA
>CEUJ01156530.1_pt1 | contig 68269 bp, 68 predicted proteins | sample 361531 | NCBI WGS metagenome assembly CEUJ01 (sample SAMEA2622842, study PRJEB7988) | marine metagenome | biome: marine biome (ENVO:00000447); feature: marine epipelagic mixed layer (ENVO:xxxxxxxxx); material: "saline water (ENVO:00002010), including plankton (ENVO:xxxxxxxx)" | depth 140 m | reverse complement strand
TTAGATTTTACATAATCTAATAGCTTTCTTCTTAAATTAACCATCTTTAAGAGCCCTTGTCTTGAATGGTTATCTTTTTTATGAGTTTTAAAATGTTCAGTGAGGTTTGAAATTCTCTCTGTCAAAATCGCTATTTGAATTTCTGGAGAGCCAGTATCCCCATCTTTTAATGCATATTCCGAAATTACTTCTTTCTTACGTTTAGATTCAATCGACATCATTTTCTCCTTTAATTCATTGTATTTGAAAAGACTTTTTTTGGTTTTAAATTCTTTTCAAAAAAAATTGCGATGCCTAGAGTCTCTCCTCTAGTCTTTACCAAGACATCACTACCATTAGGAATTAAATCATTTGATAATTCTTTTTTTATCATTTGACCATGACAAAACATTTTAGCTTCTTCATCAGAGATAATTAGAGCCGGGATGTCGTCCAGCACACAATCTAAGGGAAGAAGAAAATCTTCAGCCATCCTTCCTGCGGCCGCACTATGCACTAATTTCTCCAAGGTTTCTAGAGGAAAAGCATCTTTAATATAAAATTGGCCAACTTTGGTCCTTTTTAGGCTATAAACATGACCAAAAGTATCTAACTTCAATGAAATATCTCTTGCTAATGACCTAATATAAAAACCCTTTTCACAAGTTATTTCAAACTCTGCCAGTTCACTATTAATACACTTTAATAACTTTAGATCTTGAACATTTACAGTCCTTGATTTGATTTCAAATTCCTCTTTATTCCTAGCCAACTTATAGGCTCTTTCTCCATTTATTTTTAAGGCTGAGAAACGAGGTGGTGTTTGTTCTATTTTACCGATAAAAAATTTTAAAATTTTTCTTATGTTTTTTTCAATTGGCCTATGATCACTTTTTTTAACAATTTCTCCTTCTGAATCATCGGTATCGGTTTGCTCTCCCCATTTAATAATGAATCTATATGTTTTCACTGTATTCACTAAATAGGGAATTGTTTTAGTTGCAGAATTGATTGCTATTGGTAGAACACCTGAAGCAAGAGGATCTAGTGTCCCAGCATGGCCAGCTTTTTTTATGTTAAAACATTTTTTCACTGCATTTACAGCTTTGGCGGATGAAATATTTACAGGCTTATCAAGTATAAACCAGCCATCAATATTGGAGTTTTTTTTCTTTGGCAAATATTATCTCTCGATATCTTTTTTAACTTTTTTTGATGCAAAAATTTTATCTAACTTTCTTACTTCAGTAATACTGTTGTCAAATACGAAATTAATTGTAGGCACATATTTTAAATGAACACGCTGTCCTATTTCCTTTCTTATCACTTTATTTGCTCTCTTAAATGCCTCTAAAAAATCTTCCTTTTTTTTCTCATTGAAAGGTAGAAAAAAAAATTTTACATGCTTTAAGTCTGGTGAAACATCTACATAATTAATAGTGATCATTTCATTATCTAATAGAGGCTCTTTTGTTAAACCTCTCTGCAAAACCTCAACCAAAGCAGCTCTGAGAATCTCTTGAACTTTCATTTGTCTTTGGGAAGATTTTCCTCGCCCTAATTCAAAAGAATAATTTTTCATTTACAATGCCTATAGCTAAATAGTCCTTTTTATTTCATCAACCTTGTAGCACTCGATCTTATCACCAGGTCTGATGTCTTGATTATTATCAAAAGAAAGACCACACTCTTGTCCAGCATTAACCTCTTTCGCATCATCTTTGAACCTTCGAAGAGTTGACAAAAGCCCATCATAAATTACCACATCATCTCTAAGTAATTTTGCATGTAATCCTTTTATCATCTTACCATCTAAAACATTACACCCAGCAATATTACCTATTTTTGAGTTTTTAAAGACTTCTAAAACTTCTGCCATACCCGTTACTGTAGAGCGAAGTTCAGGATCTAACTTACCTTCTAATAAAGATTTAACGTCATCAATTAAATCATAAATTATTGAGTGATAAAGTATAGTAATACCAAATTTTTCAGCGGCTTCTTTAGCTTGATTATTCGCTCTAACATTAAAACCTAAAACAAGCGCTTTTGATGCTTCGGCTAGTGTTATGTCACTTTCAGAAATTGCTCCGGCACCAACATGAATAACCCTACAAGAAACTTCCTCATTTCCTAAACTTAAAAGTGCTTCTTTAATAGCTTCTGAAGACCCTTGAACATCAGCTTTTACAACAACCAAGATTTCTTTCTTTTGAGTTTGGTTAGATTTTGAAAATAACTGATCTAAATTAGCCTTAGTTAGATTAGCAGTTGGAGTTTTGGATTTTCTTTGCCTATATTCTGAAACTTCCCTAGCTCTTGAGTCACTCTCAACAACTGTTAAAATATCACCTGCCTCAGGCGTTTGGCTCATACCAAGTATTTCTATTGGATCACCAGGAAAACATTCTTTTACCACTTTTCCTTGATCGTTTATTAACGAACGAACTTTTCCAGAATACTGACCAATAACTAAAATATCACCAATTCTTAAAGTTCCTCTTTGAATTATAGTTGTTACTGCCGGACCTCGGTTTTTATCAAGTTTAGCTTCGATAACAAAACCTTCTGCAGATCTATCAGGATTAGCTTTTAATTCTAAAAGATCGGCTTGAAGTAAAATCGCTTCAATTAAATCATCGATTCCTTTTTTAGTTAAAGCTGATAACTCTACTGACTGAATATCACCGCCCATTTCTTCAACAACTATTTCATTCTGAAGTAAAGAATTTCTTGTAGCATTAGGATCTGCATCAGGTTTATCAATTTTATTTATAGCAACTATAATTGGTGCTTCGGCTTCTCTGGCATGATTAATAGCTTCTATTGTTTGAGGCATTACACCATCATCAGCAGCTACAACCAAAACAACAATATCAGTTACCTTTGCACCTCTTGCCCTCATAGAAGTAAATGCAGCATGTCCTGGGGTATCAATAAAAGTAATCTTTTTATTGTCCTTAACTCTTGTTTGATAAGCTCCTATATGTTGGGTAATACCGCCGGCTTCACCTGATACATTATTTGACTCTCTGATTGCATCCAGGAGTGTCGTCTTACCGTGATCAACATGACCCATCACTGTAACAACTGGACTTCTAGGCTTTTTATCCTCATCCTTATCGTCTACTGAAGATAGACCTTCCTCAATATCTGCCTCCGAAACTCTAGTAACAGTGTGTCCAAATTCTTCAGCTATTAATTGGGCAGTGTCAGAGTCTAGTATATCATTAATTTTGACCATTACACCTTGTGTCATTAAAGACTTTATAACATCAACGCCTCTTTCAGCCATCCTATTTGAAAGTTCCTGAACTGTGATTGTCTCAGGGATGATTACATTTCTAGAAATTTTTTCCTTTGGAGCATCATCAGTAATAGATTTCTTTCTTGCCTTTTCTTGTCTTCTCTTAATAGATGCAAGGGATCTCTGCCTTTCCTCTTCATTTAAAGCTTGTGAGATAGATAATTTTCCAGATCTTCTTTTTTTCTCACCTTTATTAAACCTATCAGGTTTCTCTTTCTCAGTTTTCTTTAGATCTTTCTTTTTCGATCCTGTAGATTCAGATTTAATATTTTTTGAATTTTCTTTGACCAGTTCAGGATCTTTTTTTGCAGGAATATTAGATGGATCAATAATATCTGGTGAACTTTGTTTAGTTTTTTCTTTTTTTACAACTTTTTCTTTCTTAGAAAGCTTTTCTGTTTCATCTTTAATTTTTGCATTGGCAAGGGCTTTTTCTCGAGCAACTCTCTCGCTATCAGTTAGATTTCGTGAACTTTTATCTAAATTCTCGTTTTCTGTTTTTGGCTTAAACACATTTGGAGCTGCTGGGGCTTTCCTGACTCTTACAGATGGAGCCACGGGCTTTCTTGTTTGTGATAACCTTCCCCTTCTTGATTCAACGACAACTGTAGATGCCCTAGGTGAACGAGAGCCTTTAGCTTTAGTCGATGAGACCAGACCAGGCTTTAGAGACAATGTTCTCTCTTTTTTATCTTTTGTAGTTTTTTCTGACATTTTTATACTTAAACCTAAAACATTAATTTATCTAAAATAAAGTTATTCTGATTTTTTAGCAGAATCCTCTTCAACTTCATACTCTTCGTCTGTTTCCTCAACTCCAGAATCATCAGGAATTATTCCTAATTTCATCCTAGAGGACATTATTAAATCATTTGCCTGAGAGTAAGTTATATCAAAGTTTTCCAAAATACCATTTTCATGAATTTTTTCTTCTCCTACCGTCTCATCCCAACCAAGTAAATCATCAGAAGAACAATAAGCGAAATCTTCTAGAGATTTTACATCGTTTTCTCCTAAGGCAACAATCATTTTTAGAGATAATTCTTCAATTTCAAGCAAGTCATCTTTTATACCTAATTCCTTGCATTTTTGCTCAAGCTCTTCATTTTCTTTATTGATAAAATCAGATGCTCTAGCTTGAATTTCCTGGGCAGTATCTTCATCAAAGCCCGCTATACTGGAAATTTCTTTTTCGTCAACATAGGCCAATTCTGTAATATCAGAAAAACCTTCAGTTACTAATAATTGTGCTAATAATTCGTCAACATCAAGAGCCTCCATAAACAGTTGTGTTCTCTCTTGAAATTCTTTTTGACGCCTCTCTGATTCTTGATCCTCGGTTAAAATATCAATATCCCACCCACATAAGCTAGATGCGAGCCTAACATTCTGACCTCTTCTTCCAATAGCAAGAGATAATTGATCCTCGGGAACAACAACTTCTAACCTTTGTTCTTCGTCATATAAAACAACTTTTTGGACTTCTGCAGGCTGTAAAGCCTTAACAACAAAAGATGCTATATCATCTGTCCAAGTTAAAATATCAATTTTCTCACCTTGTAGCTCGTTTACAACTGCCTGTACTCGACTTCCTCGCATACCAACACATGCACCAACAGGATCAATTGAAGAGTCTTTCGATAAAACAGCTATTTTTGCTCTACTCCCTGGATCTCTTGCGACACCGATAATCTCAATAATTCCATCATAGATTTCTGGAACTTCTTGAGCAAAAAGATTTGCCATAAAATCAGGATGAGTCCTTGATAAGAAAATTTGAGGTCCACGTACCTCCCTTCTCACTTCCATTATATATGCTCTTACTCTATCACCGGGCTTGTATACTTCTCTAGGTAATAATGCGTCTTTTCTAATTACCGCTTCAGCCCTGCCAAGGTCAACAACAACAGTTCCATATTCAACACGCTTGATAACACCATTGATAATTTCACCAACCCTATCTTTAAATTCTTCATAATGTCTTTCTCTCTCAGCCTCTCTGACTTTTTGAAAAATAACTTGCTTTGCGCTTTGAGCAGCAACTCTCCCAAAATCAATAGGGGGAAGCTCTTCCTCAATTGGTTCACCACCAACTTCAGCATTTGGATTTCGTAACTTAGCGTCCTCAAGATTTATTTGAGTTGAAAAGTCATCAACCTTTTCTACTACATCAAGCAACCTCATAAGAGCAATAGAGCCAGTTTCTGGATTAATTTCAGCTTTGATATTATTTTCAATACCATAACGGGAGGCCGCAGCTTTTTGAATTGCTTCCTCCATAGCTGAAATAACAATATTTTTATCAATAGATTTTTCACGAGCAACTGCATCTGCTATTTGTAATAGCTCCAATCTATTAGCGCTTATTCCTTTTGTAGACATATCAACTTACCTCTTAAAAAATTTATATTAATTTTGATTAGAAGATTCAGGAGACCAAATAATATTAATATCTTTAATATTACTTATTTCAATTTCCAAATCGTTCATACTATCAACATTTTCTAATTTAATACTTTTATTGAAAATCCCCTTTAAAATACCTGTAATTTTTTTTGATTTTTCGATTGGTTTTTTTAATTTAATAAAAACCTTATTATCAACCCAAAAATTAAAATCCTCTTCACAGGTAAGTGGACGATCTATTCCTGGAGAAGATACTTCTAAAACATATTCATAATTAAAATCTTCAGCCAACTCTATTTCATCGACAATGATATTACTTAAGATTCTGCAATCTTCTATAACCATAGATCTATTTTTGTCTTCAGCCATTATCTGAATATTTAACTCCTCTTTTCCACTAATTTTTAACCTAATAAGTTGATATTTTGTTCTATCAACAATATTTTTAAAAAAAGAAAAAAAATCAGCAGCCTTATTAGGGGCAACTAGATGTTCTATATAATTTATTTTCTCTTTCACTATCATCTTTTATTTACACAATAAAAAAAGCGGGAAAGACTTAACCAACCCACTTCGTATTTTTAACAACAAATTCGAAATATAATGAACCATTATACTAACTTTAATAAAAATACAAGATTTTAGTAATTTTAACTTAATCGATTTTTTTAAATTTTAAAAAATATGGAGGTCTATTTTTTTTCACACCCTTTTCCTCATAGCGAGAACCATAATACTCACGATATGGATTTTTCCAATCAAAAGGGGACTCAGCGAGCCACTCGAATTTATCACTCTGAAATATTAAACTTAATATCCATGATATGTAATTTTTATCATCAGAAGATATATATAATTTACCATCTGGTTTTAGAATTTCATAAAGCCTATTTATCGAAGCAATTTGAATAAATCTTCTTTTTTCATGACGTTTTTTAGGCCAAGGGTCAGGGAAGAAAATCCAAATTTCATCAAAAAAAAATTTTGATATCTCTTCGAGGAATACATGTGCATCACCATGAAAAATTTGAATATTTTTTAAATCATGGTCATCTATTTTTTTTAAAAGCTGTGCAACACCTCTTCTGTAATATTCAATACCTATATAAATATTTTTTGGATTTTTTTTTGCTTCTTGAAAAATTATCTCACCAGAGCCAAAGCCAATTTCCAAACAAATTTTATTTTTTTTAAAAAATTCCTTATCTTTAAACAAAGAAAGATTTAGTGCATATCTTGATAACAATAAAAAAGATTGCTTTTGCTTTTTGCTTAAAGGGCGCTCTCTACCTTTTACTGAAATTAATTTATTGTTTAAATTCATTCGAAAGGGCATCTACCAAGTCTAATTTTTCCCAACCAAAACCCCCATCTTGGTCTGGGTCTCTCCCAAAATGTCCATATGCAGCTGTTTTTTTATAAATTGGTTTATTTAACCCTAATTTCTCTCGAATTCCTCTAGGCGTTAAATCAACTAAATCCGAAAGGAATTCAACCAAATTTTCCTCGGAAATTCTTCCCGTATCACCAAGGTTTGCATAAATCGATAAAGGTTCTGATAAACCAATTGCATAAGATAACTGAATGGTACATTTATCGGAAAGACCAGCGGCAACGACATTTTTTGCTAAATATCTAGATATGTAAGCTGCGGATCTATCGACCTTAGTTGGATCTTTTCCAGAAAATGCACCTCCACCATGTGGAGCTGAACCACCATATGTATCAACAATTATCTTTCTACCGGTAAGACCAGTGTCACCAACAGGTCCACCAATAACAAAATTTCCAGTTGGATTAATTATATATGATGTTTGATCACTTAATAGCTCGCCTGGTAAACACTCATTAATAACTTCCTTAATAATTTCTTTAATCTCTCCTTGTGAGCAATTTTTAGTATGTTGTGAGGAGACAACTATTGAATCTACCTCTATTGGTTTATTATTTTTATAAATCATTGTTACTTGTGATTTTGAATCTGGAAGAATTCCCTCAATTAAACCTGCATGCCTCTTGCCTGCTAATAATTTTAATATTTTATGAGAGTAAAAGATTGGTGCAGGCATTAATTCTGATGTTTCATTACATGCATAACCAAACATAATACCTTGGTCACCAGCGCCTTCATCTTTTAAATTTCCATCAGAGTCAACGCCCATGGCAATATCTGATGACTGCTCATGCAAAAGAATTTTAACCTCCATTGTTTCCCAATGAAAACCTTCTTGTTCGTAACCAATCTCTCTAACTGTTGACCTTACTGTCTTTTCTATTAATTCTTTAGAAATTTCTGAAGCTGATCTTACTTCACCTGATACAACAACTAAATCGGTAGTGACCAGTGTCTCAACTGCTACCCTAGATACTGGATCTCTTGAGAGGTATAAATCCAAAATACTATCAGAAATTTGATCACACACCTTATCAGGATGTCCCTCGGAAACAGATTCTGAGGTAAATAAATAATTCGAATTCTTGGCCATAGATATTCCTCTTTATATTTTTCTATAGCACAAAAAGTATAAAAAAAGTAAAGCCAATACTATGAAATTTTTATATCGTACATAAATCGTTTCTGGAATTTTTTGAGGGAGACGAGAATATATAGACCCCTCCTCATTTAAAGAAAGTTTTTTAATCTCCCTACCGTAAGGACCTATAATAGCTGATATACCTTTATTTGAGGATCTAATAACAGGTAATCCACTCTCTACTGAACGAAATTTGGCATTTGAGAAATGTTGATATGGGCCTGAGTAATCATTAAACCAAGCATCGTTTGATATATTTATTATTAAATCTGGTCGAGCCTCAGATCGAAGTATTTCATCTGGAAATATGACCTCATAGCAAATTAACACTCTTGTTAAACCCAACGGTGTATCAATTGGATCATAAGATATACCCTTAGATAGTCCTTTATCGCTTGTGAGAATTTTTAAAAATTTGAAATTTTTTAAAAATTTATTAAATGGTAAATATTCTCCAAAAGGAACTAAATGCACTTTGTCATAAGAAGATGATATTTTTCCACTTTTCTTAATTAAAATTGCAGAATTATAAACATCATTATCACTATTAACTAATAAATCTCCAACTAAGAGGCTTTCGGAACCACTAATTCTCTGCATTATAATTGACCGAATTTCCTCATTCTCAGACAAAAAAATAGGTATTGCATTTTCAGGCCAAATAATTAAATCCACATTTTTATCGGTTTTTGATAATTCAATTAATTTTTCGGTGATATTTATAATCTCATTTGAGTCCAACTTCTTGTCTTGTGAAATTCTAGACTGGATAATTAAAAAATCTTTATCTAAAAAATTTATTTCAGAAGTTAATCTTAAATACCCATAAAATATAAAAATCGGCAAAATTGCAAAAAAGGTAGTACCCAATAAAATATTATCTCTTTTTAAAAATAGAATAGGCGAAAGGGCAAATAGTATAATAAAAAAGCCAGATAGATGAAATCCAAAAATAGATCCTATCTGCATGGAATAGTCATTAAAACCTATGCTATGACCAAATAAATTCCATGGAAAACCTGTAAATAAAAAACTCCTTAAATATTCACCTGTAATTATACCAGCAGATAAAGCCAAACAATTCTGTGCTCTACTTCCCCATAACAGTGCTGTTAAAATCCATCCGGGAGTTGTTATTAAGCATAATAGTAATGGTAAACCTATGATACTTATAAACTTTAACTCAGCAAACCCCTCTCTGTAGTCAAAAGCTGAACTAATCCACAATAGACCAAAAATAAAATATCCAAATAAGAAAAGATTCCCAAAAAAGATAAAAGATAAAATTCTCTTTTTATTTTTTTTTGTCCCAGAAACATTCTGGAATATCAAAAACAATAATGGGAAAGAAAATAATAAGATAAAAATATTATCCCAAGGAGAAAGAGCAAAATTGGATAACGATCCAGCTAAGAAAGCGAGTAAACTAAATAGTAAATATTTCATTTTTTTCTCAAGAAAGTAAAAACTGCTTTTTATTTTACCTTTAATCTAAATCTAACATTAATTATTTTTCTCTGATCAACTTCTCTAATTTCTATCTCAAAGCCTTTGGGGTGTGTTATTAGTTCTCCTCTTTGAGGTATCCTTCCGGCTAAAAGAAATACTAAGCCTCCTATAGTATCAATTTCTTCATCGATATCATCATTTAAAAGTTCAAAACCTAATATCTCTTCGACCTCTTGAATAGTCGCTCTTGCAGGTATATCAATAAAATTTTCATAGATATTTATCTTATGTACTTCGGCATCAGAATGTTCATCTTCAATTTCACCAACAATTTCTTCAATGAGATTTTCTATGGTTAAAAGCCCATCGGTGCCGCCATATTCATCAACAACAAGAGCCATATGAACTCTCGAGACTTGCATCTTTAATAATAATTCTCGAGATTTCATTGATGGAGGGACAAATAAAAGGTCTTTTACCAAAGGCTCTATAGTAATCTCTCCAATATTTTTCTCTGATAAGGCACCAACAAAATCTTTAATATGAAGCATACCAACTGGATCATCCAGATTTTCCCTGTAAATTGCTATTCTTGAATGGTTACACTCTGAAAAAAGTTTTATAATTTCTTCAGCGGGAGTCTTAATATCTGCTGAAATTATGTCAGCTCTTGGAACCATAGAGTCTTCAACACGAGATTTACCAAAGCCAATGATATTTGTAAGCATTTCCTTTTCTTCAATGCTAAACTCTCTTTCGTTATCAATATGATCTTTAACAATATCTTTTAGAGATATCTTTTCTTTTTTTGTTAAAATATCCTTTGCCTTTTCATAGTTAAGGCGAATAAATTTTAAAATTTTATTGTAATAATTTTTCATTTTAATTGATGTCCAAATATGGATTCGGAATATTTAATTCTTTAAGAATTTTAATTTCTAAATTTTCCATTATTTTTGCCTCTTTATCATCCTCATGTATGTAACCTAATAAATGAAGAAACCCATGAACAGTAAGATGCGAAATATGTTGTTCAAAAGTTTTGTTTGAATTCTCTAATTCTCTTATAGCAGTATCTCTAGAAATTACTAAATCACCAAGAACTTGAAAAATACATTTGTTATTTTTACTCTCTTTGGAGCAAAATGATAAAACATTAGTTGGTTGATTCTTTTTTCTATAGATTTTATTTAGATCCGTTATTTCTCTATCATCTGTCAGCCTAACACTTAACTGAAAAGACTCTTCTAAGGACATAGACTTATAGCAAACTGAAAGTACATTTCGCACTAGGTTAATTTCATCAGCTAGCCAAATTTCTTTTGCTGAAACTTCTATCAATATTTTATTCACCTTTATTTGAAGCTTTATTATTTTTTTCATAAGCTTCTACTATTTTTGTGACTAAACTATGTCTGGTTATATCGTTTTTCTTGAATAAAACCTTACCTATTTCGTCGGTCTTTGGCATTAAATTTAATATTTCCTTAAGACCAGATTTTTCACCTCTCGGCAAATCAATCTGGGTTGAGTCACCGACAATAACCATTTTAGAATTCTTACCGAGTCTTGTTAGAAACATTTTCATCTGCATTGATGATGTATTTTGTGCTTCATCTAAAATAATATATGAATTTTCAAGAGTCCTTCCTCTCATAAATGCCAAAGGAGCAATCTCTATTGTATTATTTTCAAGATACCGTTCTAATGTTTTTGAAGGAATTAGGTCATTTAATGCATCGTAAAGCGGCCTTAAGTAAGGATCGATTTTTTCTTTTAAATCACCTGGAAGAAATCCAAGTCTTTCTCCAGCCTCCACAGCAGGTCTAGATAAAATAATTTTAGAGATTTCTTTTTTTAAAAGGGCCTCAACTGCGCAAGCTACTGCTAAGTATGTTTTACCAGTTCCGGCGGGCCCTACACCGAAAACAAGGTCCCTATCCTTAATCAAGTTTACAAATTTTAATTGATTTGATGACCTTGGATAAATATTTTTTCTTTTAGTCTTAATAAGTATAGTATTAAGATCCTCTGCATCTGATTCCTTGGAGTTTTTAGAAAAATTATCAAAGATATCTCCATTTATCTTTTTACCGCTTGCTAATTTATTGTATACGTTAGAAATAAACTTACTTGCTGATGAGCATGCATCTTGGTTGCCCCTAAATTCAATTATATTTCCTCTATACGAAATATGTATCCCAAAATTATTTTCAATTTTAGTCAAATTCTCATCGTGCTGACCATAAAGCTCTATTAATACTTTATTATCTTCTAATTCTAGAATTTGACTAACTTCCTTTAATTGATTTTTGTTTGTTTTCATAATTTTATAAAATTATACCTTCAAGACTATTATCTCTAGTTTTAATAATTTTTGCCTTAACGATCTCACCAATAAACGAGGGGTCACCGTCGATGTGAACAGATTGAAGATACGAAGATCTTCCGGTCAGTCTGTTAACCCCAAGTCCCTGTTTTTCAATAAGAACATTTATTTCTTTCTCAAAAAAACTTGAATTAAAATCTCTTGTTTGCTGTCGGATTAAGTCCTGAAGAATCTTTAACCTCTCACTTTTAATTTCTTCATCAATTTGATCATCTTTAAGAGCTGCAGGTGTTCCCGGGCGAGGAGAATATTTAAAGCTATAAGCATGTGCATAGTTAACTCTTTTAACAATATCTAAAGTCGCCTCAAAATCATCATCGGTTTCTCCTGGAAAGCCAACTATAAAATCCCCAGAGATAGCAATATCCTTTTTATATTCTCTGGTTTTATCAATTATATCTATATACTCTTGAGATGAATAATTTCTATTCATTTCTTTAAGTATTTTATCTGAACCAGATTGCACAGGTAAATGAAGATATGGTTGAAGTTTTTCAATATCTCTGTGCGCCCTCATTAATTCTTCTGTCATATCTCTAGGATGACTAGTTATATATCTAATACGCTCAATATTTAATTCTGAAATCTCATTGATTAATTGTGCAAAAGTCATATCTGTATCTTGACCGTTAGATTGAGACCATGCATTTACATTTTGGCCTAATAAAATGATCTCTTTAGCACCAATATCAATTAATTCCTGAGCTTCATTTAAGATTTGTTTTGCAGGTCGAGAAATTTCTACACCTCTAGTATAAGGAACTACACAAAAGGAACAAAATTTATCACAGCCTTCTTGAACAGAGAGCAATGAACTAATAGACTTTAAGTTCTTCCTGGATCCCTTAAGTTGTAAAAATTTGTCTTCTTCTGGAATATCAATATTTACAAGTTTTTTACTTGGTTGTCCCGGTCTAGTTTCAATTTCATCTAACATCTCAGGTAGCTGATGATATGTTAAAGGTCCAAAAACTAAATCAACTATAGGTGATCTTTTGATGATTTCTTGACCCTCTGCCTGCCCAACACAACCTGCTACAGCAACTTTCGTATTACGTTCAGAATTGAGATTAATTTTTTTTAATCTACCAAGCTCCGAGTATATTTTTTCAGCGGCTTTCTCCCTAATATGACAAGTATTTAGTATTATTAAATCAGCTTGATTAGGTTCATCTACAGATGAATAATTATGTTTTTCAAGTATTTCTGCCATTCGTTCAGAATCATACTCATTCATCTGGCAGCCATAACTTTTTATGAAAAGATTTCTTTTTTTATCTTTAGGGGTTTGCATATAAACTATTATTTTGTGGTATTTTTTGGTCTACCATATAACTCAAGTCTATGGTCAACCAATTCAAATCCAAGTGATTCAGCTATTTTTTCTTGAATAAGTTCAATTTCTTCATTGGTAAATTCAATAATTTCACCTGACTCAATGTCAATCAAGTGATCATGGTGTTCGCTTGTATCAACATTTTCATAACGAGATCTTCCATCTTTAAATTCATGGCGAACAAGAATTCCAGCTTCCTCAAACAACCTTACAGTTCTATAAACAGTTGCAACAGAAATATTATCATCTACCAAACAGGCTCTCTTATGCAACTCCTCAACATCAGGATGATCATCAGCATTATCTAAAATTTTAGCGATGACTCTTCTCTGATCAGTCATTCTCATAGATTTTTTTTCACACATCTCTTCAATAGTCATTTTTTCACCATATCAAGAAAGTTTGTAATCATCAAAATAAACTTTTGAGAACAGCAAACCATCCTCATACCCTATATCAGCTCTGTAATAATTTTTTAGAACTTTAACTTTCTTAAAACCAATTAATTTATAAAAACAAATTGCAGCATTATTTTCAACTCTAACCTCTAAAAAAATTCTATAAATATTTTTTTTGATAACATCTCTTTCAACTTCGTAAAAAAGTCTTTTAGCAACACCATTTCTTCTATTAGATTTCAGAACACCTAATGATAATAATTCCTCTTCATTACTAAGTGATCTAAGAAGAATATAGCCGATTGTATTTCTAGATTTTTTAGCCAGATAGCCATAACCACTTCCTTTATCTAATAAATGGAATAATGATGATGCTTCCCAGACTGGTTCTTCACAAACCTTCTGAATACTTTGAATAGATAAAATATTATTTTTATCTATTCTCTCAATAACTAGGTTTTTTTCTTTACAAACCAAGATATGTCCTTTTTTTCTGCAACTGGATCAGATAAATAAAGTGGAGAAACTTTATTATATTGATTTGGTTTTTTAATAATTTGATTAAGAACTTTATGAAAATCAATATAATTCCCTGAATTGATTAATTTATATTTTTTATCAGTTAATTTTTCAATTTCATCATCTTCTAAGCTGATTAAAACTATGTCTTCATTACTTAATAATTTGCTGATATTAGATAATTTAGATTTAATAGGTTTGGATATTGGCTCAGATAAATGATTAAAAATTTGACTAAAATATTGATTTTGCAATGCTTTAATTAAAACCAAAGCATTTTCACTTTCTTTGCAAACTCCCCTTTGACTTATTGCAATAGCCTCAAGCGCTGATATACCATAAATCGGTATAGATTGGCTTTTTGACAAACCAAGGCTAAAAGCTATACCAACCCTAATACTTGTATAATTACCTGGGCCTATAATCGTTATTATACCGGAAATATCTCTAACTTGTAATGATTCCCTTTCTAGAGATTCTTTAACTAATATTGAGATAATATCTGAAGGAGGATTTGATTTATTTTCGTAACATATAATATTTTTATTTTCAGAAACTAAATTGATAGAACAGCTGTTGAGTGAAGTATTAACACACAAAAAAGTCAAAATTATATGATCTCACAAATTTCGTTAAATTTAAATCTTGGCGACCTTTCAAATAATTTTGTTTTATCTCCATAACCAAGGTTACATAAAAAGTTAGACTTTATATTTGTATCTCTAAAAAATTCATTATCGACACCCTCTTTGTCAAATCCAGACATTGGACCACAGTCAAGACCGAGAGCTCTTGCAGCAATTATAAAATATGCTCCCTGCATTGATCCATTTCTAAAAGCCGTTTCTACTGCAACATCTATGGAATGATTAAACCAATTTTGAGCATCTAGATTATGTGGAAATAGTTTGGGTAGATGATCGTGAAAATTAATATCATGTCCAATAATTGCTGTTACAGGAGCTGATTTTGTCTTTTCAAGATTAGACTCTATTACATAAGGTAAAAGTCTATCTTTTGAAACTTTAGACTTAACAAAAATAATTCTAGCAGGAGAACAATTAGCACTTGTTGGACCCCATTTCATTAAGTCATAAATTTCCATTAAAATATCATTGGAAATATCTTTATCTAACCAATCGTTATACGTTCTGGCTTCTTTAAAAATTAAATTTTTACTTTTTAAGTCAAATACTGACACCTTGAACCTCTGGGATATAATGTTTCAAAAGGTTTTCTACGCCATTTTTAAGCGTCATTGTTGATGAAGGGCAGCCATCACAAGATCCTTTCATACTCACATAAACAATTCCATCTTTAAAATTTTCAAAAACTATATCTCCTCCATCTTGAGCAACTGCAGGCCTAATATGAGTAGATATTATGTCTTTTATTTTTTCAGAAACCTCGTCTAGAGTTTCTGTCTGATCAGACTGATCAAATTTTTCTATAAAGATAGGTCTTTCAGATACATAATGATTCATAATTATACTTAGGATTGATGGTTTAATGTTTTGCCATTCTACACCTTCAATAGTTATTGTTAAAAAATCATAACCAAAAAAGACTCCTACGACGCCATCAACGTCAAATAGAGATAGCGCTAAAGGAGAAGAGGAAGCCTCATCTGAATTTTTAAAATAAAAAGTCTTGCCACTTTCACCTGTAACGTCTTTACCAGGAATAAATTTCATAGTAGCAGGGTTTGGGGTCTCTTCAGTTTGAATAAACATAATATCTCCTATTATAAATTGTCAAAACCAGCAAGTTTATCAATATCACTATCAGATAAATTCCCTGGTATTACCACAACCGGTATTGAATAACCTTCACCAGATATAGTTTCAACTAATATACCTGGATTTTTATCTTTTTTATTTGAAGCTAAAATAAGCAAAGAAATTGAATTATCAAGACTAATTAAATTTTTAACAGCCTCTAATTTTGACCCATGCTCAATAATATAATTACATGTAATGTCTGAATATGACTTAATGTTAATTGACAGCTCTTCTAAAGCCTCTCTAGATTCTTTCTCAATATCGTCGATCATTTTGTTATTAACACTTAACCAATATGTAAATTCAGCAGTATCAACAGTTGCCACAATTAATAATCCAGCATTGTTTATCTTTGCCCTTCTTGCGGCATATCTAACTGCTGATTTGCATTCATCAGTTCCATCGAAAACGGCTAAAAAATTTTCTTTCAAAATAACCTCTTTAATTTTAATAACCTAGACCAACAATATCTCTAATCTTTTTCATATTAAGACTCGACCTCTTCATTGCCTCATTAGTACCCTTTTCTAAAATATTAAGTAAAAATGAATGATCATTATCCAACCTTATCAGTTCATCTCTTATTGGTTCAATATTTTCTATTAAAAGATCTGATAAGTCCTTTTTAAATTCAGAAAATTGTTTCCCAGAATAATCATTCAACACAGTAGTTATTTTCAAACCTGCCAAAGAAGAAAAAATTGATATTAAATTGTGTACCTCTGGTCTGGTTTCAAGGTCATCAAAATTATTTGGAATTGGTAGAGGGTCAGTTTTTGCTTTAGATATCTTTTTAACTATTAGATCATTGCTATCTTTAAATTCAATTCTACTCATTGCTGAAGGATCAGATTTTGACATTTTTTTTGTCCCATCTCTCAAGGACATCACTCTTGAAGACCCATCCATTATTATGGGGTTTGGAATAGGAAAAAAATCTTTACCACCAAAATCTGAATAATCATTATTAAATTTCTGGGCAATATCACGGGTTAACTCTAAATGTTGCTTTTGGTCATCACCTACAGGAACTAAATCGGAAAAATACAATAAAATATCTGCTGCCATTAAGTTTGGATATGTATAAAGACCAGAAGATACATTTTCCCTATTCTTTCCAGCCTTTTCTTTGAATTGTGTCATTCTATTAAGCCAACCAATTCTTGAAATACAGTTAAGTATCCATGATAATTCGGAATGATAAGGAACTGTTGATTGAACAAATATTGTTGACATTTTTGGATCTATTCCTGAAGCCAAATAAATAGAAGCTACATCTAAAATATTAGATTTCAAATCATTTGGATTTTGCCAGACTGTAACAGCATGAAGATCTACGATACAATACAAACAATCATGATCTTTCTGAAGGTTCACAAAGTTTTTAATCGCGCCTAAATAGTTACCAAGATGAAGAGCCCCGGTTGGCTGAACACCTGAAAAAACTATTTTCTTTTTTTTATCTTGCAAACCAATACCTTTTAATTCTTAACAATACTAACTATATCATTTTTATTTAATACGCCTAACACAAACAAAATTAAAAAATAAATAAACGCTCCAGAAAATACTATAATTAACAATTGTAAAATAATGTGAAGATAACCTACATAATCTGAAATCACTAAAATATAACAAGACATAGATATTACAGAAAAAATTATTTTAAAAAAATCTCTATATAATTTTTTAGTTGATATATTAATTTTATATTTTTTCGATCCTCTAATTAATAAAAATAAATTAACCCATGATGAAATAGAAGTGGATATAGCTATGCCAATAATGCCTAAAGGCTTAAATAGAACCAAAGCTATAACCAAGTTTATAAATATTGAAATTATGCTATAAAATAATGGTGTTCTTGTGTCGCCTAAAGAATAGAATATAGGTAGATAAATTTTTATAAGAACAAACGCAGGTAACCCAAGTGAAAAAGCTATTAGCGCCTTTGCAACATTAATAGTATTAGCTTGATTGAACATTCCATGCTCGTAAATTACAGATATTAAAGGGACGGAAATAATTGAAAGCCCTACCGCAGAAGGTATAACCATAATCAGTGAAAATTTAATAATATTTCTAATAACTAAATTAAATTTATCCAAATCTTTTTTAATATCAAGGCCACTTAATGTTGGAAGAAGAACAGTACCGATAGAAATACCAAATAATGCTAAAGGAAGCTGATATAATCTCTCAGCATAATACAAAATAGATATTCCACCTTCAACAAAAGAAGCAATTATACCCGATAGAACAATGTTTGCCTGTATAGCGAGCCCAGTTATAATTTGTGGTCTAGCAATGGTTGAGAATTTATTTATTAAATTTAAATTTTTGGGCTTTCTTAAATTTAACCTATAACCACTTTTAGATAAAAAATAAAAAATCAATAGAAACTGAATAATTCCTGAAAAAGTGACTCCAAAGGATAATAAATACCCGATAGAAGAAATATTGTTTATTGGAAGGATTAAAATAAAAACCAATACAGCATTAAAAATGACTGGGCCAAACGATGAGGCAAAATATCTACCTAAAGAATTAAGAATAGCAATTCCTATAGAAGACAAAGATATAAGCAAGATATAAGGGGCTGTTATTCTAGAAAAATTAATGGCTAAATCATATTTAATTGGATCATTAGTAAAACCATAAGCGATAAAATAAATAAAGAAGGGCATAAAAATTTGAAGAACAGAAGTTATTAAAATCATAATAATTAGTGACATAAAAAGAATATCTTCTGAAAATTTAATTGCAGAAATTTTATTAGAAATTAATTTTTTCGAAAACATAGGAATAAATACAGCGGAAAAAGCTCCTTCAGCAGTTATTCTCCTAAAGATATTTGGTATTCTTAGAGCAACTATAAAAATATCAGTTATATAGCTCACGCCAAGGACATTGCTTATTAGAATATCTCTTATCAGTCCAACAACGCGACTAAGAGATGTTAAACCTGCAACAGTTAATGTTGGCCTAAATAGAGATTTCTTCTCTGCATTATCAGCCATTACTTAAAACTCGTAAAAGCTCTCTTTCAATTAATTTTTTTGAATTATGGTGTTCAATTTTTTTATTTTTAGAATCTAATACATAAAAAACATCAACAACACGCTCACCAAAAGTTGCGACTTGTGCCCTAAATAAATTTAAATCTAGATGATTTATGGTTTTTGCTAGCTCATGAAGAATGCTCGGCCTATCTTTTCCGCTAACCTCTATAACTGTGTAATTTGAAGAGATATTATTCATTATTTTTACAACAATAGGAACTGTGAAAGCATTAATTCTTCTATTATTTAATCTTGATGTTGATGAGACTCCGTTTTTAATATCAGTATTTATAAAATTTAGTATTTTTTCTTTAATTCTCTCAATTCTTGAATTATCAAATATTGGTCTATTTTCTTTGTCCTGTATCCATATAACATCTATGGCAATATTTGATGAGTTTGTAAAAATCTTGGCATTTACAATATTTATTTCCATCGAGGATAATGCGCCTGTTAATTTAGAAAAAAGCCCCTTGCTATCTTTTGACATTATTGAAACTTCAGTCGCTTCGGCATATTTCTTATTATGAATTATAATTGATGGTTTATTGTTAAAATTTTTTACGAACATCTCTGCTTGTCGAAAAATAATATCATCTTCCAATCCAAGCCAGTATTGATCGCTTTGACTTTTAATCCAATCTTTGAATCTTTTCTCTTTATTAAAATCTGCCTTAGAAAAAACTGATTTTATTTTATTTTGCGCTCTTAATGACCTATCCTCATCCAAAACCTCACCTGATAATTTTGCATATGTCTCTTTATAAAGCTGTTCAAGCAACTGACCTTTGTGTGCATTCCAGACCCCAGGGCCAACCGCACTAATATCTGCAATTGTAAGAATGAATAAAAGTTTAAGTCTTTCTGGTGTCTGAACCTTTAAAGAGAAATCCTCAACGGTTTTGGCATCCATTACATCCCTTGTTTGAGAAAAGTCACTCATAACAAGGTGCTCTTTAACTAACCAAGATATAGTTTCCAACTCATAATCAGATAAATTAAATCTTTTGGAAAATTTTTTAACGATCTTTGCACCCGCTATTGAATGGTCCTCATCACGACCTTTTGCAATATCATGAAATAACAAAGCTATGGTCAAAATTTTCTTACTTAATCCAGAATTAATTATTTCTGAAATAAGTTTTGTAATATTTTTATTTTTTTCTGAAAATAATTTATTTAATTCCCCTATAGCTCTTAATAAATGTTCATCAGCAGTATAATGATGATACATATTAAACTGCATCAAACCTACAATCTTTCCAAAATCTAAAATAAAGCGGCCAAGAACCCCTGTCTCGTTCATTTGCCGCAAAGTTTCTTCTGAATTTTTTTTATTTAATAAAATCTCAAGAAAAATCTTATTCGCAGTTTCATTTTGTCTTAAATCTTTATTAACTAGGCTTAGATTTTCTCTTAAAACTCTTACAGCGTTTGGATGTATCAAAACATCCCTTTTCATAGAATAATTAAATAATTTTAAAATGTTTAAGGGGTCTTTCTTAAAAAAATTATTATTTGGTATATCAATTCTACCAGCGTTTAGTATAAAGCCTTCGACTTTTTCTTCAGAAAAATAAGATAAAGCCTTTGAAATTACTGGTATAGATTTTTTCTGTTGCTCTTCTAATATGGAGCATATTGATCTTGTTAAATCCCCAACCTCACGGGCAATAAGAAAATAGTGCCGCATAAATCTCTCTACCCCTAGGAGACCCTTTCTATCATCATAGCCTAATCTTTTCGCCATTTCCCTCTGATCATTAAAATTTATTACTTCCTCGGGCCTTTTGGCTATGTAATGAAGCTGACATCTAACATGCCAAAGAAAGTTTTCACACTTAAGAAAGGTTGTTGACTCATCTTTATTTAAAATCCCTTTATTAAACATATCGTCTGGACGAGAACAATTATAGCAAAAATTTGTCATCCAACTAAGAGTCTCTAAATCCCTAAGCCCACCCTTGCCATTCTTGATATTAGGTTCAACAAGGTATCTAGACTGGCCTGCCTTATGTTGTCTTTCTTCGCGCTCATCAAGCTTTGCCTGAATAAAATCCGCTGATGACATTGTTTCTAATTTCTCCCTATAAGACTTTTTAAAACTTTTACTTAGCTCCTCGTTACCCCACAAATGCCTTGCATCTAACATTGAAGTAGTAATTGTTTGATCTTTTTCAGCTAAGAAAAGACTCTCAGAAATAGATCTCGTTGCTTGGCCAACTTTTAATCCAAGATCCCATAAAAAGTACAAAGTATTCTCTATGGCAGCTTCAGCCCATGCAGTTTTTTTGTATGGCAATAAAAAGAGAAGGTCTATATCAGATTGAGGCGCCAAAAGACCTCTTCCATATCCTCCAGTAGCTAATACTGAAATCTTTTCAGCTTCAGTGGGGTTATTAAGCGGATATAAATGTTTGCTTAAGAAATTAATGTAATTAATTATTAACTCATCATGTAAATATGATAATTGTTGAGCACATTCTTTACCTTTATACGAATTATTCTCTAGGCGTTTCTGAGCAACTTCATGGGCTTTTTTTAATTGTTCCTTAACATAATTTTTTAGCAAAAAGTTAATTTCATTTGAATAAATTTCTTTTTCACTGAAAACTTCTTCAAAATTAAAATTACAATCCTCAGTCAATATTTTTATTTTGGATTTCATCTCTTTCCCTTTTACCTGAAGAAGATAAGGTTTAAAAATTTATTGTTTTAAAATACCACTTTATAAAAGAAAAACTAAAAATAATTTTTATTAATTAATTACTAATTCATATTAAAAATAGTAATATTAATTTGAAATATTAATATTTTTTATTATTTTATTATAAAATGCTTGACGCTTTTATTAGTTTTGTATATTTGTCTCCAAATTATTAAATAAAATTATCAAATTGGTGAAAGATCTTGAAAGATAAAACTGATATAAATGAAACAAGCTATGATGAGCAAGAGGCTTTAAAATTCCACTCCGAAGGAAGGCCAGGTAAAATAGAAATTAATGCTACTAAGCCAATGGCAACGCAAAGGGATTTAGCTTTAGCATATTCTCCAGGAGTTGCTGCTCCTGTATTAGCAATATCTGATAATCCTGATAGCGCATATGATTATACTGCTAAAGGGAATCTTGTTGCTGTTATATCTAATGGCTCTGCAATTCTTGGTTTAGGTGATCTTGGTCCTTTAGCCTCTAAACCGGTGATGGAAGGTAAGGCGGTTTTATTTAAAAGATTTGCAGATGTTGACTCTATTGATATTGAAATTAATGAAAAAGATCCTGATAAAATTTCAGATATTATTGCAAGTCTTGAGCCATCTTTTGGAGGTATAAATCTTGAAGACATAAGTGCACCAGATTGTTTTATAATTGAGAGCAAATTAAGAGAAAAATTAAATATACCTGTTTTTCATGATGATCAACATGGTACTGCAATTATATCAGCCGCTGGAATTATTAACGCACTTGATCTTACAGGTAAAAATATTGCTGACATGAAGGTTGTTATTAATGGAGCTGGGGCTGCAGGGATTGCATGTCTAGAGTTATTAAAGGCGATGGGATTGCCTCATGATAATGCAGTTCTTTGCGACTCAAAAGGGCCAATTTATATTGGTAGAGAAGATAATATTAACCAATGGAAATCAGCTCATGCTATACAAACAAAGGAGAGAACCCTTGCAGATGCGGTTAAGGGTTCTGATATTTTCCTTGGTTTATCAGTTAAAGGAGCCTTAACTCCTGAAATGATTAAAACTATGAATAAAAATCCAATAATATTCGCCATGGCAAATCCTGATCCTGAAATTGATCCTAAAATTGCAAAAGAATTAAGACCTGATTGCATAATGGCAACAGGAAGATCTGATTATGCAAATCAAGTAAATAATGTTTTGGGATTTCCTTATATTTTTCGTGGCGCACTTGATGTCAGGGCAACAACAATTAATGAAGATATGAAAATTGCCTGTGCAGAATCGCTAGCAAAGCTAGCTCGTGAAGATGTACCGGATGAAGTTGCTGCCGCTTATTCTGGGGCAAGACCAAGATACGGTCCTGAATATATCATACCTGCGCCTTTTGACCCAAGATTGATAAGAGATATTCCGCCTGCAGTTGCAAAAGCGGCTATGAAATCAGGCGTTGCTAGATTACCAATTGTAGATGAAGACGCCTATAAAAATAGATTATCAGCAAGACTTGATCCAACTGCAGATATAATGCAACCAATTTTTTCTAAAGCTAAAAGACTTATGAAAAGAGTTGTTTTTGCTGAAGGTGAAGAAGAAAAAATAATTAGAGCTGCGCTAAACTTTAGAGAGCTTGGTCTTGGAATACCTGTGCTTGTTGGTAGACAGGAGAAAATTGAAGATACGCTCAAGAAAATAGGTTTAAGACCTGATACAGATATAGAAATAGTTAATTCAAAAGACTCCGATAAATCTGAAGAGTATGCAGACTTCTTGTATAAAAGACTTCAGAGAAAGGGATATTTAAGAAGAGATTGTCTAAGAATGGTTAATAATGATCGAAATATATTTTCATCCTGCATGACCTCTCTAGGTCATGCGGATGCTATGATTACGGGAACAACGAGAAATTATTCACTTGCGCTTGAGGATATAACTCAAGTGATTGATCCAATAAACAACAAGAGAATTGTTGGAATTTCTGCAATGGTTTCTGGGCCTAGGACAGTATTAGTTGCGGATACAAATGTTCATGATATGCCATCAGCTGAAGAAATCGCTGATATTGCTGAGGCTGGTGCAGAATTAGCAAGGAGGCTTGGATTTATTCCTAGAGTTGCTTTACTGGCTTACTCATCTTTTGGTTATCCTGAAGGAGAAAGGTCAACATTTATGAGAGAGGCTGTTGATATCCTTGATAAAAGAAATACCAATTTTGAATACGATGGCGAAATGGCTGCTGATGTCGCGCTTAACCCAAAAGCAATGGAGCTCTATCCTTTCTGTAGATTATCAGGGCCAGCAAATGTTTTAATTATGCCTGCAATTCATTCTGCATCTATCTCAACCAAGCTACTTCAAGAGCTTGGTGGATCTAATTTAGTTGGCCCAATGCTGGTTGGATTATCAAAGCCAATACAGATAATACCTACTGGGTCTAGAGTTTCAGAAATAATTAATCTTGCCGCCATAGCAGCTTGTGATCTTGGAAGATAAAACTACTTAAGTCCCTCAGCATACTTCCAAAACATTTCTGGTATATCTGAACCGCCTAAATTTTTTATCTGTCTAACACCAGTTGGGCATGTTACATTTATTTCAGTTAAATATTTGCCTATAACATCAATCCCTACAAAAACTAAATTCATCTCTTGAAGGATGGGCTTGATAGCCTTGCATATTTTCATGTCACTCTGAGTTAATTCAGATAACTGTGGAATTCCTCCAACACCAAGATTTGATCTGAACTCACCCTTTGCAGGTATTCTGTTTAAACAACCAACAGGCTCACCATTTAAAAGAATTATCCTTTTATCACCATTTTCAACTTCCGGTAAAAAAGGCTGGACCATGATTGGCTCTTCTTGGTCTTTTATGAATTTCTCTATTTTTACGAATATATCTTTACTATTCTGTAACCTTATTATCCCTTCTCCACCTTTTCCATAAAGAGGTTTTAAGACAATGTCTTTATGAATTTTTTGAAAATTTAAAATAGCATCAGCATCTAAAGAGATTAGAGTTTCTGGCATTAAATCTTCAAAAAAAGTTACTAATAATTTTTCGGGAGCATTTCTAACACTTATTGGATTATTTATTATACGGGTATTTTTTGGAAGATGTTCAAGTAAGTGAGTATATGTAATATAATTCATATTGAAAGGTGGCTCCTGTCTCATCAAAACAAAATCTATATCTAGAAAATCGGTTTCAAATGGTTTGCCAAGAGTAAAGTGATTATCCTCATCATCCATAACTTGAAGTGGCTCAATAAGAGATGTTGTCTTGCCATTTTTATATGTAAGCTTATCTGGGGTATAATGAAATATTTTATGTCCTCTTTTCTGAGCTTCCAAACATAATGCAAATGTAGTATCGCCGCTTATTGATAGAGTTTCGATATGATCCATCTGAAAAGCTACATTAAAACTCATCTTCTTTTCCTTTTAACTTTAGAGCTGCATTATATACTTCTTTTCTTGAGAAATTGGTATATTTAGATATTTCTTTTGCGGCATCCGAAAGTGACATTGATTTAAGTGTATCCTCTAAAATAACCTCTAAATTTTGAGGCTTATCTGAGTTAATATTACCCTCAACAATAATAATTATTTCACCCTTAATATTTTCTCTTAAAGATAGCTCCTTGATCACTTCAGTAATTTTAGATGTAATAATTTCCTCAAATTTTTTAGTGAGCTCCCTGCAAATAGAAATTTTTCTATTACCAAAAATCTCTAATATTGTTCCTAAAGTTTTAATAATCCTGTTTGAGCTCTCAAAAAAAATCAAAGTTGATTTAATATTTTTTAATTCTTCTAAATAATCTTTCTTTGCTTTTACTTTATTAGGCAAAAATCCTGAAAAAAAGAATTTATCTGATGGAAGACCAGATAAAGTTATTGCTGCTACAGGAGAAGATGGACCTGGACATGAGGTAACTCTCAAGTTTCTCTTTTTTAACTCTTTGACTAATTTATAACCAGGGTCTGAAATAAGGGGGGTGCCGGCATCTGAGACAAGGGAGACATTTTTCCCATTTTCAATTTCGTTAATTATAAATTTTCTAGTTTTTACATCACTGTGCTCATGATAAGACATCAATTTATTTTTTATATTGTAATGATTTAAAAGCTTAATAGTTGTCCTTGTATCTTCACAAAAAATTAAATCTGAGGATTCAAGCTCTTCAAGGGCACGAATAGTTATATCTTTTAAATTTCCAATAGGTAAAGAAATTATAGTTAATCTTCCCTCATTATTATCCTTCAATCAATAGCTCCTTTGAGAATAATTTGAAAGCATGGTTTCTGTGAGAAATGCTATGTTTAAATTGTGGATCCATTTCACCAAATGTACTCTCATAGCCAAATGGAATAAAGATAGGATCATAACCAAAGCCATTTTTTCCCCGAGGGGGAAATGAAAGTGTCCCATCCACCCTTCCTTTGTAAATTCTATAATCACCGTCAGGCCAAGATACTGCTAATACACAAATAAAATAAGCTGAATAATCGGTTGCCTCTATTTTTAAGAGACTTTCTTGAATCTTATTTGCTGCATATAAAAAATCTTTTTTTGGACCAGCCCATCTTGCTGAATAAATACCTGGTTCTCCATTTAAGGCATTAACACAAAGACCAGAATCATCTGAAATAGATACAATTTTTGAGAGCGTTGAAGTTACAGATGCTTTTATAAGCGCGTTTTCTTCAAAACTTGAACCATTCTCCTCTGGCTCATCAACTCCTAGATCACTAGAGGACAATATTTTAAGATCATAATTCTTCAACAGATCTTTAATTTCTGAGACCTTTCCTTCATTATGACTTGCTATGATAATGTCTTCATTATTAATTTTTTTTTTCATCTAAGTTTCAAATACTTTTTTTTGAATATTATTTATTTCTACAATTCCCTTTTGAGCAAGGTTATAAAGCTCAGAGTACTTCTCTTGAGAGAAAGGAATAGTTTCAGCAGTTGCCTGAACCTCGACGATTCCTCCATAATCGGTTAAAACAAAATTAGCATCTGCTTCAGCTTTTGAGTCCTCATCATAATCAAGGTCTAGAATTGAAACATTTTCATAAATTCCACAAGAAACCGCACCTATACATCCAATAATTGGGTCTGTTAATAAATCCCTTGAGCTTAAAAGATTATTAATTGACTGCCTCAGTGCTACCCAAGCCCCAGAAATTGAAGCTGTTCTTGTACCACCATCAGCTTGAATCACATCACAATCAATATTAATTTGATATTCACCTAATTTTTTTAAATCAATTATAGATCTTAAGGATCTACCTATTAATCTTTGTATTTCTTGTGTTCTTCCGCTTTGTTTTCCATGCGAGGACTCTCTTCTCATCCTTTCTGAAGTTGACCTAGGTAACATGCCATATTCTGCTGTAACCCATCCACTTCCAGAATTTCTTAGCCAAGGAGGGACCCTATTTTCAACTGATGCAGTGCATAAAACATGAGTATCACCAAATTTTATCAAACAAGAGCCTTCAGCATGTTTAGAAATCCCCAAATCAATTTCTATCTTTCTAAGTTCGTCATAGTTTCTTCCAGAGGGTCTTTTCATATTTTATCTCAAAAAAATTAACATTTATTTTTATTTATGGGTTGAAAAACAATTCTATATATCACACATAACACAATATAATACACAATATAACGTCATGAATTTCAACTTAGTTATTTTAAAGGATATTTATTAGGGGTAAAAAATGGAAGAAGAAAAAGAAGATCAAGAAAGTAATGCAGAAGACAAATTAGAATCAAATGAAACCGAAGCTGAGGATTCGCCCAAGGAAATTTCTTTAGAAGACAAAGTTAAAGAACTAGAGGATAAAATTCTAAGATCAGCTGCTGAGGTTGAAAATATTAGAAAACGTTCAGAGAAAGAGAGGGCTGAAGCTTATAAAATAGGCATAAGTCTTTTCGTAAAAGATTTTGTTCCTGTATTAGATAATATTGAAAGAGCGCTTTCAACCCTTAAAGATACAGATGATGTAAATTACGAGTCTTTTGTAGAAGGCATTTCTGCTACTGAAAAAGATATAATAAGTTTACTTGAAAAACATGGTATACAACAAATTAATCCTATAAATGAAAAATTTGATCCTCTTTTTCATGAAGCGCTATTTGAGGCAGAAACAGATGAGCACGAACCTGGTTTTGTAACGCAAGTAATTGAAGTTGGCTACGCAATCGATAAAAGGCTTATTAGGGCTGCAAAAGTAGGGGTTTCCTCAAAAAAATAATTTTTCAAAAATACTCTTGTAAGTGAAAAAAGAGTAACCATATAAACAAGGTGTTAAATTTATATCCAAACAAAAGGGAGTATTGTCATGGGTAGAGTTATAGGTATCGACTTAGGAACAACAAATAGCTGCGTTTCTATAATGGAAGGATCGCAGCCAAAAGTTTTAGAAAATGCCGAAGGGGCTAGAACAACCCCATCAATGGTATCTTTTGATGAAGAAAAGAAAAGACTAATTGGTCAACCTGCTAAAAGACAAGCTGTAACAAATCCTACAAATACTCTTTTTGCAGTTAAACGATTAATTGGAAGATCTTTTGACGATCCTGCTACTAAAGAAGATCAAGATATGGTCCCGTATAATATTGTTAAAGGTGACAACGGTGATGCATATGTTGAGGCTGAAGGAGACAAATATTCACCAGCTCAAATCTCGGCCTTCATTCTTCAAAAAATGAAAGAAACGGCAGAGGATTATCTTGGAGAAAAAGTTGACCAAGCTGTAATAACCGTCCCAGCATATTTCAATGATGCACAAAGACAAGCCACCAAAGATGCTGGAAAAATTGCTGGTCTAGAAGTTTTAAGAATTATCAATGAGCCTACTGCAGCGGCACTCTCTTATGGCCTTGAAAAAAAAGAAGGTAAATTAATTGCTGTTTATGATCTGGGTGGCGGAACGTTTGATATTTCTATACTGGAAATTGGAGATGGCGTTTTTGAGGTAAAGTCAACAAATGGTGACACTTTCTTAGGTGGTGAAGATTTTGACACTCTATTAGTAAATCATCTTGCTGATGAATTTAAAAAAGAAAATAGTGTAGATTTGAGAGAAGATAAGCTTGCCCTCCAAAGGCTAAAAGAAGCTGCTGAAAAAGCAAAAATAGAATTATCATCAGCCTCACAAACTGAAGTTAACCTTCCTTTCATTACTGCAGACCAAACTGGCCCAAAACATTTAACACACAAACTTACTAGAGCATCTTTAGAAAGTTTAGTTGAAAAGCTTATCGAAAGGACAATTATACCTTGTAAAGCTGCTCTAAAAGATGCCGGGATTGATGCATCAAAAATAGACGAAGTTGTTTTGGTTGGTGGCCAAACTAGAATGCCAAAAATAAGAGATGCGGTAAAAGAGTTCTTCAATAAAGAGCCTAATATGTCTGTTAATCCAGATGAAGTTGTTGCAATGGGTGCAGCAATTCAAGCAGGTGTTCTTCAAGGAGATGTTAAAGACGTTCTACTTCTTGATGTTACACCTCTATCTCTTGGTATTGAAACTTTAGGTGGTGTTTTCACAAGATTAATCGATAAAAATACAACTATTCCAACAAAAAAATCTCAAGTTTTTTCAACTGCCGAAGACAATCAGTCTGCTGTTACAATAAGAGTATTTCAAGGTGAAAGAGAGATGGCTAATGATAACAAACTTCTGGGTCAATTCAATCTAGAAGGTATCAGTCCTGCTCCTAGAGGAATACCACAAATTGATGTTGCATTTGATATTGATGCTAACGGGATTGTTTCTGTTTCCGCTACTGATAAAGCCACAGGCAAAGAACAAAAAATTACTATTGAAGCATCGGGTGGCTTAAGCGATGATGAAATTGAAAATATGATTAAAGAAGCTGAAGCTAATGCTGAAGCTGATAAAAAAGTAAGAGAACTTGTTGATGCAAAAAATCAAGCAGAAGCTATTATACACTCAGCTGAAAAAGGTATTGCTGATGCAGGTGATAAAATTACAAACGAGGAAAAGGATCCAGTTGAAGCAGCAATAAAAGACCTAAAAGAGGTTTTAGAAAGTGAAGACTTAACTGCCATACAAGAAAAAACAGCCTCACTTTCTCAAGCAGCAATGAAAATTGGTGAAAAACTGTACCAACAAGAACAAGAAAATTCAGACAACTCTGACGAAGGCGATAATGGGGCTGATGATGCAGATATAGTAGATGCTGACTTTGAAGAAGTTAAGGAAGAAGAAGAAACTATTAAAGAAGAAGAAAAAAATTAACATTAAAAATTATTAATCGGAACGCTTTATATGGCAAAAAGAGATTACTATGATGTGCTGGGTGTTCAAAAAAATGCATCAGATGCTGAAATAAAAAAAGCATTCAGAAACTTAGCTAAAGAAAATCATCCTGACAGTAATCGTGGGGATGAAGGTGCAGAAACTCGTTTCAAAGAAATTAATGAAGCTTATGAGAATTTAAAGGATCCTCAAACCAGGGCTGCATATGATCAGTTTGGACATGCAGGAACCCAGGCCGGTGGTATGGGCGGCGGAGGATTTGGTGGCGGCGGATTTGGCGGAAACTTTTCTGATATATTTGAAGATTTGTTTGGTGACTTTGCGGGACGATCTGGACAAGGATCAAGGCAACAAAGACAATCGCGTGGGTCAGATTTAAGAGCAGAAATAAAGATAGACCTTAAAGATGCTTATTATGGAACAACTAGGGAATTAGCAATTAACTCTGCAACTGGGTGTAATGATTGTGACAGCACTGGAGCTGCTTCGGGAAGTGGTAGATCAACATGTCAACACTGTGGTGGTTCTGGGAGCGTAAGATCAACTCAAGGCTTTTTTACTTTGGAAAGAACATGTAGCGTCTGTAATGGTAAGGGATCCCTTATAGAAAACCCTTGTAGAAGCTGCTCCGGAAGCGGAAGAGTTAGAAAAAAAAGAAAGCTATCTGTAAATATCCCAAGAGGAGTTGATGAAGGAACAAGAATAAGACTTGGCGGAGAAGGTGAGGCTGGAGAAAATGGAGGGCCATATGGTGATCTCTATGTTTTTGTATCAATCAAAGAAAATGAATTTTTTAAAAGAAGTGAGGCAGATCTATTAAGCGAAGTTCCGATTGATTTTGTCACGGCAGCTCTAGGGGGTCAAATTGAAGTACCGACTCCTGATGGGAAAAAAATAAGAATTTCGATTCCAGAGGGGTGTCAAAATAATAGGCAGTTTCGATTAAAGGGTAAGGGTATGCCAGTATTGCAAACAAATAGATTAGGTGATCTCTACGTTGAAATAAGGGTTGAGGTTCCAACTAAACTAAATGAAAAGCAAAAAGGAATCTTGAAAGAATTTTCACAGATTAATAAAAAAAACACAAGCCCTGAAACAAATAGTTACTTAGATAGTTTAAAAAGAATCTTTACTGGTTAAGGCTTTTTGTGAATAAATTTTCTTTTTCTATTGGGGTTACAAGACTTACATATTTTACACTCTAACCCCCAGCACGATCTGGCTGTACAAAACTCTCTTCCCCAAAAAATTATTTGCAAATGTAATTTATTCCAATCTTTCTTCTCAAATACATTCTTAAGGTCTTTTTCAGTTTGTTTGACATTTTTTCCATTTGTAAGCCCCCATCTCTGTGCCAGTCTATGAATGTGTGTATCAACTGGAAACGATGGAACATTGAATGCCTGGCTTACAACAACCGATGCTGTTTTATGGCCCACGCCAGGAAGTTTTTCTAAGAGAGCGATATCGTTGGGTACAATAGAGTTAAATTGATCAACTAATATTGAGGATAGTTTTAAGATTGCTCTAGATTTTTTTGGGCCTAATCCACAGGGTTTAATTATAGAATAAATTTCCTCATATGACAGATTGATCATTTGTCTGGGTGTTTTAGCTCTCTTAAATAAATGTGGCGTTACTTTATTAACTCTCTCATCTGTACATTGCGCAGATAAAAGAACAGCGATTAAAAGGGTGTAAGGGTCTTCATGATCAAGGGGAACAGGGGTAGTTTTGTAATTGTGATTTAAAATAGAAAGAATTTTTTTTGCTTTTTCTTTTTTATTCATATGAAATTACAAACTTTAAAGATTAAATTTACCATCAAAAAATTTATATGATATGGGCTGTCCGGTTGCAATCTCTCTTGTCAAAATCTCTTCTGATGAGAGCTCCTCTATGTGCATAACCAAAGCTCTAAGAGAATTACCATGAGCGCTTATTAATATATTGTTGTCTTCAATAAGTAAGGGTAAAATTTTATCCCTGAAGTAAGGAATAACTCTTTCAGCAGTATCTTTTAGGCTTTCACCACCTGGAGGTGGAACATCAAATGATCTTCTCCAAATGTGAACCTGATCCTCTCCCCATTTCTTTCTAGCATCATCTTTATTAAGCCCTGTTAACTCTCCATAGTCTCGTTCATTTAGTGCCTGATCTCTAATTATATTAATTTGATCTATTCCAAGCTCTTCTAAAATTATATCAGCAGTATTAATTGCTCTATCAAGAATAGAGGTAAAGAGATAAGAGTAGTTTTTGTTTTCTTCTTTTAAAAGATTGCCAGTTTTATGAGCTTCTTCAACACCTTTTTTTGTTAAGCCCGGGTTTTCCCAACCAGTAAAAAGGTTTTTATTATTCCAATCACTTTGCCCATGTCGAACTAATGTTAAGTTAGTCATTAAGCCTTCCTTTTATTTTTGTATTCCAAGAACATCTAATGCAGAAAATAAACCAGGGCCTTTACCAATTCCCCATTCTGCAGATTTTAAAGCACCTTTTACAAATATATTTCTATTTTCAGCAAAGTGAGAAACAACTATGCGTTCTCCTTCTCCAGCAAAAATAACTGAATGATCGCCAATAACAGTTCCCCCTCTAAGAGAGACAATACCAATATCACCATTTTTTCGAGATAAATCGGATCCATTTCTAGAAATATCTAAAGAAGAATGAAGATCAATTCCTCTACCCTCAGCCGCTGCACCAGCAAGCTCCAGAGCTGTTCCAGATGGAGAATCTATTTTATCTCGATGATGCATATCAGATATTTCTATATCCCAGTCGCTATCAAGAGATCTTGCAAGTTTTTTTACTGTCTCAAGCAAAGCATTAACCCCCAGACTCATATTTCCAGATTTGATTATCGTAGCATGTCTTGCAGCAGCCTTAATTTTCTCTTCTTCTTCTTCATCAAAACCAGTTGTACCAATTACATGAACCTTTCTGGCCTGAGCAACAAGTTCACAAACTTCAATAGTTGAAGATGGGGAACTAAAGTCTATCACTGCATCTGATTTCAAAATACAGCCCAGAGGATCATCGGTTATTAAAATACCAGTTTCTTTGCCGCCAATAAGAGATGAAATATCAGTATTTAAAAAACTAGAACCTTTCGTCTCAATTGCTCCAACTATATTAAACTTGTCTGAAGCTTGAGCTTGAGACATTATTTGCTGGCCCATTTTTCCAGCAGCACCTATAACAGATATATTTATAAATTTTCCCATATTCCTATCTTATCACAATTAAATATTTCTTAACCATATTTCATTAGTCTTATGATTAATATTTTTTTTTAAAATTAAGTTAGCCTTATATTTTGTTGGAAGAATATTTTCATTTAAATTTATAAGGTTTATTTTTTCCCAAATAGAATTTGCTATTTCTTTTGCCTGATCAATATCAGTAGATGAAAATCTATTAAAAAAATCCTCCTTATTATTTAAGGCAGCCAATCTTAAAGATAAAAACCTATCAATATACCATTGCCTTAAATATCTTTCATCGGCATCTAGATAAATTGAAAAATTAAGAAAATCTTGTACTTCTAAGATTGTCTTTTTGTCTTTTGATTTTGCTGATTGAAGAACATTTATACCTTCAATAATTACAACATCTGGATCGATTATTTCTAGTTTTTCATCAGGTATAATGTCATATAGATTGTGAGAGTATATTGGAGCATATATTTTTGATACCCCAGCCTTAACGCTTGATAAAAATTTATAAAAAGAGTCAATATCATAACTTTCTGGAAAACCTTTTTTCTCCATTAAATTATTTTCTTCTAAAACAGAATTAGGATACAAAAAACCATCTGTAGTTAGTAATTTTATATTAAAGCCTTTTAGGGATTTTTTTAGAAGTAGCTCAAGTATTCTTGAAAATGTTGACTTGCCAGATGCTACCGAGCCAGCAACTCCTATAATGAATGGATATTTCTTTTGTTCGCTTGTTTCTATATCTTTTATTTTTCGATTTATACGATTGTAATTTCTTATATTTATAGATAAAAGATCTACCATCGAAAGGTAACTTTTATCCACAAGATCTTCTTTAAACTTTTCCTGAAAATCATTAATTACCTGAAAGTCTTTTTCGTTTAACTGATAAATATCCTCATTACCTAATGGAAGCCAATCTTCATACCTAAACTTTGTAAAATTTTCTTCTAGCCTAGACATAGTTACTAAGAAGACATTCTGTCCTTTAGTTCTTTATAAACCTCTTCTGGCTCAATATCTAATTTTTTCAAAAGCAGTAACCAATGATAAATTAAATCAGCACTCTCACTAATTGTGTCTTTTTTTGTTTGGCCAATTGCAGCAACAATTGTCTCTATAGCCTCCTCACCCATTTTTCTTGCAATATGATTTATATCATTGCTAAGCATAGTCTTTGTATAAGAGCTATCGTCATTGCTTATAGATTTTTCTTCGATTATAGACCAAAGCTTTTCAAGAATATTTTCATTTTCTGACATATTTATTCCTCTTAAATTTATACTAATTAAAGTCTTACCGAAATACCAGCTTTACTCATTGCTTCTTTGGTTTCTTGAATAGATATTTCACCAAAATGGAAAATAGATGCAGCAAGTACTGCGTTTGCGCCACCTATCATTACACCATCGATTAAGTCTTCAACTTTGCCAACCCCTCCTGATGCAATCACCGGAACTGATATTTCATTTGATACAGCCCTTAAAAGATCATTATCGTATCCGGATTTTGTTCCGTCTCTATCCATAGAAGTTAATAGAATTTCACCCGCACCTAAGTCGCTAACTTTTTTTGCAAACTCAATAGCATTTATACCAGTAGAGTTTCTGCCTCCATGGGTAAAAATTTCCCATTTATTTTTCGAGACAATTTTTGCATCTATTGCAACGACTATACATTGGCTCCCAAATATTGAACTGGCCTCATAGATTAAATCAGGATTACTGACTGCAGCAGTGTTAATTGAAACTTTATCGGCTCCAGATGATAAAAGAGACTGGATATCAGATATAGACCTAACACCACCACCAACAGTTAATGGCATAAAACATTGCTCAGCAGTTTTTTTTACCGTATCAAGTAAAATAGGTCTTTTCTCATGACTTGCAGTTATGTCTAAAAAACAAAGCTCATCTGCACCACTTTTGTCATAAGTTTTTGCAACTTCAACAGGGTTTCCGGCATCTACTAAATCTACAAAATTTATACCTTTAACAACCCTTCCGTTCTTAACATCAAGACATGGTATTATTCTAGTTTTTAACATTATAACCTTACGATTTTAAGAGCTTCTTTAATATCAACTTTTTTATCATATACAGCTCGGCCACAAATTACTCCACCAATCCCAGACCCCTCATTTTCTTTGACCTCGATAACGTCTTCAATTGCTGAAACTCCTCCAGAAACAATAACAGGTATATTTACAGCTTTCGCAATTTCAAGTGTTGAGGATATATTTGGACCTGACATTAAACCATCTTTATCAATATCAGTAAAAATAATTGCGCATACACCTTTTTTCTCAGCATTAATCGCAAGTTCATTTGCGTTTACACCGCTATCTTTAGTCCACCCTTCAATTGAAACTTTGCCTTTTCTAGCATCAATTCCGATTACGATTTTATTTGGAAAATCTCGACAAGCTGCATCTAAAAAAGAAATATCATTTATAGCTTTTGTTCCGATAACAACCCGCTCAATACCAACAGCCAATAAAGATTTTATTTTTGCTATGGACCTAACACCACCACCAAACTGTATTTTTAGATTTGTTTTTAAAGATATTTCCTCAACTATTTTAAAATTGCTTGAACTTCCATTTTTCGCCCCGTCTAAATCAACAACATGAATCCAATTACATCCCATGTCCTCAAAGAATTTTGCCTGGTCAACAGGGTCTTCATTAAAAATGGTTTTTTTCTCAAAGTCTCCTTTTTCAAGTCTTACGCATTTACCTTGATATATATCGATAGCTGGAAAAAAAATCATGGTGACCACTCTATGAAATTTTTTAAAAGTGTGACACCTGCGGCCTGACTCTTTTCTGGATGAAACTGTGTACCTAAAATATTATCTCTACCCAACGAAGAAACAAAATCTTCTCCATAATTGGTTGAAGAGATAATTGTTTTACTATCAAGCGGCGAAAATTTATATGAATGAACAAAATAATAATCACTGATTTTAATATCTTGAAAAACTGGATGATTTTTTTTTACTACAATATTATTCCAGCCCATATGAGGAACTTTTAATTTAGCATCACTTGGGTCAAGCGGAATAACATCTCCCTCAATCCAATTTAAACCCTTATGTTTGCCGCCCTCAAAACTTGATGTAGCCATCAATTGTAAACCAATACATATACCAAGAATAGGCTTTGCTTTCTTTAATACTGCTTCGTCCAAGGCTTCTTTTAATCCGTCAATACTTTTTAATTTCTGAATACAAGACCCAAAAGCCCCAACACCAGGCAAAACTAATTTATCAGAATTAAGGATTTTTTCAGGATCTTTCGTTAAGCTTACAGAACCATTGATAACTGAATTACTCATTGCAAGCTCTAAAGCTTTTGTAGCAGAATGAATATTTCCACAATCATAATCAACTACTGCAATAGACATATTTTTCATAAAAACTTAGCTTCCCAGCGAACCTTTACTTGAAGGTGATCTACCCATTTCTCGAGGGTCAATTACCATTGCATCACGTAGAGATCTAGCTAAACCTTTAAAACATGACTCAGCAATATGGTGATTATTCTCTCCATATAAATTTTCAATATGAACATTAGCTCCCAAATTTTGTGAAAAAGCAGCAAACCATTCATGAAAAAGCTCTGTATCCATTTCTCCTAAAACTGCTTTTGAAAAGGAAACTTTCCAAATTAGACTTGGTCTTTTTGATATATCTAAAGCTACTCTAGTTAAGGTTTCGTCCATTGGAATAACTGCACTACCAAAACGCTTAATGCCTGAAAAATCGCCGAGCGCTTTAGCAATAGCTGACCCTATAACAATACCAGTGTCTTCTGTTGTGTGATGTTGATCAACATGAAGATCACCTTCCGCTTTAAGCTTAAGATCAATTAATGAGTGTCTTGAAAAACTTTCAAGCATATGATCTAAAAAACCAATACCTGTTTCTATTTCAGAGACACCTGATCCATCAATATCAAGCTCAACAAAAATTTTTGTTTCCCTGGTTTCTCTCTCAATTATAGCTTTTCTATTTTTTTCTTTAGCATTCATATTTAAGCCTCAGCAGAAATTATATATATTATCGCTTTCTTAAATGTAAGACAAAAGCACCATCACCCCCTTGTAACCTGTGAGCAATAGAATATCCAATAATTAAAGGAAAAATTTCATCCTCTTTTAACCATTCAATAAAAGCGTTCTTTAATATTCCTTTACCTTTTCCGGTAATAATAAGTACATAACTATACTTATATTTCCAACATGTGTCTAAAAAAGATAGAAATGATACTTTAGCATTCTCAATATTTAATCCATGCAAATCAAGAGTTGCACTTGTTTCGATTTTCTTGGTTGCCAGTTTTTTTACTATTTTTTTTGTTAATGCTCCTGGTGGGGGTAAGCCCTTCTTTTTCTTAAAAGACACTTCACGACTAAATTTGTTTAGATAATTATCATTAATAAAAGTATCTTTATTTTCAACCTTAAATTCATTGTTGATAAATTCATTCCAAACACTTAAATCGTCTTCATCTTCCATTATTAATCATCGGGGTTTGTTGAAATTAACTCCCATGCAGGATTTTTACTTTTTAAGGGTTTTTGAAAAACCCAAATATCTTTTATAACTTGAGGAGAATCTTTGTTTCCTTCAATAATTTGTCCAGTTGAATCTTCGCCATAACTTATAATTTTGGTCTCAAAATTTACTTTAATTTGAGCTGTATTTTTGTCTAATTTTGCATCTATAATATCTACTAAATTAAACTCTACTACCTCATTATATAGTTTTTGTTTTAATTCATCTCTTGATGAAATAGCTTCAGAGAAACCATCATAAACTTCTTTACCTATAAAATCTTTTATTGAATTTAAATCACCAGATGCATAATTTTGAACAATCATTTTATATGCATTTTTAGAGCCCTCTAAAAATGATTCTTGAGTAAAATTTTTATCATTTAGAGTTAAATAGTCTAATATTTCTTCTTTAGAATGTGGGATAGAGTTTTCGGTTTTCTCAAAATTTTTAATATCTCTATTTTTCTTTGGTTGAAAAATATTTTTATTATCTAGCGGGTCTTCGTTGCCAGTTCTTTTTCCTAATGTTGCTCTTAGTCTTATAAAGGCTACTATTGCAAACACAAGAAGTATAATATTCATCGGATCAAAGGGGTTGCCCATTACATCTGTCCTTTCTATAGTGTTTTTTTATTATACGAATATACATTAACTTTAAATAAAATTTTATTTTTTTTGAGGAAAGCTTGTTTTATCCGTTTGTAGTTTTTTTTCTAGTTTTGCCTATTATTGAAATATGGGCCTTAATAAAGCTTGGAAATTATTTTGGTTTTTTTGGAACCTTAATAATTATAATTGGTACAGCAATAATTGGTATCTTTATTGCAAAGCAACAAGGGCTCGGTATAATTTTTTCACTTCAATCTAAACTAGCACAAGGAAAACAAGCCCTTCCTGAAATAGTTGAGGGATTAGCCCTTCTTATGGGTGCATTATTTTTTATCATACCTGGGGCAATAACCGATATATTTGGAATAATTCTTATAATACCAAGTTTTAGAAAATTTTTATTAAAGTTAGCGGTTAATAAAATAATAGATGAGTTGAGAAAAAGAGAAAATAGATATTAAGTATTTTTCAACCAAAGGGGCTCTTTTGGAAGCGATGCTAAAAATTCTCTATGATTTTTTTCATCAATATCTGATATTCTTGATTTTAACTTTTTCTTTCTAGTTAATGTGGTTGAATAATTATTTTCATAATCTTCAATTTGTTCTGTCTTGTTGGTTGACAATTCAAGATCGGGTTCTTTTCCGCCTACAAGCTCAAGATATACCTCGGCTAAAATCTCAGAGTCCAAAAGAGCTCCATGTAGAGTTCTATTTGAATTATCAACAAAAAATCTTTTACAAAGAGCATCCAAACTGTTTCTTGCACCAGGGTATTTGCTCCTTGCTATTTTTAATGTATCGATAACTCTGTCGTTGTTTATTTTATCCCTTTTAGCTCTTTCCAGCTCGCTATTTAAAAAGTTAATATCAAAATCAGCATTATGAGCAACCAGCTTACTATCACCAATAAAATTTAAAAAATCATCTACAATTTCTATAAACTTTGGTTTATTTGATAAAAATTCATTTGTTAGTCCATGGACTTTTTCAGCCCCAGCATCCATTTCTCTTTCAGGGTTTAAATAAGCCTGAAAAGTATTTTGCGTAGGCACGTGGTTTATAAGTTCAACACAGCCAATTTCAACAATTCTATCTCCATTGTCAGGGCTCAAGCCAGTGGTTTCTGTATCAAGTACGATTTCTCTCATTCTGTTCAATTTCCTCAAGAATATTTAAGGCTTGTTTTTCTGCATCGTCAATACTTATTGAGGTATCGATAATAAAATCAGCCTTTTGACATTTTATAGTATTTGGGATTTGAGATATTAATATCTTATTAAATTTATCATCCGTCATGTCTGGTCTTTTTAAAACTCTCTCTCTTTGTATTTTTTCTGAAGTTGATACAACGATGACATAATCTACGTGCTTTTCTCCATTAGTTTCATAAAGAAGCGGAATATCGAGAATTACAACTTTTTCATTAATATTTTTCTCAAAAAATATGGCCCTATCTTCTTGTAAAAGTGGGTGTATTATTTCCTCAAGTTTTTTTATTTTATTTTTATTACCAACAACAATGCCCCCTAGAACCTTTCGATCAACCGATCCATCTTTAGATATTGCTTCAGGATATAAATTTTTTATAGCTAGCGCCCCTTTATTTCCAGCTTCATAGAGCTTGTGTACTGAAGCGTCTGCGTCGTAAACTGGTACACCGAGGCCACTAAAAATTTTTGCTGTTTCGCTTTTACCCATCCCTATAGAACCAGTAAGGCCAATCTTTATCATTATTTAGCTCGCCTTATGTGTTCAAGTATGTGTTGTTTTAAACCATTGGTAACTTCTGGTCTTACTCCAAAAAAAGACTCAAAAGAGGGTACTGCTTGATAAAGCAACATTCCTAAGCCTCCCATGGTTTTTATATTTTGTGATCTCGCTAAACTCATGCTTTCAGTATTTTCTGGATTATAAACAATATCAGCAAAAAACTTTATTCCCCCAATATTTTTAAAATTAATAAAATTAGTATCAGCCATTCCCGCCATTCCAACTGGTGTAGCATTAATAAGTAAATCGAAGCTTAATTTCTTAAGGTTTATGTCATCAATATGAAGTGGTTCAGCAGCATGGAGGTTTACTTTTTCTAAAAGCTTTTCTGCTCTGTCAATATTTCTATTAAATACAAATATTTTTTTTGGATTTTCCTTACTTAATGACAATACAATGCTTTTTGCAGCTCCCCCTGCACCTAAGATACCAATTCTTAAACTTGATAAATTAATATCAGGAAAGTCTTCCTTAAAGCTTTCGACAAATCCGCCACCATCTGTATTATCTCCGTAAATTATATTATTTTTAAATGTTATTAGGTTTACTGCTTGTAAAACCCCTGCGCTTTCACTTAATTCATCACAGATTTCAGTAACTTTTTCCTTGTGAGGTATTGTTATGTTAAGACCAGAAAAACCTTGCTCTTTTTTCGAAATAACTAGACTTTTCAAATCATTTGGATGTACTTCTATTTTTTCATACTCTCCAAATATACCATGCTCTTTGATCCAATAATTATGTATGATTGGTGACCAACTATGTTTTACAGGAAAGCCTATGACAGCAGCTTTTTTCATTATTTAATAATTCCGTTAGCATTTAATTTTCTAAGTTTTTCTAACAAAGGAATAATTGGTAAACCAATTATTGTAAAAAAATCTCCATCTATTTTTGAGAAAAGTTGAGCTCCTTGTTTTTCAATAGAGTATCCCCCCGCAGAAAGAGTTACTTGGTTACCAACCTTTTTTAAATAATTTTTTAAAAACTCATCTGAAAAATTTCTCATTTTCATTTTTGGCGACTGCTCATTGCGCCATATTATTTTATTATTGAACGAAATAACTGTAGCTGAATCTAAATAATGAGTTTTGTTTCTAAACAAACGAAAGTTTTCTAGAGCCTCTTTCATTGTTTTCGGTTTATTGTAAACCTTGCCTTTAAAAGAAAGAACTTGATCTGCCCCAATAACATAACAATCATTATATTTGTTTGAAACTGATAAAGCTTTCTTTTCAGCTAACATTAAAGCTAGCTTTTTTGTAGTGCCTTTAAAATTTTTTTTTAGCTTTTCTTCATTAGCAAGCGGCTTAAGAGAAGTATATTTAATACCAGTTGCGTCCATAATTTTACGTCTTGATACAGAAGAAGACGCTAAAATAATATTATTTTTTTTCAACATTTTTTTCTTCTTTTAAGGATAAAATATTCATAATAGCAGAAGCTGTTTCTTCAACTGATCTTCTTGTAATATCAATTACAGGCCATCCTTTGTTCGCAAAGATTCTTTTTGCTGAAGTTATTTCTTCTTCGACTTTATGAATATCAACATAATCATTATCTTTGTTTTCTAAACCTAGTTCAATTGACCTTTTTCTCCTTATTTCAACAAGGGTGTGTGCGGATGTTATGAGAGCAACAACTTGAGTATTTTTAACATTATCAAGTTCCTTTGATATCCCAACATGAGGAACAAGAGGATAATTTGCTGCCTTTATCCCTTGGTTGGCTAGATAAATACATGTAGGCGTTTTAGATGTTCTACTTACACCAACAATTATAACATCAGCGCTTTCAAGATTTATTTGGCTCTGTCCATCATCATGTTCTAAAGTATAATTTATTGCCTCAATTCTTTTAAAATAATCATCATTTAAGACATGTTGTCCGCCAGGTTTATTTATGGCTTCAAAGCCTGTATATTTCTCTAATACGCTAACAATATTTTCCATTACAGGTAAATATAAAATCTTTTCTTTCTTACAAAACTTCTCTAATTTTTTTCTAACTTCCTCTTCAACCAAAGTACAAAAGACTACTCCTTTTTCATCTTTTATATTTTTAAATACTCTCTCTAATTGAGTGATAGTTCTTACCATTGGATAAGTTTTTTGTTGATATTCGACTTCAGAAAATTGTGCAGCTGCTGCAGCTGAAACAGCCTTTAATGTTTCACCTGTTGAATCTGAAACTAAATGCAAAGTTAAATTTTTTTTTATATTTTTTTTCATTGCAGTAATATCTTGTTAATAACTTGTTAGCTTTAACATTATTTATTAAAATTAAACTAAAGTATACATTTAGACAGATTTTATTAAATTTATTTTAACAATTTTAATTGTTGAATATTTTATGTTTATTTCTTTAATAAAATTTTTTATTAACATTATTAACACTTATAAGTTATTGTTTTTATAAAGTATGTTAATAAAATGTTAATAACATTAAATTTTATTTAATTGTTAATAACTTATGTATAATTTTTTAATCCACATAACTAAGTTCACTACTACTAATACTATATATTATATATAATATTAGAAATTTTATGACCTACAATAATTAATTTTTGACTAAGGTATTATTAAATTATATAATATTACTAATCCTACCTAACAATCCTAGAATCTAAAAAAATAGGAATATTTATGAAAGAACTAAAGTTACAAGATCTTAAAGAAAAATCGGCATCCGAATTAATTGAATTTGCTAAAGAAAATGGTGTTGAAAACGCAAGTTCCTTGAGAAAACAGGAATTATATTTTGCTATTCTTCAGAATTTAGCAGATCAAGATATTGAAATTTTAGGACAGGGAGTAATTGAAGTACTTCAAGATGGTTTCGGCTTTTTAAGATCTTCAGACGCTAATTATTTACCGGGCCCTGATGATATATATATAAGCCCATCACAAATCAGAAAATTTTCTTTAAGAACTGGTGACACCGTAGAAGGCTATATAAGAGGTCCTAAAGAAGGGGAAAGGTATTTTGCTTTAGTAAAAGTGAACTTAATAAACTTTGAAGACCCAAAAAATATGAGAACAAAAGTTCACTTTGATAATTTAACACCCTTATACCCTGATGAGGCTCTTACGATGGAAATTTTAGATGCAGATAAAAAAGATTTATCAGACAGAATTATCGATATTGTAGCTCCTTTAGGAAAAGGTCAAAGAGCAATGATTGTATCTCCACCAAGAACAGGTAAAACAGTTCTACTTCAAAATATTGCTAATTCAATAACAAAGAATCAGCCGGAATGTTATTTAATAGTTTTACTAATTGATGAAAGGCCAGAAGAAGTTACTGACATGCAAAGAACTGTCAATGGAGAAGTTGTATCATCAACTTTTGATGAGCCTGCTACTAGACACGTCGCAGTTTCAGAAATGGTTATGGAAAAGGCTAAGAGGCTTGTAGAACATGGCCGCGATGTAGTTATATTACTTGATTCAATAACACGTTTAGGTCGAGCATTTAATACAGTCGTTCCATCTTCTGGTAAAGTCTTAACAGGTGGTGTTGATGCAAATGCTCTCCAAAGGCCAAAAAGATTCTTTGGTGCTGCTAGAAATATTGAGGAAGGCGGATCTTTAACTATAATATCAACAGCATTAATCGATACTGGTAGTAGAATGGATGAAGTCATTTTTGAAGAATTTAAAGGCACTGGTAATTCAGAAGTCGTACTTGATAGGAAAATGGCTGATAAAAGAGTCTTCCCCGCCATCGATATTATGAAATCTGGAACACGTAAAGAAGAGCTTTTATTAGATAAAGAGAAACTCCATAAAATATATGTTTTAAGAAGAATTTTGGATCCAATGGGGACAATTGATGCTATTGAATTTTTACTAGACAAACTAAGTCAGACAAAATCTAACGATGAATTTTATGATTCAATGAACACCTAAAAATGACTATATATGCTTTATCAACAGTACCAGGTAAATCAGGTGTTGCTGTTATTCGAGTTTCTGGTCAATTAGCTAAAGTAGCAATTAAAAAATTAACAAAAAAAGCCTTAAAACCTAGAGAAGCAACTCTATGTAAACTTTATGATCATAAAGATAGCGTTTTCGATCAGGCTGTTGTGGTTTTTTTTGAAGATAAAAAAAGTTTTACTGGTGAACCTGTTGTAGAATTTCAAACACATGGGAGTCTGTCAATTATTTCTAAGCTATTGGATGAGCTTTCAATGATAGAGGGTTTTAGGCTTGCCGAGCCTGGTGAGTTTACTAAAAGGGCTTATCTAGGGGGAAAGATTAATCTTGTTCAGGCTGAGGGACTAGCGGATCTAATAGATTCTGAAACAGAGAAGCAACGTGAACAAGCCCTCATGCACTATGGAAATTTGTTAAGTGATAAGTATTTTTCCTGGTCTGAAGAAATAAAAACCTGTCTTGCTCTTATTGAGGCATCAATAGATTTTTCAGATGAAGATATACCTAAAAATCTTTTAAATGAGATAAGGAAGATTTCTTTAAAAATAAAAGTTGAAATTAATGAGTTTTTAAAAACAGAAAAAAATGCGAATATTATAAAGGAAGGTCTAAGGGTTGCTATTATAGGAAGACCAAATTCAGGAAAATCAAGTTTAATCAATTATTTATCGAGAAAAAAAATTGCAATTGTTTCAAAAAAACCAGGTACAACAAGAGATATTTTAAGATCGCAGGAGAATTTTTTTGGAGTTCCTGTCACATTAATAGATACTGCTGGAATAAGAAAATCAAATGATCAAATTGAGAAAGAGGGCGTTAAATTAGCAGAAAAAATCCAAAAAACTGCACACATTAAGATTTACCTTGGCTCGAATAATGATAAAAATCCATTTTCTGGTATACATTTAGACCGAACAGATAATGATTTACTAGTAATTAATAAGACTGACTTAAAAAAGAAGCATAATATTAAACCAAATATTTCAATATCACTAAAGAATGAAAAAAAACTAAATATCCTTGAAAAGAAACTCGAAAAAAAAATTAAAAACATTGTTTCAACCAATACTGGAGCATTTTTAAATAAAAAAAGACAAAGAAATCATCTTATAAATGCCGAAAAAAGCCTTAATATGGTAACAGGGAAAGATTTAGAAATAATGTCTATTCATATAAGAGATGCGCTGAAAAGTATTGACAGCATTACCAAAGAAACAGATAACGAAGAAGTTCTTGGTATCATTTTCGGAAAATTTTGTATAGGAAAATAAATTGTTTCACGTGAAACATATTTAAATTTTGCTTAATAATAAAAATAATAATTCTTGATAAGAAACTATTAAAGTTTTATTAAATAATAATGGAAAGCTTTGATGTTATAGTAATTGGAGGAGGTCATGCAGGCTGTGAAGCAGCAGCATCTTCGGCAAGAGTTGGCGCAAAAACAGCTCTAATTACAAATAAAATTGAAACAATTGGTGCATTGTCTTGTAATCCTGCAATGGGTGGCATTGGAAAAGGTCACTTAATTAGAGAAATAGATGCCCTTGACGGAATAATAGGTCGAGTTTCTGATTTATCAGGTATACATTTTCAAGTTTTAAACAGAAGAAAAGGTCCTGCTGTTCAGGGCCCGAGAGCACAGATAGATAGAGAGCTCTATGCGCTAAATATGAAAGAAGAGTTAAATAAAACCTCGGGTCTTACTATTATTGAAGGTTCTGTAGATGATTTTATCTTAGAAGGAAAGAATATTATCAAAGGAGTGATCTGCGAAGACGGTAAAAAAATTTTAGCCAACCAAACCGTCTTAACAACTGGCACCTTTTTGAATGGTATTATACACTGTGGTAAAAAAACAACACCAGGGGGTAGAGTTGGTGAACCTCCTTCAAGGGGAATTTCAAATACATTAAAAAAATTTGGTTTAACCCTCGGAAGACTAAAAACAGGAACCCCTGCTAGACTTTTTTCATCTTCTATTGATTACTCCTCTCTTGAAATACAGAATGGTGATAAAAAACCTGAAACTTTTTCTTATTTATCAAAGGAAATAAAAAATAAACAATTACCTTGTTATATAACAAGAACAACTGAAAAAACTCATAAAATTATTATTGAAAATATAATGCAATCATCAATCAAATACGGAAATATTTCTGGTGTAGGCCCCAGATATTGTCCTTCAATTGAAGATAAGGTAGAGAGGTTTTCTGATAAAAATAGCCATCAAATTTTTTTAGAACCTGAAGGATTATCAAGTGAGTTAGTTTATCCAAATGGAATTTCAACATCTCTTCCAGAGGATGTACAAGATAAATTTTTGAGAACAATACCGGGTTTAGAAAATGTTAAAATCGAAAAATATGGTTATGCTATAGAATATGATTACATAGATCCTCGCGAACTTAACCACTGCCTCGCTCTGAAAAAAACAAAGGGCTTATGGCTTGCCGGACAGATTAACGGAACAACAGGCTATGAAGAGGCTGCTGCACAAGGTCTTGTTGCCGGTGCTAATGCTGCGCTGAAAAGCTTAAAAAAAGATCTTCTTCTTTTAAATAGAGCTGATGGTTATATTGGCGTGTTGATTGATGACTTAGTTATAAAGGGAGTTTCTGAGCCATATAGAATGTTTACTTCTAGGTCTGAATATAGATTGAGTTTGAGAGCTGATAACGCTGACGAAAGATTAACAGATATTGGTATAAGTTACGGCTTAGTAAAAAAGAAAAGAAAAGACTCATGGACAAAGAAGAAAAAAGATTTACTTAATTTAAGAAAGAAGCTTAAAACTCTAGTAATTACCCCAAATGCTGCAAAGAAAAAAGGTCTTAATATTAATCTTGATGGTAAAAAGCGTTCTGCTTTTGAATTGTTAAGTTACCCAGAAGTAAAATATCGTGATTTAAAAGTTTTCTGGAATGATATTGAAAACTTATCTCCTCAAGTAGAGAAAACCATTAGTGCGGAAGCTTTGTATGATAGATATTTAGCTAGACAACAGTTGGATATTGAAAGATTTAGAAAAGATGAAACAAAAAAAATTAGTCCAAACATCAACTATAAAAATATTAATGGTTTATCTAACGAGAATAAAGAAAAACTAACCAAGCAAAGACCCGAAACACTTGGTCATGCGCAAAGAATTGATGGGATTACACCTGCTGCAATTGGTTTAATAATATCTCATATTAAAAGTAATAAAGGCGCATAATTTTGTTAATTGAAAAGCAAAAAGAAACTAAATTTTTGTCTTTTCCAAACCAAAGAATTATGAGCGATTATATAGATTTAGTTGTTGATGCTAATAAAAAATTTAATTTAATTTCTAAAAGTACAGAAAAAAATATTTGGGATAGGCACATAACTGATAGCGCACAATTATTAAATCATCTACCAAACGGTACAAAAACAATTTGTGATGTAGGATCCGGGGCCGGCTTTCCTGGCATTGTTCTTAAAATTATCAATATGTCACTGAGTGTTACCATTGTTGAACCTAGCAAAAAGAAATCAGAGTTTCTTAAATTTGTTTCTAAGGAGCTTGATTTGGATTTAAATATTGTTCAAGAGAAATATGAGAATATAAAGAAAGGTCAAATGCCCTTTTTTGACGTTATTACCGCAAGAGCTTTGAAACCTCTAGATAAATTAATACATTTATTTTTTGAAGATTTAAGACAAGGAAGTGTCTGTGTTTTTCCTAAAGGTGAAAATTGGCAAAACGAGCTAGATTTAGCCCAAAATAATTGGCTGTTAGAATATTCTGTTGAAACTAGTATTACTAATAAAGGGTCTAAAATTTTTATTATCAAAGGTGTAAAACGTCGTAATGAGTAAAAAAATATTTTCAGTAATTAACCAGAAGGGTGGTGTTGGCAAAACAACTACTACTGTCAATCTTGGTACAGCAATGGCTGCTTGTGATGCAAAAGTTTTGTTAATTGATATGGACCCTCAGGGAAACCTATCTACTGGTCTTGGAGTATCACCAGCAAATAGAAGTGTTGGTATTTATGATATCTTATCTTCAAGAAAAAAATTGAATGAATGCATAATCAATTCTGAAATTCCAAATTTAGATATAGTAACTGCAAATGAAAACCTTTTGGGGGTTGAAATCGAACTATCATCAGATGAAGATAGGGCTGTAAAGCTAAGAGAAAGCCTTAACAATACTTTTTCTGACCAAAAAGACTATGATTTTATTTTATTAGATTGTCCCCCGGCTCTTAATATAATAACTTTGAATGCTCTTGCTGCCTCTGATGGAGCAATTGTTCCTCTTCAGGCAGAGTTTTATGCCCTTGAGGGTTTAAGCCAGCTTTTAAAAACTATTGATGGCATTAGTTCAACAATTAATGAAAAACTTAAATTATCAGGCGTTATTTTAACAATGTTCGATAAAAGAAATAATTTATCTCTTCAGGTTGAGGAGGATGTTAGGGCTTATCTAGGTGATAGAGTTTTTAATACAAAGATACCAAGAAACATTAGACTATCTGAAGCACCTTCTCACGGAGTACCTGCTCTGATTTATGATCATAAATGCTTAGGAAGTGAGGCGTATATCAATTTAGCAAGAGAGTTTTTAGATAGAGTAAATTGGGAAATAACATAATTCTAATATAGGAAAAAATATGAAAAAAGGTTTAGGGAAAGGTTTAGCCGCTTTAATAGGTGACTTAGATGATAAGGCTGATAATCAAGATGAGATAATTAAAAAGGATAATCAGACAGGTCAGGTTAATTTGCCGATAGAGTTTCTAGTTCCAAACAGAGATCAACCAAGGAAAAATTTTAGTGAGGCCTCTCTTAATGAGCTTTCACAATCGATAAAACAAAAGGGAATTTTATTACCTATTCTGGTTAGGTCATTAGATGATAAAAAGTTTCAAATTATTGCAGGCGAAAGAAGGTGGAGGGCTGCTCAAAAGGCAGGATTGAATGAGGTTCCAGTTATAGTTAAGAGTTTTAATGAAACTGAAGTTTTAGAAATCGGTTTGATAGAAAATATGCAAAGAGAAAATCTTAATGCAATAGAGGAGGCTATGGGTTTTGAAAAATTACAAAGAGAGCATAAATATACTCAAGAAAGTCTATCAAAGACACTTAGCAAGTCACGCGCCTATGTCGCTAACGCATTAAGACTTTTATCCCTTCCTCATAAGGTTCAAGAATTTGTTCAGAATGGAGATTTATCACCTGGCCATGCTAGGGCTTTAATTGTGTTAGCTGATCCGTTACCAGTTGCAAAATTTGCAATTAAGAAAAAGATGAGTGTGAGACAGCTAGAGTCTTATGTTTCTTATCTTAAGAAAGATAGCAAGCTTAAACAAAACGATAGAAATAAAAAGTCATCAGATACTCTATTGTTAGAAAAGAAATTAACCGATAATTTGGGGCTTTCTGTTCAAATAGCAGAAGGCAAAGGTGAGAAAGGTGAGCTTAAAATCAAATATTCATCATATGATCAATTAAATTTTATTATTGATAAGCTAAATTAATCTATTTTTTCGCAACATTTGCTAATCTCATTATGATATTGCCTATTAGGCTTTTTCCAAGCCCGGGTTTAGTTTTTGTTAATAGGTCGCTCTCTGTAAGTATTTCTAGGGCTCTATCGACTTTATCAGTATTCCAATTTTTTATTTGAGATTTAAAAGCATTAACTTCTTTAAAAAAAATTGGTGGTTTTATTTGTTTCATTGCCTCGCTAATTGATTGACCTGAAATAATTTTTAAACCAACTAAATGAAGTTTTTGAAAATGAATAATTAGCGCTGATATAAACTGAGGGGGTGTAACGCCCTGGAGGAAAAGTTTTTCAGAAATTTTTTGTGAAACTTCTGTTTCCCCTAGACATATGCTTTTGCATAGTTCGCTCATTTGACCTTGATTTGTATCGAATAAAATTTTTCCGACTTTTTCTTCATCAATTTTTTTATCTTCATCAAATTCATAATAGAGCATTATTCTTTCAACAGCACCATTGATTTGACTTCGTTCAAAACCAGACATTGAAATAATTGAATTGATTGCGCTCTCATTAAATGAAAAGTTTCTTTTTTCAGCTTTTTCTTTTATAAACTTTTTTAGACTTACTATGTCATCCTCATAAAAAGGCACTATCAGAGTATTCTCTAATTTTTCTAGAGACTTCCTTATATTTGACCTAGGTGATAATACACCCCCTTTTATGAGAAGCGTTGTTTCTTTGATGTCATCCTTAAGTAAATCGAGGACAGGCCCAGCGGATTCAGAATTATCCATATCAATTTTTAAATATTTTCTTCCACCCCCAAATGCAAGAGATTTAGCTTCATTATAAAAAGCATCTGCATTTTTTGATATTTCTTTAATATTGAACTCTGATGGAGCAAATATATCATTTTTATCGAGAAGACTACCGCATAATTTGTTATAAAGCTCGTTGATAAGGTATGAGTTTGGTCCGTACAAAAGAATACATTTTAAGGAAGTTTCTCCATCATTAACTATAGTAGAAATATCTTGTTGCTTTCCCTTCATTATTTAATTTTTTTTGAGTATAGAGCAAGCTGATTTCTTATATCATATGCAATTGATGTTGAGAGTTTTGAAATAGCATCATTTTTGGCAACTTCATTTGAATAAGGCTCAGCAATTCTATTAAATGCATTTGATCCGATGCTTTGGCTTGTAAATATAACTTTATCTGAGTTTATCTTACGTATTTTAAATATTACAGTGGTCGAAACACCCATCCTGGTTACTTTTTCATCTTCTCTAACATCAATATCGTCAAATCTATTTTGTGATGTAAGCTCCACTGTAAAAAGATCTTCACTTTTTGAGTTTGAAGAAATTAACTTATTAAGATTTCTATATATTTCATGTAATTCTTTATTGGTTTTTGAAGGCTCAATTATTTTATATTCCGCAAGAAATTTTTCAGAATAAAGGGGTTCAAATGTGCAAGCCGAAGAAAATACACTTATAAAAAATATAAATAAAATTTTTTTTTTAAACAACAATATTAATAATCCTATTAGGAACGATTATAAGCTTTTTAATTTCTTTGTCTTCAATAAATGATTTTATACTTACTTCGTTTAAGATTAATTCTTTTAGTCTATCTTCATCAATATTTTTTTCTACTTCAATCTCTGCTTTCTTTTTACCGTTGATTTGTATTGGTAGTTTTATATTAGTTTCAGTGATTAGATTTTCGTCAGTACATGGCCACACTTGTTCGCAAAGCAAACCTTCTTTCTCTCTTAAAAGAGACCAGCCCTCTTCAGCTAGATGAGGGGTTATTGGTCCCAACATTACTAAAAGAAAAGATAATGATTCATCTAATGCCTCAGAGCTAATATTATCGCTTTCGTTAACTTTAGAAATATCTCCTATAAATTCGTACAGACTTGCTATTACTTTATTAAAACTAAGATTGTCTAAATCTCTAGTAATCTTATAAAGAGTTTTGTGTGTTATCTTTCTTAAGTTAGCAGTCTTTTCTTTATTTTCGTTTTTAGTATTACCTTTAGCCAGCGCATTTAGTTGATTGATTGTATTCCATATTTTTCTTATAAATTTACCAGCAGCTTCAACTCCTGACTCAGACCAAAAAATATCTCTTTCAGGAGGTGAATCTGATAATACAAACCATCTTGCAGTATCGGCACCAAATTTTTTTATTATTGTTGATGGATCTACAACATTTTTTTTAGATTTAGACATTTTCTCAGAGGGGCCCTTTCTAAGAGTCTCTCCTGTCTCTTTATGAATAATTTCAGAATTTTTTACTGTAATTAAACTAGGCTCAATCCATTCACCGTTATTATTTTGGTAGGTTTCATGACAGACCATACCTTGAGTAAACATTCCATTAAAAGGTTCGCTAATATTTAGGTGCCCTGTATCTTTAAGAGCATTTGTAAAGAATCTTGAATATAGTAAATGAAGAATAGCATGCTCAACACCGCCTATATATTGATCAACTGGTAGCCAATAATTAGTAGCCGAAATATTAAGTGGTTTTTCCTTGTCTAGGTCACAAAATCTTGCAAAGTACCATGATGAGTCTACGAAAGTATCAAGAGTATCAGTTTCTCTTACTGCTTTTAATCCAGTTTCTTTGCATTTTGTATATTTCCATGTGGGATGTCTTTCTAATGGATTTCCAGGAATAGTTAAATCAATATCCTCAGGAAGAGTTATAGGCAATTCATCTTCTGGTACTGGAATTATCTCCCCATCTTCTCTGTATAAAATTGGAATTGGGCACCCCCAATATCTTTGTCTAGAAATTCCCCAGTCACGAAGTCTAAAATTTGTTTCTCTTTTTCCTTTATTGCTCTCGATTAGTTTTTCTATTGCTTTATTCTTTGCCTCATCAATGCTTAGACCATTTAAGAAATCAGAGTTAATTAGTTTTCCTTCTGCTGTGTAGGCCTCAGTGAGGTCTTGGCCTAACTTTGTTTCTGTACCTTCTGCACTTACAACAGGTATAATGTCAATTTCATATTTTTTTGCAAAATCAAAATCTCTTTGATCGTGTGCTGGGCAACCAAAGATTGCACCGGTTCCATATTCACTCAGGATAAAATTTGCAATATATACATCAAGAAGTTTATTTTTTATAAAAGGGTGTTTGATCTTAAAACCAGTTTTAATCCCTTTTTTTTCAGCTTTTTCTATTGCCTCTTCAGTAGTACCAATTTTTTTACATTCTTTAATAAATTCTTTTATTTCGTGATCTTCCTCAAGCATTTTGACTATTGGATGATCAATTGAGATGCCACAAAATGTTGCACCAAATAGTGTATCTGGCCTAGTTGTGAAGACTTTAATTGGATCACAAGTTTTTTTATCCAAGTCAATACATTCGAATTCAAAAGAAACGCCGGTAGATTTTCCTATCCAATTTTGTTGCATTGTTTTAACTTTATCTGGCCAATTTTCAAGTTTTCCTATTTCGTTGAGTAATCGTTGTGAATCGTTTGAAATTTTTAAGAACCATTGAGTTAGAACTTTTCTTTCAACAATAGCTCCTGATCTCCAACCTTTACCATCTATGACTTGTTCATTAGCTAAGACAGTTTTATCTATAGGATCCCAATTAACTTCACTTTCTTTCCTGTAAGCGATGCCAGCTTTATAAAAATCTAAAAAGATCTTCTGTTGATGCCTAAAATACTCTGGATCACAAGTGGCTAGTTCTCTGCTCCAATCAATTGAGAGCCCTAGTGATTTCAGTTGAGATCTCATATTATCAATATTTTTATATGTCCACTCTTTGGGGTGTATCTTTTTCTCCATTGCCGCATTTTCTGCAGGCATACCAAAGGCGTCCCAGCCCATTGGGTGAAGAACATTATCACCTTGAGCTTTTCTGTAGCGGGCAACAACATCGCCAATGGTATAATTCCTAACATGTCCCATATGAATATTTCCTGATGGATATGGAAACATTTCTAAAATATATTTTTTTGGTTTATTTTCAGAAACAGGTCTTGGCTTAAAGGAATCTTTCTCAGACCAAATATTTTGCCAATATGATTCTATTTTATCTGGACGATATTCAGACATTTAGACTTTAACTATTTCCAAGAGAACCAATTCTCAGCTCACGAGCTTTTGTTAAAATTGAAGCCTCAACTAGTCTTGGGGTATCAGGATTTACATCTGCTTTAACCCATTCATCAGATATTTTAATCTCTCTAAACACATTTACAGTTAAAGCGTCGGCCCTTAATCTTCTATCTTTTACATAAACATTAAGTTTTATTCTTTCACTTGGATTTTCCGGATCAACATACCAATCTGTTGATATGAAACCACCTATAGGATCTGCAGTATTTACAGGTATAAAAGATACTGTATCAAGGCTTGCTCTCCATAAAAATGCATTTACTGCCATTGATATTTGAGAATTAACAATCTCAGAGGTTTCTAAATCGACTTTTTTTGAAAACGGATTCAATCGAGAGCAGTTACTTAGCAAAAGCATAATACATAACAATAAAACAATATTACTTCTTCTATTCATAAAAATAACTCCCACATAAGATGGCTTTAAAAACAATTCTATCAATAACAGTAAATTTACTTTATCTCAAAATGAATTAATTCAAACTTTTATATTTTATTATTTATGATATCCGATAAAGTAAACAATAAAGATAAAGAAACAATGACAGATATTAAAAAAAATCTTCAAACTATAAAAAATAGGATTGAAAAAACCGCAATTAAATTTAAGAGAGATCCTTCTGAAATAAAATTAATAGTTGTTACAAAAAAATTTAATTTTGAAAAAATAAAACCACTTATAGACGCTGGACATCTTTTCTTTGGTGAAAATAAAGTGCAAGAAGCTGAAAAAAAATGGTCAGATACTTTATCTAAGAATAAGAATATCGAGTTGCACATGGTTGGTCCAATTCAATCAAATAAAATTAAGCCGGCAATTGAAATTTTTTCAGCTATTCATTCTATTGAGAAAATTAAGACTTTAAAAATAATAAATGAAAAACTATCTTCAGACTCTAAGCTAAAACAACTATTTCTTCAGGTTAATATATCCAAAGAAAGCTCAAAAAGCGGAATTTATCTCGAAGAAATGGACGTTTTTTTTAACGAAGCGAAAAAATATTCAAAGATTGGCGTTAGTGGTTTAATGACTTTGCCTCCGCCAGATGAAGAACCTTCGTTGTATTTTGCGCTATTAAATAAGCTATCAAAAAAGAATATGCTAAAATACTTAAGTATGGGTATGAGCAGTGACTTTGAAACAGCAATTGCACTTGGTTCAACTCATATAAGGGTTGGAGAGGCCATAATGGGGCCAAGGGAATAAAAGTTGACAATTAAAGCCTTCCTATTTTCTGATGATGAATTTTTTAATTCAATTATTGAGGAACAATTTTCTTCATTACAAGAATATGATTTAATTGTTTATAAAAAAATAACAAATATAACAAAGGCTCAACAGTTTGAAAAAGATGATATTGTTTTATCTTATTCAGTGGAACAAAACGAAATTCTAAAAATTAAAAAGTTTTTATCTCAAAGATCGTATTCTTTTCCTGCAATTATTTTTGGATCTTTAGAAGAGGTTTCAACTCTGGAAAAAAATTCTTTTATATTTTTTGATACTCCATTTAATTTTATTGAATTATTAAAAATTATTGAAAATATAGTTCTTCAAAGGGATATAATTGAATACTCTAACTTAAAATTTAAAAAATTAAACTTAGATATGAATGCCAGGATTATAAAAGGCTTGGATAAAACAGTAAGACTTACTGATAAAGAGGCTAAAATTCTTTGGCATTTAATCGATGCTAAAGGCAGTACAATAACCCATGACTATTTATTAAATAAAGTTTGGGGTTATAAAAAGAATATCGAAACAAAAACATTAACAACACATATATATACTATTCGAAAAAAAATTATTCCATTTAAAGACATTTTATCTATTGAAAGTTCAGAAGATGGATATTGTTTAAAATAATTATAGCTTAAAGTCAGCAATTAGTGGTGAATGATCCGATGGTCTATCCCATCCTCTTATTTCCTTTTCAATAGAGGCTTTTATTATTTTTTTATTTAATTTTGGGGTAATCCAAATATGATCAAGCCTTCTTCCTCTATCAGATATTTCCCAGTTTTTTGATCTATAGCTCCACCAACTATAAAGTTTTTCTGAAAATGGATGAAACTCTCTTAACGCATCGACAAAATCAATTGAGCTTTGGAATTTTTCAAGTTTCTCTACTTCAATAGGAGTGTGACTAACAATTTTTAATAACTGTTTATGTGACCAAACATCATTTTCGTGAGGGGCAATATTAAGATCGCCAACCAACACGGTATATGGATACTTATGCTGTGTCTTTATATAATTTGTTGCCTCTTCTAGAAAATCTAATTTATGTTTAAACTTTTCATTAATCTTTGGGTCGGGCTCATCTCCGCCAGCGGGTACATAGAAATTATGAATATTAAGTAAACTATTTTTTACTTTTAATTGAAGAGAAATATGTCTTCCATCGTGTTTGTTACAAAAGTCTTTTTGTTCAACTTTATTCACTGGAAGATCAGTTGCTATGCAAACACCATGATAGCCTTTGATACCATTTGTATGTATATTTGAAAGACCTAATTTTTCTAAATCTTTGAATGGAAAAAGATCATTGGGACATTTGGTTTCCTGTAAACAAACTATATTAGGCTTATAAATTTTAATAATTTTTTTTAATGTATCTATTCTGAGTCTAACAGAGTTTATATTCCAACTTAATAAACGAATATTCATGTATGCTTTAAATTATGAGTCTAGAATATTATCCCACATTTCTTCGATCATCATTTCATAATCAAAGTCTAATATGGTTGATGTATCTTCGTAACGTTCCATAATTTGTGCACTTGGAAAAATCGTTGAGTCTTCTTTATAGCTTTTCTTTGCTATGTCTAATGCCATAATATTTGGGGTAGCAGTCTGAAGATTTTCAACAATTGACCTTGAGTTTTTTGGATCAAGCATTGAATTAATTACTGAATGGCTTTCTTCATATTTTTGCGATGCTTTAGAGATACAAGCACAGTCTTGCCAAATTAAACTTCCCTCTCTAGGAAATGTAAATCCAATCTCATCATTGTTAATTTTCTTAAATTCTTCATTGCTTAAAATTGCTAAATCAACTTCGCCATTAATTAAGAGTTCTTTACCATTTTTCTTTCCAAAATCTTTAATATTCTCTTTCTGACGTTTGAGAAGTTTTTCAGCTTGATTAATCCACATGGGATCATTTGTATTTAAACTAACTCCCATATATTTTAGTGCTATTTGAATTAATGTTCTTCCATCACCTAAAAGAGCAATTCTTCCGGCATATTTATCTGAGTCTAGCAACCATCTCCAAGTTGATGGAGGTTCAGAAAATTTATTCCTCCTGTAAGCAATACCTATTGCCCCATAGGATAAAGGTACAGTATGTTTTCTATCCTTATCAAAGGCAGAATTATTGAATTTTGGATCAATAAAAGAGTTATTAGGTATAAGATCTTTATTAAGCTCCGCAATTTTACCATCATCAATTAGACCTTCAAGATAGGAGTCTCTTCCTATTAAGATGTCATAATTGTTATCGTTAAAATTAGTATTTGTGCCTGAACTATAAGTGATTGAGTTAATTGAGGAATTAATTTTTTTTTGAAAATTTGATATTAATTTTTCTGATAAAAAATCAACAGGAGACCCAATATTTAAAATTGGATTTTCTTCCTGTGAAAATAAAGATAATGGTCGTAAAATTATTCCTGCTGATATTAAGCCTATTCCAGAAATAAATTTTCTTCTTGTAGTCTTTCTTTTTTTCAATTTCTTAATCATTTTTATCCACCCTTTCAACGATGTACATTCTTACCAATAATAAGTAAGAGTTTCTATATTTTTATTAAAAAGTTTTATTTTATTTCGAAAAAATTGTCCAACAATGGATTAATCGCTCTAATTTTTGAAAAAAATATCGTTGTCTCTTTTTTTTGGGCATCAATGATTTTCCACTGTCTAAGGATCGGTTGAGGGTAGTCAGCTGAAATAAATATTGAATTTCTCTCTGAATTTTTTTTCGTTCTTAGTTCTAAAGTTGCTATCCTGCCTTGTATTTCTAATCCATTAACATGAAAGCTTTCTAGGGATAAATCCTTTGAAAGAAGTTTTGAAAGAGGACTACCTTCTAATGAATAGTAATTTATTTTACTATCTTCCCTTTCTTTAATTGCAAAAATACCTTTATTTACAATAATCAACATTTCAGAGGGGCTAAAGTATTCAAATCGCAAAGATCCATTACCGTTTGAATAAAAAATACCTTTTGTTATATTTCCAATTTGATCTATTTGAGTAAAGCTTCCTTTTATATTACCTAGATTTAGAAAATATTGCTCTAAAGAAATAACCCACTCATTTTTATTAATTTTGTCAGATTCTTTTGATTGAGCAATAATCGTAAAAAGAATTAGTACTAGGATTATTCTGAAAAAGTTTTTTATTATTATCATTTTTCCAAAATCTCTCTTTTTCCTTGATTATTTGGTTCTGATATAATTCCTTTTTCTTCCATCTCCTCAATTATACGCGCAGCTCGATTGTAACCTATTTGTAATTTTCTTTGAATGTAACTAGTTGACACTCTTTTATCTTTCAAAATAACCTCGACCGCCTGGTTAAATAATTCATCATTAGACCCATTTGTTTGGGTGCTTGAGCTTATTTCAGCCTCTTCTTTTGTTAACGATTCTATATATTCAGGAGTTTCTTGGTCTTTAATGAAACGTACTACTTCCTCAACTTCACTGTCAGATACAAATGGACCATGCACTCTTACAACTTTTCCTCCATCCGACATATAGAGCATATCACCTCTTCCAAGAAGTTGTTCAGCTCCCATCTCATTTAAAATTGTTCTACTGTCAATTTTCGATGCGACTTGAAAAGCAATTCTTGTTGGAAAATTAGCTTTTATTGTTCCTGTAACAACATCTACAGAAGGCCTCTGAGTCGCCATTATTAGATGGATGCCTGCGGCCCTTGCTTTTTGAGCAAGACTCTGGACTAAATGCTCAATATCATTTCTTGCAACTAGCATAAGATCAGCCATTTCATCAATTACTACAACTATAAAAGGCATTTTTTTAGGCTCTATTTCCTCTTCTGAATAAAGTGGTTGTCCGGTTTCATTGTCATAACCAGTATGAATTTTTCTTTTAAATTTTTTACCTTTTCTTTGAAATTCTTCAGCTTTTTTATTAAAAGCATCCATCGTTCTTACTGATAGCTTTGACATCCTGTTATATCTGTCATCCATTTCTCTAACGACCCATTTTAATCCTACTACAGCCTTTTTAGGATTTGTAATTACTGGTGTTAAGAGATGAGGTATTCCGTCATAAACTGAAAGCTCAATCATTTTTGGATCCACCATAATTAAACGACAATCTTCAGGTTTAAACTTATATAGGATAGATAAGATCATTCCATTTATCCCAACTGATTTACCTGAGCCAGTTGTTCCTGCTATCATTAGATGAGGCATTCTTGATAAATCAGCAATAGTAGGTTCGCCTCCAATATTCTTACCTAAGCTAAGGGCAATACCTTCTTCTTTGCTCTCAAAATTAACACTCTCAAGAATTTCTTTTAAATATACAGTTTCTTTGTCATTGTTAGGAAGCTCAATACCAATAGAATTCTTACCAGGTATTACAGCAATTCTTGCTGAAGTAGAACTCATTGACCTTGATATGTCATCTGCAAGAGAAATAACTCGAGATGATTTTACTCCTGGAGCTGGTTCTAGTTCATAAAGAGTAACAAACGGGCCTGGATTAACACTAATTATTTTTCCATTAATTCCAAAATCAGCTAAAGTCTTTTCAAGCAAATCTTTGTTCTGTTGAATTTGTTTTTCAGATATACGCTTTTTGTTTCTTTCGTCAGGAATATCGTTTAATAACTCTAACGAAGGAAGTTCATAACCAGATTTATTATCAGGTATATTTGTTTGAATATTTTTTTCTTTTCTAATACTTTTTTTTCTTTTTGTTTTGGGGCTAGCTGTAAAAAGCATTTTCTTTTGTTTGGTTGGCATCACTTCAGTTTCAATACTATTGTTATCGTTCAGAATGTCTTTTTGATAAATTTCTTTTTGAGGGTTTCCCCCCTTCGATGGCAGAGCCCCAAGAGTAATCAATAACCCTCCTACAACACCTACTGATATATTGAGAGAATTAGAAAACGTAATAATTTGTAAAAGGTCTTTATTTAGTAAAACACTTAATCTATTTATCAGCGAGTCTATTTCATTTGCCACTAGAGAGCCAATAATTCCACCATTTCCAAAGCCTTTATGAAATGAGGATGCGAGTAAAAATACACCAAAACTTAAAGATAAGACCTTTAACCAAAATTTGCTTATTTTTTTTATAATTTTATAAAAGCCAAATATAATTATTATTATTGGTATTAATATTGAAACTGTACCAAGGAGTTGCACAAAAATATCAGCTAAATAAGCGCCAGGCTCTCCAAGGTAATTTTGTGTTGCCCTATCTGAAACTGTATTAAAACTTTGATCGAGACTATTATAAGAACTAATTGCGGCTAGAATAACTAAACCAATTCCAATTGTAAAAAAGCCAATTAGTATATTTATGATACCAAAAAAAATTCTATATAATGTATTTTTAAAAGCAGCCAAAGAATTTAAAAAATAATTTGTTGCCCTTTTTACAACATTCATTTGTTACCCATCTAACAAAATTATTAAAATTGCGAATCAGCTACATAATCACTTGTTAATATAATAATCTGCAAGAACTTTCTCATTAAAATTGAAAATCAATTTCATTTTTTTGTTAATTATATTAATAAACTTGATTATGAAAAAAAATTTTGAAGATATAGTTATTTTTGGAAGCGGGCTATCGGCAAAAATAATGTCATTAGTTGCTCGTAATGCTGGCCTATCTTTTAAGTTAATTATAAATAAAAACATTGGCAATAAGCCTAGTGATGACACCAGAAGCTTAGCTCTTTCAGTTGCATCAAAAAAAATGCTTAAGACACTTGGTGTTAATATAAAAACTGAAGCTGTAACAAAAATGATAGTTATCGAAGGCGGCCTTGGTGACGAGAAAATAAAATCGAGGCTCAGCTTTGATAAAGATCTTGTTGATGAGGATATCGCTTACATTGCAGAACATTCTGTAATCGAAACATCTATAGACAGGGTTCTCAAATTAGATGAAAATGAATTTATAAAAGAAAAAGTAACTAAAATCCAAAAAGAAGGCAATTTTTCAAAAATAATTTTAAATAATAATGAGTGCTTGTTGTCAAAGGCTATAATTTTTACTGAGGTTTTAGATAGAGATTTACAAAATATATATAATGTTAAGTATAATTTTTTTGAATATGGGCAAACAGCTATATCCGCAACATTAAGACATTCAAAAAGCCATAAAGGTTATGCGTTTCAATTTTTTCAAAAAAATGGACCTCTTGCCCTACTTCCAATGAGCAATAAAAGGGGAAATAATTATAGCTCTCTAGTCTGGACAGAAAAAACGGATAACATTTCTTCACTTGTATCGTCAAAAAAGAATCTCGAAGATAGTCTTAATAATCTTTGTTCAGACTATTTGGGAAAAATTAGTATTTCAAAAGGGCCAAGTTCTTTTGTATTAAAAAAATTAAGTGGCGTTAAGGCATTATCAAATGGTGCATTATTTGTTGGTGATGCTCTCAGGTCTATGCACCCTATGGCAGGTCAAGCATGGAATCAAAGCTTGAGAGATATTGCTTATATTGCAGATGCGTTTGCAGAATCTGAGAAGCTTGGTCTAGATTTATTTCAATGCCCTTCAATTTCATTATTTAATAAAAAAAGGAAAATTGAAACAGAGGCTTTAATTAATAGCATTGGTTTTTTAAACTCAATTTATCGTTCAGATACTTCATTAGCAAAAGGGCTTAGAAGAAACATAATGAAGTTAGCTGATAACTATAAACCATTAAAACTGTTTTTATTAAATGAAGCTTCTGGCGGAGCTTTAGAAAGACCTAATTTATTAAATGGTTTAAAGCCTGGTTCAAATATTATTTAGTCAATTTTTCTCGCTTCATCGGGTAGCATTATAGGAATACCATCTTTTACTGGATAAGCTAGTCCAGCTTTCTTGCTTATTAATTCATTGTTTTCGCTATCCCATAATAATGTCTCTTTGGTTAATGGACAAACGAGTATTTCTAATAATTTTGGATCTATTTCTTTACTCATAATACCTCACTGTATTTGCTCTGTACTTGGGCCCGATGACATAGACATTTCGGTCATAGCTATCAACATCTCACTTCTCTTGGATAATGTTTCAGCTTCAAGCAATGCTTGCTTTTCTCTTGGTTTATAAGGGCTGAGAATAGATAACGAGTTTACTAGCAATTCTGTTGATGAATTATCTATAGCATTCCAATCTATAGTCAAATTATTGTGTTCAAGGTATTTTTTAAGGGACTCAATAAGCTTTTCTCTCTCAACCTCTTCTTCACCATGCCCTTTTACGAGGTCAGATGAAAAATTTTCATAATTTACTTGAAACTGTCTATATGGTGTTACTACCTCAAGTTCTGAAGCAATACTGAATCTGCAAACACCAGACAATGTAATTAACATTCTACTATTAGCAACCTCGCTGTAGGAAGTAATTTTGCCTAAGCACCCAGTTTTATAAAGTTCATTATTATCATCTTTATTTGATTGGATCATAGCTATCATTCTATTATTTGACATTGCGTCATCAACCATTTCCAGATATCTATTTTCAAAAATATTAAGGGGTAATTGTGTTCTAGGCAGTAACAAGGCCCCTGCCAATGGGAAGACTGAAACTTTTGGCGGAAGTTCATTAATATTTTTAAATTCTTTAAATGATTTCATTATTAACTAAATAGCATTGATGACAGCTTTTTCCTACCTTCAGTTACCAGAATATTTTCATTACCAAGAATATTAAAAATTTCAATAAGCTGTTTTCTTGCCTCACCATCATTCCATTTTGGGTTAACTTCGATTATTTTTAATAATTGATTAATTGCTTCTTCATTTTCGCCCTTAGCAATTAGTATCTTTGAGAGATCCAATTTAAGTTGATAATTTTCAGGTTCTTTATAGATATTATTCCTTAGCTCTTCTTCTTCCTTGTTAGAGATAGGATTATTTTTTGCATTCTTAAATATTTCTAATTCAGAACGGGCTGAGATGTAATCTTGATTGTTTTCTGCATCAACTGGAAGGCTGTCAATGATTTTTTCAGCATCATCTAATTGATCGCTTTTTATAAGACATCTTGCCAAAAGTGATTTTGCTGAAATATTGTCTGGTTCAATTTTAAGTATTTCAGAGAATACAAGAGTTGCTGTTTCAATATCGTTTTCATCCATATATTTTTTACCAGCGAGTATATTTTCTTCAATTGTTGAGGAATTTTTTAACGAACTAATTTTATTTACGAATTCAATAATATTTTTTTCAGACTGAACACCGATAAATCCATCTATGGGCTGACCATCATTAAAAGCCATCACAGCAGGTATTGATTGAATTTTTAATTGCTGAGCAACTTCCGGAGATTCATCTATATTCATTTTAGCTAGAATAACTTTGCCGTTTTTTTCTTTTATTATTTTTTCAATTATTGGAGTTAATTGTTTACATGGTTCACACCATGGTGCCCAAAAATCAACAATTACAGGTGTCTCTTTTGACTGTTCTATTACATCAGTCATGAAGTTTTCTGTAATAACTTCTATTATTACAGAATTTTTATTCATAGAAACATCTTCTGAATTATTGTTAAAGTCTTGTATTTCCATTTAGAGAGCGTCGTCTTGAGTTTCACCAGTTCTTATTCTTATTGCCTGATCAATATTGCTTACAAATATTTTCCCATCTCCAACTTTACCAGTTTCAGAGCTTTTACTTATAATATTTACAACCTGATCTAGCTTAGTTGCTGGTATAACAATTTCGATTTTTATTTTTGGTACTTCAGTTGTTTTGTATTCGGCGCCTCTATAAATCTCAGTTTGTCCTCTTTGTCTTCCAAACCCTCTTATTTCTGTTGCAGAAAGCCCTTCAATTCCAATATCAATTAATGCATTTCTTACATCTTCATATTTATGAGGTCTAATTATTGCTGTAATCATTTTCATTGTTTCACTATCCCCAGAGCGTAAGGCTATTTTAACAAGTCTTCTAATTGCCTCAGAGTGAGAGGGCAAATCAGTTTGTTCTCTTCTCCATTTATCAACATCGTTTCTAAACTCAGTAGAGGCCACTAATTGTATTCTTTGATCTTGTTTTTTCATTTTCCCTTTTTTTATAATACATAATTATAAAGAATAATAAAACAGCTTTATAAAATATGTATAAATCTTAACCAATGTTATTTACATCTTATTAACTTTGAAATAATGTCACATAAATCATTGCGGGTGTAGCTCAGTGGTAGAGCATCACGTTGCCAACGTGAGGGTCGAGAGTTCGAATCTCTTCGCCCGCTCCATTTTGAATAAAGTTCTTACTATTTAAATCTCTATATCTAACGATATTTAGATGTTTAGAGATATATCTCTAATTCCAACTTGTGAAATCAACAAACTGATCTATATCTCTAAATATCTTTCTATTTTCCTCTAATTTATCAGTTAGAGCTTTATATTCGTCTTTACTTAGTTTTGACTTGGCCAAGTGTTCTAAAATAATAGTCTGATACTTGATTTGTAATAAATGTTCTCTTCTCTTCTTTTCTTTGGAGGATATTAATTGTTTATTCATTTATTGTACCTGACCTCTATACATTTTTTTATGATTTTGATCAGAATTTAATTTCTCAAATTTAAAACCATTATGGCTAGCACCTCTATAAACGCCTTTATCTAAAGATACTTTTTTTTCAGAAATTATATTTTGACTTCCTCTATATTGAATTTTCATAGTTTTTTCCTTAAATTAGTTTTAAAATATTACATATGATACATAAGTTACACATATAACACAGGTTTGTCAATAACATAATTAAACTTTTTTATTGTTTTTATAAAAAACATTGATAAAACATTAATTAATGGTGCTTTTTAGCTAAGAGGGAAACAGTTTAAAATACTGTGCTATACCCGTAACTGTATTTAGGGAGCAAAGAATCATTATGTCACTGGCTAAAGCTGGTAAGGCGATTCTGAGTGTTGATCTTTAAGCCAGGAAACCTGCCATTAAGTCGTTCGCCTAGGACCGGGATCAGTCTTTAGGGCAAAGTATTTTCTTTGAAACGACAAAATAGTTGCAATGGAAAACTTCTTTTTTAGAAGTCGCATTGTTTGTTAAATTTTTTTGTGAGGTTTTGATGAAAAATTTCTTAAACAAATTATTTTTATTTATTATACTTTCGACAAATATTTCGTTCTTAAATAGTACTTTTGCTAACGAGGTTAAAGAGATTATTGTTAAGGGCGCAAGAATAGATATTTCTGAAGATAATTTTGGCTCAAGTATATTTATTTTAGACAGTGAAGAAATAAGGCTGCGAGGCATTAGAAGTGCAATAGATGCAATTTCCTCTTCTCCTGGAGTCACTGCAAAAAAGAACGGTAGCTTTGGAGGTGTTGGTTCTGTAAGAATTAGAGGGGCCTCAAGTTCTCAAACCTTAGTTCTTATTGATGGTGTTCCTGTAAATGACGCCTCATCGCCCGGTGGTGGATATAATTTTGAATATTTAGATACATCCAATATAGATAGAATAGAAGTCTTAAGAGGCTCTCAATCTACTTTATGGGGTTCGGATGCAATTGGTGGTGTAGTAAATATCTACACAAAATCAGCAGATAAAAACTCTATAAACTTACTTTCAGAAGTCGGCAGTTTTGGTTTGAGAAAAATTAATTCTGAACTTGGTATAGTAAGCAATAGCAGCAAATTTCTTTTTTTAGTCGATGACACTTCATTAGATGGCATCAGTAAGGCTGATAAAAAAGATGGAAATGTCGAGAAAGATGGGTTTGAAACAAATTCTTATTCTTTTAAAGGAGATATAGACCTAAATAATATACAGATAAAAGGATTATTATCTTATATTAAATCAGACGTTGAATATGATAGTTTTGGTTTTGTTACAGGTGTTCAAGATGGCGATGAAAGGAGTATTACCGAAGAATTTATAGGTAATCTTACAATAAAATTTAACTTATTTGACGATAAATTAGTAAATACTTTTTCTGTAAATCAATCTGATATTAGTCGCGATTATTTTACAAATGATAATTTAACTTTTGGGGCTGATGGAGAGAGGAAGTTATATCGCTATCAAGGAAATACAAGTTTTGGTGAATTCAATAAAATTGCTTTTGGACTTGAAAAGGAGGAAAGCAGTGTGAATGCCGATAAATTATCAATTGATAGTTATTTTTTTCTTTACCAGTTTCAACCAATCAAAGATTTAGTTATCTCGGCTGGAATTAGAAATGACGATAATAAAGGTTTTAATTCAAAAACAACAAGAAAGATTTCTGCTGCTTATAGAGTTTTTGATAATTTTTCAATAAAGACCAGTTGGGGAGAAGGTTTTAAGGTTCCAACAATATTTCAAACAACTTTCTTTTGTTGTGGCGCTAAAAGCGCAAATAGTAATATTAGACCCGAAGAGTCAACTTCATATGATTTAGGGTTTGATTTTAGCCTAAAAGATAAATTTTCATTTAGTCTTGTTTATTTCAAAAAAGATATTAATGATCAAATTAATTTTTCATTTGGTTTGGGTGGTTATGAGAATATTGACTTTGTTGAGTCTGATGGATTTGAAATTTCTGTTAATTCCAAAATTTCAGAAGAAATAAATTTATATTTAAATTATTCCTATATAGATTCTATAGATGGAAGAGGTCAAAGATTAATTAATATCCCAAAAGACTCTGGTGAATTAGCTCTAACTTATAATTCATCATTTAATTTATCAGGATCTTTGACGATCAAATATAATGGATCAGAAATAGGCACTTATGGTAATCTTGATTCTTGGTCAAGGGCTGATATTAATCTATTTTATAAGCTGAATAATTTTAGTGAAGTATATTTTAGGATAGAAAATTTATTTGATAAAAATTACCAGCAGGTTTTTGGTTATGGGACCCCTGATAGATCTGGCTTGGTTGGAGTGAAAGTTAATTTTTAATATAACTTTTTTGTTTAGCTTGTTTTCTTTTATGAATTTATGTTAATTCAGTGCTTAGATATTAAATTTATTATAAATTCGGAGTTTCTATTATGATTAATTCTATTTACAGTAATTTTTTGGGCGCGGCGCCAAATTGGTATAAGAATACAATTATTTCTTTTCTAATTGCCAATCCGATAATTTTAATAGTTTTGAAATCAATGGGTCTTCCAGCTGGGTTTATACTTGGTTGGATTATCCTAATCCAGTTTATATTTACTCTTGCCATGGCGCTAAAATGTTATCCTCTCCAGCCTGGAGGTTTGATAGCAATTGAGTCTGTTATTATGGGGCTAACAGATACTAAACAAATTTATTATGAAGTAGACGCTAATCTCAAAGTTATTTTACTTTTGGTTTTTATGGTGGCAGGTATTTATTTCATGAAAGATTTTCTTCTGTTTATCTTTACTAAATTATTAATAAGTATAAAAAATAAAAGAACATTATCATTATTATTTGTCTTTTCTGCTGCTTTTTTATCTGCTTTTTTAGATGCATTAACTGTCATGGCGGTATTGATTGCTGTGGCTGTAGGTTTTTATCATGTATATAAAAATGTTGCTGAAAAAGAGGATGGATTTTCCGAAGACTCAGCTGATTTTACAATATTTAAGGGTTTTCTTAGGAATCTTCTTATGCATGGTGCCGTTGGCACGGCTTTAGGAGGAGTTTCGACAACAGTTGGAGAACCTCAGAATCTTTTAATAGCTAGTGTTGCAGATTGGTCATTTGTTGAGTTTTTTATCAAGATGCTTCCTATTTCTTTTCCAGTATTTATTTGTGGTTTATTAACTTGTTACTTGCTAGAGAGACTTTCATTATTTTCATATGGTATTCAGTTGCCAGATCACATAAGACAAATTCTCATTGATTTTGACACTAGCGAGTCCTCAAAAAGAACTCAGGCTCAAAATATGAAAATTTTAATTCAAGCTTTAGTTGCAGTAATATTGGTTTTTTCTCTTGCCTTTGGCCTAGCTGCAGTAGGCTTAATTGGTTTAATGATAATCGTTCTTTTAACAGCATTTAATGGTGTTATAGAGGAGCATCAGTTAGGTAAAGCTTTTGAAGAGGCTCTGCCTTTCACAGCACTTCTAGTTGTTTTCTTCGCAATTGTTGCCGTAATCCATGATCAACATTTATTCTCTTTTGTAATAAACTATGTTTTGACTCT
>CEUJ01012438.1_pt1 | contig 71888 bp, 58 predicted proteins | sample 361531 | NCBI WGS metagenome assembly CEUJ01 (sample SAMEA2622842, study PRJEB7988) | marine metagenome | biome: marine biome (ENVO:00000447); feature: marine epipelagic mixed layer (ENVO:xxxxxxxxx); material: "saline water (ENVO:00002010), including plankton (ENVO:xxxxxxxx)" | depth 140 m | reverse complement strand
GCCTCAAAGTCTTTAAGGTATTCCTTGATTAGCTTTTCTTGGACCTTTATGTCACGCAAATCCTCAATGTTAATACCATCTGTAATATCGTTGACATTTGCTCGCTGACCTGACGCTTTATTGAGAAATGTTACGCTCTCTGGCTTAAATCTGGTTTTTGCAATGTCCATTGCTCTTCGCATAACATCCAAAGGTAAGTTATTCTGGGACACTAAGCGCAAACGAGCACCATCGGTGATGCTTAAGTTCTTTGGCATTTTGCCCTTTGGTGTCAACTCAATCGTAACAAAAGGCTTTGGGTTTGTAAGGGGGTAGTGCTCGCAAGTAAAGTTATCTTTATCTTGGATATCCCAAAGCAAGAATCCTTTATCCATACTCTCGCCGAAGTTCTGCTGAACTAGGGAGCCGGGGTAAGCAACCTTTCCTTCATCGTCTAATTTCTGGTAAGTTTTGTGAATGTCTCCGAGCAAAACATAATCAAATGGAGCAAACTGATCAATGTTAATATCTCCGTGGTCCATTACCCAGCCAGTATCAGTCGTAACACCAGCCACAGATCCATGAAAAAGAGCAATATTTATTTTACTTTCGTCCGTTGGATCAATCCATTTGTCCTCATCAACAACAGATAAGACATTTAAAACAAAGCCGTTACCCAAGTCTACCTCTTGCGAGAACTTATGGAAATGAATGTCCTTGTGATCTAGCGCTTCAACAATGGGAGTTACAGCGTCAATACGCCCCGGATTACGCAGGTTTAGGTCATGGTTCCCAAGGATAACATGAAGAGGCGCTATGTCTGCTAGGTTCTCAAAAAGCTTGGCTGTCATGTGAAAATAAGCAGGGCTTAGTTGTAACTTAGTGTGAGCCGTGTCGCCTGTGTTCACAATAATGTCTGGCTTGAGTTCTCGTAGTTTTTCATAGAGTTCCTCAAACACAGCAGTATACTCTTCGTGATACCTGTGGTTGCGAATGTGAATGTCTGAAACATGTGCGATCTTCATTATGCCTTCCTTATTAACTCAAGTTCTTGGTTCCATACAGGCATCGGGTGGGATGCTCCTGCTGGTATTACCATATAATAATATCTGTTCCAATCATGGTTAGCGCCTTGGATTTTACCCTTTACTTCGGATATTACACCTAGCATTTGTAAAGAGTTGTTAATCATTACTAAGTCTCCGACTTCAAAGGACCTATAACCTCTATCCACTTTATTGGCATCGGATCTGTCTGATTGTTGCTTACCCATGTTATATACGCTATTTCCTTATCTTCATCTACACTTGTGACTATCGCCAAGGGCGAGTCATTTGGCAGACCTATTGGTGTTTTATAATAAACTAAATCACCGACTTTCATGTAGATTGTTTTTCTTGGTCTTTAAGAGACGCAAGGCGGGGTTGGGCATTAACTAAATCGCTGGAGCTTTGTACTTTGCCGCCACCGACACCCCAGATTAGGTGAACGCCTAGCTCATCCGCAACTGGAATCTCTGGGATATTGTCTGATGTTCTGTCTCCGCCGTTAGCGAAAGCAACTTTGAAGTTAGGCCACAGAGCACGGACTCTACGGAGAAGGTCGCAAGCAGAGTTGTCATCATCATCAAATGCCATGGCTTTAGAAACACCTCGGGTTCCTTGAACCATCTCTACCCTCTCTTCATGTGGCATGAAAACATATCCTTTTTTTCTCATTAACCACTCATCTGAATTAACCCCAGCGACGACAATTTGAGCCATCTTTGCAGATTCTTGAATCATGCGAAGGTGACCAACATGCATGGGATCGAAGCCTCCGCTTAAAACGATAACATCATAATACATTTTTATCTCCTAAAAAAAAAGCACCTCTACAATATAGCAGAGGTGCTTTGTAAAGTCAAGGACTTTTTTTATTTTTGTAGTTTAGGGTAAATCCCTGAGCGCAAGTCCACATCTCCGAATAGAATAACGCGATTATCGCCGGTAGGAACTCTGACTGAGCTTTTAACACGATTACCGTTTACTCTAGTTGAAACCTTCTGGTATTGATTGGTGTCCAGTGGAATAGAAGTAATTCTTGTTTCTGTTAGGGGCGTTACCTCTTCGGTGGTACATTTACCATCGTAGTTTGTGTCTGCCCACACATATAGATCTCCGAAACCCTTATCTTTTACGCTAACTGCTCCATCTTTATCTGTATCCATAGTAGCTAGATGAGCAAATCCTCCCGAGAATTCTGATGAGGTTCCAAAGAACTCTGTCCCATCGTCTGCAATACCATTGGAGTTCTTATCAACAAACAAAAAGCCATCTCCACTGAGCCAACTGACTGCCGTGGTTCGTTTGCCAAACATAGAAAAGTTGACCCCATTCTCAACAGATGTGACATCAAAACGCCCATTGTTGTTTAGATCAATAATAATAGGGTCCGATACATTACAGGGGACGACTTTAAAAATCTTTACAGCAGCCAAAGCAAATTCATCAGCAACTCCCACTTGTAGAGCGTTGCTGTAATCAGTTTGAGCCTGAGCGAACATAATCTCATCGTCGCTACTTGTAGGAACATAATCATCACAAAGAGGATTCTGCTCCATGGCTTGGCTGATGGTGTTCATTGCCTCATTAAAGACTGGATCTAGTAGAGATTCATTAGCCTGACAGACTTCAATTGGGTCCGACATAACAGGATAGTCTGCCGTGTATCCGTTTGTAGCTAACCAGTTATTCATAGAATTAACAAAGTGTTGCCGACCCACCACCTGCCCTTTCTCCTCAGAGCTTTTAACGGGTGAGGGGTTTACATTACAAAGTTGTTTTGCCTTTAGGTCCACGCGCACGAGCACACGAGCCTCTTCCAAGCCACTAACAGCGCCTTGTTCAAACCAGAAATCTTCTTCGCTAAGATCAGGATCATAGTTTTCGCGGTTAGCCTTAAGTGTGCCATAGAGCTTAGAATACGCTTCTGAGCGAGCTTTATCTACGAGATACTCGCATGCGTATCCAGTCATAACAGCTTGGTTGTTATAGAACTCAACATAAGGACAGTCGGAAACCTCTGGTAGTTCTTGACTGTCGTCCAGAATCTGATATTCCCCATCGACACCCAAGTCCTCTAGTGCTAGAGAAACTTGAGCTAAATAAAGTTCTTTGCCGACTCCAAGACCACCGAAAATATTGTCTCTCAAGATTTCAATTTCAGCAAGATCTTCTGCTGTCAAGTCCTCCAAGGTGACCTCATCCTCAACAGGTTCTACTTCAGTTGTTTCCTCCTCAACAGGATCAGTTTCTACAGGATCCGAAGGATCAGACCCCTGTTCGGGGGTCGTCTCCTCGGTTTCCGTTGGAACGGTGTTGGTTTCATTGTTTTCTTCTACCTCAGTAGGCTCAACTGTTCCAGTATTTTCTGGAGTAGTTACAGTCTCATCCGTAGTGGTTGTGGTGCCAGTAGTAGTGGTAGTTCCACTATTATTGTCGGCACCAATGAAAGTTGTACCTTTCTCGCTTTCAGTTGTTTCAGTCGCTGTTTCAGTTGTGTCTTCGCAAGCAACTAAAGCAAATGTCAACATTGTAGCAATAATAAAGCTTCTCATTTATTCTCCTTTGTTAAAATGATTTACTCTTCTTCCTCTTCTTCCTCTTCCTCTTCTTCGTCTAGCTCTTCAGCTTCTTCGTCAGATTCATCGGACTCTTCGGATTCTTCTTCGTCAGCCTCTTCTTCATCGGCTTCCGCTTCTGCTTCTTCTTCCTCGGATTCCTCTGCTTCTTCTTCTGCTTCCTCTTCGGCAGCATCCTCGTCAGCAGCTTCCTCTTCTTCAGCGTCAGCTTCTTCTTCGGCAGCGTCTGATTCCTCTTCAGCAGCCTCTTCTTCAGCCACTACTGCTTCGGCACAGTCTGCGGCTTCTTCTTCTTCGTGACACCCAACAATGCTAAACACTAGCATGGATGCAATAATCAAGTTTTTCATTAAATAATTCTCCTTTTAGAAATCAAAAGTACTGATAAACTTTTGTAAAAATGCGTCTTCCGACGACATTAACCTTGCGGTATTTTTTCGCTTCTGAAATTCCTTCTTTGGCATTTCGCCGACATCATTATACGGGAATACTTCTATTTTGTAAACCTCCGCACCATATTTTATCAAGTTTTCTACCAAACTTGCTGCTTTCTCTTCGGCATCTGGGTCAAGAGCAACATACACAGGTGTATCATTTCTAATAATACTCTTGAATAATCTAGATTGCTCCCTTAAAGATGAACCTAAGATAGGCACCGAATTCTTTCCAGAAACTATAGCATCAAAGATCCCTTCTGTCAAGACTAAATCTTCTTGCCAGTCAATATATAGTTCATTAAAGATGATCTTACTTTTTGATGTGGGCGGATTCATATATTTTCGCCAATCATTCTGGTAAGTTCTGCCTATAAAGTAGTTACAGTCACCGCTTTCGCTGAAAGAAGGAACTATTATTCTTCCCGAATATTCTCCACTGGGACAATAACCGATTTTCCAGAACAAAATATCTTCGTCAGTGATGCCTCTTTTAGCCAGATAGTTGCGAGCCTTCGTGGAAAGCACAGATTTGCTTTTATTTGCGAGACTTAGAAACTCATTTGGCAGTTTTACTACTTCAGGTGTGTCTTCCTCTTCCTCGGGAAATAAAGTGGCAATAATCTCGTCAAACTGCTGTATTTCTACTTGCCCTGTAAGTTCACGCCATTTTGATTTTAGGTTAAAGTCTGCGTACTTACGAACAAGTCGGTTGATATTGTTGCCTTTAAACTCGCAGATCCAACACTTAAACACATTCTTATCCAAATTCACGCTAAGTTTGCGCTTATGGTGATTACACTTAGGGCAAGTAAACAGGTATTCTTGCCCTGTTCTGCTATATCCACCAAGGAAATCTTTAAGAATTGATATTTTTTCGTTGTTGGACAAGTGTGTATCCTGCTTTAGCTATAACAATGCTGTCAGCAATATCATAATACTTAGGCTTCAAGTTCCCAGATTTTGTGTACTCTACAACAAAACAAGGTTCGTTGTCAAGTAAAAACTTAACAACTTGTTCTTTTGCTTTAGTTCCCTTCTTGATAGTAATGCCACAAGCCTTGCGAGCAGATGATGCTGGGATATGTTCTGGCTTAATGCTTAGTTCTCTGTAGCAGAGGTAAGTTATGACTCCGTTGAACGAGGATAGGGTTGATAATGTCTTGGCTGATGAAAAGCCAGAGCGGAACATCTGGAGGCTTTGCTCAATAAAAATGTGTTCTATCTTGTATTCTCTCTGAATATCAAGCAGTTCTCCTTGGATATGGTTATATTTTGAATAGATGTCTGGAAATTTGTTCTTGTTTCTTAGATCTACTGCGAATGTCTTTACTATTTCGCCTTGGTCTACAATAGTGAAACCAACAATGCTTGTTGAAATGTCTAATCCTAAAATCATAGATATTATATATCAAGTTTTAGTTTAAATGTCAAGTCTCTTTCTGCTGTTTTTTTAACAGGTGTGGCAAGTTTTGCAATTCCAATGAGTTGCTTGTCGTCATCATATATGCCGATTTCGGATATATACGTTTCTTTCTGAAAGGCTGCAGCAACATTTGGATAATTTCCAGAAACAATGTTTTTAATCGCTAGATTATCGTTTTGCGTGTAAGTTTGCGAACTAGACATACTAGCGGTTACATTTTGTGAACTAGATATGTAAGTTATATTGTTTGAATGGTTTAGTTCGCCAGCGGGGGCGTGGGCGAAAATAGTCATCATTTCAGTTTGAGTTGATCCTGAAAATTTTACTTCGAAGCTACTATTGGGCAAAGAAATTCCTAAGCTTGAAGTTTCAGCACCGACGCCAAAATGTATCCATCTTGCCTGAGTGGCTCCAGCGCCCGTGTATGCTTGTGTGTTTGGTGCCCCTATGACCCAATTTCCAGTTAAAACTAAGAAGCCCTCCGTATAAAGAACAACGCCAGCGACAGAGCCAGAACCTGTGCTTCCTTCCGGCGCTGTTTGTACCAACTCTCCGTTGCCTCTCTCATCCTTAAGGGTGCCAATTAGCGATCCAGTTACATAAAAATTTAACTCAACAGTATTACTTTTAATTTTAGAGCCATAAAATATAGACGGAATTGATAACAAATTCAATGCCTGTGTGGACTTGTTTCCCAAACTAGATGAAAACTGATAGTGCTTACTTTTGTTATTATAAAAATTTAAAGTATTTTGAAGAGCGTCTACCCTTTCGCGGCTTTGTCCTTGACTAAAATATTCTCTAGAAATACTTGCTGAAAGGGGGTAGCTGCCGTCAAGAGTATCGCCGTATTGAAAGTCCGCATTAAACTGGGTTGTGCTTACGGTGCTAAATGATGTGAGGCTTCCGTCCTTAGTTATGAATGGATAAATAAGTTCTGAAGTGGGGCGATCCACATTCATTTCGTACAGATTTGTAAACCCAACAGGAATGGCTCCTATGTTTGAAGTGCTTCTTTCCCCAATTATTTCGGGCTTATCATTGTAATATATGGCACCGTTATAGACAACAAAGTGTTGTCGGGGGTGGGTCTTAACGGTGTTGTAGATTAAATCATCTTGTCCAAGTTCATAGTAAGGCACAATTGATAATACCTCCTAGTAGTCCAATCTTACTCTAAGGGTAAGCTCCGTATCGGGAGTTTTCTTTAGAGGTTCAGAAACTTTCGCAACTGCTAACAACTCATTTGCAGCACTATACAAGCCAACAGTTGTGATGTATGAAACAGGCTGATCAAGGGTTGTATCTTTTACTCTAATTTGACTGGAGCTTAGATAAGTTGGGTTCGAACTGTAGTTAAATTCGTTGTGGGATGCTCTCGCAAAGTAAATTGTTGAATTCAATTCAGTTGTATTGTTAAAACTAATGTTGTAAATCCTGTTTCTAATTGCGTCAGCAGATCCTGAAATTGAAGACCCGGTTATAAAGTCTAGCCCGATGGCTCCGCCATTAGGACTTCGTGGGTTTCCAAGACCAACATTTGCGAGCGCAGTGCCGTTTGCGTATGATGATGTAAGAACACCGCCATCAGTGGAGTCTCTAAAAATGGACCCAGAAATAACTGCGACACCTGCTTGGTAATAAATAAGTCCGACAGGAACTTGATCGTTTTTCAAGTAAGTTGTTCCGTCACTAGTAGAAGATGTGGCGTAAAGAATGCCATACTCTCCAGCAGGTGAGTTTACAAGATAGGAAGTTGAACCACTTAAGTCAGCAGCCTTTACTCTTTGACCAAAATTGTTTCCAGCAAAACTTGCCGTAAGGTCTGCGCCATCGGTTGGACCAGAACCCGTAATGCCGAACTCTATCTCAAAGCTACCTTTTTTAATTTCATCCTTGTTAAGCAAACGTGCTACATTAATAAAGAACACCTCTGATAATGTAGGTCCACCAGAAGCAAAATTTCCATCTTCATCAAACTCACGAATGTTGCCATTCACGTCATGACCAACAAGAACTTGAGCCATTTGATTGTAGATATTGATCTTATCTGTGTTTTGGGTATTTGAGGAATTTGCAAATTCCGAGTTTGGAGCGTAACCAACAGTGATATCAAAAATGTGATTAGCAGAAGAACTCAAATAAGGATAATCGTATACTGACTGAAATAAGCCGTGTGAATAATTCTTAATATTCGTCTCTGTTAATTGATTTCCCTCATTGTATGTTCCCGAAACAAGGGATCCGGTTGCTGGAATGCTTTCATGCAACAAGGTCCTTGTCGTTGTTACGTCATTATTTAAAAACTGTTTAAAAGTTGTAGCCATTGTTTAAGTCCTGCCTATTATAGTGGTTAAGAAGCCGCTGTCTGCTTAATATATCGAAGTGGAATATCAATAGTATATCCCGTTGTGGCACCAGTGACCTTTACAATTGTGTCAATGTGGGAATATGTTCCATTCACGCCTGACCAAGAACCACCTGTTGTTCCGATAATGTCAAAAAGATAATTGCTTGTCTGTAGTTCGAGAGATGGGATGAATCTAAATTTAAAACCTACTCCTCTCGGACCTTGAATTGAACTGTCATTGGGTTCTGTGCCGAGGCTTATAAAAAATCCTGTGCCTTGTCCCGCGTTTGTTACATTATAGCTTGCTATATTATCGTCATCCAAGAACGAGAAAGATACCTGTGTTCCATTTGGGGTAGCCAACGTTCCAAGTCTGTTATCCATTTCTACAATAAACTGTGTTTCTATCAGCGTTGTGTCTAAACTCGACTTTTGACTTATAGCAGTTGTGTCCAAACCCTGATCAACCTGAATGAATTTGTTGTTGCTGTTACTAACCCCGAGCATCACTCCGGTTGTGTTGGTGGAATCAGCTTCTTGGAAAGCAGTATCAGTGGTATTATCTACAGATACAACAAAAGTATCTGGTGCTTGTCCCGCAGTGCTATTTCTTGCCATTCCACCACCTGCGGCGGAAGCCTCAAGAGTGTTTAGTTTTAAAACTGGCAAGTATAAAAGATTTGTTCTTGGAATGGAAATTAGCTTATTCTTCATATTAGAGGTGTTGTTTGTAAACGCCTCCAAGACGGGCGTTCTTAGGATCTCTATATCATAGTAGGCAGAGCCGCTTGTGTTATTCTTATCATATTTAGAATAATCAATCTCGTCGTCTCCAAAAGCATATTTAACAATCTTAAAAGACCCGTCCCCAGCAGCTAATCTGGCGCGACCAGCGTCTGTTAGTACGGCATCTAAAATAATATCTCCGCTGTTATCTAGAAAAGCCATTTCGTTTTATCTCCTCGTATCACGTATGTATTTTATATAATTAGCATTTCGTTATAAATAGTGCCTAAAACCAATTCACGCAAAAGTTTTTATTCGCCCTTTGGATCAAAGCAAGCTTCTACAACTTCTTCTTTTTGTTTCTCTGTACTATAATTAAAATCCACATTAAGATCTATTACTCTTCCAGTATGCCTCGAAGTAAATCTAAATTTAAATTTTTTATCATTCCATAAGGATTTATCTGCGACACCCAATACAATATCTTGGTCCGGAACGTTTGCTGTTTCGCCGGTTATGCCCGAAAGTTCTTCATTCAATAATATTTGCTGCTCTGCTGCTCGAATTTGTATTCTTTTTTTCAAAGATTTACTTTTCGTAATGATCTTTTCTCTATCGGCGGAAATGTCTTGTGTTTTTATTTCTTGTATCTCATAAGCATTAAAAACTGGATAAAACACATCCTGACCCAAATCAACCATCTCAACTTCGTATACATGGCTTGGGTTTGAGATGTTTCCATGCATGTCTTTGGACCTAAATGTATAATAATATTTTGTGTTTGTTGCGATATCGTCTTCAAATCCGCCCTCGGGGACTGGACTCATCTTGTCAAGTGTTTTATGTAATTTGCCCCTAAAATCTGAGTATTCGCGTGGTCTATTTTCTTCTCCTTCGAGTCTGTAGATTTCATACACGGAAGAATCATCATCAGCTTTAAATCTCAAATTCTCGTAAATATAATCTCCGCTAGGATATTGTATTTGTCTTTTTTGAGCAAACCTTTCAAGAACAAAATATTGAGTGTCTGATGATTCAATCGCCACTGGGGGTAGATTTCGATCTCCTGTTTGGGTTTCCAATGTCATAAGCACCTTGTTTCTTTTTCCAGAAAGAGGGTACATATTGACAATCGGTGGAAGAGGGGGGTTGTCTGTTATGATCACGCCCGTTTCCTTATAGAGGGGGCACTCGTAAATTTTAACCGTTGGTCTCAAATTAACTTTCACTGGTAGAACATATTTGGAAGTTTGATTAAAGTCCTCACCTTCATCATATAGCGAAAACATTCTTGTTTTTCGACCTGTGTTTTTATTTTCATGTAAGCTTACGACTGGGGCGAAAATGGCTTGACCATCCATAGCTACGTGGTTAGCGGTTACTGTCTCGAACTCTTCTTCTTCTTCCTTTGTCGGAGCCATATTGTATCTGTATTCGGTCCCAATTATAATCTTTGTGGCGAAAATTTCGTAAGTATAATCTGCGCCATATTTCACAGAGGTGTCGATGATCTTCATTTGCGGAGAGTAGCCTTTATCAACATCTAATTCTTCTGGCAAAACAAAGAAGTTCTGAAGCACTTCCCCTGAAGTCGAAGACCGCTTCTCGATGCGATAGTATAATATGTCGGTGTCTGCAAAGTGCCTGTCTGTACCGGAATATATTTTGTCAAGGGTTCTGCTTCTCGCTTGAACTTGCTCAACAAACCTACTCATAAACTTGATTAGACCAATGGCTTTATTAAAAGAATTAGTATTCGACTCATCTATAAGATCCTTGAACTCGCTGCTCCCATAAAATTTACTCCATTTTTTGTATAAATCTTTATCATACAATTTCATATCATCGCCAGATGGTGGGTCGTCCAATTCAGTAAAATACCACTCAAGCCACGAAAGGAAGTCATAACAATTTAAGGATGATTCTGAGACTATATACTCTTCTGCTTCTTCGAACATGTTCAAAGAAGCGGGGTCTTTTAATCTTGATATAATCGTGGCGTCTTTCCCCTCTAGTATTTTAGGATCAGAAGAAGCCAACATTATCATCCTAGCCAATACTCCAAACATATTTTCCATAGAGTTGTCTGAATAATCTGAATAGACATATGACAGTTGAGTTTTTAAGAAGTCTACAGTTATACCACTCTCTCTTAAAGAATTCGAAATTTCACCCGGAGGGATTGGTTTAAAAGTTATCTCATTGTACATTGGAAATTGGGATTTCATATCCTCAACCATTTCCATGTACCTCCGGTCAGGGGATATCACGACGTTGTTGTTTATTCTTGCTAGCCACGCCTTATTGTATTCATCTGGTTCAACATCGCAATTTATCAACTTGTTGGCGAAAGCTCTAAATTTAAATTTGCTACCCCATTCATCCATCTTCCCTTCCTGTTCTAGATGCGCTGCATGATAGACGCTTGGAAGAGCCTGTTCTTTCAAAACGGGAGTTGCATATTCCCATTCCGCTAAAAAATAATTATATATTGGCTTAACGTCTGCGATTAAATTTCCTTGGAGATTTTCGTTACCAAAAAAAGGTAATGCCTCTTCAGATATCGCATGTTGGCTCTGGATGGTGTGATCGGAGAAAATCTTGTCTTGAATGTCAGATATTATTTTGCCCTGTCCAATTTGATAATTGCCCAACTCATCGATGATTACTCCCTCGCTCAATAATTCATCTTCTGTTGAGCTTGGAGTTATAAACATCGAGTCATACCTTCTTGGTCCCGACGTAGCATCAAATTCCATTGTTTGAAACCCAGTGTCTGTATTAGCCTGAAACACATATCCTTCCAACTTTTGTCTTGTGTCGAAAAATAAATTAAAGGGCACTAATTTTGCCATTGAATCGCTATAATCAGCCATGTCAAAATATAAAAACATGTATTGTACTGTCCCTATATTGAGCAGCTTGCTTTTGAAAGGCGTTTCTTCTTCGTTGGAACTGTTCGTGGTTCCGGGGGCGGACAATTTAATGTTAGTTATTCCTCTATTTTTGTATCGCGTATGGAACTTGTACCTTACCAGCGGAAGAACCTCGTGGCAAAAAGATCTATCACTTGCCACATTGAGTTGTTTCAATTTCTTTCCAGTATCAACAGACGAATCCGATAATTTTTGCCCGGAGGGCTTTGGGGAGGCATATCGGGGTCCAGTATGTAAACCTTTTTTAATCCATACTGCCCCTAATGAACTTCTAATTGGGTCATAGCTATAGTTGTTTGTGTATTGGTAATCTTGTTGCGAAGTTTCTTGAGAGAGAATCCCATTCATTGAAATTAAATCATGATGTTCAATAAACATTTGTTTTTTCTTGTCTTTCATTTCTTTGACAAGAAGCTCAAATTTTATCCCAAGAGCGCCGGGACCTGTACCTTTTGCAAGATCTTGTTTTATCTGCTCTGAAACTGGTTTCGGAGTTCCGCCGCTCGATCCTTGTGATAATCCTACTCCCGGTATGTCTTTTTTATTAAATGCCATATATTTGCCCTACACTAATAAGTAGATCCGCCTCCGCCGGAGCCTCCGCCGCCCTGAAGGGGAACGTTAGAAGATATGGGGGTTGCGCCAGTGGCGGATCTAGAAGTTCCAACAGGTCCACTAGCCCCAGTTCTTTCAATTATGTCTTTTATTTTCTTTTCATCGAAAGAGCCTTTTAGTAATTCTATCTCCTCCGGGGTTAAGGCTCCATTTCCAGTTCGTATATCACCATTGGTTCTTTGCTGTGAAGCATTCGCGTTTATATTGTTCGAATCAACAAGAGAGGCTAATTTTAAAGAGTTCAAAATTTCTACTTGCTGAAACACGTCTAACTTTTTAGCAGCCTTTCTTTTTCGCCCTGCTTCCTCTCGCCTTGGAGATCTGGATCCGGGTCGGCGGTCGCCTTCTTGATTTACAAAATTTGAATTTGTATGTTCAGTTCTGACGGCTTTGCTTTCTCTTCCCTTACTAAGTTCCCAGTTTTCAACTCTTCTATTAATATAATCCTGCCTCCTCTTAGAGGAAGCGTCCGAATACAGTGGAGAGGCTGTGCTTTCGGGTGCGTCATCTTCTGTGCTTTGTCGAGTGTTGCTGAATAGGGAGAAAGAATTGCTACCTATAGGTTCAGGAACTCCTACGGGAGATGTTATAGAACCCAAGGAATCTAAATTAGTTATATTTTGAATTATGCTTAATTCTCCTTCAACATCTTCTCCAGAGATCATAAAATATTCGTCATAAAATGGCATCTCAAGTATTTTCGGAGGATTTACTCCATTCTCTATACTTCTATATCTTTTTTGGCGACACATAATAACTTGTTCCTGCGTTAGATTGTCCAGATGTTGCTTTGTTAAGCTTTGCCATCTAGGACCTATTACACTAACATCATTGTCTGTTTTTTTAAACCCCTTAAAGACTTCAATTTCATTGAGTATTCTATAGTTAAAATTTACAAACCCACTAAGTAGAGGGCTTTTGAAAGCATCCTTTTGTCCCTTGTTTATTGTTTTATAAACAACAGTTGCTGGAACGGATTCAGAGCCAATGCTAGTCAATATTAAAGATTTAACGTGATTGGGTGCTGAAACAAGCGGAGGTCTGTTGCTAATTGCAGTTGGGTCACCTGACGCATTGGCTAGAGCCTTGGTAAAAGCGTAGGCAAATAAAGAATCTTTAAATTTCTTTCCGCCTTCGGGTTCTGATATTTTATAAAATGAGATCGAATTATTTCTCTCTTCTTCGTCTAAGGATTTATCAATGAAATCTAAATCATCCAATGCGGCTATGGAATAAAGAAGTTTATTCGGACTGATTGGGGAATTCAATATGTCGTTTCCAGCAAGAAACAAGAGAGAAGCATTAGCCTGTAGGTCCTCTACTTCGTCGGCTTCCAAAGAGTGAAAGCCAGAGGCGGGACTAAAAATAGCCGTATTTGTCGTATTTGAAGCACCAGCAAAACTGTTAGTAGATACTTTAAACGATGAAGCAGGGACAGCTATGGGCGCGGGTGCTGATTCGATGGAAGAGGGACCTGCGCTAAACACGGACGATATTTCTGGACCTGTTTCATGGACTGTACACCCTTTGTCTGAGAAATAATTTACCAAATCCGCTCTTCGTTTTTGTACTTTGAATGGCAAATCTATTGATTTAGAATTTTGAATATTTTGAGATGAAAAACCACCGGCTGGGTTGCTGTTATATCTCATTACGTCGAGCATTAAATCTGTTATTGGACCGGGGGGTTTTCCAAATAAACTGCCTCCGGCTTTAACAGAAAATGGATTTCTTCTTGGTAAATATACATACGCTGGTGCCAAAAAAGAAAACTTTTGGTTGTTAATGTTGTCACCCGGATTAAAAATAGTTGGATTAGGTGCGCTGTCTTTGATCACAATATCTGCATTTGCGCTAGTAAATAGTTTTTTTGTTTCGTCTAAAAATCTCTTTTTTATGCTACTAGCTGAAATTACTCTTAGACCTCCCAAATTTGCTGGGGCTACGTTTTTATTGTTTGATAAAAAATCATAACCTATTGGGCTAGCGAAAGATGTATCCATTGCTTTAAAAGTATGTTTAAAAACACAAGTGTAGTCGAAGGTAGCCTTGAAACCGCCTGATGAAACCATATTGGGGGTGTCACCTTTAACATGAGGATCATCCAAGCCTTGCAAATCTTTTATTTTTCTAAACTTAGTATTTTGAGACAAAACGAAGTATAGTTTGTCTATTAAATCGTTTATTAGTTTTGATACCAAAACGACGCCTTCTGGATTTCCGGTATTGGGACTAGCGATATTGGCTAGATATTGTATCATTTTAACAGATTTTGTTGTCTCCGATATTGCGTCCTCATCTGAATTTAATAAAAATAAGATTTGAACGTATCTCACGACACAATCTAAGACAAATGTTGGCGAGGTAGCTGATGCTATTTTTTTGTTGTATTTACTCAAAAACTCCAAAGTAAATCTATTCAGAATGTCATCGGAAAAACGTTTTTGTCTGGCTAGTTTTTCGTAGCTGTTCCATCCGGGCTTAAACTTTGTGCCATTTAACAACTGCTCTAGTTCATCAATTTTTGACTTCAAGTACTCGGGTACTGGGTCTTTAGCAGTAATCTCCAAAGTGTATTGATAGTCTCCCTCGTTTTTGGATCCAACTTCTATATCAGTACCTGTAAAGGTCCTAATGCCTTCTGAGTTTAGTGTGCCCTTTAAATATATTTCTTTAATTGCTCCTATTTTTTTGTAACCTTCTGTTCTAGAGGGACCGTGCTGGTCTGATATGTGTACCTTTTCCATAATGGAATTATTAGTATCCTTAGTACTCATAATAACCATTGGCTTTTCGCTTTTTGAAAAAGAAATCAATTCGGTGTTTTTTGCGGAACTTAATTGATTGCCCTTTTGTACCCTCCTTCTTGTTATTTTAAAATTTGTTATTTTAACTCCCTTCAATAGATTACTATATTCAACCTTGTCCGTGTTCTTGATTGTAGTTATCAAACCGGGGAAAACAGTGTTTTTCAACAATAAGTTTGCTATATTTAAAGAAAAAACAAACCTGTTCTTGCCTCCAATATCATGCGAACACCAGAGTGGAGATGCGACAGGAAGTTGTTTTTTGAAATTTTCTTCCACGCCGAGATTTTGCGCTAGACTGTTAACAACATCGTCATTGGTTATGAATTCTGATGTTCTTGAATAATTAAAAGTTGCCTTTCCTATTTTTATTGCTTCCCTATTATCAACAACTTTGGCATTTGGGACAGTTTTTCTGGTTAGGTAGTCCGAAGTTTTGTACCGCTTGTTAGCTAAGTGGGTTTTGCCCTTCATAGCTTGACCATCAGGCATTATGTGATACATCCCTGTATAATAATTGCCATCGCCGTCAACATAGATAAAAGAGTCTTCCTGTAGATTGCCGTCAACTATAACGATATCTGATGCTATACTACCAATCGTATACTGTGCGAATGCGCCCATGGGTATCGGTATCTTATTAAACAACGCACCCATTTTTTCCTTTGTGTCTTGTAAGAACTTTTCAACATCAAAATAAGCATACGCAAAATAAGAAAGAAATTTTACTTTTGCGCCGCCCTTCTTTGGCGAAATAGTAAATTTTACTTCCAATGGAATATTGTATATTGTATTTCCTTGAGCATCCTGTTCTTTGGAGAAGGGGATTTGTTTTAATAACTCAGCCGTGCTAACTTGATTAGAGATTTTTCCACCAACCACAGAAGTCAAATTACTTGCTGCTGCTTGAAATATTTTAGAATGATTTTGGATAGAAGACAGCAAAGATACATTTCTCATCTCTACCCCAGAGATAGAGTTTCCTTGTAGAAAAACTATCCCACTATTGGGCGTTAGATGGGCATACGGTCTATCAGAAATTTGTTGTGATATGTTCGGGGCTGTGCATTGTACAACATTGACTTTAATATAATCAAGCAAATCTTTTTTTGATATAAAGGAAAATTGACCATCGTTGTCAACAGTCTCTTTAAATATCATTTTTATACTAACATCCATTGACGTATTTTCTTGTGCCTCTTGAACTTCTTTGAGAGAAGCAACGCTTACTTCGTTTGGATGATCAATATGGGGGTCCTGCTTGGACCTTGGCAACGATATAGAGTTGGACAAAGTTATGCTAGTAATATGCACATTTGGCAAACCTATGCCAAGGTCCTCCTTTATATTAATATTTGTTTGTGACTGGTCTACTTCACTCATTATTCGTCAGCACAAGGCTCCTCCGGATTTGGTGGTTGTTCGATGATGTTTGCTGGCGCGTCTGGATACGGTTCAATTTCATTATCCACTCTTACATCAAAATAATATTCTACATTTCGGGAGTTTATTGGAAAAGTCCTTCTGGTTTGTTTATTATAAATAACATCTCCGTAATTAACCATATCATCCCCTAAATCATCTCGAATAAAAAACATCTCTCTTAAAACTTCTTTTTCATATGATGTCCCGCCGTCATTCTTTGTTCCGATTAAAACCTCAAAAACTTCTAAATCAAAGTCTTCTCTGTCCAAAGGAATATGTTTTTCAATAATATCCAGCAACAATTGTCTTGTATTTATACTAACATAGGTGCCGTCTGCATAAGTCTCTTGACTGTATATCCTGTCATCCTCTGGGCTTATTTCCAGACCGGGCTCGGAAATTTCCGATTTGAATTCTGTTGATGGCTCAATTTCATTATTCTGTACTGTTACCCCTCCCGATTTTACATCAACTATAAAATCAACAGAGCAGTTAATCTGAGGGATGGGTTCTTCTTGACCGGCACCTCCAGCAGAGCCTGTATAAAAATTAAAAGAACTAGATATATGTCCGTCATAAAAATTCATAGCAAAAGAAGGGTAATACGAAGAATTTAAATTAGAATTGCCAAGTGGCATTCTCATGTTTTTCAAATTACGCAATGCCGAAGGGGTTTTTACGACTCTGGGAAAAGTTAAATCCGCTGGTGGCGTCCATGTCCCTTGTTGCGGAGATGGGTCGTATCCCTCAAAGGCTTCCATAAAATAAGCCTCTATGCCATAGGTTATTGGAATTGCTTTTGTTCTAACAGAGGACTTAATTCTATCAGAAGAATCTTTTTGATTCTCTTCGTGCGCCGCATATCCAACATCATAAATTACATCTCTATCATAGAAAGCATAAAATTTAGGACGCCACCTGCCCTTGGACAGCAAATGCCTGCCTCTGGGTGTGAGCTGTATATCTATAACTTCTTGTTTGCGATTAAAGAATTCCATAACTTATTATTAATTAGCTTCCTTGTGTAAATTTATTTTAAAATGGCTTTAAAGCCCCAATAGAATCAATATCGGTTGTGGATTTTCCAACAGTATCGGTTCCCATTGTAGACGTACTCTCAGATCCATCCGTAATCTGTGTCGTTGCTCCAACCGGAGCATCGGAGTCCTGCGCTGTTGCTGCTGAATTTCCTCCGGCTTGTGCGAGGGCTGCCAATTGAGCGGCATTTTGGCTTATTGGTTTCGGAGTGATATCAACTCCAACCTCCAATTGTGCTAATTCTACGAGAGAGAAGAAATCATATGGCCAATTGTAGCTGTAGTTAAGTTCTTTATTGGGCACAGAAGAAAACTGAGCCAATTCCGCATCTGTTGTGAATGGGAATCCGAGTGCTTTTTCTGATTTCTTTGTTACATTAAAGTAATTGTTCTTTCCTCTTTTCTTGACTTTGAACACCATCCATTTAATATCGGAAGATGAACTTTTGAAAGGGGAGTTTCCATACCCTGTGCTTCCAAAGAATTCATACTTTGACCTTACATCATGTTGAATTATGCTAGAATCCTTTTCTGCTTTCATTGCTATATCGGGCATCAAATTTTGCCAGATATAAGATAAATCCGTCTTACTTAGTGTATGTGTAAACTCAAATATGTACATTACAACAGGAGAGGCAGATGCGTTTTTTATTGGATCAAATTGTGGAGGCACAATGTATTTTTTCATCATCTTTATCATATGACTTATTGAAGTCTCTGTAATATCAGATGGGGCTTCAAACTGACCTTGTTTTATTGCTGGGTCTCCGTTATTAACATTAACTAATTGTTGCAAGAACATAGCAGGATCAATGTTATAGAATTCTCCATTTGAATTCATTGGTATAGCAACTACAGCTTCTGATATTTCTCTTGAAGATGCTATCTCTCCAACTCTCTCTTTTGAAGCTTCAAATCCGCAAATATCTATTAGGGATCCGGTTAAGAAAACTGGAGCGTCTGGATTCAAGAAAGCTGAAGATTGTCTTTGTACGGCGCTTTCCCTAAGTTGTAAAAATATACCTGCTGATCCAGTTGGTGGTTGTCCATAACCTTTCCATAGCCCACGAGTATATAAAGCTTCTCTGCCAAGACCACTTGCTGCTCCAAGAGAAGCAACGTCCATATCATGAAGATTAATTGAGGGGCATTCAAATTTTGATTCAATAACCCAAGCATCTTGTGAATCTTGCAGAACTGTGGTATTAACACCATCTGCTACAAAATTTCCTTCATCATCTTTTTTGGAACTGTATTCAACTTGTTTAAGAGTTATACTACCAAAAAGATCTACAGAAGAGCTGATGTGCATCTGTTTTCTTCCTGCCGCGTATGAAGCATAGAACGTTGGTTGTTGAAATGCCTTAGCTCTTTTGTTCGTATTAAAATACTTTGTTGACATTTTAGAATTTGCTAAAATTTCTTGAAGCGTAAATTTAGCAGATTCTGGAAGTGATTGACCCTCGGCTGGTTTCATATCCCTAACCTCATGAGGTCTAAATTCAATTCTTGCAACGGCATCTCCATAAAAATATGGAGGAGTGTGTATCGCAAAGCATGGATCTTCAAAATATGCACTCTCAATATTTTGTTGACTCAACATTTGAAACTCTGCCACATATGGAGGACCATAGTGCATACCCCTTGCTGACACTTTTGGGTTGCCGCGATTGGAACCGGGTAGCGCTTGTCCGGGTCCTCTGCCAGATCCGAAAGCCTGAATGTGTAAGACGTTCGGTGCGTTGGATCCAGAGTATGGGTGGTACTCAAAAGACCCAGAAGGTCCTTCGTATGATACGAAGTCATCTGTTTTCGATAAGACCACATCCATTACATATACCGATCCAGAGACCATTGGTTTAAAATCTTTTTCTTGTTTTGAAACAAATGAAGTTGGTGACTTTCTTTCCAAGAAAAATTCAGATACTTCAGCAAAAAAATTGTTTGCTGCTAAAGAATATTTTATATCAGACTGACCATTCCAAGTAAAGAATATATCTGCCTTTGTTCTACCATCTGTTGCGGTTGTAGATGAAGCAAACCATGGCTCTGAAAAGCCATCAGCTTGGGGTTTACCCAGCAAGGAACCAGAAAAGTGCGGATAAATAAAATGAACACTACCAGAACTATATCCAGTTCCAAATGCTATGTCAGCATCAGTTAAAGAATTTTGAGACGCTGTTAAGGGAAGATATCTGTTCGGATTTAAAATTGCCTCGAATGGGAACGCATAATTTGGCTCCTGTGCTATCAAATTTAAACATATATTAGAAGCGCTAAACGGTGAGTCTACTCCAAGAAATTTTTGATACTGTATTCCGCCAATAGGACTAACATCAGCAACCATATTTAAAGTTCCGGGTACAGAGCCTGTGTGGACTGAATAATCGACAGCTATTCCAGATTTAATTGTGTTAAAGAAAATACCCGGTGCAAAAAACGGCTGATATAAAGCAGCAAGTCTTTCCATGGGGGCTTCAGCGTCTGTATAATTGCTTGAACCAGAAAGAAACGGAGCATAGGATGCAGAAAATAAATGCCCCAATTGTACTGCCCTGAGAGCGGGATAAAATCCGTTATATGGTAAAAGCTTTTTAATCGCATTAACTTTTAAAGTAATTCTTGAAGGAGTTGCTGTACTGCCCTTCTTATGATCTTGTTTAATCTCGGCAAACTTGGACATAAAGTCTGAATTTGAATACAATCTAACAAATTGTTTGTTAAATGGGGCAAGCTCTGTTGTAGCACTAGATGTGCTTGACAGGGTGCTACCAATTAAATCAAGAAATTTATTATTCTCAGCAGAACTTCCATTATCTAAATAATACGCAATATGATCACTTATTTTGAACTCTGGGATGATTGAATAATCTTTTCCCATTAAACGAATATCTTCTGCGAAGTCTTCATAGGAGTTATACCAAGGCGCTCTGCCGCTTAGGACATCAGCTCTGTATGGAGGTATTAGATGAAGGCTCGCGGAGGACTGAAGTGTTACAAATTCTTGACCTTCGCCACTACCAGAAGCAAAACCATCAACAAAGCGCGTTTGAGTCGGAGTTCCATATGGAAAGGAGCCTGACCACACCAAATTTGGATACTCATACTGGAAAGATGCTGTGACCCTACATCCTGAACTGCCTCCTTGATACGCTCTGGTGTTTGTTATTGGTCCCCTGTCGGTGGATCCTCCTTTTCGAAATTTGCCATCAAGATTTAAGTCATATAACGTGAAAAGCCAACCCGCATAAGACAACTCTCCGTTTTTCATAACGTCATTCCACTTTGGCTCAAGATCTGGTCTCATAAATGCGCCAGACGGTCCCAAGGGACTCCAAAAATATGGATCAAAGCCTGCGTTTGTCCCTCCAACAGCAGATCCCGATACAAGATACCAATTAAAAAACGGCTCTTCTGCGTCCAAAGGCCATATACTAAGGTCTATCATGCCTATTGGCGCACTGGCGCTAAATATTGTTGTGTTTTGGGCATTTTTAGCGACGCCTTCAGCACGTAGTCTGTCATTAATGTTGTCTTTCCAAAAAGCAACCGAATCTCCAAGTCTTAAATTAAAGTTATCGGAACCACTGGATACAGTGTAGTTTTCTCTCTCTCTAGTCTTCGCAAGAGCTGCGTGTTTTTTTGAAGGATAAACTATCTCCCTGTAATTTAAAGATTTGAACTGGCTAATTGGACTCCACTCGCCCAGATCTTGATCTAGATAAATTCTTTTCAAGTCCTCATAAACTTCTTCGCTACGATCTGTTTCGAAATCAATAAGCTGATTAATTCTTTTGGAATTAAAAGTGTGTAAATTATTGGCATAGGTATGTTTTACATCAACATCGTCGCCATTCTTTAATGTCAATGTATGTTTTAGTGGCTTATAACAAAAAGTTACGGGTGGCTCTCTGAAATGCGCTATTGTTCTTTCTTTTAATATGCTTCCGTTATCAGCAAATTTGACCACCGATGATGTAGCTAAGGTAATCAAATTGTTTTTATTATTATATCTTACGATTGGATGATAGGACTGCCTAACTTGCTTCCAAGAGGAAAAGCCACCTGCCCCGTTTCTGCGTAGGTTTATAGCATTTAATTTTGCTGGGATACCTATTCTTCCACCAGCATGGTTAAGAGAAACATATCCACCATTAACGATAGAAGTGTTTCTATTCGTATGCGTTATGGTGTTTAGGGAAAAATCGTAAATGTTGTAGAAATTAGTATTTAGCCCCACAAAATCAACGGGCACAAAGCCATATCGATTTGTCCCATCAAGACCTGAAGAATATTTATTGATACCATAATACCTCTTTTTGTCTGAATTAAGAATATAGCTGCCATGCTCACTAGCTTCAACAAATGATATATCTGTCGAAGCTTCACTAGCATTGTTCGCATCTGGCTGTGAATATCCAAATGGTGCCGATATTGCGGATGCGGTGATCCAAGAATATTGTAGATCACTTTGTGGTATCATGTGCTGAACCCAGTAGTTGTCATAAACACTTGAAGTAGTTATGTTTTCCGCCACACCATACACTCTAGCTTCAGAGTATTTTATTTTTTTTGCTCCGTTTCTCTGTACTTTGTGATAGGAGGCAGACGGTGATCCATATTCGCTATCATACCCTCCAAAGGCACTATGCTTCGTTAACCACCCTTTAAGAGGCTGTCTTACAGTTAAATTACGGAAAGGCAGCGCATTATATACAGAGAATGTCTCAGATTCATAATCCAAATAGCCCGGACTATTAACCTCGGGTCCACCGGGGGCGGAGAATCTATTTACCATAATGCTGGCATGTTTTCCTCTATCCGGAACTGTGTAGTCCTTGAGACCAAAAACCGAAGGAGATGCAGTAGAGGCTGTAGGTATGCCATTGTTTTCTGCAAGATATCGGTTATTAATAGACCTATCTGGTATTTGGACTATCTCATAATTTTTAGCATAATTACCAATGCTTACTATAGATCCATAACTACTGCTAAGAGTTGTGGTATCTGTTTTAATGTTCTTTATGTTGACCGGGCTTTTTGCTATAAAATCTCTCGTGAAGTTGGCTCGCGTAAACGAAGAACCGAAATAACTTGGATTTATTATTGTATAATAAAGATTACCACCCGCGAGAGTTGCTAATGCAAACCATGCTTCTGGACGTGTGTCCTTTCTTGGTTCTGTTGGTCCATTTATTTGTGCTGGTTTCCAAACAAAACCGATGTTTCTATATTGATTACCGCCGACATGTTGTCTAGTAAACGGACCCTGAGCTGGTACATCTTTTGTGTCTAAATAGTAATCTCTCAGATGGTCTGGTCCTGCTTGAAATCCAGCGGGTACACCTGTGGCGGCAGTAGTGACGCTTGAGGAAAAGAAAGTATAGGGTGACACCAAAGTATTTGAGTATTTCGATTGTGTGTTTGTTGCGTCGTTTAGCTGCACTTGGTAATGAGCGGATCTTTTTAAATTTGGATTGATCTTATCTTCGTCGCTACAAACAACACTGCTTGTTGAGAACGTAGTTGTGTCGTATGTTATTGTTCTTGTATTATCAAAGGGCTGAGTCTCTGTCAATACAATAGATCTTTTATTGTATTTTGTTTTAAGTGGTCCAGTTCCCTCTTTTGCTGTAATTCTGTATGGTGAGTTAAATTTTCTGTTGAATACCTGCAGGGATGCGGAATGGATCTCTTGCCTATTAGTATCAACAGCGCTATTGCCAACTAGAAGTGATGCATCGTCTCTTGTTGCCTTTTTGCTCCACCATAGACAATTAACGCCCTGATCTTCTCCGGATATAGGTGCGTGTCCATATTGCCAATTGTACATTAAGTGATTAATGCCGGAGATTGTTCCAGAAGGGTCGCCAAGAGCATTTTCAAAAGTAGGGAATCTGTGTTGTACCTTGCTTCTTTCAAAGATATGACTCTCAACAACATTGGATAAACTATCAACCTCAGAAGAAGCCGGTACCATTTGGTTGATCATCTTTCCTATGGCGGTATCAAGCCATTGAAAATATTCCAAATATGTATCTAAATCTGGCGTATTGCCGACTCTTTCAAAGAATATCTCTCTAATTTTCTTTAAAAGCTTATATTCTGAACGGTATTTATTGACCGGATCTCCAACGAGATTCTCCAATCCACTAGCTTCCGCTGAACATGCTAGAAAATTCAACATTTGTTCAGAAATAGATTGGTACATGCTTTTTTCAACAGCAAAACTAAACGTTGTGGGTCTAGTTCGGGGAGTGAAAAATTCTTGATCTTTGTTTATTATCTTTACTGTATCAGATATGTCCAAATTCTCCGGAACTTGTTGCTTGTAACTAAACACATGTTGTTTAGATATGGCATCTGTGCTGGAAGGGTGAAAGAAAAGCCCTCTTCCCGTGTGTTGTTTGAGCAGCAAATCTGATAGGTCTTTTCTAAAAACACTGTCACCGGAACCCGAAGAGAAGTCTTGGACGACAAATTCTCCATCAGCGTCAGTGCCAGTTACCGTTGCGAAGTCCCAATTTAATGCTAGGGTCCTTATTTTTGGAACGTTAACCTTGAAATTTTGGAAAAGGTATGCGCTTTCCATTGAATCAAACAAGCCGTGATTTGATGCGTCAATAGCATGTGAAACAATCTCGTCTTTCTCCAACGGCAGTGCCCAATATCTGCATGATGATATTTTTGTATCTGAGCCACATATTAAGGACCCCGTATAGTTTGTTCTGTGAGCGCCGATGTATAATCTCTTCTTACTAGCAAGAACCAGATCTCCAGACGTTACGCTGCCCGTCAAAACAAAGCTGTTCGCAACAATATCTGCTTGAGTGTTGTATCCATGGAACTCAACTGTATAGCCGGAAGTTCCCGAAACAATGCCAAGGTTAGGATACGATGTAGGCACCACCTTAACGGCAAAGTGCCATTTTTCATCATCATAAACATCCTCAAAAGTGCTGGATGTCAAAAATGGTATACAAGCCTCTGTTGTGGCATTTACATTCGTACCAGTTAGAACAAATTTTATTTCGTCTGCTGAGTATGCCTGTCCTATGCCAAGTTGGGAATTTCGTTCTCTAACAGCATAAACCTGAAAGTTTCCATAATTCTCTGCTGCCCAACTAGTATCCCCCTCGTCTGAAGGGGCAGGCTCTGCGGCATGCATACCAAATAGAGAAGAGGATAACGCAGTGTAATCTCTTTCTGCCGCTCTCGGGTTTTCTATATCTAATTTGGCTGGAAATATTACATCTGTCTCCACAGTAAAACCAATACTAGCATCAAAGCCTGAAGACTTTGAACTGCCTGTAATATACATTGCGGAATTAGTATTCGAGGAGGCTGTACTCTGATATACGAGGGCATTAAAATTACTAGCGGTCGCGAAATTTGCGAAATTCTTAGTTATAATCTTGGGCGTTATTGATTGATTTAATGTTATTTCCGCATTATTAGCGTAAAAAGAAAGAGCATAAATATCGTCATCAACCCCAAAACATCTTATTAAGTTTCTTAATGACTTCTCTGTACCTTTAGATTTTAATATGAAATTTAAATTATTATAAATATTTGTATATATTTGATTCTTTACATTTACTAATTCTGTTTTGTATTCTCTTACATCATCTCTATTTGCTAAAAATGGCAGCACATCTGCGGTGGAAAACAATTCTGGTGCTACAAACCCTCTGTTTTCTAATAACCTATTGGCAAATGGGATAGGCTTGTACACACTACCTGATACGCTGCCGCTTATGTATGTCTCGTTTTTTAAATCTTTCAGTTGCTGTGTCTGAATATACAGTTCATCAAAATAACTTGCAATAATCTGTGATAACTTTTTTATTTGAAAAGTGCTTTTTTGAGAATCTTCGTCCAAAATCCACTGGGGCATCATGCTGTAGATGGACATCGAGTTTCTTGTATCGTATTCTAGACCTTGGGCTGTCTTGTCGCTGGTTAAAGATACAACTGTTGGGTGGTTGTTGTAAATGATTGGATCTTTAAATTCTCTATCTGCTGCGCTGGCGCTCACAATCGCTGAATCTGTGAACCTTACAGCCTCTGCCGATGCAGCAGGGTAATTGTTATATGTTCCGTTAGACACACGACCTGAATAGTCTAGCACAACACTGTCTTGCGAACCATACCCTGTGATACCTTCATTGAATTTGAAGTAAACTCCCAAGTCAACAGGAAAGGAGGACCCGCTAAATTTAGAATCCACAGATCCATAATCCGTGTTAGATCCACCCGCGACTTGAGTAAACCAATTTTTGTTTATTTCTTTTTCTGTTCTAGCAAATTTCCAAAATCTGAACTCATCGAATGAAGACCCAGACAAGCTCCCTTCTCCGTTTGTGACCGTTAAGTTTGATGCTGGGTTGTATCTGTACGCACCGATATTTGCGTTAAATGGTCCCTGAGTTACAGCACTAAACTGTGATCCAGTGTGGACTGTATCTATTAGGTTACCATTGATATAGAGCTTCAACTCAAGGTGATGTGAGCCAGTGGGGTGATTTTGAGCCACAAAAGCATAGTGATTCCAGTCGGACAAATCAATATTATAGGCTCCAGACAAAGTTGTTGGACCAATCTTTGCTCTTTCAACACCAGAGGTACCCGACATATATGTCAAATGGAATATTGAATCCTCTATATAGGATCCGTTTAAAGTCCTATTAAGTCTTGTCTCCACCAAAAAACGACCGTATGTACCAGTGGAAGTTTTGCCTGTGCTTCCATTCCACAAATCAAAATAAGCATGAGATGGAGAAGTTTGACTTTTTGAAGGCTCTAGGGGTAGCTTCATCCAAAATTCAACAGTGTTACCATTCGGAGCATCTATGGATAAGTTTTGTGTTTGGCTGCTTGTTGGGTTGTAAATATTAGCTTTGAAATCTGAATCAGTGTAATCTAATTGTTTACTAAAATTAGCGTCGTAAGCAGGGGCTTGGGGTCCATGAGGACCACCCTTTATTGAAATATATTGCGGATTTGTTGGCTCCACAATCTTATCAACACCATCGTCTGCAGCAGTGCCTGCGGCAACATAAGTTTGTCCGATGGATATAAACCCATTAGTTCTAGGATACTCATACTCAAAAAAATAGTTATCAAAATATGAAGAAGAATTATGCCATTCATATTTTTCTTTTAGAGACCCATCATAAGGATAGGTTTTATATATGTTTTCTATTGATTTTTTATAATATTCTTCAGCGGATCCAAATCTTGCAAAATTAGCAGGGTTTGTGAAATCAACATTTGGCTTATATCGGGAGCGATCTTTTAAAAAAGCTTCTGCGTAAGCAGGAGACTCTATCTCTCTAGAAATTTTGTTAAAACTAGAGGATACTAAGCTTTTTGGTGCGTTATATACAGAAGCTTTGTACTTCTTAAAAAGGCTTGATGCTTTTGTTACTTTTGGTCCCTTAAATCCCTTTACCATTATTCCTCTACCTTAAATTTAAAAACTTCTTTCTGTTCCCTATAAGAACCATTTGAGTAATAAGCAAATTTAAATGCGTATTCATATCCCGCCTGTAGCATGCTCATATCTAAATCAAAATAATTGCCAGAAATATCGTAAGATAATCTTGTATAAGAGCCCGCTGTGCCATCTGCTTGGGGGGAAGTGGCAGAGCCTGTTCCAAAAGGAATTACTTCATAATCATCAACAGTTCTATATAAACTAAAATATGCGTCCTCTACAACATCGCTAGGTAAAACGGACTGCATTACTGTATAATTATTCGGATTCCAATTTTTAGATCTGACAAACAACCTAAACCTTGCCTCTTCCTCGCGAGAATATTTTGGCTTTAGATTGTCAATCGTTGTAACATAATCTGGATCTGGGTTATAGCCGGGTGAATCGAGCGTAGAGACTGATACCTTTGAGCTTGTGTGATAAGCAACAACATCATTGAAGTGCCAAGCCGCATAAACATTCTCAAGAGAGTGAGACATTGCCAAAGAGGCGGTATAAATACCCGTCACTGCTCCCTGTGGACCAATGTATATCCCTCCCGTAACATTTGTGTTATTTGTTGCCACAACATCTCCCCCTACTGGTAGGGTTAGCTTGTCATATATATTTCCGGCAGAGTTGGAATATAAACTAACATGTATTGTGCTCGTATTCGCATGAACAGAGTTGGCTGGTATGTTTTTTAATTGACCTCGGACATAGTTGTACAAGTATATTGTATTAAGGTTGTCTTCTCCAGTAGCTAAAGAGCTGCTTTGAACAAAATTAGCTGTGTTGTCCTTTTTGGAGGAGTCCCACCTCGCTTCTAGATTTGGTCTCTTTAAGAAATATTCGCTAGTTCTTGAGAAAAATTTCTTTGTGTAGTATGAGTTAGATCCGGTTTCATAACTGGAGGATAAGTACGCACCTAATCCATAGTTTGGTATTCCTGTGCCATTTACAAATTTATTTGAACTAACAAGACCGTTTGTTCCAATTGAGCCGGTTATTACAAGGTTGCCGGGACCCCCGATAGTATTTCCAGCTAATCCCAAATCGTCTTGAGTAAGGGTGAAATAATCCGTTCCAGTATCGTTGGTGGTGGCAGTTATCCTAAGTTCAGGCACGTTATTAACTGATGATATTATTTTGCTTGCTATAGCCGCGACAGACCCTAGTCCATCCAATCCTATTATTTTGTGTTTTCCGATTCCGCCCAAACCTTCCGTTGTCACATCTTTATCAAATTTAAAAATAACGGTAGTGCCTTGAGAATCTACAAGGGTAAATTTCTTATCATCTAGGTTTGTAGAGGTTGCTGAACTGTGGACCTGTACTTCTGCAGATGCTTTAACTCCTCCAGCCATCCAATCCTCAACAATATTACTAATGTCAACAGATAAATCTTCAGTGCCATCTACAAAGGATGTGGTGTAAACTGGAGATAACGCGCTCTCGGCAAAATCGCCGCCTTCGGTGAGCCATGTTGTATACCCATCTCCCGTAGCACCTTTTCGAGACCAGTTTGAGCCCGTTCCCTCATAGGTTTGGTCCGAATAATTTTCCATATCAAGACCATAGCCCTCTTGCCAAGATCCGGAACATACCTTAACTACCATTTTAAAATCTTTTGGCAACGTATAAGCATGGGGGGCGTTATATAAATTAAGATACCAAGCAACGTTTCCGCTGGCTGGAATTAAGCCGTTGGTCCTATCTTCATTGAGCTTGTCTATGTCAAATTGAACAAGAATTCTTGATTTTTCAGAAGACAAGCCAGAAGAGGCGGAGGTTTGCCCAACAATATAGAAAGCTTCTAAGACATCTGCTGCTCCCATGTTAGATCCAGTGCCCCTAGTTTGTAAATCTTCTTTAAAGGCATTAGAAATTGTGTTGTCTGACGTGGCGATATATCTCTTAATAGCCATTAAATAACACTCCCAACTATATCCCTAGAGGGAAATCTAAGTTCAAATATAAAATCCTCTGGAGGGATTACCATTCTTCCATTAGCAGCAAGAAAGTTATCAAAGTTAAAACTAACATCCGAATAAAGTGCGCCGGTTTGCTGTTTTATGGTAACCTCGCCAACATCTAAAATGCTGTCTATATTTTTCAAGACCTGAAATACATCGGAATAGTTAATCGGTTCACCAAATTCAAATTTATTTCTAGAGAACCTGTTGGCTAAAGCTGCGTTTGCTTTAGAGATTGCACTAAATCTGTTTTCTTCTCTATCTACCATTATTTCATAGGTTATTGAAAAATTTATTATTTTTCCATCTAAAATATCTATAGAATCATTAATCATTTTATAGTTTGAAATCCAAGTTTTTAAATTATTTTTTAATGTTGAAGGGCTGGGGATTAGATTTCCATCGGGGTTTTCTGAAACAATATACAAATTTAGATTTCTTTTGAATGAATTTTTATCTTGTACGATGTTCATTCTTTTTACTGATCCAAATTTTCCCGGCATGTTATAGGCTAGAGCTATATAGTCCTCCTTAGTAACTGCTCGGTTCTGGGCTGCGTATACCCCATAAGCCCTTTGCTTAATTTCTTCTGCTGAAATAGTAGAGGTGTCCCCGACAATTGGCTCGTCGTTTTCAAATTCCAAGCTAGCTACCACTTCTCTCATTTCCCCTTCAGACAAAAGAGCTGAATTTTTGAACTTGATATTAACATCCGCCATCGAAGTTAGAGAATTGGCGCTTATGTTGATCTTATTTGTACCGTTTGCTCTGTATATGACGGTCAAGGTGGTATTAGATGGTGCTATCCCAAGCTTGTCCGTTTCTATTAGATTAGTCGGGTCGAAAGAGCGATCCGTAACGTAATTTCTTCCGTGCGTATCCATGATAACGTTTGCTGGGTCTGTTACTACATCAGATGTTGCGTTTGCAACGGAGCCGTACCCAAATTGTATGGAGGTCTCAGATCCCCTATGTTCCACAATGTATCTTCTTGGTACCGCTCTTGGCTTCATGATAAATGGTACTAAATTTTTATCGGATAACCTATTGGTAACCGGCACATAAACTGTATCTTGTGTTAAATTGTCTACTTCAAAATATTTATTTCCAGAAGTATCTGTTACAGAGATGATTTCTGTTATATTTCTGTCATCTAAGAAGAATTTAGGAAATCTTTGATATTCTCCTACAGATAAATATTGTACCTTTAACTCACCAGATACAACCCTGCCGTGTGATCTAATAGCATATTTTGTTGGCAGACCTGTTGTTGAGTTTGTTGCAGCAACAATAATTTCATTCTTTGTCTCTGAAAAATCTACATCTTCCGTTAGAGTAAAAATTGCTCCAGTATTAGCTACAAATTTTGTTCCGTTCTTTAGGACTGGGGCATACCTCATGTCTGGACCGATGCTCGTTGAGGATGCTGGCAGCATCATATATAAGGTCACTATTCCGCTTGAATGTGAAGCACCCCCTTGCTTATAGCCCATTTGTCTTGCAATTCTATCAACATTTCCATATTCTAAAGCTGTTTCCAAGAATGATTCGTTTACTTGGTAATCTAGATAAAAAGATAAAACATCTCCGACATAAGCAGTCATATCAAGCATCAGGGACCCGAACGAAGCTTCGCTGAAATCTTGGTATGTATCTGGGTAGTATCTTTTAGCGTAATTTTCAAGATCATTCTTGATCGAGGTAAAATCTCTGCTAGTATAATTTATCGGGGGTAATTTAACTTTTTTTCCTGCCATTGGATAAATTTCCTTTTGCTTTTAGGTAATTAGTTCCTTTTATTTAAATTTAAATTTGTTGATCAACATTTATTTCAAGGACATCTGTGAAGTTTAGAGGACTTATAACATAATGTATTACAATTCTCAAACTATTGGGCTCAGGCACTGCCGATCCCGGTCCTTGAGGCTCTGGTCCAAATTGGATGTTTTTTATATTTAAATAAGGAAGATACTTATTGGCTTGTGATTTTATTCTTTGGGATATTTTATTATTTAAACTTGGTCCATATGGTTCAAACAAAAATTTATATATTCCAACTCCAAAGTCGGGTATCATAATTCTTTCGCCGGGGTTTGTTAAAATTAACATTTTAAAATTCTGCCTAACGACATCACGCAGATCGTCAAGCATCTTGTATCCATTAGCAGAATCTTTGCTTAGTGGTAGATATGGTCCATAAAAAGACATAAAAATATCCTCGCTTTCTTAATAAATAGCCAACTTTATATATTTTTTAACCGCTGAATGGGTCTGTAAAATCATTTTTGTATTGATCTTTGCCCTTGAGCATTGTAGTTGAATAAATTAAAGTTCTAATAATAGACTTTGTTGGGTTAAAAGCTTTTTTAAACTCTTCACTTCTAGACGCTGTTAAAACACTATGTAGCATGGTAAGACTACACATTCTTGGGACTGGGAAGCTGTAGCTAAGGACTCCCTCATATGCGGGATTGAGGGTCAAACCTTCGATTACTTTAGCTACGACTTTTTTTCCGTAATTTGTTTGTGTAAATACTCTAATTTCGCTTGCTTTGTAGTTAACCTCCAAAAGACCGTTATCTAATAGTTTGTATCCTCCATCAAATGCTTTTTCTTGATCTCCAGAGGGGTTATTAATTTTTATTCTCTCATCAAACAATGGTAGTATGAGCGAAAACATTGGTTCAGTAAATTCAGTTTGACCGGCATTTTCTGATGCCGTTTTGTTAACGCTAATTGTTCTATTCTCAATCATCAACAGACTCTTTGTTTCATTAACAAAATTAATATAATCATTCATCTCTTTTGTTTGGTGTGTTCCAGTTTGGGTAGCAGCGCTAGAGATCAATTTCAATGCGTTATCACCGTCTAAATCTAATATTTTCAACAAGTTATCAAACATATCTTTAACTGGTTTTATTTGATTTTTTAATATAGGTTCGTCGTTTTCGTCTTTAGCTTTTGTAGTGACAGCCCCATAGCACCACCTAACCCCAAAGTTAATTTCTTTAAACATTTCCGCAACAGATGGACCAGTATTTTCTACTTCAACCTTGGTTGGGTCATTGCCATCAACTGCTATAAGTGGCTGAACTTGTGCGGTATTTGGAGGATATAGCGATGGAATTCCGCTCATCATAGAAATTAATTCAACAAAATTATCTTCACTTAAAATACCTTTAAATTTTGCGTCTCTATTAACTAAAGCTTCAACATAGTTTTCATCACCGGGTTCCCAATCCACAATATCAAAATAATATTGGAAAAAGAATTTTCCATTCTTGAATAGTTGTAATCTACTTGCGGAGCCAATTGAGACATTCTCAATGCCATCTACAAAAGCTTCGTCATATACCTGTAACATTAGAGGGTAAGATACTGCCTGAACTGGATTTATTTTTCCAATGCCAAGTCCGGAACCCTTTAGTGTAAATTGGCTGAATTTGTTTTCTAGATAGGGTATTGGTTTTGAAAGATTTTGTTCGATTAAGTATTTTAATCCATCTTCCCAGTTTTCAATTCTCTTGTTTGTTTCGCCAAAGGCGGTTTGGCTTTTGGCAACTCCGGGGAGACCTCCTTCGGGGTCGTCAACATTGTCTGACGAGAATGGAATACCAGCGCTATTGCAAGACTTAAATAATTCTCTTATAACTTCTTTTATAGTAGTCCTGAAGTTGCCCGGACTGTTATCAATAAAGCGAACCATCTCTCTATAAATCAATTCAGCCATAGAATCATCCTGTAACAATATGTCAGTTGGAAGCTTAGACAAAGGCACGATTGACCTAATGTACATTTCGCCTGTAAACACTTGTATGAGGCAATTTATTAAACCATTTAAAATTGCGTAATGAGGCATGCCTAATTGATCACTGTTGGGATCGTGATACTTTGAAAAATCGTAATTATCTTGTACTAATTTTGTGACTGCCTCAAAATCTATCAATTGCGATCCATAACCATCGGCTTTGGCATCGGACTCAAGCTTTAGTCTTGTCATTTGTTTTCTTAAGAAAGTCCCCCTGTATAAGCCTGCTATGAAGGAATCATCAAAGCTTCCGCCTGCTAATTCCTCTGCGGCTGCTAAAGAGGCAAAAATCAAATTTAAGCCCGGAATCAACATGAGTGGATCAAAGCTATCCAAGATGTCATCTTCTTTGTCAATTGCATAATCTTGTACCAATTCCGCATTTGCCATAGATTCCGCGAGAGTATCCATGACAGAGGACCAGACTGACCAATAGATGTCATTTGCAAAAATAGACTCAAAGGCTTCGGCATTTTCTTCGGAAAGTTGAAAATCACCCGACTGTATGTTGGATATAATTAGTTGTGAAAAATACTGCGCTTGTGGTGGAAGGAGGGAGCCCTTCTTAAGCGGATACTGTTCTAAATGTTCTTTCAGGACCATTGGTATAAGCTTTGTATTCTTGTCCAACCTTGTCAGATCTATTGTCTGTTTGCTGTCAGATGGAATTCCAAACATATCTTGAGTTTTGATCTTCGTGATCATATTATACTCATATTGAAGATTTCCATCTTCATCCTCCTCTGGAGGCACCATTTCCAGCATAACCTCTGATTCTTCGTCTACTTTGACCGTAACAACAGAAGAGGGACTGTCTTCGGAGCCTTTCTTGATGGTTATGTTTTGTTCAAGGTCCTGAAGAACTTCGTCAATTCCAAGTTCGTCTTCTCCTGTTTTGGGATTCTTTTTTGGTATCTGGACGCCGCGAGAAGGGAACGCGAGATTAACTGCTGGGAAATAAGGAGTTACACCTGCTGGGGTATACAAATATCCGCCAGCCATCCATCCTGCAGGAAACAATTTATCTTGAAAAGTTTTATTTGGTCCTGTTAGCAATTTAAGCAATGCGCCGGGTAAGCTTTCATTAAGCATAGATTCCGTTACTGGGTTTCTGCTAACCAAAACAGTTTGTCTTAGTCTTTTTAAGTCGTTGTTGAGCGCGTTTTTGATCGGTATTGTTATTTGCTCAACAGTTTTATTTATCGCATGATCCATAGTTGGATTTGGCAAACCAGATAGCACACCTTGATTTCCTAAGCAATCTCCAAACATTGGTGGCAATTGTGTGCTTAGATCTTGGTTGTTTCTAATCGCGTCTGCTAAAGCCTTATATTTATCTATATCAAATTCCAAAGCTCTTTTTGCGGAGGAGTCTAATAAATCATTAACTCCACATCTTTCCGATAACTGCGCCTTAGCATCTGCCAACAAATTAGTACACAATTCTGGATTTTCATACGTGTCCGTTATGTCGTCTTCAATATCCGCGAGGGTTTGTTTTGGTAGACCCAAGCCAGCGCACGTAAAGAAATCTTCTATTCTTGACCTATTGTTAAGTTGAATTTTTATTTCTGGATATTTTGATATTTCTTCGTCTGCAACGGTCAAAATTGTATCCGTTATTCCCCCACCAAGCAACCCTAAGACCTCGCCGGAACTTAATCTTGAAGAGATGTTTGTCATCATTTCTATTACATCATCCCCAGTCACGCTGTTTCCATCTATTAATATTCCACACTCTGAAAAATATTCGTCTACAGGAGGCAAATCTGGGGCGGTGAATATATCGCCGAGGTTTTGACCTCCGTAATCTTTTACTTTCTTTTCTCCAACTGGACAGGTTATTTCTGGACATTGTAATAAGAGGTCCAATAATGCCTTTATAAGTTCCAACAATAGCTGTGCTAAGATAAATTCTAAAACTGCCAATAGGGCATTTAAAAGCTCATCTAATAAATTTGTGGTTGGAAGCCTCAGAAAGAAAGAGGGTATTTCCATACAAAAAGAACATATGAGGTCGGATGCCTCTAAATCTTTCGGATCAGTATTTACACTAGCCGTTGGTCCCTTCACTTCATAGCCAATTTCAGCTTGATTTTCCCCAGATAGAGCTGATGAACCTAAATTTGGCTTTACATTTGCCCCGACAGATCCGGCGTTAGCATCCAATTCAAGATTTGGGACTGATATTGTATCTATACCGATTTGATCTAAGAAACATTTGCATATCTTAGCATATAAGGTGGGCGGATCAATGTAATCCAATACATACTCAAAGAGATCATCCAAATCAATTATTTTGCTTTGAATATCCTCTAGAGCACCTGATGAGGCTAGCCAGTCGCCTACATATTCTTGGATTTTTTCTCCATCGGCGATGGCACCAAACGCTGTTAAAGCTTCCACATCTTCAAATGTATATTTTTCGCCATTAACATCAAATTCTCCAAGCAAGACCGCATCTCCGATTCCAGAAGGGGGCTTGGGGCATGGAGGAAAATACTTTAATAAACTAAATTGGAACGACCCAAGATCAAAGCGTGGGTCCAGCTGAAGTGCTTTATCTAGTTGGGCAGCTATTGGTCCCAAAACATCTTCCCAACGGGGGAGAACAAAGGTAAAAGGTTTGCAAGGTGCGGAGGGAAGACCGCCCATGTTATTTAAATCCTTTTCTATGATTTCCGGCTTTGGGTTTACAAGATACAATTTTACCATATCTTGCCATTTTAACATGGGATTTCTCAACAAGCGATGATGATAGAAAAGACTCATCGTGTTTGTATTGTTAAGAGGGCTTAAGTTTCTAAAGTGGTCCACACCAATTTTTAAAACTTTAAATTCAGTTTCATCATGTTTTTTGTAAGCTATATAGACTATCTTAAATTCTGTGTTTAACCCAATCTCTATAGTGTTCTCGTCCGGAGTTCCCAATTGTACGCCGTTGATAGCCAAGAACTTTTTAACTAGAACAGGAACTTGTTCTAATCTCTTCATCTCTTGAAGCAGATCTACTCCCTTTAAAGCATATTTTGAAGCAAAAATTTCAAGATACATTTTATTTAAAGAAAACAAAGCTTGAGTTACATGATCTGTATAATATTTTTCATTTAATGTTAGTTGATTCTCGGCTTTACCTCTTAATTGCTGTAGGCTTAACTCTGTATCAGAAAAAGAATTAAAATAAATTGCTCCAACTTTTACCAAAAATTTAATACTTGATCCGGGTCTAAGATCCAAATGATAGTCATCCACCCTTGATGCCAAATAAGCATCTGCCAAATTGTCCACATCTTTATCAGTATAAGATTTAGTATAAAAATCAAAAAGACTTTTGATTCCCTCTTTTTGAGCTATTTTTTTCTTTTCTTCTAAGTCACTGTCATCTACAACACAATTTTCACCTTTAAGCTCAACAGTTATCCAATACTCTCCGTCTCCCAAGTGGTAATAAGGCTCAGTCATCTTCCACCAAGTGGGGATTAATGCTTTAGCCATTTCTGACATTGGCTTTATTTCAGCCGATGAATAACCGGATATCATTGAGGCTCCGGGGGTGTTTTTATCATAAATTTGTTTAAAATATGCTTCGGAACTGAATTCGGGTTCACCTGAGTGCATAAACAAGTCTTTAATTACAGCATTTAGGATTTGTGGTCTTATGTACCCAATTACCTCGTCCATCTCTCCAGCATCTGGGTCTATTACTTGTACTTTATTCCATTCTCCCGAAGTTGTGGTACCTATGGAGGCGGATCTTTTCTTACCTCCGTTGACCCACTCTTTAAGAACCTTGACAGTTGAAAAATTCTTCACATATCCTATAATAGGGCTTCCAGTGCCGGGGGCGGAATATATTGCGACTTCTTCAGGCATTGCCTTGTCCCATATGAAACTGCTAATTGGAGCATCTACTTTTGGAACATTTCTTATGTGTGCGTAATTGTCCTCTAATCTTTTTAGGTAGTCCGGATTTAAGCCAGAGGGTGCGAATATTCTCGAAAGACCAGCTACAATCTCAAGGGCTTTTTCTTTACTCAAATTTTTAGTTACATCTAGATTTGGAAATGCTCCAAAATCAAATTCAAGACCCGCAAATTCTCCTCCAAGTATTTTTTGTTCAAAACTAAGATAAGCATCACTTAAAGATTTTGAATATAAACTGGATCCTCCGTTTGAAAACGCTGCTAGGAAAAGGTCATCAAGGTTTATTCCCAAAGCAGTGTATTCAGCACTAGACCCTGCGAGACCAACAATTCCCATTTTTACTAGATCCACCACTAGTGCCGCATCGTCAATCTCTAATTCGACAGCATAAGTTAGATCAACATACGGTATATCCAGCATCTGCCTATAATTCGCATCAGTAATATCACAATTTGTCTTATATTCCAAGACCATCCAAGGCTTGCAAGCTTTTGAGATAGAGTCTGTGGTTTTGTACGTTCTTAATTGTGAGTCAATGTAGTCGGCAAACTCACCACCTTTTCCTTCGATCCAGCTTTTTTGATACTGGGCTACTGGGTTGGTGTCTCCGAACTGGTTAAAGCCCTCCCCCTCTTCTCCAATAACATACGATTTTTTTGAAAAGACTATTTGATTATCATACACTGTTTTGGAATATCCAGTATCAATTCCTAGAGGCTTTCCATCTTCTGTCTCAAAGGCACTCCAATTTCCTTGTGCGGCGGCTTCTAGATATGGCTCGGTGCTGTTGTCCCAAGCTGAGAACTTTACTGTCTGAGCACTCATTGGGAGGTTTCCGGGTACCAACCCATATTGAATTGCATCTTGTTTTACGGTGGGGTATATACTTAAAGAGTGAACCCATTTTGGAATGCATTCTCTAGGTTGATTCACAAGCAGCGGATTTTCTTCGATATATGGAGTCCAAAGATCATATACTTCTTGTGTGTACTGTGTTTGATTGCCATCTTCGATTAATTTGCCCCAAGAAATATCGTCTAAGTCTGCGAATCCTTGATCTCCGCCGCGCTTCCACCTCCATATTGGAAATTCCAAAAGAGAATATCTATTAACAAAAATAGGAACATTAGTATTCTTAAACATGTTCAATTCACTTAGGTCGAAAGTCAAGGCATTCTCAACAATTTGCGCCATTCCTGACGTACTCACAGTATTCATATTGTTTGGATTCTTGCCAGTTAAAAGCATAAACTTGGATTCATCTTGATCCCATGGGTGTTTTAGCAAATGCTTTGCCATCCCTTCAACGCCCAAAGTCTCTTCTAGGTATGTTGAAATCTTAAACGACGGGAAACCAGCATATTTAAGCTGGTAATCATTATATGCTTTTCCATATATCATTTCACCCCCGAGCAGCCTTGGACCATTTGAATATAACAGGGGCTTTACATCATCATAGTGGTTATCAGTGAATTCAGACACTCCTCCGTACAGCTTCTTAACTGTGTCTTTATCTCCTGCCCCAGAGTCCTTTAAGCCTTTAATTTTATCTTGTGTTTGAAAGTTTGTTCTAAAAGTTAAGAATGTTTCTTTGCTCCATTGTGGACTGGGCATAAAGGTGAAAAGACCTAAGTGCTCCTTCCAAAAATCTCCTTGCCAACCCATTCCATTTGGTTTTGTGGCAAAATGATACGAAACCCACAAGTCGGATAGCATCTTAGTTATGGCTAGCGGGGAAGCGTTGCTGTCCAAGAACATGGCTATATCTGCTTTTCCGGTTCCATAAGACGGAAGAGAGTCAATCATGCTGTAAATCGTTCTTGGGTTTTTTGGCAAAAGCATAAACCCGCCGCAAGATACGGCATTTGTGCCCCCACCAGTTACTCCAGTAGCTTCGGAGGTTCTAGATTGATATGATCCATCATCTTTCCAATGTTTTACTGGACCTCCTCCAATCCAATCATTATTCCATAGACCAAACTTTGTCGCATATTCAATGTTTTTCTTTGGAACAGATGCGATCCACTTTTCATTTGTACCGACTTTTCCTGCCGTAACATCAATAAACTTACCTACTTCAGGAGTGCTTAACTTTTCATAGTTGGTGTTTTCAATGAGACCCCCTTTTCCATCCGGGTTTGGGATTTGCCTTCTAGGATCTCTAGCCAAAATTGGCGCGTTTGTCCACTTTCGTCCCGCTTGAAATTCAAAAAAACTTCCACTTAAAACCCTCTGTGTGTCAAACCAGTTTGACATATCTCCTACTTTCTTATTGTATTCTTCCGCTTGCTCTTCGGTATGAACACCTTCGGGTGGCTCGATGGGGTGCCAAGGCTTTTCAAAAGGAAGTGGCTCATACCTTTCTGTCCTTGCGTCTGGCTCTTCAGTCACTGGCTTTGGACCTGCGTATCTGGGATTTTTAGGTACCACTTGAGTTAGATAACTCAAGATTTTTGGGGTGATATGATTGATGGTAAGATGTGGGTTGTCCAAATAAAGCTGTAGATCTTTTGGTTGTGTACCTGCGGGAACCAACTTAAACATTGACACCAAATTATTGGTCTTGAAGCTAGCAGTGTATGAATCCTCTTTAAGTTCTTCAGCACTAATTGATCCTCCACTAAGGGCTTCAAGATCGAGTTGATTATAATACCAATCTGTTGTACGAAATCCAGAGGGGCATCCCATAATTGTATGAAGAGGATTCCTTGTCAAAGCAGTCTTCATGCTGGGAAACCAGAGTTTTGCTCGTGTCGGAGTAAGAGGTTGCCATGGGGAGTTATATGCACGGTTATGATATCCTTTTTGCGAACTTACTTCCGGTTCTTCTAGGTCTGTGCCCTCCATAATGCTGTATTGTGCATTTAGCATTTCATAATAATTTGAATCAGGGCACTCACCACTTGTATAACCCTTGTATTTGTTTTCTTCAAAGTTTTCTTCGAACGGAGTACCAGATACCCCTTCACCCGCTGGGTTTACAGGAGTGGGCTTGGCAAGATTTGGGGTCTTGTCTCCGAATGGGTTCTTGGTTCCGGGGAAACCCCTAATTTCAAAAACATATGAGTTTGTATAATACTTATGGAAATTGTATACAGCCCCCATGAAGCCCCATTGCTTATGCATAGGTCTATTTGCCCCCAACATATTAACGTATCTAGAAAACAAATCCTCTGTGTTTGCCCTTAAGAACTCAACGTCATAGAGTTGGAGAAATTTAATTCCTGAATTATAGGGATCTGATCCAGCAATGTCTTCGCTTACCTTGCCACGAGAATCTCCAATAATAGTGAAATCTCCAACAACGCTGACTCCTGTGAAACCCGGCATACCATCCTGTGCGGGTCCTAAATCCATATTTTCTGGAGGGATTGGCGCGAGAGGGTCAGCATTGGTGCCAAAGTTGGGCATTCTTCCAAGCCAAGGTGAGGATGATGCGGCGGAGCCTTCCGGATTTAAATCAATGAACCTGTTTACATTGCTAACGGGGTATCCAAAATAATTATAAGCTATGGCTTGTAGGAGAGCCTTTCCAACTAATGATTCAATGACAAAGTTTGTAAATTTATTTCTATCCCATTCACAAAAAATTGTTTGGAAGCTAGTATTGTTTCTACTATAATGAAGAGTTGTTTCCGTATCGGATCCGTATCGATATGCCCATGCTTCTTCGGGAGTAACAAACCCTGACATGTCTGAGGTTGGGTTCCAAGGGGAGTTGGTGGAGTTCTTATCAATAAATTCTGCTATGGCGGCTTCCATTCCCACTTCCTGAGCTTCTTCGAAGCTAACAAAGGTGTCTTGGAGCCATGGGCTTCCGTCGCTTATTTCGATCACAGAGCCGTCATCGTCTTCTTTTGCTATAGTCTTTGCTGTATATCCCGTACCGGGGACGCCTATATTGGCTACGTAGGTTCTAAATATGCCGCCATCATCTTCTTCAAATAACGGAAGCTTTATGGAGGAAATTGCTTTAACGTGTGCGCTTCTTTCTGGTTTGACTTTGAAATAAAAATCGTTATTTGCCATAATATATTCTTTCTAGTTAGTATTGTTCTTTTTACTTAAAATTGATCTAGTGCCATATCTTTTTAAGTATTCAAAATCTTCCAATAAAGCGTTAATCGCCAGCACAATTTGTGTAGGATAAACAACAATCAAGTCTTGAATAGATTTAATCGCTGTTCCAATTTGAACCTCCACTGATGGTGCTCCGGGTCCCGCATGAACATGATTCATAACAACCGTCTGAAGAGATTGGTTTGCCAGACTTACTTGATGCAAATGGTTGGCAATTCTGTTAATATCATTTACTATATATTGTAAAAGTTCTTGAAGATTATTTCCCTTGACCATTGGTTGTAATTCATCGTCAACATTTCCCGCGATTAAATCAATACCTCCAACAACATCAACAGCCCCATCTAATGAGTTTTTATCGTCAGTTCTTGTTACAATTTTAATATTTTCTCTAGCTACAAATCTTAAAAGATCAGCTTTCATAGCAATAGCCGATCTAGGTTTGGGACTAAGTTGTTTACCCGGACAAATACCAAAATTAAAATCAATATCTGTTTTTTGGCTTATATATATTCTAGCGGCGTCTGTCAAAAAATCGTTGTTAACCTGTAGCAATTCTTCAGGCACCTTGCCTTCGTTAAATAACCCATCCAAAATTAAATCATCAGTTTTTTTATCTGTACAATCTGTATCGGTTGCCTTTACTTGGCGACCAGCCCTGCCAACACATATATCGATAGCTCCTGCGTGTGAATCACCTGAGCCTCCATATCCTGTCGCTATTGATCCCGGTCTATCTCTTCCAAGAGTGATCCAAGTGTTGTTTTCTCCGCTGATTACTTTTTCACATGGAGCTTGAATAAAATTTGGAATTGGCTCTATTTTCTTACCGTTACCATAGCCAGAATATCTCATTCGATCTGCTTGAGATAGACCGTCTAGTTTTTCTTTTAGTTTATCTGATAGGCAAGATATATCATTTTTCGGCTGTGCTCTTTTACTAGGCATCTGCTCCAATCCCCCTTGGTAATCTAAAAGTTTCCGCGCCGGGTTTCCAAGTTCTAATACCCGCGAATGAACCATCTGCTGTTTTAATTCCAGTAGTTTTTACTTTCTCGTCAACCCAAATGGCATAGGGGAATTCTTCTCCAGCTAGCCAATCATATTCAGGTCCAGAAAAAGTATTTGCGAGTCCGCCCAACAATGAAAAGGGGTCAGCCTCTATAGGATCTGAAGAAGTGATTTTTAACGGTTCTAAATCTCCATATTTCGGGTTTCCAACGAACTCTTCTCCGGTTTTCCAAGACTCTCTAGGGACCTGTAATTCCCAATGCCACGTTTCTCCGTTATATGGGTAAAAACCAAATAGCCAAGCATATTTTACTAAAAATACAAAAGCTGGTGTTTTTGCTTGTGTTGACATTGTTTTTGACACGGGTGCCAAGCCATTGTTTCCAAAATCTATAGCCAAGCCAGTTTCGTGGGGAGATGAAAACGCTCTCAAAACAGATGCTTGTCTACAAGTTAAATTTCTATCTCTCTTTCTGTAATAATTTTCAACAGACCTACACCATTTCCTAAAGCCTTGGTTATCTAATGAATATGATTTTTTATCTCTAAATCCACTGGTGACATGTAGGGTTGAAGTTATCTCCTCTACTCCCTTTCCATTGCCCTTTGCTACTTTCTTACCCAAGAGATCGTTTCTTGATACATAACGTCTCCACAATTCATTAAGACCCTCAAGCCTGATGGCAAGAAGAGGATGAGCTTTGGCTCCTCCGGGGAGTGGAACCATTCCGGGTCCCTCTCTTTTGCAGTTTCCATAAGCAAACCTTCTAACTCTATTTTCTCTCAACTTTCTTAAGCTAGATTTTTTAAAAACATATCCGGGGGGAGCAACAGGCTGGGCAGTGGATAGTGTAACAATAGTTAAGTCGGACGAATAATCGACCATTTGAACACTGTTTAGGCTTGAATCCGAAACTGTGCCCCCGGCAGATGCGAAAGCATCGGAAGCATTTCCAAGCTCTTGTCCTCTAGAGGGTGTGATTTGACCACCCCCAGATACCAAGCCATAGTACACGGGACCGCTTTGGGTGGACCTGTTTTGAAAATCGACCCAAACTAAAGATCCGGGTTCAGGAGGAGTGGCACTAAGGGCTTCTGATTCTGCCAAAAACACAGGATACATGTTTATTACATTGTGAGCAGGGTCCAGAACAGATCCATCTGGGAGGCTTTCTGGAACTGGCAGATGTGCGTGGAACTCTGGTATTCTTACCCTTATTTGAAGTAGGTCGGGGGCTTCATTTTTAGTGGACTTATTAACCATTTGCGTTGTAACAGCAGCCCACGAATTTAAATTTAGAAACCCTTGCCTTGTGGTTCCATCAACCCTAAGAACGATCCCCATAAATCTTCCCGCCTTTTCAAGCACTGATTCAGAATAAAAATCTATAGTCGCATTCTTTATCGCTTCCAAAGAAGTCGTTGTGGAGGTATCAAAATATTTCCCAGTCATCGTATCTGAAAGGGGGTTTAAAACTCCAAAACCAACATTTAGTATATTTTCCTCTAAATACCTAGCCATTGCCAGTTTCCTTTATAAGGTCAAACAATTCGCTTTTGTCTTCATCTGTTAAGCCCTGTTCTGATCCCGCTTTCTTTTGGAGAAGAGCGCTTACTTTTACAAGCTGTTCATTTGATCTTTGTAGTGTTTCTACGTATTTTGCCGCAATTGTTCCAACGGATTCTTTTCTGTCTTCGTCTTTTTTCATATATTCCATCAATTCCATCAAAAGGGTTGTTGTAATCGCACGATCACTCCTGATATTCTTTATTGCTTCGCCAATATATGATTCTAAATCTTTCATAACAAAAATAAATAGTTGAAGAGTAAAAAAGTATTACAATTCACCTTTGTCCCACTTCTTTTTAAATACTCTATACTTCACACGCATCTTATTTAAGTTGTTTACAACCTGCTTAGTATTAAGACCTGTGATTTCGCGAATATAAAAATAAATTGCCTTTTTGTTGAAAATATCTATTCTATCTGGGTTTGAGAAAATTAGTCTAATTGCCTCATAAACCTTCTCTTCGTTTGGTTTCATGTTGGATGTTTCCCAAGAATTAACCTCCTCCCAGAAGCCCATCCAGAATTCTTTTTCAATCCTATTAGATTCATACTCATTTACAACTGTAAACTGTCTTATTTCTACATTCTTGGGAATTTGGTCAAACTTTACCTCCCTTTTATTTTCCAGTGTTGTCTTTTTTACTTTATGAATAAACCAGTTTTTGGTGATTACTGAAAAATATGAAAACGCTTTGGAGCCCTTATTTGGATCATATTTATCCAAAATAGTAGTGAGCCATATTTTACACTCGTCTTTTAGAACTTCTATATTAGGTAGGTTAGTAAATTTATAGGTGTAAATGATCTTATCGACCATCTCGTTAAAGGCGGGGGCGATCCATTTTATATAAAGCTCTGTTCTGACCTTGATATCATTGGTTCTCGCATACTGTACTATTGCATCCTCATGCTCTTGTGTAAAATATAGATTTTTCTTTTTTGCTTTTTTTGGCATTATTCTTGTTCTTCATCTTCTTCCAAGCCATCGTTTGTTAGAGTGTATATATCTTCAAATTCTCTTATATCTTCTATAACTTGTTTAGAATGTCTAATCAAACCACCAAGGGTTTCGTCTCCGTAATATGTTTCCATCTCATGTAGTCCATCCAAATGACTAGAAAAGTTTTTTGCTGATACTAGTAAATCCCCAATACTATCAGAAACATACAGTAATTTGGAGAGCATTTTTCTTATATACCAAACCAACAACACATTGATGCCCACTGACACTATTAAACTAATACTAAGAAACATCAATCTAAATATTCCTTTTTCATATGCTCTTTTTCTTCCTTAACTTGCTGCTTTGCATTTTCAATATGTTGCTTAACAACGTTGCCAGCATTTTTGCTTTTTACATATATTGGCACTTCTGGTATTTTTCTTAGTGTATTTTTACTTTTACACGCTTCACAGTCGCTTAATTCGGTGGACATCGAATGAAATACTTCAATTATCTCTCCGCACTCATCGCATTCGTACACGTAATTTGGCATTATGCCTCTTCCCCCAAGTCTTCGTTGTCAAATTTCACAAGAGGGGGGTTTTTTACGTAAAGTTCAGCCTCGTCTCCTTCTTTTTCTACTCCAGCTACAAAATCCATTTTTTGCAAAGATTCTGTGATGTCGCTTTGTTCCATAAGGCTTTTTTGTAGGGCCATCATTAGCGAGCCCATTGCTTGTTTTGAAAGTTTCATAGTTCTCCTACCATTTAAAGTTATCAATATAAAATTGTACCACTTTTTCTATCTCTTCGTTAAATACTTTTTGTGGTTTCCACCCTAACGCACGTAATTTATCGTCGTTTAGAGCATATCTTACGTCTTGCCCAAGCCTTTTGTAGCCCAAATCAACGTATTGTTCCCAACTCTCGTCTGTTCCGTGGTAAGCCTTGATTATTTTCCTTACTGTCTCTCTATTTTCCTGCTCAAAACCACCAGCAATGTTATAAATTTCATTAGTTTTTCCACTATTTATGATACTTATAACCGCACTTGCCGTATCTTCAGCATGTAGCCAGTTCCTAATCGGCTTTCCTTCGTCGTGAAGTCTAATCTTCTTACCTCGTTGTAAAAGTTTGACTGAAAGTGGGATAAGTTTCTCTGGATATTGATATTCTCCGTAGTTGTTTGTTGGTCGGAAGATAATATACTCCACACCATATGTTCTTGCCCATGCCTTGATCAACATATCGGCTGCAGCCTTGGAAGCAGAGTATGGGTTACTGGGATTTAAATGATCGCTTTCTGTGTGCTCTCCGCCTACAATATCTCCATACACTTCATCCGTGGAAAAATGAAACAAGATAGGTCTTCTATCAACATTGTTTGGTTTGTTTTTAATTAAATCTAACAGATTTTGCACACCATTAATATTGGATTTAAGAAAGTTTTCACTATCAATAATGCTGTTTCCTACGTGAGTTTCCGCAGCAGTATTTATCACATAATCACAGTCAGGAAGATAATCTAAATCAGCAATATCTTCGTTGACATAGGTAAAGTTATCAGGATATTCGTAGAGAAAATCATCGATTAGGTCAGGATTGGAAGCATATGTCATGTTGTCAACCCCATAGACCTTCCACCCCAGCTCAAGGCATTTTCTTGTTACATGGGACCCAATAAACCCCAAACAACCCGTGATTACAACCAATTTCATTTAATCTCCCTTGATTAATCTATAGCTATCGCTGTCGAAATGTTGTGTTGAAAATTCAAATAGTTCTGTATCTTCCAAAGCGATCATTTGGTGCCTTAACCCACGATAAACGTGAAAATTATCTCCCCTAGAAAGTATTCTTTCTTGTGCTTTTGATAGATCATCTCCATCAGAATATTTAACAAGAATTTTACCAGACTGAATATAGAACACTTCGTCTTTCAATTCGTGATAATGCCAAGAACATCGCTTTCCTTTTACAAAATAAAGCAGTTTTCCGCAGTATTCTTCATTATTTACAATCCACTTTTCAAAACCCCACCCTTTAGGAACGAAGTTCATTGGCAAAGAATTCTCCATCTTTAATCCCCTTATCGTCTATGTATAAATCTCCACTGGGCTTACCAAGAATTAACTGGTGGTGTTTAGCGCCCCAATCTTGGAGTTGTTTTTCGGTTAAAGAATAGAAATCACGTATGGCTAAGGCTGCGTTGTTATTGTGCCTGCCCATGCCTCTCGCGGTAAAAAACACTATATAATGCCCCTCATCGTAAAGCTTGTTAATTTTTCTTATTCTTTCCAAAAACGGATACGCTTTATCGTAATCGTCGTTTTTCTTTTTGTCACAAATTGTGCCGTCAATGTCAAATACGTATCTCATTTTCTAAAATTCTCGTTGTTGAGTATTCTCCTATTCTATCAAAAAAAACTAATTTTTTCACTAGTTTTTCTCCCACAACTCTTTTCCCTCTCCAATCTGAACCAATAATCATTACATCTATTTTATTCTCTACTAATTGTTTTTCCAACTCTTCGTCAGATCCATAGGTTACCACCTTGTCAACATATCTAATTGCTTCCAAGAAAGCTTTTCGGTCTTCAGTGCTATTAAAAGGTCTGGTGGGACCTTTTGAACTCTTCACTCTCTCATCGGTGTCAATGCCGATGGTTAGAGTATCTCCTTGAGATTTAGCAAATTTTAAAAGTTCTATATGACCGCGATGTAATATATCAAAGCATCCATTTACCCAGATGTTAGTAGTTTGCATACCAAGGCTCATCAATTAAGTTGTATACTTTAATCATCTGCTTAATTCCGTCATCCAAATCATAATCGCAAGAATAGCCTTTGTCATAAATTTTTTGGCTACTTACGATGTAATCTCGTTTGTCTGGATCTGAAGTGAACTCCGCCTTGATAATCTCTAGAGGGGTGTGTTTCTTGATGGTTTCAGCTAGTTGAAGCTTATTCATATTGATGGCATCGTTTCCGACATTGTAAGTGTCGTTCTTGAATGTGTCCCAGTTTTCAATAACCTGAGTGAAGGCTTTACATACATCCCAAATATGAACGTAATTTCTCATGAATTCGCATTCGTATAGAACCAATACCCTATCTCTAATCGCCTTCAAGACAAAATTGTTTACCAACAAATCACTTCTGGCTCTTGTTGATGGACCAAACACTGTTGCTAGCCTAAAAGTTGTACAATTTTCTGTTTCTCTAAAAATTGCTTCGGCATCTACTTTTGTTTTTCCATACAACGAAATGGGATTCAAAGGGTCTTCTTCTGTAATAATTTTACCATTCTCACTCGTTCCGTAGCCGGAGTTGGTACAAGGATACACTACAATTTGATCTTTAGATTTGTTTTTTGCGATCCATTCGCAAGCCCCGTAATTCACATCAATAGCTTCTTGTGGTCGCTTGTCGCAGAGAGGAAATCCAACCAAAGCGGCGAGTGGAATGATTACGTCACACTCTTTTGTATATCTTTCCAAAACAGAATGATCTCTTACATCTGCTTTTTCAAAGTGAAAATTTGGATGATTCACATATCTCAAAAGAGATGTTTTATCATATAGTAAACTATCGACCACATAAACCTGATGTTTATCAATTAAATAAGAAACTAGCTCACTACCTATGTAACCTGCTCCGCCTGTTATTAATATTTTCATTTAAAATTTTATCCTCCCTGTGATCATATCCTTGAGCATTACCCAGTCACAAGCTTTTGCCCACACAGGATTGGACCAAGCTGCTGGCTTATTCTTTTCAAAAAAGAAGTGACCGGACCACGCAAACGGATAAATAATGAAAGGGGTAGCCAGCAACGCAAGAAAGAAAGAATTAAACAAACAAAAAGCTACAAAGGAAATTGTTGTTATTTGCCCAAGAGCGTGGAGTCTTCGACACCACTTATTTTGATGTAATGTCAAATAATATTCATAGTACTCTTTAAATTCCATTGATAACATTAACCCCTTTCTGCTGTACTACTATTGTAGCACATTCATTGGCAAATTTTAATGCTTCATCAACATCTTTTGATTGTAAATACCTTGTTACAAAGCCTGACAAAAAGGTGTCTCCTGCTCCACACAGATCTTTTATTTCCACTTTCTGGACCTCGTATGTTTTGCCGTTATAAGAACAGCCTTTATCTCCGAGGGTGACAATTAACTTTTCCTCAAATATGTGCTCCAAACCAAATAGATTTGAGCTAGTTTTTTCAAATTCTATTTCGTTTATTTTTATCCACTTGCAGTCTTTGCACCAACGACCCAAAGATTTTTTTGTGTCCATAAACGTAAGGGGGTGCCTATAGCATATTGTTTCAATATCTTCTTCAGATAAAAAACCTTTATTATAATCAGATATTACAACCGCGTCATATTGTGAAAGATATTTTTTTGTCAAATATTTTTTGTTAATTCTTTTGATATTTGATTCATCAGAATCAATTCTTATAAATATATGATTTGTTTTTTCTTCCACATATCTTGTCTTTTCTATGTGCTTTTCATTGTGTAAGATATCACATTCAACGCCTAGTGATTTCAAATTCTCGTAGACATTTAAAGCCATGCCGCCGTTTCGCTTTTCTTTATCCTTAACAAACACCGGAACTGGTGCTTCGGGTGCTAACCTCTTACAGTGTCCGTAAACATATACATCTTCGCAAGCATCGCCGACGACCAAGACTCTCATTACCAGCTAATCTCCCAATCTTTAAAATCTGCGGCGAGGCAGTCAATTTTATAATCTTTTCTCCCGCCTACAATTTCTTGGATTTTATTTTTAGCCGTATTTCTAATTCCATTGAGTCCGTGAGTTAATTCTAAATTGTTACCATCTTTAATTCCCTTGCGATAATTTGACTCATTGTGCCAGATATGTAAATTCATTTGAGATAAGACCACGATAGCTCTTATTGTCTCAGCCGTAACCTTGCCGTCTTGCTGGTCCAAGCAAAGCTGAATATCATGTACTATGTCCGCAATTTCTTGAGAATATTCATCTTTATGGTCTGTAATAAAAACCTCTTTTAATTGAGAAATTGAAAGTCGGTCAATTAGCTCTGAAAGGGTTGGTAAATATTTTCTAGATTCTTGATTTGACATCTTCGTACACCACCTTTAATCCTTCTTCTAAGCTGGTTGTAGCTTCCCAGCCTAAATCATTTTTAATTTTACTACAATCACACCACTGTCCCCAAATAAGGGTTTCTTTAGATGTGTCAAAGTTTATTATAATGTTTTTATCAGAAATTGCAATAACTTTTTCCGCTATTTCTCCGATTGAGACCCTTTCTTGTTTGCCAAGATTATATGGTCCGACCATGTTTTTGGAATCCATTGCCTCAATCATTGCTTTGGTGCCCTCAATAGCGTCCTCTATAAAACAATAAGAGCGAGTCTCTTTTCCATTGCCCCAAACATTAAATTCTACATTTGGATGACTTATTGCTCGGTTACAAAAAACTGGGATTACTGACCCTGTATCTAATTTAAAGTCTTGATTCTTACCATAGATTCCAATATATCGCGCAATCGCTGCTTTAAAACTTGTACTTTGTTGGACCGCTGCTTCAATTTGTTTTTCTGTGATTAACTTAGCCCACCCATAAGATAATTCCGGATTAGCAGGCTCTGCTTGTTCCTCCCTGATAAGAGGTGAATCTGGTGTTCCTTGTAATTCTTTTGGATATACATGAGCACTGCTAGCATAAAAAAACATTGGGATTTTGTTTTTTACACACGCCGATAGGACGTTGGAATCCATTTTTAAATTTTCGCTCATAACCTCATATGGTCGAGAAGTGTAATACCCAATCCCTCCCACTTTGGAAGCCATATGGATAACAATATCATAATCTTTTATATGGAGATCACAAAATCTTGCCTCTCTTAAATCAGCGTTCTTAACAATACAATCATCCATAATATCGACTATATAGTCAAATTTGCCTCTTTCAAAATTATCAACAATTGTAACTTTTGATCCACATTTAATTAAATTGGCAGAAAGAGCGGAGCCAATCAATCCTGCGCCTCCTGTAACCATAACTTTTTTGTCTTTCCAAAAACTCATTATACCACCGAACTGTGTAAATCATCTATTAGATGAGCATATTTTTTATTAATATAACTTGAGTCCACGTCAATAGTGGAAATGTGTATAAAGTTGTTATCAACTAAGAATTGATGAATCTCCTCTCTGGTGTGTGAATCTTGATATTCTCCGCTTGTTGAGTTCTCTACTTGTAAAAACACTATTTTTTGTAGATACTCTTCGCAACTTTTTAATATGTCTAGATCTCGACCCTGCGTATCTATTTTTACTTGTTCAATAAATTCAAATCTATCCCAAGGTATTTTTTCTAAAAAATCATAAAAACTCATAACAGCGGCTGGACCAATACGCATCCCGAATTCTCCGTGCTTGACTTCATCCGGTAGGCTTTCTGTTGGCATGCTTAAGCTAGAACATCCGGGGTCGCCGGGGGTTATAAAAAATGGAACAAAATGTAAGTTATCTTTTCCAACATTATCCAAAGCACATTGTATTGCCTTAAACCTGTAATTTATGTTCGACTCTATAATTTTATTATGTTTGTATATTACGCCTTCGTTAATACATATAGCGGCTTGATCTTCGTTAAAACTATATAATTGACCATTTATCATCCGCTCTCTTCCATAGACCCCTTCCCGCAGAGCCGTTAGACACAGCTCGTTTGGCTCAAATCCAAACACCATTCTGTCATCTGTTTCACAAAGCCACAAGGCGGAATTTGGGGCGGACGTTGAAAGACCAATATCAATTTTTATATGTTTTATATTTTCAGGCACCTTTATAGTCTCGCTATCATCAAGCAACTCTGAAAAGCCTATCATGTCATATTTTTCCTCTTTAGAGAGGGCGTTTAGAGTGTGGATGTATTCCAATAATTCAGGATGCATTGTTGCTGTACCACCTTATTGTCTTATCCAATCCGTCATGAAGAGAAGTGGAAGGAACATACCCAAGAGCGTTTTCGAATTTAGACATGTCGTAGAATCTTCTTGGCTGACCGTCTGGTCTAGAGGTGTCCCAGACCACATCTCCGTCAAAGTCGGTTAAATCTGCTATTGTTTCGACTAATTCTTTGATTGTGGTTTCCACGCCAGTTCCAAGATTAAAAGGACCACTTTCGTTTACATGCTCTGCCATATCTAAGATTGCTTGGGCTGTGTCAACAGAATACAAAAATTCTCTAGATGCAACGCCGGTTCCCCACACTTCGACTTTGGATAACCCTTTTTGTTTGGCTTCAAGAAATTTTCTAATCAAGGCTGGTACGACGTGAGAAGTTTCCAAGTCAAAATTATCGTGCGGACCATACAAGTTAGCTGGGAGTAGTATTACAGAATTAAATCCGTATTGTTCTCTATATGTCCAAGATTGAATGATTAGGTTTTTTTTCGCCATTGAATATCCGATTGAATTTTCATCTGGCAGGTCTTTCCAGAAATCCTCTTCTGTGTATGGTACTGGTAGATGCTTAGGATATCCACACCCGGCAGCCAAAGCTACGACTTTTTCACACCCGGATTGTCTTGCATATTCCATAACAAGTGTTCCCATGGTAATATTTTTGTAGAAAAACTCTCCGGGGGCAGCTTTATTAGCAGCGATGCCGCCGACTTTCCCTGCGAGATGTAGGACAATGTTTGGCTTTTCTGTGAAGAAATAGTTCTTAACTTGTTCCTCATTTGTTAAGTCTAGCTCTTTGCTAGTTGGAGCCAGAACCTCACATTGCTTATTTTCCAATAATTTCATCAAGTTGTTTCCTACAAAGCCATGAGCGCCTGTAACTAAAACTTTTTTATCTTTCCAAAAACTCATCTTTTAACCTCTCCGTTGTTCATCATGGTATCCAATACTGCCTCAGTTGTGTAATTGTTTATTGCTCTTTGATAAGCATTGTCAACAATAAATTTATATTTTCCCCAATTGTTTGTTATTTCATTAATCATATCGGGAAGCTCACTTTCATCCTCGTAATACAAGAATTCTTTTTCCGGCTCATAGAAATATTCTATCGCATTCCAAGGGTCTTTTTTTACTAACATCAGCATTTTAAAAAATGCTGCCTCGACAATTCTCGGTTTTAGTTGGCAAGCTATTTTCTGGTCGATGTGTGAAAATGCTTTATTTTCTTGCCACCCGTCATAATTTTTTATATTTTCGATATGCTTATCGTGTAAAAATAAGTGATTTACAATTGGAACAACTTTTGTCTTACTGAGTATGTCCCACTTTTCACTGGTTGAAATATTTGTTTTTGTAACTTTTGATGCCAGACTGTGAATATCTACCTGTTCGTTTGGGTGCCAATATCCTACGCCATAAGTCGCAAAATTATAATTAAAAGAGCTTATTTCCTGTACAATTCTTTCATGAGTTTTTCCACAGATAGAACCGTAGAAAATGGCATCATATTTTTTTTCGTCCGGATTATACAGAAGCACATTTTTCTTATCTATTGGAAATAGGCAAAGTTTAAATCTTTTATTGCCATCATTGTATTTGTTGTTTAGCCATTCTGCCGTGTATGGGCATATGGTGTATATGTCTGTAAAAATGTTATCAACCCCCGAAGTTCTTGTGCCGAACTTCAAATCCTGCGTGTATGAACAGGGGTGTTCGCCGTTAAAAAACATTCTTCTTTTAAAATCTTTAATATAATTGTGAACTTCTTCATTCCACAGGCACTGATATCCAACAGATAGGCACGTATCTTCTTGGTCCTTATACTTGTGTGCGTAATCCTCATAATTAAAATAAGTTACGATGCAGTCACTATAGTTGCCATTTAAATTCTTTACCACTTTCATTTAGCCCACACCATCCCATAGTTCACTCTTCTATCTTGCTTAAAACATTTATTTATTTCTTGCTTTAGGTCACTCCACTTATGATATGAATTCGGCTCAACCATATATGGATCTCCCTTATCAGAATATGTTAGCTTTTCAAAAACATCGCCCTCATCATAATAACCTATTAATCCAAACTGTTCATATCCCAGACCAATCAAATGTTGAATTATTTTTTCTAATTTTTCAATTTCCTCTTCGTGACACTCAAAACAAATTTTTCCAGATTTTTGATTTAGCCCTCTTATAACATTGTATTCATATCCCTCTACATCTATTTTGATGATGTCTGGGTTTCCATACTCGCTGATCATTTTATCCAGCGTAATTGTCTCTACTTTGCCAACTTTAAACCATGTTGCCGACTTCTCTCTTAGATATTTGCTACCCTTTGAAAATCTAGAATTATTCATAAATTCTTCAGATGCTGTAGAGATACCATCTTGCGATGGGTCAATAAAAAATTCCACCATTTTCTCTTCTTCATCAGAAACTAAATAATTTAATAATTTTACGTTTTCTGTTTGATTAAAATTATAATACAAAGAAGCATTTGGCTCTACGCCAACTATTTTACAATTTGGATTTTTACTAAGACAGGCTTGAGAAAACTCTCCCCTATTAAACCCAATATCAAAAACTAAATTCATACTAATACCCACCTTTTAGGATAAAAACCTTCCCGATAATTATACAACGTTTCTGGATCATATTTTAGTGGTGCAACAGTAATATTTTCTTTTTTATCAATATACGAAGCCCACCATCCAAAACTGCTAATGTGTGACAAAATATGATGATCACATGACGTTAACAAGCAAAAATCTTCCATGGATGAATTTCCTTCCGAGAATAAAAAATCATCGGTTGAAAAATTTTCTTTGCACCATTTTATGTCTTCAGAATTATCATCTGTAAATCTTTTTCCACCTGTAAAGATTAAAAACTTCACTTTTTTGTTTTTAAATTTAGAAGTTGCTTTTTTAAAATATTTAAAATAAAAGCTATCCTCTGTCATTTTATTGCCGCCATAAGAAGTATTGGCTGCCACTTGATTTGGATCTGTGTTATCTGTATTGTCCCCTCTACGCATGTGAAGAGATACAATTTCATAACCATTAAATCTTTCTTTTATCTTTGACAAATTTATTTTTGCCGCATCAAGAAGTTCTTCTTTTGGAGTTAATTCTTTTATTATTTGTTTTTTATGTTTTTCAAAATAAAGAGTGCTTTGGAAAAAACCACTTATATTAACATTATCGGGCAATGTAAAAAAGTTGTGATCATAGTATTCATGGCTTGGCTCCGAATAGCTGTAAGACAAAGTTTCAATATCCTTTTCTGTAAAATATTCAGATTCAATATTAAAATTAGACAACAAACACTGTTGTCCGTGCCAAGTTCTTGTTTTTGGATCGGGTATTTTTACTTCATACCCCCTCTCCAGCCCTAAAGATTTTAGCGCTGCGTATTGAAACAACTGATTGCCCAGCCTCCCTAATTGACCCAATTCATAAAAAGTTATCAATCACCACTCCATTCGTTCAAAACGGACACAATGTACTCTCTTTCTGATTTAGAAACCCACCATCCGACTGGAATGTTTAATAATTTAGAACAAAATTCGTCGCATCCTTTTAAGTCATTGCTTTGAAATTTACTAAACACAGAATATTTATCATTTCTTACGTGAACAACATCGCTAGATATACCATGTTTTGCAAGGTAATTTTTCAAAGATTCTCTATTTTTGACAAGAATAGAATAAATCCAGCTAGATGACACAATATTATCCGATTTTTTCAAGACGATAATTTTTTTGTTATTTATGTTTTCATCATAAAATTTACCGTTTTCAATGTGGGCATTCACAATTTTATTAACGTATGGCATTTGACATAATCCGACTGTAGCATTAATGTTGTTCATGTGAAACTTGTATCCACTTCTTTTGATGTCTTGCTCCCACTTGCTTCCCTTATATTTTCTGTCTAAGCCAAACCACCGAAGTTTTCTTATTAGCCCAGCATCACCGACATTTGTGACAAGCGCTCCTCCGTCTCCGGTTGTTAGGTGTTTAATTGCCTGAAATGAGAAACACACATAATCGCTGTGATTTCCTATTAATTTTCCATTGTATCTGGACCCTAGAGCATGGGCTGCATCTTCAATAACCCTTATGTCATTTTCCTTAGCTATCTGATTAATGGTATCTATTTCAAATGGTATGCCACTCCAGTGTACACCAACGATGGCGGCAGTGTTTTTACTTATCTTTTTTTTAACGGATTCGGGGTCTATATTTCCCGTAGTTGGGTCAATATCTGCCCAGACAATTTTTGCGCCCATTGTTTGTATTGGCTCGTTTGTTGCCATACAAGTCATTGGTGTGGATATTACCTCCTTTCCCGGTCCAACTCCCGACAAATCATAAGAAAGCGTCAACGCACTAGTACAACTGTTTACTAAGCATGTGTCTTTGTTGCCAATATAATTTGAAAATTGTTGTTCAAATTTATCTGACTGCTCGCCTTCAGAAATAAATCCTGAATCAAAAACCTTTTGCAATTCTTGTCCGACATTATCTGGGGTGTGTACTTTGAAAAGTGGTATCATTTTAGCCTCAATACTGAAAATTAATTTTACAATCCCTCAAGAAAGGGGCGTTTTTGTCTTTTTCCGACACGAAATATTCCAAAGCAGGATAAAGAACAGGTGGCCAATCAACACCAATTTCAGGGTCGTTCCACCTTATAGCTTTATCATAACTCGAATCATAATAATTGTCAACCTTATAAGAAACAATTGTTTCATCTTCAAGTGTACAGAATCCGTGAGCAAATCCTCTCGGTATTAATAATTGTTTTTGGCTATTACAATCTAGATGAGCAGAAACAAATTTTCCAAAAGTGGGTGACCCCTTTCTAATATCTACCGCAATATCATATATCGCTCCACTTATCACCCTCACTAGCTTTGTCATTGGTTTTGGATTTTCTTGGTAATGAAGTCCCCGTATTGTTCCTGCGTATTTAGAGCATGATTGATTGTCTTGAACAAAATCAAAATTTAGCCCTAAATCAGAAAGTTTATCTTTTCGATATGTTTCCAAAAAATATCCCCTATCATCTTTATGAATAGTGGGTTCAATAATAAAAACTCCCTCGATGGATGTGTCAACTATATTCATTTTCTAGCTCCATTTTATATTGCATAAAATTATTTGGAATGTCGTGCGTCCTTCTATACATTGTAGGACTTGCTTTGGGACACAAATTTACTTGCTGTTGTTCTAGGGATTGTAGCAACATAAGAGAAGATAAGACAAAAGACGGTGCGATGTTCATTTGTCTCTTGTATAAGCACAAGACAGTATCATCCTCAAAAACAGGGTAAGTTATTTTACTTATTATCGGTCCATAGTCGTACTTCTCTGTCATTTTATGAAATGTCAGCCCCTGCTCTACTTCTTTATTTAAAATGGTGTGAGCCATAATATCTCTTCCACCATACTCTGGTAAGAGACCTGTGTGTACATTATAGGCATTCTCAATGTTGGACATTTTTTTATTATACTGTAAAGATAATTTTATGTCATGTGGCACAGTTTCTTCAACTTCTTTTACAGGCATATTTCCAATTATGGTTGGTTTATGCGATGGAACAAAACCAACTAATTCACAATAATCATACTTCAATAAGTGTTCGCACACTACTTGAGAAAAATGAGAGGAGCCATAAATCAGTACCTTACCCAGCTTCACTGTAGTATCCCCCCACAACCATTGGTATGCTCTTGCTTGTTGATGATTTACAGAAGTCAGGATTATAATATTTTTTTGGCAATATTCTAAAATCCATACTAACTCTGGTGATTCCGGTGTTGTTTATTTTATTTCCATGGGTACAAGTGTTGCCGTTAAAAATTATTATATCTCCCCTACCTGCTTCAATGGGATGATAATCGCCTAGCCCCGGCACAGATTCTGTCCAAATAGAAGAGCCATCTTTCATTTCTGTAAAAGGAATGACAAAGTTAATTTCTCCCAATTGGTGATTATAATCATAATCTCTATGAAACTCTCCAACTGATTTGTTATTTGGAATTTGGACCCTAAACGTTGGTTTTTTTTGGAATAAAAAGTCTTTATGACCCATTATCCTAGCAACCTCTACATTGACAAATCTTTGATAAAGTTCAATAAATTGCTGCCATCCGTTGTTTAATCTATCATAAAATATCTTGTGAAACCATGTTTCGTTATCATTGTCTACGTTTACAATATCATACTCATGTTCTGTTGGAAGAATTTTATGCAGTTCTTCTAGGCATGATGCGCCTTGTTGCTCATAAAGGCTAAATATTGAAGAATGAAAGGGATATTTTTCAATATCATATTTTTTTATAACTTCAGGCAACTATTTTACTCCCATAAAAAAGTTTTTAATAAAATCTTGATCGCTTAATATGGCTTCATACACTAGCTCTGATAATTTTCCATTAAAATATGGGATATGTGGGTACCTCAAATCTAAATTACAGTGCCTAATGTCTATTTCATCATCATCGTTTAGACCTTTTCTGCTCCAAATATCAAAAGAGTCGTATACTTTATTTTGACCACTAGAAGCTCCATGATGATAAATTAAATCACCATAAACCCCAAAAAACAATGGGTGAACATCCACTTTATTTGACCTTAAAAGTGGGTATACAGAGTGTCCATTTTCTTCCAGCCAAAGCTTTAAGGGTGGTCCCAAGGGTCCCTCTCCTTGGGCTTTTTCCCATTTTAAATCATTGTCAAACCAAAACTTTGCCTTAACAGCAACAAATAACAAATGAGGGTAAGGCTTGTGTTCTTCTGGTATGAGTGGTTCTAGGTTTTCTGTCCTGTATACGGAGACTAATTTGTTTTTCTTTAGAGCTTCTCTAACTTCGCTTTCCCAGCTTGAAATTGGGAAAGCGTCCCCATCTAGAAAAACTATTAAGTCATCATCTCCTATCTGCTCCCTATCTTTTATCGTATTGGTAAGAAAATTCATCTTTAGACCATGACAGTTTTTTAAAATAATATCATCTGTAGAAATAAATTGATAGACCTCTGCGCTATTCGCATCATATTTTATATTTTCAAGTTCGCTCATGTTTGATAATCCACAATAAACTTTATAATCAGATTGTGTATATCTAAGCAAATAATTCGATTGTAGGTGAACAAATCTATCATGTCCATGGTGATTAGTCACTATATATATCATTGTGTTACCTTACCTTTGTATCTTTAAATAAGTCAAATTCCGTCAAATCTCTATATGGTGGATTTTCTGGCAAATCTGGGCATTCTTTCGGATGGTTCTGCATCAACATCAGACCCCTAGCTGCTTGTTCTGGTGTCATGTACATGTTCCACCCCTCTTCGCTGATGGTGTCTTCATGGTATTTCATACCATCTGTCCTCCCTTCATACCTTCTAGATTTTAACCAGTTCACAGCCTCTTTGCTGTCACATAAAATCATTCCACCTTTTCCTATTTTTAAATGTTTTTTAATGTGAAACGACAAACACATCATCGTGCCGGGGATGTACATATTTGATGTTAGTCTTTTCGCTGCGTCATAAATGGGAAATGGCTTTAATTGGTAAATCCCTTTCCATTCAATATCTTCAAATACGAGTTTTCCACCCGCTTGTATAATAGATTGAGGAGGAGAGAGATAAGTTCTCTTAGGTATAATGACTTCTTTTCCCTCCACTTTGTACCACTTACAAGCCAAAAACAAGGCATTTGTGCAACTATTTACAGATACAGCATATGGAGCACCAGTATAATGTGCGACTTCCTCCTCAAACATTTTAACTATTTTGTATGGGTTATGTAACATCTATCGCTCCCAATTTAATATTTCTTTTTTCTACCAAATTTTTCAAGAATATGTTTTCTTGAAAAAACGAAATATCGCTATTGCTCCTATGAATACAAAGCAAATTTGCTACTCTATCAAAACATTTATCTGCCTCTTCTGGACTCAGGTGGTCAAGTGACGCATCTTTCATTTCAACCCATCCATGATCTTTGTCTCCATTTTCATATTCATGGTGGGCGGGAAAAAACAAATTGTAATGGCTTATTAGTTTTCTAATTAATTTCTTTTTTTTCTCTATTGCTCCGTCGCGAACATGACCGTGAATTTCTAAAGACATTATGTCTATTTTGTCATAATCATTAAAATTTTCTAGAATTTCATATTCAGCACCTTCGCAATCCATTTTAAGATAATCAATTTTCTCTAGAGAAAATACATTAAAAATATCTTTTAGGGAAATCGTAACGCATTTTTGACCCGTATCTTCATAATGGGGCTTGGAATCAGGTTGTAAGGCTTCGATGTCTCCAGAGCACTCAAAATTTGGAGCTTTCAAACTAAGCACTCTGCCGCTCTCTGAGTGTACAGCATGATTCAAAACCATCACATTTGATATTTTAAGTTCGCTTAAGATATGCTTCATTACCCTACTATTCATATAGAACGGCTCAAAAGCATAAATTTTATCAAATTTATCGCTATTATAGACGGAAAATCCTCCAATATTCGCCCCAATATCAACTGCAACTGGCTTTTTTTGTCGAGGCTCAGTGTATTGAGCCTTCGGTATGGGGTAGGTGCTTTGACATTCTCTTCTGTTAGTCTGTACCCAACCTGTAAAGCCTTCACTTGAAATTAAATTTTTAAACATCACTCTTTCTCCAAAATATAATATTTTTCTTTAAAACCACAAGCCTTAAACAGTCTCAGGCTTGCCTCATTTTCAATTTTTACTTTGGCGAAGGCGTCTGGATTTCTTTCCATGAGTTCGTTGATCATAAACTTCCCAACGCCTTTTCCTTGGAAATCTGGGTGTGTTGCCACTCTGATGTCTCTCTCAATTACGCCGACATATCCTGCTGGTTCTCCCTCGACCAAACAAATATAGTAACACTCCTCATTAAGCATCATATGCATTTTGTGTTGGAATTGTGTTATATTCTCTTGTTGAATGAAACCTATCTTGACATCTTCGTGGTTACGGAGGTTTCTAATAAATTCCCAATATTTTTTTTTGTTTTCTACCAGTTCCACTTATACACACGATTTAAAAAGGTCAGGATGAGGAAAATTATTATGATAGGCTCTTAAGTAATCTCTCTCAATTGTCAATCCCAAATAAGGATGAAGGGTAGTACCAACATCAATATATGTATTTCTGTCATTGTACTTGAATAGTTCGTAAATAAGAACCTCACTTAGGCTGCTAGCCGAAAACAAAAATATATGATCTTCTATGTTATTATCATCTACCCACTTCTTAATGTCAACAATTAAATGATGATCGTTAACAATACAGTTTTTTCCTACGCGGAAATCCTTAACAATGTTGAACTCACCTGTCGAAAGGTCAGCATTTTCACTGCAGATAAAAACGATTTTTTTCTTTTTTAACTCGGGAATAAAATGACCAACAAATAGCGGATAGTTCGAGTTTACAAGCAAGTTTGCTGACGTAAGTTTATCATCAATTTTTCCGTAAAGATCATGCATCCAAGGGGCGAATTCTTTGGAAGCACAGGTACAGCCCTTACATATCCCACCAACAAAATAATTTTGTTTTTTATATTTGTAAGCCTCAATTAAGATATCTTTCAAGAAACCATGCTTCTCTGGGTCGTAATGCTTGTGGTCGTCTGATGAATATCCAAAATTATAATGAGTTTCTCCCATTACAACATGGTCATTAGCAAGTTTTAATTCTTTATCTTGCATGACGCAGATCTCGCCGTCAGAAAAACGAGTATAGGCAAAGTGTTCGTTACACTTTAATTTTTCAAGTAAATTAAAAAAATCCTCTTCAAACTTCATCCTTTAGGACCTCATACACTTTTTCAGCAGCGTATCCGTCTCCATAAGGGCAGTCTCCGACAGGTATATTATCTTCGTTAACTTTGTTGAAAAGACCTTCCAAATCCTTTGGCTCCAGACACATAAAAGCAAAAGTGCCGACACCCTCAAGCCTTTCAGTCTTCTTTCGGCATACAATACATTTCTTTTTTAGAAAAGAAGTTTCTTCTTGTAAGCCGCCCGAATCAGTGATGACAAGCCTTGTTTTAGCCAACAACTTTATGAATTCATTATACTCCATTGGCTCGACAATTTTAAGGTTTTTTAACAAATGTTTATGCTTTTGTACATTGGGATTTGGATGCAGAGGAATAATAAACTCCAAGTCCTTATTGGATTCAGCAATCTTATCAATAGCTTCAAACCAATCTTCCATATTGTGGTGATTTTCTCTACGATGCATCGTTACAACAACTTTATTTGTGTATTCTGTTTGTATCCCTCGCAGATTATCCAACACAGTATTGCCTACAACTTCTACTCTGCCCTGTGTTGTTTCATTTTTTAAAAAGTCTTTCGACATTGTGGTTGGGCAAAGATGAACGTCGGCAATCCTAGAAATGGCTTGTCGATTAAATTCCTCTGGATATGGTTGATTTTTATCGTATGTTCTTAAGCCTGCTTCCAAGTGGATTACTTTAATCCTTCTGTGGAAAGCAGCTAACGCAATAGAGAAAGCAGAGGTCGTGTCTCCCTGTACCAAAACAGAGGTTACTCCTTCAAAAATCTCTTCCAAGTTCATAACGGAACTCACGATAGAGTCAAGTCGGTTTGGACCGTCTTTGATTTCTAACTTTATTAAATCTTTGTCCTCGCCTACTTTTGAGAGTAGGTCTGTGTGCTGACCTGTGAATAAAAGGCGGTATGGAATATTGCCGTCCATTTGGTCTAGCAATGGCTTAATCTTAATCCACTCTGGTCTAGTTCCAAAACTTAATAAAATCATACTTTTATGCCTCGCACAGTTTCCCAGCCGCCTTTGATTGCTGTTTGAACGCAGACATCTCTTTCGTTGAAAAAGCGCTGATGTGATACTGCTTGGTTTGTTGAGGTTGCTTTTATGTCGATGCCTAACTCGTTGCCCAAGATAGATCCGTGGAGGCTTTTGTCTTCTGGTGGGTGTGGAGGGCAGTATGTCTGGATATTACCATATTTTTGGGCAAGATAGGAGAACTGAATATCTTCGCCGTTATCCCAAGTCGTTGGTTTCTCTCTCCACAAGTGAGATAACCACTCCCGTTTGAAGAACCAAGCGTGTCCTACTAGGTCAACTCTTGTTGTTTCACTGTTTTGCGTGGGCCACCCACAGCGGTCGTGCTGAACATAAAACTTATCGTTTAGTGTAACACCAGCCGACCCAAGAATACCTTCGTTGGTTTTCATTGTCTCTAGACAGTTTTCAAACCATCTCTCACCCGGAATAGTATCGTCATCAAATATAGCTACATATTCAGTGTCAGCCAACAAAGCAGCGGCAAACCTTCCATAGAACTTCCAGTTGTAATCATTGTGGAATATTCTATCAAGGTCAAGTTCTTTAAAATTGAATCCATCATTGTCCTCGTGTTGATTTACCCACAGCCAAATCTGTGTTGGTCTAGTTGTCTGCTTCCTGATCGCATCAATCTGCATTCTAAGATTATATGGGCGACGATAAGCATTTAAAATAACTGTAATAGGTGCTTTTTTAGCCTCGGGTCTTTTATCACTTTCCAGCGCCTCTATAACCTTGTCAATAACCTTTGTTTTTTGAGATCTTACAAAGTCTAAAAGTTCTTGACCTTTATATTTAGAGAACCATTCCTCACTAGCACAGCCGAGGTTATTATTTGTTTTAAGTTTACAATTTACAATACGAGCCTCGACAGCCAAACGGCAGAAAGTTTCGAGAACCTGAGAAAAGAAAACCAAACCGTCGTGTTCTGAAAGTTGTCTAATGAAATTATTGTAATCTAACGAGACAATAAAATTGTAATCAATATTATTTTGTTCGCAAAAACTTTTTGCCTGGGCTGTACCTTTGATTTCATTATTACTGTTCAAAACAGCCATCTTGCCGTTCTTCTTGTTGTCAACATACTGCTGTAGAGTTTCAAACTCCTCGTCTGACCAAAGAGAACATCCAAGGTTTATGACATTTGCTTCTCTAATGTTCTTGCTGATTACTTCAGCATGTAATTTAGACTGAGCAAACACTGCTTTAGCACTTCTATAAAAATCAAGATTGATTAATCTGTTGGCTGGTGCTTTATAATCTTTGTAAGGGGAGGGGTCTCTACCAACAATATATTTGTGGTCGTGCTCGTATATCACATAGTCACAAGACTTAAGCAAATTGATACACATACCGGGTAGCATGACAAAGTTAGAGACAATGAAAAGCTTATCTGCGTTTTCTTTAATAAATTTCTCTGTTACATTCTTGGATTTTATTCTGGTTACAGAATAGCCCCTATTAACGAGAGAAGAGACGACAATCTCATCTACGAGTTCGCCGCCTCCCCTGATTTCTGAAGCATAAAAATCTGCTATATGAATGATTTGTTTCATTAGTCAAAGCTCACGACAGATTCTTCTTTATTTTCTTCCTTTGGCGAAACCGCGTTTGCGAATGCATCGTACTGCTTGTCAGCTTCAAATTCTTTTTTTACCCAAGTTTTTAAATCTTTAGCCACTTCTTGATACTTTTCATAGTCACTGTATACGTTTGATAGAGCTTTTTTATAGCTAGCCTCCGATGGATAACACCACATAGAATCTGCCTGTAATACTCCATCCCAAACTGCTGATGGGGGTATCGGTCCCAGAGTGTACTCTACTTCACAAAACATTGGCTTTGAAACAGTTTCAGTTTTTTTCTTGGAGCCCTTTTTTCTTTGCTTGGTTGTTTTGTTTAAGAAATCACATTGACCGCTCCAGTTCGTAGTAATAATTGGAAGACCAGTATATGCTGCTTCGAACAGAGGGAGTCCCCACCCTTCCCCATGAGATAGCGAAATTAAACATTTTATTTTTTTATGCGAATAAAGTCCTATCATCTCTTCATCCGTAAGATCTCCATGTAGCAAATAAATCTTACACTTCGTATCTTCACTTACCATATTTTTCAAGATTGATAGTGTGTGATTCTTATCTGTTGTGGAATTATTTCTTATGAAACCCTTTAACACTAGTCCAACATTTGGATTATCTTTAAAGTTTTCTAAAAACCATTTAACAGTATTGGCTGTGTTCTTTCTGGGACCCCATTGAGAAACAGCCAGAAAATTAAAATCTGTTTCCAAATCAAGATTAACTGATTTCTTTTTTGTTAATTTAACTGGATAACCAATTGCTTCGACAGGTGTTTTTATAGACGCCTTGCCAACAACTTTATCATCAGCAGGGTCATGGATATCATAAGAGGTATCAACCATTGTATTTTTAGAATGTGTCGAAGTGACAATAATTCTGTCCATCAACATACACTTCTCTATCCACTGTGGAGCTATTTTAGTCGTCTCAATTCCAGCAGTATAACCCACGTTTACTGGTGCTAGCTTTTCCCACTCATTGGGTATGGTAACTTGAAGCGACAAATCAAAGCTAGGCTGACCTCCATTGCTTTGAACATAGTGATATGTTTTTTGAATTAAGAAATCTATATACTGCCTCTCTTCGTTATCTTCCGGAGCAAATCCTGTGCCGCCCCATTGTGTATTTATCAAGTATATGTCAAACCTATCTTCGTGTTTCCTAAGAGATCTCAAGGCATATCTAGATTGCTCTCCATAGCCAGACCTGCTAAGGACTGGACCTCTTAATAAAATTTTCTTTCTCATTTAAAATCCTTATTTAAATTAATTAATTTTTTGTAGAGTCCAGCGTGAATAATTCTTTCTACTTTCCCAAGATCCATGATCTTTGTGAACTTTATCCATCGTATCTACCCATGAACTTTTGTAATCTTCAAAGTTATAATTTTTCATAACATGTTCGCGCCCTTTGCTTCCCAACGCTTCTCTTTCTTCGGCAGGCATATTGTACATTTTTTCTAAAGCTTCAATAAGGTGTTCCCCATTAATTCTATCTTCAAAAATATAGGGCACTTGTTGGGAGCCGATGAGTGCCTTTGAAGATGGTTCAATACCAATGCCGAACCAGTTTTCTCCATCTGTAACCTGCTCTTGTAGACCACCTGTCATTGTAGCTATAATTGGGGTACCACATGCAAGAGACTCTAGGGTTGCTAATCCAAAACCTTCGGCGTCGGAGACATTAATCGTACAGTCAGCGATATTGTACATCATAGAAAGTTGATCGGGCGGAATCTTATCTCTAGAAATCATAATTTCTCCACTATTTACGCCAAAGTGATTAATGAGATGTTCCAAGTCTTGCCCATAAGGGTCTGAAGGGTCTGTATGCATAATTAATACGACTTTATCGCGATCAACCCTATCACAAAACTTTTTAAACCAATAAACCAAACTACCACTAAGTTTTCTTCTTGCGTTTCTGTTGTTCCAGAAGAAAATAAATTTATCCTCTAAGCCCTGTTGTTTTTTGATTTTTTGAACTTCTTCTTTGTTCAAAGGCTTAAAAAATTTAGAATCCACAGCGTGAGGTAGGTATATGTTTTCTACCTTGTCAGTCACCTCACTAACAACATCATATGTAACCTTGGATATCGACGCAATTAAATCATTTGATTCATAAAAAGATTTATTAAAAACTGGCGCTGGGAAATTATCCCATACATGATAATAAACCATTGGGATATGCTCTCTAACTTCATTATCAATCATCCAGAGCCATTCATAGAAGCGAGGATCGGTCATGAACCACATAATATCTGGTTTTTGTGTTCTTAATATTGATCTTATTTTATCTTGATCGCCATATCCATCGACCGGGAAAACGATCCAATCGTCACCGTAAGGATCTACAGCGTGAGGATCATAATTTTTGTGCTTTACTGCTCCTCCCAGAGATATAACCTGATATCTACCTGTTTCAAGCAACGCTTCGATCATATATTTTGTCTGCGTTCCAACACCAGAGGGAGAGAGGGGGTGGTCACTAATGGTTAATACTTTTATTTTTTTGTCTGTCATGGGCAGTGTTCCGTTTTGTGAAATTCACACTTGCGGCAAGCAAGCCTGTTCTTAATGAAGTTTTTCTTCTCAATATTATAAATTGCTTTTTCAAGAAATTTAAGTGCATTTTGAGTTTTTATCTTTCCGCTTGTCACACGAAATATTTCTACTCTGTCGCTCTTTGCGGTTCTCTTAAGTAGTGCGAAATGAGTTTCTACCGTCTTTGGATCAACATTATGCTTCTTCGCCCAGTAATGCTTATAGAAAGTAAGCTGATATGTCATCATTGGGTCGCTTTTGCGCCTTGCATCCCAGCCCCAAGAGCAAGTTTTCCAATCAATGATGTGTGTTTTGCCGTCAGGGGTCTTAATAACCAAGTCAATGAAGCCTTTGAACTTATTTTTCTCTTCGCAAGGGAAATCTTCAATCAATTCCATCAAATCTTCCTCGGCGGCGAGGACTTCATACTCTCCAAAGTGCTCTTCCATGGCGGGAAGTACCTCATCTAGTATCAAAGGACCTTGATTTTTCATAGAATTGACCAATTTAGGGTCTTTATTGGCATCTTCAGGCAGATTTTCAAGGATTTCCTTGAATTTTAGGTCAAAAAACGACTTTTTGTCGTCTAAACCCTCGGTCATCATCTTCTCACAAGTGTCGTGGATGGCATTACCAAAAGCGGTAAAAGCGTTGCCTTGGAAGCCTTTTACCTTGTCTAGGTTCATTAATTTGTGATAAAAGGGGCAAAAGTTCCAGTTTTTTGCCTCAGAAAAGCTAATGTGAGCCATTTTTACTCCATATCTGCTAAGGTTTCAATCCTATTATACAGTATGGGGCTAATATTAGCAAGTGTTTTTAGATCTTTATACAAAAAATATGCTTCAAAGCCCCTTGCGAAGTATTCTCTCACGGATGTGATAGCATAGGGCGAATAAAACAAACCATTTGCGTAAGCAGAAAGGGCAGGATATCCCACTTGGGTATATAAATACTCATCAAATTTGTGATTATAGAGAGGATACTGGAAGTATATGTAGTCCAGTAACGGCTCTTCGTAAGCCTTTAGTATCTGATATAATTTTGCCCTTTTTCCAAGAAACTCATTCTCTACTCTACCATCTCCATAAATTTCGTCATGATACTTCTCTTCCACAGCATGTGCTATCTCGTGAACAATATCATCAGCCATGTCTTCGGCATTGTCTTGAACATTTATAACATAAATCGCTCCGTTTTCATAGGCAGCATTTGTGTCTCGTTCTTGAAATAAAGAAAAGTCCCCAACATAGATTACATCTACATTAGAGACAAGGAAGGAAGGAAGTGAATTTTCTACTATTTTTATTACATCTTCAACAGTACTTTTGTCATCTGTGAAGATTAGTTCATCTTTTATGTAAATGGGTATTTCAGAACCAAATAAGCTATAGTGACTCATGGATTTAGATTTTTTTAAACTCTCCCTTATGTAATCACTCTTGCTCATTTTCTTGTTGTTCTTCTTCCCATGCTTTTCTGCCGATATCTACATCGGTAAGGGCTTGTTGGTATCCTCTTACAAAGTTTTCTTCCGCTACCGCCAAAACAAACTCTGGAAATTCATTTGCAAGCTGATCGACAATCATTTCGACTGTTACATTATCTCCATCGGGAGTTTGTTTTTGACCAACATAATTTACCAACATAGTTTTAAGTTCATTTACAGGTTGTACAACCTCATCAAGAACTTCATTGGCATCTTCAACACTATCTTTAAACTCAATGTCCATTTTTTTCTCCGTATTTGGTGGGCTCGCTCGGACTCGAACCGAGGACAACTCGCTTATGAGGCGAACGCTCTAACCAACTGAACTACAAGCCCTAATATACATTAATATAATGTAATATTTAAGTTTTGTCAAGAAAAAAGTTATAAAATCTTTGCTGCTAGAGTCGCAACCTTTGACCGCTCGCCTTTTTGGAGGGTAATGTGACCTGATATATCATATTCTTTAAACTTTTCAACAGCATAGGTTAACCCGTTGGAAGTTTCGTCTATATAGATATTGTCGATTTGCTCGATATCACCAGTAAGAATGATTTTTGTTCCCTCGCCAACACGGGTAAGAATAGTCTTAAGTTCGTGTCTTGTGAGGTTTTGTGCTTCGTCAATAATAATGAAGGCATTTGTGATAGAACGCCCTCGAATATATGTGATGGCTTCTATCTCGATCACGCCCTTCTCGAAGTACATTTTGACTGTATCTCTGTCATTTCCTAGCAAAAACTCTAGATTATCCTTAATAGGCATCAGCCAAGGATCCATTTTTTCCTCAAGTGTTCCGGGCAGGAAGCCGATATCTTTACCAAGTGGTTGGATTGGGCGGGATACAATAAGTTTTTTATATTCATTATCATCGCCTAATACCTGTTCTAATCCTGCTGCTACAGCCAAGAGTGTTTTACCAGAACCAGCTTGACCGATAAGGGACACAACTTCAACATCTGGGTCCATTAAGAGTTCAAGGGCGAAGGATTGTTCCTTGTTTCTGGCATCTATACCCCAGATATTTTCCATCTTATACATTTTTACAAGTGGATCGTTGTAGTTGTAAAACCTAGCCAAAGCAGTTTTCTTGTCGTTTGAGTTGGACACTAGCATCACATACTGGTTTGGCTCAAGCTTTATTTCTTCTTTGTCGGCAAAAATGTCTTCTCCAGCGTAGAATGAATCAACAACTTGCTCGTCAACAAGGTATTTGGATAGACCCGTAAATACTTCGTCCTTGTTTTCAACTGTATCGTGGGCTACATAATCTTCACATAATAGCCCAAGCGAGTCACATTTGACACGCATATTAATATCTTGCGATACAACAATTACTTTTTTTCTTTTATATTTTGCTTTTTCGGTGAGAGCAGTAGCTATGATTTGATTATCTGGTACACTTAAGTCAAAATCGTGGGGGAGACCTTCTGTTTCGTAGTGTTGTACGAAGAGCTTTCCTTTGCCCTCTCCTAGAGAAACGCCCTTGAAAAGACTGCCTTTTGTTCTGTATACATCTAGAATACGAATGACATAGCGAGCATTAAACCCCGCGCCGTCTTGTCTGGCTTTGTTTTTATCTATTTCATCTAAAACTTTAAGTGGGATGATAATGTCGTTTTCTTCAAACTGTTTCAAGCAGTTAGGATCGGATAGGAAAACGCAGGTGTCTAGGACAAATGTTTTTTTCACAGGGTTACCTCGTATTATAAATACTACCAGAAAATATTAAAGTTTAAACTTTTTTGAAACTAGTTAAAGTATGCGAAACAGACTTTTAACCATACTATCAATATTCATATTTAGTCTTTCAATGCTTTCTTGCGCTACATCTAATCTTGACTTTCAAAGAGATGCCAGAGACACATTTGTTAAAATAAAACAAAATGTAGCTATTACCGTTTGTAATCCAGCGGATCCTAAAGAATGTTTAACAAAAACAAGTAGATCAACTGGATCTGGTGCTGTTGTTGCTAGAACAGATGAAGGATCTTACGTACTAACTGCTGGTCATGTTTGTTCTTTTGAAAAAGAGATGCAGTTAGCGTCAGAATTTGCTGGTTCAAAAATATTAGTACAGATGAGATCAGTAAACTTTAGTCTTGGTGAATACGTGTCTGATATTATTAGCATGGATCACACTATTGATACTTGTTTATTATTTGCTCGCAATCTTTATACCACCAAAGTAGCCAAGATCGCACCTTATACCACAAGTCTTGAGCCGGGAGAGAGAGTTTACAATGTTGCCGCCCCTGTTGGCATCTTCTACCAAGATGTTGTTCCTCTTTTAGAGGGCTTCTTTATGGGGAACAGAGACACTAGAGCATATTATTCTGTGCCTGCAATGGGCGGTAGTTCTGGATCTCCTATTTTCAACAGAGACAATGAAATCGTTGGTATGATTCACTCGGTTAATGTTTATTTCCCAGTTGTATCAGTTTCTCCACCACTTAAAGAGCTTAGAGCCTTTATTGTCAACGGCATAAGAAAAGGTGAGAGATTGAGGATTGGAGAGAAAAAAGATAAAGTTGTTGAGCCTTTTTGGAAAGGCTTGGGTCTGTCTGATATGAGTGAAAATAGTCTTTAGTATCGGGAGGGGGACTTGAACCCCCACGCTCAAAGAGCAACAGATTTTAAGTCTGTCGTGTCTACCTATTCCACCACCCCGACATATTATACAAGCTTATCCAGTTCTTTATTTGCGTAATTAATTATAGATTTTTGAGCAGACGCTAAGACACCATTATCAATAATCTTTACAGTATCTCCTAGATTAAAAACAGGCTCAATACCAAGATATTCACAAACTCTCATCTCAACTTCTGGTAAAGAACAACTCGTCGCAGCCCCTCCATTACCAAAATATGTTGGTCTAATCTCAAATAAGGCATAAACCGCATCACCGTCGCTGTCATCAAAGGGGACAACTTTAGACACATATTCACACTCTTCTAGTAAACTTTTTCTGGTTTCAAAATCAAACAAGAGATATCCCTTATTTTTAATGATCCATTCATCACTATTTAGCGCTACAATTACTTTGCCATATTTGCTGGCAGCTCTAAAAAGTAACAAATGTCCGAAATGAAGCGGATTGAAGGCACCACTTACTAAGATTGTTTTTTCACTCATGGGATGATAATATCATCGACAAGACCGTACTTTAAACAAGTTTTTGCGTCCCACCACAAATCTCTTTTTAGAATATCTTTGATTTTTGATTTAGGTATTTTAGTGTGTTCTTCGTAGATTCCGATGATCTTTTTCATCAACAACTCATTGTTTTTCATATCATCTTTCATCTCTTCAAACTTTCCCCACATTCCCGAAGACAACTGGTGGATGAGCATAAAAGCGTGTTCATGCATAAGCCTTTCTTCTGCTACAACGCTCATAATGGTAGCAGCAGATGCTGCACATCCGTCGATAATAGATACGACAGGCACTGGGCAGTTTCGTATGTAGTCTACTGATCCGAAACCAGAAAATACTGAGCCTCCATAGGAATTAATATGAAGGTTCAATTTAGGAGGACATTCGAGCTTGTAAAGTTGTTGAATATTGTGTAATTTTTGACCAGTTGTGTGAATCAACTTGTTTAGTGTTAAATTGTCTTGCCTAGTAACACCAGAGTAAAAATAAATCCTGTTGTGTTCTACAGAAACCCTACTATCATCTGATGATCCAGCCATCATTGTTGGTCCTTCATGCTCTTCTTTTTCATCTTCTGCTTCTAAATGCCAATATTTTTTCATAAAAACCTCTGTGTTTATACAATATGTAGTACGCCCGACAGGATTCGAACCTGTGACCCACGGCTTAGAAGGCCGTTGCTCTATCCAACTGAGCTACGGGCGCTTATAACTTAATATTTTTTTGTAAATGATCTCCCGCCTTTCGCATATCTGTTTCCAACTTATGAAGGTAGGCAGCAATTAGTAAAAATGTAGCAACAAAATCGATTTCTTCAATAGATAAAATCGTACTAAATTGCCTGTCGTCCCTATTTTTATGTTTATAAATTACATTAAAGTAATATTGATGTGTTCTAATGCCTGTCTTTTCAGCTAGCTCTGCATACGATGGATGGCAAGTCTTACACTCGTTTACCCAGACGTTTGAATGCCTTCTAACTTGTGAATAATCTTGTGCTTGAACAGCAAAGGGGGTGAGTACAAAAAGAATAGAAATAATTTTTATAACGCTCTTCATGAGAGACATTATAACTTATTTTTATTTCAATTTCAAGAACTTTTTCAATTCTTCAATTCTT